>Ga0207639_10001790_pt1 | contig 14473 bp, 13 predicted proteins | sample KBSCornC32_FD_184299 | JGI IMG/M metagenome (GOLD analysis project Ga0207639, IMG submission 184299) | Corn rhizosphere microbial communities from Kellogg Biological Station, Michigan, USA - KBS Corn C3-2 (SPAdes) (version 2) | ecosystem: Host-associated > Plants > Roots > Rhizosphere > Soil ...
CTCCGCCTGATCCATCCCGTTGATGGCATAGGCGGTGCCGGAGGTGAAGATGCCCTTCCGCCCCGTCACCGGATGCACCATGACGAGCGGATGCTCGGGCGAGTCGGTGCGCCGCTGCGGGCGGTCGGGATCGGGCTGGGTTTCACCCTCGATCCAGGGCGCGCGTCCCACCTGATGCAGCGCGACCAGGTCCGCGATGCGCAGCTTCATCGCCTCCGGCAGCGCATCATAAGCGGCGGCCGTGCTGGCGAAATGCGTCTCGCCACCCTCGTCCGGCACTTCCTTGCCGAACAGCATCGTCACGGCGCCCGGCACATCCTCGTAACTGCTGTCGCTGTGCCAGTGGACCGCGCCGTCGCGCATCATGGGCGGCGTCGCGGGATCATTGTTGATGTGGATGATCTCGGGATAGTCGGCGTCGCGATGCTCCGGGATGTAGAATTCCAGCGGGCGTCCAAAGAAGCCGGCGAACCGCACATAGTCGGCAGGAGCGAGCGTCTGGCCCGGTATCACCACTACGCCGCGTTCGAACAGCAGGTCGACGATAGCACGCATGGTCGCCTCCGACATGTCGCGGGACAGGTCGATGTCCTGCACGACCGATCCCAGGACCGGCGTCAGTTCAACGGTGTTCAGAGCCATGGCACATCTCTCCTCGCCAGCCACGATCATCGTCGGCGGTCCCTGCCACTAGTCTCCATCCGCGCCTTGCATGCAAGGCGCAAACGATATGGCGGAGCAGCGCGAACATCATGTTCAAATATGCGATCAGTTGCCCAGCTTGCGCAACAGGCACTCCTGCGCCGTCGAAGCGATCAGCCGCCCCTGCCGATCGAAAATTCGGCCGGTCGAAAATCCCAGCCCCTCGGACGCGGAGGGGCTGTGCGTATGGTGCAACAACCATTCATCGCACCGGACAGGGGCATGGAACCACATCGCATGGTCGAGGCTGGAAATCAGCAGTTCCCGCCCGTTGGTCGGCAAGGCGTGCGGAATGGCCGAACAGCCGGCCAGCCAATAGTCGCTGGCGAAAGCGGCCAGACATTGGTGCAGGCGCGGATCGGCGATGTCCGCCGCGCTTCCCAGGCGGAACCAGAAGCTGCGCTCCGGATGCCGCGGCCGCTCCATGAAATAGGTTTCCGGCGCGATCGGGCGCATCTCGATCGGTGTCGCGCCGGAGAAGTTGGTGATGGCGGACAGATCCAGCATAGTCTCATGCGTGCGGACGAACTGCTGGAGCGGCATGACGTCTTCCGGCGGGGGCACGGGCGGCATCGACGCATATTGATGGGCAAAGCCACCCTCCGGCCCATGAAACTGGCACATCAGCAGGAATATGGTCCTGCCGTCCTGGCTGGCGACGACCTGCCGGTTGGCGAAGCGGCGGCTGTCGCGCAGTGTCTCCACCCGATAGTCGAGCGGCATGCCGATCGCCCCGGGCGCCAGGAAATAGGCGTGGACGGAGGTAAGCGGCAACTCCGCAACGGTGCGCAGCGCCGCATGCAGCGCCTGCGCGATCAGGCGGCCGCCGAAGACCGTCCCGAGATGATTTTTCGCGCCTGCAGCAGCGACGAAGCGGCCGGGGGCGACCTCGTTTATGCCCAATATGTCGGCGGCCGACTCCCGCGCGGGCATATCCTGTCCGGGCCGGAAGGATGCAACGGCGGAGGTGGAGGCGTCGATCATCCGCTAAGGCCCAACGACCGGCGCAGCGCCAGCGCCGTGTCCATCTCGTCGAGACCGCTCAGCGGTACGTCGTAGCGGCTGCGGTCGTCGATCCGGGCGATATGGGCGAGGACGTCCTCCGCGCTCGGCGCGTCGGGACCGGGGGAATACCAGCCCTCCGTCAGTCCCACGAACAGGCGGGAATATTTGCCGCCCAGCATCGAGTACATATTCTGCGAGGTATTGCATTGGCGGCTGGCCATATAGGTGGCGAGCGCGGCCACGAACTCCGGCTGCGTGGCATCGCGATAATGCACGCCTCGCTCGCTCGCCGCCCGGAGGAAATCGCCATCGGGACGCTCCGACAGCGGCGTCCCGCCCAATCGCCCGCCCTGCGCGTTGGGGAACAGGGCGTTGACCGCGATCCCGGCCGGCGCTTCCTGCGCGATCACGTTCATCAGGCCGATGAGCGCGGTCTTGGCCGATCCGTAATTGGCGCGATAGGGATTGCCGAAGATCCCCGATTGCGAACTGACCAGCAGGATGCGGCCATAGCCCTGCCGCACCATCGCGCGGTAGGCAGGCTGGCACACGTTGAAGGCGCCCTTGATGTGAACGGCATAGACCGCCTCGACATCCTCCTCGCTCAGCTCGCCGAATGCGCCATTGCGCTGGTTTCCGGCATTGCTGATGACGATGTCCACGCGGCCGAATGCGTCGAGCGCCGTGTCGATGATCGCCTTGCCCCCCGCCGCGGTAGCGACGGTGTCGTAATTGGCGACCGCGCGCGCGCCCATGCCCTCCAGTTCGGCGACGATGGCATCGGCATAGCCATGCGAGCCGCCTTCGCCGGTCGTGCTGCCGCCCAGGTCATTGGCGACGATGGCCGCCCCGCGCCGCGCGAGATCGCGGCAGAACGCCGAACCCAGCGCCCCGCCCGCCCCGGTTACGACCGCAACCTGTCCCGTGAAATCGATACTGTCCATGCCATGCCTTTCGTCCGATACGGCAACCATGGCGACGGACGCCCTACCCGCCAAGTCCCGCCCCACGACTTCCGCCTGATTTCAGTCCTGTGATGGCTCCGGCGACGGCGGGGCATCCCCGCTCGGCGCCGCGGCCTTGTAGAGGAGGCGGGCCAACGCTGCCTCCGTCGTCGCCTCGTCCGGCGCGCCGTCGGGATAGAACCACTGGTCGAACATCACCGCCCCGGCCAGCATGCCGAACGCATAGCGAACCATCAGGTCCGGCGGAATATCGAACGCCCATCCCGCCTTCTGAAATTCCGAGCGCATGCGTGCCGCAGAGGCGGCGAAATAATTATCGAGCGCATGGAGCCGTTCCGACTCGGTATCGCCCGTGGACTTGACCAGCGCATGGAGCAGGTCCGCATTATCGCGCAGGAAGGGATATAGCGCATGGACGAAATGCGCGTTGCGCGCCTCACGGCCGGGCGGCATCGTCTCGTTCTGGCTAAGAAATTCCGTGATGCGTGCATCGAAAGGCTGGATCACCGCCTCGGCGAACAGCGCCGCCTTCGTCCCGAAATTGTTGAAGATCAGCGGCGTGGAGACGCCCGCCCGCTCCGCGATCAACCGCGTGCTGGCGCCCGCATAGCCGCGCTCGGCGAAAACCGCGCGCGCCGCGTCCAGGATCAGCCCGCGCACCTCGTCGGTGCGGCGTCGTGGCCGCCGGCCCGGCGTGACCTCCACCTCTACTGGCGCCTCTACTGGATCGGAAAGCGTCTCAGCCATCGTTGTGCGCACCCTTCGGATTCCCCATTGCCCGACGCTCGATCCTGAGTTAAATATCACTTGATACTTAGTGAGGCGACAAAGTAAAGTCGACTCGTGGGACATAGAGGAAGAGAGGAGCGCGATGAGCAAGCACTATGACATGGTGATCCGCGGCGGCACGGTTGTAGACGGCACTGGCGGAGCCCCCTATGTCGCGGATGTCGCGGTCAAGGATGGCGTGATCGCGGCGGTCGGCGACGTCGACGGCAGCGGTACGGAAGAGATCGACGCCACAGGCCTGACCGTCACGCCCGGCTTCGTCGACGTCCACACCCATTATGATGGCCAGATCACATGGGAAAACCGTCTCGCTCCCTCCTCCGACCATGGCGTGACCACGGTGGTCATGGGCAATTGCGGCGTCGGCTTCGCGCCCGTTCGTCCGGGTGACCACCAGCTTATGATCAAGCTGATGGAAGGCGTCGAGGACATTCCGGAAGTCGTGATGGCCGCCGGCGTCCCGTTCAACTGGGAGACCTTCCCCGAGTATCTCGACGTGCTGGCGCAGCGCGAGGCGGACGTCGATTTCGCCACGCAGATTCCGCACAGCCCGCTGCGCGTGTTCGTCATGGGCGAGCGCGGCGCCAATCTGGAGCCCGCCACGCTGGAAGATCTGGTGGAGATGCGCCGCCATGTGACCGAGGCGGTCAAGGCGGGCGCGCTGGGCGTCGCCAGTTCGCGCAACCTGTTCCACCGCTTCCGTTCCGGCGCGCTGGCCCCGTCGGTGACGACCGATCTCGACGAGGTGCTGGCACTGGCGGAGGGCGTGAAGGACGCCGGTTCGGGCGGGTTCCAGTGCAATCCCAACCTCGACAATGACGCCGCGACCGAACTGAAGATTTTCCGCACCATCGCCGAACAGACCGGCATACCGGTGACGTTTAGCCTCATCAGCGTACCGTCCAAGCCCTATAACTGGATTGCCTATGCCGAGGGGGTGAAGCAGGCGAAGAAGGATGGCCTCACCATCCGCTGCCAGTTCATGCCGCGGCCGATGGGCGTGCTCTATGGCCTCGACCTCAGCTACCATCCCTTCTCGCTCAACCCCAGCTATCGCGAGATCGCCGGGCTGCCGCTGGCGGAGAAGGTGGCGCGGATGCGTGACCCGGAATTGCGCGCCCGCATTCTCTCGGAAGAGCCGGAGGATCCCAATCCCGCCTTCGTCGGCCTGCTCAAGATGATCACCTCGCTCTATCGCATTCAGGATCCCGCTAATTACAACTTCACGCCGGAAGACAGCATCCAGGCGCAGGCGGAACGTGCGAACGTCTCCGCGCGGGAGATGATCTATGACGCGCTGCTGGAGGACGACGGCCGTGCCATCCTGTGTTCCTATTCCAGCAATGTCCTGGACTATCTGGCCAAGTCGCGCGACCTGATCGGGCAGGACAACAGCATCGTCGCGCTGGGCGACGGGGGCGCGCATTATGGCATGATCTGCGATGCGGCCTACACCACCTACATGCTGACCGGTCGCCTCAACAGCGACGGCATCCCGCTGCCGACCATCGTCCAGTCGCTGACCAGCCAGCCCGCCAATTCCGTGGGCCTCAAGGATCGCGGCGTCCTGGCGACCGGGTATAAGGCGGACATCAATGTCATAGACATCGACAACATGGTCCTGCATCGCCCGCAGGTGAGCGCCGACCTGCCCGCAGGCGGCAAGCGCCTGACGCAGAAGTCGCAGGGCTATGTCGCGACCATCGTCAGCGGCAAGGTGACCTATCGCAACGGCGAGTCCACCGGCGTCCTGCCGGGTCGCCTGATCCGTGGCGTCCAGTCGGCGCCCGTGGCGCAGGCGGAACAGCGCGAGCTTGCCTGAACCCGACCGATCTCGGTGAACTGACCATGACGACCGCCGACGCAGGGAACCCCTTGCGTCGGCGGATGTGTTTCCGGCCGGACGAAGCGAATCGCTCAGATCAGGAGCGGCGCCACCAGCGCGAGCGCGGCTGCAATACGGGTATCATCGACCGCCGGATCAAGCTGCTCCAGCAGGCCCGCATGGCCCCCCGTGACCAGGGCCACGAATTGCTCGGCAAGCCGAACGGGATCATGGCCGGGCGCAAGGCCACCGGCGGCGGCCCGCTCTGCCAGCCATGCGGCGAGCGGCGCGGACACCGCCCGGCTTTCGGCCAGTATCTGCCGGGCAAGCTCGGGAAAGCGGGGTGCCTCGAACAGCGCGAGACGCAGGAAACGGTCCGCTGCCGGGTCGCGCGTCGCCTCCGCTATGGCCTGCCCATAATCGGCCAGCACCTCCCCCGGATCGCGCCCGTGCGTTTCGACGGCAGCGATCCGGTCTGCCGGAACGCGGCAGGCATAGCTGCAAATCGCGCGGAACAATCTGTCCTTGTCGGCATAGGCCGCATAGAGCGTCGTCTTGCTGATCCGCGCCCTGCGCGCGACCTCGGTCATGGTGACCCCGGAAAATCCCCGTTCCTCGAACAGCGCGGCGGCGGCGGATACGATCGCCATGCCACGGGCCTGGGCCTCGACCGCCGTGGGACGGCCTCGCCCCCGCCGCCCGGCGTCGCCTTCCACCATTTCCGTCAGCATCCTCCGCCTCTCCCTTGCCAACAGGCATATTTTAATGGACTAAGGCGTCCAATTAAAGAATCGCGAACATGATGGAGGGTGAAAGCATGGCCGACAAGCTGCGTGTAGGCATCATCAGCGCCAACTGGAGCCTCAAGGTCCATGGCGCGGCCTGGAAACGGATCGAGGGCGTGGAGGTCGCGGCGATCTGCACCTCGCGGCAGGAAACCGCCGAACGGGCCGCGCGCGACTATGCTATTCCCAAGGCCTATTGGAATCATGAGGAGATGTCGGCGGACCCCGACCTCGACATCATCGACGTCGGCACGCGCCCGTCCTTCCGCTTTCCCATGGTCATGGCCGCGCTGAAGAATGGCAAGCATGTCTATGACGCGCTCCCCTTCGCCGTCAGCCTGGCCGATGCCGAGACGATGCGCGACGCGCAGAAGGCGGCCGGCGTGGTCGGTACGGTCGACGCGCAATTCCGCTGGTCGCCACCGGCGCAGCAGATGAAGCGGATGATCGACGAAGGCTATATCGGTCGCCCTCTCGGCTTCAACGTGCAGCTGATGCTCCCGCTGATCGTCGCCAATGACAAGCCATACGCCTATTGCGCCTATTCGGAGCATACCGACCCCTATTACTGGCTGGCGGAGAAGGCGAGCGGCGGCAGCGCGTGGCGCAACTTCGCGACTCATTCGCTCCTGTTCCTGACCCATCTGATCGGGCCGGTGGCGGAGGCGACCGGCATGCTGACCACCGGCGTTCCCGAATGGTTCCTGCCCAATGGCGAGGTGCTGAAGCCCGAGACCCACGATCTGGGCAGCGCGACGCTGCGCATGGAGAATGGCGCCATCGGCAGCCTCCAGGCGGGATGGTGCGTGCCCGATACCGAGGGATGGCGGGTCGAGGTCTGGGGCGACCGGGGCCGCCTGCTGCTGGTCGACAACAGCTTCGGCAATCTGATGACGGCGAAACTGTTCGCAGGCGACGCGCGCCTGCTGACCTATAGCGCGCGCACGACCGAGGAAGTGGCCATCGACCCCGCCCTCTACGCCGTGCCCGGCACCAACAGCGGCGAGACGGAGCCGCGAAATTTCGTCGCCATGGACTGGATGTTCGCCAACATGGTCGAGGCGATCCGCAACGGCCGTGAGGGGTCGCCCAGTTTTACCGAGGCCGCCGCCGTGCACCGCGTCGTCGAGGCGGTGGAACGCGCCAATAATGAGCGCCGCTGGATAGGCATGAACGAAATGGGCTGACGCTGGCGCTTCTAGAGTATCGAGCCTTAAATAAGAACCGTTCGGGCTGAGCGAAGTCGAAGCCTTTGTTCGAGCGAAGCGAGAAAGCTTCGTCTTCGCTCAGGGTGAACGGTTCCCATATAAAACTCCATGCTCTAAAGCATGGTGACATTTGGTTGATCCGTTCGTGTCGAGCGAAGTCGAGACACATCGCGCGACGGCTTCTCGACTTCGCTCGAAGCGAACGGAGAGGACATGATTCTGTTTGATGTCAGCCCGCGATCATGCGCGCCCAGTCGTGGAGCCGCTGCCACAACTGCTCCCGCGTCGATGCGAAATTGTGCATGTGCGCCATGGTCGGCACGATGAAGATGGAGACGTCCCGCGAAGCGGAGTATGCCGCCGCCTCGGCATGCGGGTTCGGGCAGGTGTCACGCTCGCCATTGGCGACCAGCACCGGCACGCGGATCGCCGCCGCATCCGCCGCGAAGGCTCCGGGCAGCATCATTTGCACCGCGCAATGCGGGATGGTGAGGCTGCCGAACTGCGGCGCGGTCTGGCGAATGGGATAGCCGCCCTTCATATCCTCGTTCAATATGTCGGCGGGCACATCTTCCCAGTGGAAGGCATAGACATAGTCGACGCCCCGATGGTCATGGTCCAGATGATTGGTCACGCGCCCCTCCGCCACCGCGTCGAAGCGGCGAACGCCATGCTCGAACGAAGCCGGATCGCGCTGCGGCAGGGCGGTGTGGATGGCGCTGACCCCGCACGGCGCGATGGCGTCGAAGGTGGCGAACCGGCCCTGCGTCAGGATGGAGACCCCGCCACCCATCGACTGACCCATGCCCACGGTGAACAGGGACGACAGGGCGGGGAAGCCCTCCGCCGCCTTGCCATCGCGCAGGGATGCGAGAACCGCCTGCACGCAGGCGTCATGCGTGGCCGCCATCGTCTGGAAACTGATCCGCGACAGATCGGGCAGGCTGCTTTCGCCGACGCCGAGATGGTCGATGGCGACGTGGATGGTGCCACGCGCGGCATGCCATTCCCCCTCGTCATATCCGTCGTGCCCGTCGAAGCGCATCAGGAAATAATGGCGCGAATAGCCGCCGCCGGGGCAGGCGAAAATCACCACGGGCCGTTCGGGTAGCGCCGCCGCATCGGGCAGGGTCAGCGTGACCGCCATCTCCACCGTCTCGCCCAGGTCCGCTGCCGCCGTCACGTCGATCCGTCGCTCGACTCTCTGCATCACACTCTCCCATGCCGCTCTTGTCGGCCTTGCCTTAGCGGAGCGAATTGCCGATAAAAATCCGACCAGTCACGAATTGATCTTTCGGATTTCCCGGCCAATGGCGACTTTCCACCAGCTTCAGTGCATGCGATCCTTCGTCGCGGTGGCGGACACGGGCAGCTTCAGCCGCGCCGCCCACGCGCTCCAGGTGGGCGCGGCGTCCGTGTCCGAGCATGTCGGCAGCCTGGAACGGCATCTGGGTGTATCGCTGTTCCACCGCACCACCCGCTCCGTGCGCCTGACGCAGGAGGGGACGGACTATCTGGCGATGAGCCGCGACGTGCTCGACCGCATCGGCGAGGCGGAACGCACCCTGACCGGCGGCGCCGCATCGGCCCTGTCCGGCCTGCTGCGCGTCGAGATGTCGGATGGCGTGGATGCGTTCCTGCTGGGCGCGGTGCAGGCGTTCCAGCGCGATCACCCGCATGTCGCCATACAGGTGCTGCGCGGCAGCCATCAGTTCGACAGCGCCATGACCGGGGCGGACGTGACGATCCGGTCCGTCGCGCCGCAGGGGCTGGACGAACGACGCATCGTCTCGCGCTTGTTGGGAGAGAGCCGGACCGTCTTCCTCGCCGCGCCCGCCTATCTGGAGCGGCACGGCATGCCCGACCGGCCGGAGGCGCTGATGGCGCACCGCTGCATCGGCTATGTCGACCCGCTCAGCGGGCGGTTGTGGGAATGGTATTTCGGCGACGGCGACCGCCGCTTCACGCTGGACGTTCCCTGCCCGCTCGCCATGGCGCAGGGCGCGCTACGGCGTCAGGCGGCAACCGACGGCATGGGGATCATCAACGACATCGAACATTACGCCGCGCCCTGGATAGCGGACGGACGGCTGGTCCGCCTGTTGGACGCATGGACGATGCCGCAGCCGATCTGCCACCTTCTCTATCACCGCGACCGCCATCGCGCGCCCCGCACCACCGCCTTCATCGCGCATGTCGAGCAATGGTTCGCGGCCCTGCCGCCCGTCGCCCCGTCATAGCCCAAAGGACATCGTGGACATGATGTTGTCCGCCCACCGTGCCATTTGTCCGCTGCCCCCCTATATGCCAGCGCAGCATCGTCATCCTTTGAGCGGGATCCAAAAACCATGCCCACTGCCTATATCGTCTCGCCCGTCCGCACGCCCGTCGGCAAATATCTTGGATCGCTGGCCGATGTCCCCGCCGAGCGCCTTGCCGAGACGGTGATCCGCGCGCTGGTCCAGCGCAGCGGCATCGACCCGGCGACGATCGACGACGTGATCCTAGCGCAAAGCTATGCCAATGGCGAGGCGCCGAGCATCGGCCGCTGGGCCGCGCTCGCCGCCGACCTGCCGCTGGAGGTGCCGGGCATGCAGCTCGACCGGCGCTGCGCGGGCGGCCTGACCGCCGTCGCCACCGCCGCCGCCATGGTGCAGGGCGGCATGGCCGATGTCATCATCGCCGGCGGCGCGGAAAGCATGAGCAACGTCGAATATTATACCAACGGCATGCGCAAGGGCATGCGCGCGGGCAACAGCATGCTCTACGACCGGCTCGACCGGCAGCGCGAGCGGTCGCAGCCCGAGGAGCGCTTCGGCAAGATCTCCGGCATGATCGAGACGGCGGAGAATGTCGCGCGCGACTATGAAATCTCCCGCGCCGACGCCGACGCCTATGCCGCGCGCAGCCACCAGCGCGCAGCCGCTGCATGGGACGCGGGCCTGTTCGCCGACGAACTGGTTCCCGTCACGGTCAAGACCCGCAAGGGCGAGGTCGTGGTGGACAAGGACGAGGGCATTCGCGGCGAGGCCACGGCGGAAAGCATGGGCACGCTGCGGCCGCTGTTGAAGGACGGCGTGGTCACGGCAGGCAACGCGAGCCAGCAGAATGACGCCGCCGCCGTTTGCCTGGTCGTGTCCGAAGAGAAGCTGAAGGAACTGGGCCTCACGCCCATCGCGCGCTTCGTCGGCTATGCCGTCGCGGGTTGCCATCCCGGCGTGATGGGCATCGGTCCCGTCCCCGCCGTCGCCAAATTGTTCAAGCAGACCGGCCTCGGCTGGAACGACATCGACCTCGTCGAACTGAACGAGGCGTTCGCGGCGCAGGTGCTGGGCGTGCTCAAGGGCTGGGACTGGAACGATCCGGCGAAGCTGAACGTCAACGGCGGCGGCATCTCGCTCGGCCATCCCATCGCCGCCACGGGCGCGCGCATCCTCGCATCCATGACGCGCGAGATGCAACGGCGCGGCGCGCGCTATGGGCTGGAGACGATGTGCGTGGGCGGCGGACAGGGCGCGGCGGCGATCTTCGAACGGGCGTAAAGCCGCTGTGTCGGATTGCCTCTTTGGACAAGCATGATGACCTGCGGCTGACGCCAACCGGATAACGGGGCGGACGCGATCGGAACGACGAACTTACACAGGGGAGCGGGTGGCGATGGCCGAGTATGAAGCGGATTTCATCATCGTGGGCGCGGGGTCGGCGGGCTGCGTGCTCGCCGACCGCCTCTCGGAGTCCGGCCGCTATCAGGTGCTGTTGCTGGAGGCGGGGGGCGACGACCGGCCCCACCGGCGAACCGGGCAGCACTATAGCGCGCTGAACATCCATATCCCGGCGGGCTTCACCCGCGTCTACCGCGACCGCGCCTTCAACTGGAACTATATGTCAGAGCCGGAGCCGGGACTGGACAACCGCTCGATCAGCCTGCCGCGTGGCAAGATCCTCGGCGGTAGCTCCTCGATCAACGGCATGATCTACGCGCGTGGCCTGCCGCTCGACTTCGACGGGTGGCGGCAACTGGGGCTGGAGGGATGGGCCTATGAAGACGTGCTGCCCCTGTTCCGCAAGTCGGAGGATCATCGGGGCGGCGGAGACGGCGCCTATCATGGCGAAGGCGGCCCGCTGACCACCGACCGCGCCCGCATCACCCACCCTGTCGCGGATGCGCTGATCGCCGCCTTCGATGAATCCGGGCGGCGGCGCACCGACGACATGAACGGCCCCCAGCCGGAGGGCGCGAACTATACACCGATCACCAGCCGCAACGGCCTGCGCCAGTCCACCGCCGCGGCCTTCCTCCGCCGGGCGGAGAAGCGCGCGAACCTGCGCATCGTCAAGAATGCGTTCAGTGAGGCGGTCCTGTTCGAGGGCCGCCGCGCCGCCGGCGTGCGGTTCCGCCAGGGCGGCGTCACACGGCACGCGACCGCGCGGCGCGAGGTGATCCTGGCCGCCGGCGCGATCAACTCGCCCCAGCTCCTCCAACTGTCGGGGATCGGCCCGGCCGCCCTGCTGCGAGGCCATGGCATCGACGTGGTGCAGGATAGCCCGGAAGTCGGCGAGAATTTGCAGGATCATTTCTCGATCACCACCCGCAACCGCCTGCGCAAGGGCAGCCCGTCGTTCAACACCCAGTCGCGGGGCCTGCCGCTGCTGGCGCAGATGGCGCGATATTTCACGGCGCGAACGGGCATGCTGACGCTCGGCGGCGCGCTGGTGACGGGCTATATCCGGTCGCGGCTGGAACTGGACGAGCCGGACTGCCAGCTTTTCTCCAGCCCCGCGACCGCCGACATCGAACGGACGCTGGCGGGACCGGCGATGGTCATGGAGACGGAGCCGGGCATGACGCTCAGCATCTACAAGTCGCGGCCCGTCGCGCGCGGCCATGTGCGCATCGGATCGGCCGATCCCGCCGTGCCCCCCGCCGTCCTGCACAATTACCTCGACAATGACGCCGACCGGCGCACCGCCGTCGACTCGTTGCGGATGACGCGCGATGTGCTGTCACAGCCGTCGCTCGCCCCCTATGTCGATCATCAGGTGGCGCCGTCCGCGTCGCTGCAAAGCGATGATGAACTGCTCGGCTTCGCGCGACAGGTCGGCTCGACCGCCTTTCACGAATGCGGCAGCGTCGCGATGGGCGCGCATGACAGCGCGCCGCTCACCGGCACGCTGGAAGTACGCGGCGTCACGGGGCTGCGCGTCGCCGACGCATCGGCCATGCCGCGCATCGTGTCGGGCAACACCAACGCCGCGACGATCATGATCGCGGAAAAGGCGTCCGAGATGATCCTGGCCGCGCACAAGGGCTGAAGCGGGCTGAACAGGGGCGGGATCCATCAGGCCCCGCCCCAGTCCCAATCAGAAGCTGTAGTTCACCGCCACACCGACCTGCCGGGGCGGCGAATAGATGACCGCGTCCGCGCTCGGGTTGATGAACACGGAGTTCAGCACCTTCGCATTGGTGAAGTTGCGCGTGAACAGCGAGAAGGTGGCGCCGCTGTCGGTCGGCGACCAGCCGATCCGCGCATTGCCCTGGAAATATTCCTTCTGCGTCACGCGGCTTTCCAGCGCCAGCCGGACCGAGCTGGAATAGAAGCCGTTGACGGAGGCGCTCAGGCGACCGCCGCGAAATCATGATGATAGTCGACCAGCGCGCTGGCGGTGAATTCGGACATAGCTGCCGGTATGCTGCGTGCTCAGCGTCAGGCTCGCGGCCAGCACGTCGCTCACGATCGGGCCGGTCACGAACGCCATCGCCCGGCGTTTCCTGCGGGGCTGGGGAGCCTGAGGGTCTGACATCTCCCTACCGCCAAATCAGATCTCTATTTATCTTTTGTTTTCCGCATTTTCCGAGTCAGCAGATGATGTCATCCGCTTCGAAGATGCTCTAACCCGCCCGCTTCGATCCCGGCGAATGCTCCAGCCGCAGGCGTGACAGGCGGCGGCTGGTGAACAGCCATTCGCCATCGCGCAGCGAATAGCTATCGTCATAATGGCCCCATCCGTGGAGCCAGTGTTCCTCCTCGCCCTGCTGCCAGAACAGCCAGTCCTCCAGCGCCCAGTTGCCGGTCGCTTCGGTGGGGGACGTCAGGACAATCTCGGGGCTGTGGACATGGTGGATGGTGCGGATGCCGTCCAGCGCCCTCATCACATCCTCCATCATTTTCTCGCGCCCCGCGCTGGGTCCGCCGGTGATGCCGTAGGATACATGATCCGGCGCGTGGCAGGCCCGGTATGTCGCCCAGTCCCGCGTATCGAGCGCCCGCACCCGGCGCGCCATCAATAGCTTGATGTCCTCGACCGCGACCAGCCTTTGCAATGCATCCATGCTTCTCTCCTAGAGTGCTTTCCAAGCAGGTGGAATCACCTGCTGAATCGGAAAACGCGGTAAAACAAAGACCTGGAGCAGCCGGTCCGATGCAATCGGATCGGAATCCGCTCTAGCGGCCGCCCGGCCTTCCGGTCAGTCCAGCCGCGCCAGCGCGGCGCGCTCGAACGGCAGGAAGGATTCGCCGGCGCGCGCCTTTTCGACCCATTGCGGATCGTTGAGGAGCGCGCGGCCCACCCCCACGAGGTCGAACTGGTCTTGCTTCATCAGGCGCCGCACCTCGTCCAGATTGTCGATGGCGACGGTCTCGCCACGGTTGCGCAATGTGTCGCCCATCCAGTTGTTGAGGCCCACGCCGCCCACCGTCATCGACGGCTTGCCCGTCAGCTTGCGCGCCCAGCCCGCAAGCGTAAGGTCCGACCCCTCGAAAGCGGGCATGCTGAAGCGGCGCGTGCTGGCGTCGAAAATATCGACTCCCGCGTCTGCGAGCACGCCCAGCATCGTCCCCAACACCTCCGGCGTATCGGCGATGCGCGCGCTATAATCCTGCTGCTTGTGCTGGGAGAAGCGGAACATGATCGGACGGTCGCCAATCTCCCGCCGGATAGCGCGCACCACCTCGGCTGCAAATGTCGCGCGCTGCGCGGCCGACCCGCCATAGCGGTCGGTGCGCCGGTTGGTGTCGGCCCACAGGAAGGTGTCGATCAGATAGCCATGCGCGCCGTGGATCGCTATGCCGTCGAAGCCGACCGCGATCGCATCGCGCGCGGAGCGGGCGTAGGCGGCGACGACGTCCGCGATCTCCTCCTCCGTCATGGGATCGAGGGGGCGACGCATGCGCTCGACATAGTCCGGTTCATAGC
>Ga0207639_10001793_pt1 | contig 14457 bp, 11 predicted proteins | sample KBSCornC32_FD_184299 | JGI IMG/M metagenome (GOLD analysis project Ga0207639, IMG submission 184299) | Corn rhizosphere microbial communities from Kellogg Biological Station, Michigan, USA - KBS Corn C3-2 (SPAdes) (version 2) | ecosystem: Host-associated > Plants > Roots > Rhizosphere > Soil ...
CACCACCGCGCCCGAAATTCGCGCCGCGGCAGCCCGGATATCGTCGATGGTCACGGGGATGGCCGTGTCGGGGGCAAGGGCTGCGGCATTGGTCATGATGGCTGACGCCCTAACCCATCTGGCGGTTCATGAAAACAAGCCTTATGCGGGGAAACCATGGCGAAGATCGCATTTCTCGGACTCGGCGCGATGGGCGGGCCGATTGCCGGGCACCTTTTCAGGGCCGGCCACGATATCACCGTCTATAACCGCACCCGTGCCAAGGCCGATGCATGGGTCGCCGCCCATGGCGGGACGGTTGCCGCGTCCGCGCTGGCTGCTGTCGACGGCGCCGAGGCCGTCTTCGCCTCCGTGGGCACTGACCGCGATCTTGAAAATGTCACCATGCGCCATGACGGCTGCTTCCGGAGCATGCAGAAGGGCGCGCTGTTCATCGACCACAGCTCGGTCTCCTCCAGCCTCGCCCGGCAACTCGCCACCGAAGGCCGCGACCGTGGCCTGCTCGTGGTCGACGCGCCCGTTACGGGTGCGGAAATCGGCGCAAGAGAGGGGACGCTCACCGCGATGTGCGGGGGATCGGACAAGGCCGTCACCGCAGCCATCCCGTTCATGCGCGCCTATGCCTCGCACATCGTCCATGTCGGCGGTCCCGGCGCCGGCCAGCAAGCCAAGATGGTCAACCAGATCGCGCTCGCAGGCACGCTTCAGGCGGTTGCCGAGGCACTGCGCTTCGCCCAGTGCGCAGGGCTCGATATCGCCAAGACCTTCGAGGCGGTGTCAGACGGCGCGGCGTCGAGCTGGATGATGTCGAACCGCTGGAATTCTATGAATGAGGACCGGTTCGATTTCGGTCTGAAGGTCGATTTGCTCCGGAAGGATCTCGGCCTCGCGATCGAGGAAGCGCGCGGCAACGGCGCAGCCCTGCCCATCGCCGCGCTGATCGACCAGTTCTACGCCGATGTGCAGGCGATGGGCGCCGGCCGCGACGACATGTCGGCTCTGGTCAAGCGCCTGCCCAAGTGAAACCAATCTCCTTCACGTCATTCCAGCGAAAGCTGGAATCTCCCTTCTTCGCGCGCTTTGCAGGAAGGAGGCAGAGGGATTCCAGCTTTCGCTGGAATGACGGCAAGGGTGTTATCCTCGCCGCTCTGTTTCTTGCCACTTCACCCGCCCTCGCCGATGGCCTTGTCGACAATGCCAACGGCTACACGCTCGACGCCAAGGGCAAGATGATCCGCTTCACGGGCCTGCTGATCGCGAAGGACGGCACGGTCTCGAAGCTGCTCGAAAAGGACGACAAGCGCCCGAAGCAGCCCGACTTCCGGCTGGACGCCAAGGGTCGCACCCTGATTCCCGGACTAATCGATCCCGGCACGCACCTGATGCAGACGGCGCTCGGCGGCCTTGTCCGCGACGCGAACATGATGGGCCGCCCGATCCAGCCGCGCGAGCGTGACGCCGCCTTCGCGCTGATCCAGCCCAAATATCTCGAGCGCGGCATCACCACCGTCACTGATCTCGCCACCGGCACGGCGGACTGGAACGTCTATCGCCGCTCGGGCGATGCCGGGAACCTGCGCATCCGCATCCTGAGCTATGCCGCCGATATCGACACGATGATGACCGTCGCCGGCAACCGCCCGACACCCTGGCTGTACGAAGGCCACCTGCGCCTCGCGGGCCTCACCGTCACGGATCAGGAACCGTTCGACGACGCCCGCGTCCGCAACCTGATGAGTCGCGGCGCGATGGACGGCTTCCAGATCGCCGCCGAGCCGATCGGCGACACCGCGCTGGAACATAGCCTCGCGGCGATCGAGGAAGTCGCTCTCACCTACAAGGGCGACCGGCGCTGGCGGATCCACAGCCGCGCGTCCGAAGCGCCGCTGGCCGAACGCCTCGCCAGGACCGGCACGCTCGCCATCCCGCCCGCCGATGAGACGCTGGCAAACCTCGCCACCTATCTCCCTGCCCGTACCCGAGACGCAGCCCGCGCTGCCTTTGCGGAAGACAGACTGGGCACGCTGGCGCCCGGCACCTATGCCGACTTCCTCCTGTTCGATCGCGACGTCATCGCCCTCCCCCCGGCCGAAGCCGGTCAGGCACGGCTGCTGGAAACATGGATCGGTGGCTCAAGGGTCTGGACGGCGAAATAAGCATCTTCATCATGCTAGAATAAGGACAGCGATGCGTTCTCGGCGCTGGCTTGCTCACCTGCCGGTTTAACCCCAACCTCTTCCGCCGCCGTCGACCAACCCAACCGTGGAATCGTGATCGATCGCCGCCCCCGGAAATCGGTGCGGATCACGAATATCCCCTGATTTTCCATATAGCCGATCAACCGGCGCGCGCGGCCGATCGATTGGGTGCCGTAGATCTGCGCGATCTCCGCATCGCTGGGGCAGCTCTCGGTCGTCTTGGCCGCCCGCGCGATCAGCAGGAACACGCCCAGCATGTCCTCCGGCAGAGTTCGGCCAATCGCCAGCGCCTCGGCCCAATCCTCGTCATGTTCATCGGCGGCGAAAATGCCCGCACGCGCCATAGACAGTCGCCGCGTGAAATCCGGCAGTTCCAAGGGCGTTTGACCCAGCCCTTTCATACGGCACCGCACCGTGAAATCCTGAAACAGTCCGGCGGCCGTGCGATAAGCGCTGTCGGAATCCGCGACGACATCGCGCAGCACGAGATCGACCGTCCGTTCGACCTCCTCGATATCGACCGGCCCCTCCTCAACCGTCCGTGTTGCAACGCCGAGCGACTTCACCGGCGTACGGATCAGCTCTTCCGGCGAAGGAATAGGCGGCGGTATGCGCACCGCAGCCGGCACGGCTTCCGGCAATTGCTCGAACAGCAGTTCGCGCACATCCCGCCCGGCGGAGGACGGCAAAGGGATCAGGCTCGACGTGACACTTTTGGTGCCCGTTTCCACCGCCCCAATCCGGATCGCCAGCGGCCGCTTCGAAAGCGCCGGGCCAAGCGCAAGGAAATTGCCCCGCTCCAGATCGCGGATCGCCTCGGCCTGCCGCCGTTCCATGCCCAGCAGATCGGCCGCGCGCGCCATATCGATATCGAGAAAAGTGCGGCCCATCAGGAAGTTGGAAGCCTCGGCTGCGACATTCTTGGCAAGCTTCGCAAGCCGCTGCGTCGCCAATATCCCGGCCAGGCCACGCTTGCGCCCCCGGCACATCAGATTGGTCATCGCGCCGAGCGAGGCCCTGCGCGCATCCTCCGCAACATCCCCCGCAGCCGCCGGCGCGAACAATTGCGCCTCGTCCACCACCACCAGCGCCGGATACCAGTGCTCGCGCGGCGCATCGAACAGGCCGTTGAGGAATATCGCCGCGCACCGCATCTGCGCGTCGATGTCGAGCGCCTCCAGATCAAGGATCACCGAGACGCGATGCTCGCGGATGCGGGCGGCGATGCCAGTGATCTCGGTCTCGCTATAGTCGGCTGCCTGCACCACGGTATGGCCGAAGCGCTCAGCCAGATTCACGAACTCGCCCTCGGGATCGAGGATCACCTGCTGCACCCATGCGGCGCATCCCTCGATCAGCCGCCGCAGCAGGTGCGACTTGCCCGATCCCGAATTGCCCTGCACGAGCAGCCGGGTCGCCAGCAATTCCTCGAGATCGAGCGATGCCACCCCACCGCCCGCATCGGTCCCCATGTCGATTTGCACAGTCACGGCTGGTCTGTGCCGCAAGCCCGCTTCGCGGCGCAAGGCGGCGAATCACGTCCTGTCTCAGTTGCATGCGGAGAGTCGTGGATAAGTCCCCAGCCGCCATGCCAGCGAAGGCCGGCTCTTCGCGAAACGCCCCAATCTCGTAATCCCGATGAAAATCGGGATCCCGACGCACTGCATCGCGGTTGGCCGCAACGGTGCGATACTGGATCCTGACTTTCGTCAGGATGACGATGGAGGCTGGCATGACCGCGGGGTGCGCTGGACAGACATTCCCCAAGCCTTAGGGTAACGACCCACCGCAGCATCAGGGGCGCGCCGCATGGAGCCATTGCAAATCTTCGAACTGATGATCGCGATGCTGCTCGCGATCATCGCGCTGCATTATGCGGCGGACAAGCTGTGCCTGCCGCCTTCGGTCGCGCTTCTGAGCGGCGGCGCGCTGCTCGCCTTCCTGCCGGGATTGCCGACGATCTCGCTCGATCCCGAACTGGTGCTGGTCATCTTCCTGCCGCCGCTGCTGATGGACGGCGCATGGTTCATCGCGCTGGGCCATCTCCGCCGCCATATGTTCGGGATCGCGTCGCTCGCCTTCGGCGCGGTGATTTTCACGACCGTAGTGGTCGCGGTGGTCACTCACGCACTGATCCCGTCGCTGCCATGGGCCGCATGCGCCGCGCTGGGCGCGATCGTGTCGCCGCCCGACGCTATCTCTGCCCGCGCGGTCCTACAGCGGGTGACGCTGCCGCGCCGCCTGTCGATCCTGCTCGAAGGCGAAAGCCTGTTCAACGACGCCACTGGCCTCGTCCTCTTCCGCTTTGCCGTAGCAGCGGGCGTAACCGGCACGTTCAGCGCCGCCGACGCATTCGGGAGCTTCCTCATCCTTGCCTTCGGCGGGGCGGTGGTGGGGGTCGCGATCGGCGCGGCTTGGGTGCTGCTGGTTCGCCGCCTGGGCGACGAATATCTGATGATCGCGGCATCGGTGCTGTTGCCATGGCCATCCTATCTGCTGGCCGAAATGGCGCATGTTTCGGGCGTCATCGCCGCCGTCACGACCGGGCTGGTCTGCGGCTGGTATCAGCATACGGTATTCTCGGCGGCGGTACGGATGCGGGGCACCTCCTTCTGGACGGTGATGATCTTCCTGATGGAAGCCTCGGTCTTCATGCTGATCGGCTTTTCGCTGCGCGGCGTGATCGAACGCGTTGGCGGGCTGGGCCTGGTCATCGACCAGATGGCTGTTCCGATCCTGCTGATCCTTGCTGCGATGACGCTGGCACGGTTCGCATGGGTGTTCGGATCGGACGCTCTGATCATGATCCAGCGCGCTCTTGGCTGGCGGCGATACCAGCCGCTCGGCGCCCGTCAGGGAGTCGTGCTGAGTTGGGCCGGCATGCGGGGGGTGGTGACGCTGGCGGTGGCGCTCAGTGTGCCTGCGGATTTTCCGGGCCGCGACTTCATTCTGGTTACGGCGTTCGCCGTCATCCTCGGCACCGTCATCATTCAGGGAACGACGCTGGGCAAGGTAATCGGCTGGGCGAGCCTGAGCGAGGCGATCACCGAGCGTGCCCGCATGTCGATGAGCGAGGCCGAGGCCGCCATGGCGCAAGTGCAGTTCAAGCTCGTCGAGAGCCGCGCTTATGACGCGGACGGCACGCTCATCCACCCGCGCATGCTGGATCGCTATCAGCGCCGCGCAGTCATGTCGGTCAAATATGCCGGGCAGGAAGAGGAGCATGCGCCGATGCTCCACGCCCATTTTGATCTCGTGCTGGAAGCCGTCGCGGTCGGCCGCGCCGAGCTGCTCCGCCTGCACCGGGCCGGCGACATCGACGAACATACGCTTCAGGAGCTGGAACGCGATCTCGATCTGGAAGAATTGAGCGCCTTGTCCGCCAAGGCATGATCAACCGGCCAGCTTCACCAGCAGCGACGGCGTCAGCACCTGCGGCAATTCCTTGGGCTCTCCGCCGCCGGCCGGATAGAAGAGGTAGAAAGGCACGCCTGACCGGCCGTGCGCGGCAAGGAAGCGGCCGATGGCGGCGTCGCCGCGCGTCCAATCGCCGATCAGCGTCACCACGCCCCCCCTGTCGAATGCTTCGGCCACCTCGGCCCGCTCGATCGCAGCCTTTTCGTTGACCTTGCAGGTCAGGCACCAGTCGGCCGTGAAATAGAGGAACACTGGCTTGCCCCCGGCGCGCAGCGTAGCCAGCCGTTCCTCGCTGAATCGTTCGCCGCCAGCTTCCGCCGAGGATGTTGCAGCCTGCGCTTCCAGCCTTGGCAGCGCCACGGCGACCAGGATCACGGGGAGAAGGGCGATCGATGCCGGGGCCCATGCGGCCCGTTTTCCGCCTGCCTGCCGCCGTCCGGTCCACCACAGCCCGGCGACCAGCAACAGCAGTGCCGCCAGCCCCAGCGCCATCGCATCCGTTCCGGCTTGCCGGCCGAGGATCCAGGCCAGCCCAACGCCTGTCGCAAACATCGGCAGCGACAGGATGCGGCGGAAAGTCCCCATCCACGCGCCCGGCTTCGGCAGCACCCGCCTGAGCGCAGGCACGAAACCGAGCAACAGGAATGGCAGCGCCAGTCCGAGCCCCAGCCCGAAGAAGATCGCCATCGCCGCCCAGCCCGGCAGCACCAGTGCAGCGCCCAGCGCGCCCGCCATGAACGGGCCGGTGCAGGGCGTCGCGATGAAGGCAGCGAGTGCCCCGGTCCAGAAAGCTCCCGCAATCCCTCCCGTTCGCACGAGCCCTTCCCCTCCGGCCAGCACGGGCAGCTCAAACAATCCGGCAAGGTTGAAGCCGATCGCGATCACCAACAGCATCAGCGTCAGGATCACACGCGGATCCTGCAACTGGAAGGCCCAGCCCAGCGCCTCGCCGCCCGCGCGCAACAGAAGCAGTACGGCACCGAGTGTGAGACAAACGAGGATAACGCCGCCCGCATAGGCCAGGGCCTCGCGCCGCGCGTCCCGCTCGCTCTCGCCGGATCGGACGAGGCTCAGCGCCTTGAGGCTCAGGATGGGAAACACGCACGGCATGATGTTGAGCAGCAATCCGCCCAGCAGAGCCGCCCCGAACGTCGCCAGCAGCGTTCCCAGGGCAGCACCCAGAGCCCCCTGCTCGGCCCCGCTTACCGGCGTTCCCCCGGACGGCACCGCGCCCGGCACGGCCCGCAGGCTCAGCCCGTTCCCGGGCCCGATGGCCAGCACGCCCTCGATCGCCTGCCCCGGCGCTGGCCCCGCAGCGGTCTCGAAGACGAGCATGTCGCCCGCGCGGCTCACCCGCTGCGGCTCGGCATAGGCGATCGCATCCTTGGTCAGCGGATAGAAATAGGGATCGGCGAGGGTGACGCTTTCCGGCAACGGAATCCCGATTCGTATCCGGCCCTTCGAAAATTGGAATTTCGCTTCGCTATTCAATGGCTTGGGCAGGGCAGCGCGCCATTGATCGAACCGCGCGCGATCGGCTGCGGCGATCCCCCCATGCCCCACGACGAGATCGAGTGCGAGGCTGCCCTTTTCCGGCACGCAGATCGTGTCGGTGCAGGCCAGCCAGTCAGCCTCCGCCCGGATCGGCAGCCTGGTTCCCGGCGCAAGGCCAGCGGGCACGGTCAGCGTGATCAGATGTGCATATGGCCCCTCGAACACATAGTTCATCAGCCCTGCGATGCTCAGCCGCTGCGGTACCGGATAAGCCAGCGGAGACACGGTAACGCCCTCCGGCAATGCCCATTTCAACAGGGTCTCGACCCCGGCATCGCCAGGGTTCTGCCAGTAGCCATGCCATCCCGGCGCCGGCTCCATCGCCAGCGCGATCGTGACCGGCTTGCCCGGCGCGGGCGTCCCGCTCTCAGCGACAAGCGACGCCCTGATGTGCGTCTCGGCTGTCTGCGCATGGGCCACGCCACACAGCAGCAACGCCAATGTCATGAAGATGCAATGAAGCCGACGCATCGCCATTCCCGTCATCATATGCGCGGCGCTATAGCATGCCCGCCGCAGAACGCATCCGGGGGATCTCCATGAAAGCTTTGTCAGCTCTTGCCGCGCTTGCCCTCTCGGCACCTGCGGCTGCGGCGGTGCAATCGCCGAAGCTCATCGTGGCGGTGGCGGTCGATCAGTTCTCGACCGATCTGTTCAACGAATATCGCGCACATTTCACCGGCGGCCTCAAGCGGCTTCAGCAGGGGGTGGTGTTCGCCAATGGCTATCAAAGCCATGCAGCCACCGAGACCTGCCCCGGCCATGCGACGATCCTGACCGGCGGCCGCCCCGCCCGCACCGGCATCATCGCCAATAATTGGATCGATTACAGCGCCCCGCGCGAGGATAAGGTGGTCTACTGCGCCGAGGACGAAAGCGTGCGGGGCAGCACGCACGACAAATACACCCAGTCCGTCGTCCACCTGAAGATCCCGACACTCGGCGATCGGATGAAGGCGGCCAACAAGGCAAGCCGCGTCGTCGCGGTGGCCGGCAAGGATCGCGCCGCGATCATGATGGGGGGCAAGTCGACCGACCAGCTTTGGTTCTGGAACGCGGGCAAGTTCGACACGCTCACCGGCCGGCCCAAGAACGCCTCGGCTGACAGGATAAACAATGCGATCGCAGCTACCCTCGCGACGGGTCTTCCCGCCCCTGCCCTCCCCGATCTCTGCCGCGGCCGCGTCGCGCCGGTGCCGGTCTCGACGGCCAAGAGCATCGGCAATCCGCTGTCGACACTCGCGCCCAACACCCCCAAGGACATGCGCATCCGCCCCGAACTCGATCGCGCCACGGCCGATCTCGCCATTGCCTTGACCGACGAACTCAAGCTCGGGCGCGGCAAGGCGGCCGACCTGCTCGCGGTCAGCTTCTCCGTCACCGATTATGTCGGCCATGCGTTCGGCACCGAAGGTCCCGAGATGTGCACGCAACTGGTCGCGCTCGACGAGACGCTGGATGTGTTCCTCACGCATCTCGACGGCATCGGCGTGCCCTATGCCGTGGTGCTGACCGCTGATCATGGCGGCCATGACGCGGCCGAGCGCAACCAGATGCGGGGCATCCCCGATGATCAGCGTTTCGCTGAAGACTCTGGGCTGAAGGCGCTCAACGCCGCGATCGGCCATGCCGACAAACCAGTATTCCGGACGGATGGAGACTTCAGCGGCCCAGTCACCGGCGATCTCTATCTCGATCCCACCATCACGGGGGAAGCGCGCACGACCCTGCTTGCCCAGGCCAGGGCATGGCTGACCCGGCGCCCGAGCTTCGCGGCCGTCTTCACCAGGGACGAACTGCTCGCCACGCCGCCGTCGAAGCTTCCGCCCGACGCCTGGACCCTGGCCGAACGCGCCGCCGCAAGTGTCGATCGTCAACGCTCGGGTGACCTGATCGTCCTGCTTCGGCCCCGTCTCTCGCCGATCATGAACCCCGGCGGGGGATCGGTCGCCACCCATGGGTCGCCCTGGGATTATGATCGCCGCGTGCCGATCCTGTTCTGGTCGCAAGGGATGACCGGGTTCGAGCAGCCCAACAGCATCGAGACCATCGACATCATGCCGACCCTGGCGGCGCTGATCGGCCTGCCCGTTCCCGCCGGCGAGATCGACGGCCAATGCCGTGATCTCGATGCCGGTCAGGCGTCAACCTGTCCAACACAGTAGAGCGTCGCGCGCGAAATGAGGATCGGCGTACCCCCGCGAAAGCTGGGGTACGGAGTGGGCATGATGCTCCGGGAGAGCTGCGGCTATCAACCAGTGGAAGCCTGTCTCCGCGCAGCACCCGTGCGCCGCCGTGCCAGTCTCAGCAACAGGCCCACCGTACCAAAGCCCACGATCATCGTCGCCCAAGTCGACGGTTCGGGTACGGCCGAAGGCGGGGGAGGCCCACCGCCGCCGCCCGGCGGGAAGCTCTCAGGGGGAGGGCCACCGACAGGGGGCACGCCGGGCGGGGTACCCACGCCTGGCGGGACACCCGTGTCGCCACCGGAGTTTGGAGGAAGCCTTACGCCGCGCCGGCTCGGAAGAGGCGTATCGCCCGTCGCGCCATCTGCGGATGGAAAGGGAGAATAGCCTGTATCGGGCACCCGCGCGATCTGATCGACAGGCATTGCCTGTGTACCCTGCGGATAGGCGGGGGCCTCAGCGAATGGAGCACCCGGTTCCTGCAAACCACCCGGTGGCGTCACCCGATCCCGGGTTTTGGGCATGGCATATTCGCGCGGCATGCCGGCCGAAGCCGGGCGGATCGGCTTCGAGCTGGCGAGCAACCCGTCAGGTCGCTCGCCCGGGGATCGGCCCGACAGCATCGCCAGGAGATCGACATCATCGCCACCGTTGCCCGGAGCAGCAAGCGACGCTTCACGCTTGCCGGGTATCATGGAAAAGGCGGCAACAGCGACGCCGCAGGCGCCGAGCGCCAGCAGCCGAATCTTCCAGGGACGATCCAAAACCTTCATGAAAACCCCCGTTTAAGGCCGGGGTGCAGCCTGTCCCACCATGACCTGGCCCCGATAATATGGTTAAGTTTCAGCTAGATGGTTGGTTGCGCGAGGGCGTCATAGTTGCGACGAGTCGAGGCTCAGGAGCGATGGATTGCCAGCTCGGCGCCTCAGCGCGTTTCGAAAGCGCGGATTCCCTTGCCAAGCTTGTTGGCCCCGATCGCCAGCGGCTCGTGACTCCAGTCAGCGACGAACACCGTCGTCCAGGTGACGGCGGGCGCCAGCGACGCCGTATTATCAGCGATCGCCAACCCGCGCGAACGATTGTCCCGCGCTTCCGCCGCGACCGCGATCAGCGCGCTGTGATTCTCCTTGTCGGCCCCCTGTACGAAGACGTTACGGGCGATCGAGCCTACCGAGCCAGCGGGCAGATCGATCATGTAGTTCGTCGAACGCCCCTTCGTGTCATCGAAGCTGGAATCGGTGACCTCGTTCCGGATCGCCCGACTCTTCACATAATGGCCGCCATTGCCGCGCTCGAAGCGTGAACGCGTGACGATCACGGAGCCATATTGGCCGATATAGATGCTATGCGCGCATGACATGTCCCGGTCGCAACGGCCTAGCCCGGAGAAGGTCGAACGGTCGATCCGGATCGTCGCGGACGGGTCATCGGCGGTCAGGATGCCCTGCTCGCTGTCCCGAAACGTCGCGTTGGTGACGGTGAGCGGCCCATGCTCGAGCCGGATGCCCGCGCCATTGGCATCGGGCACGCGCATGTTGCGGAAGATGATGCCGTCGACCGTCGCGCCCCGGCCGCGCAGGACCAGCGCGGCCTTGTCCTCACAGGTCTGGCCATCGAATATGACTGTCCCCGCCTGCGCCGCGACGAAGCTGATCCTGCCGCGTTCCTGGATCGCGCAATCCTTGTAGGTGCCCGGTGCGATACGGATCGTGGCGTCACGGTCCCCGACAGCATTGACGGCATCATCGAGCCGCCAATAGCCCTTGCCGGTCTCCGCTATGGTGAAAGGCGCCTCATCCGCCGCCAGCGCCTGCGTGGCCAGGGTCAGGCCGATCAGCGCCGTGGCGATGCGGATCATGGGATATCAGGCCGCTTCATGTTTGCGGACTAGATCGAACGCACGCTTGTACCACTCGCTGCCCGGATAATTGGCACCAAGCACCGCAGCCGCCTTCTTCGCTTCTTCCGGCACGCCGAGCGACAGATAGCATTCGGTCAGCCGCATCAGCGCCTCGGGCGTGTGACTGGTGGTGTCGTAGCTATCGATCACCTTGCGGAAGCGGATCGTGGCTGCCAGCCATTCGCGGCGGCGTTCGTAGAAACGGCCGATCTCCATTTCCTTGCCGGCGAGATGGTCGCGGATCAGATCGACCTTCAGCCGCGCATCCGCCGCATAGCGCGTGTCGGGATAGCGGCGGATTAGTTCGCCCATCGCATCAAGCGCCTGTTGCGTGATCTTTTGATCGCGCGTAACATCTTGGATTTGCTCATAATAGTTGATAGCGATCAGGTAGAGCGCATAGGGCGCGTCCTTGTTGCCCGGATGGATCGACAGGAAGCGCTGGGCGGATTCGGTCGATTCCGAATATTGACGGCCCATATAGTAGCTGAACGCGCTCATGAGCTGCGCGCGGCGGGCCCAGATCGAATAGGGATGCTGACGCTCGACCTCGTCGAACAGCTGCGCCGCAATCTTGTACTGCCCGCGATCGAGCCGGTCGCGCGCGGCGGTGTAGAGCGTGTTGACGTCGCGGGCGACATATTTGGTGTCGGCCTTGTTCTTGCTGGTGGCGCAACCGGAGAGCGGAAGCGCGAGAGCGGAGACAAGGGCCAAGGCCGCGATGCGGAGGAGGAAGCGCTGCATGAAGCGCTTCCTAGCGGCTTCACAGGCGCCCGCCAAGCGCGCAGTTCGGAGCGTGGTCTTGCCTTCATGGCTGTTCCGAGGGATGTGAGTGCGGCGACACATCCCACCGTTCGGGCTGAGCCTGTCGAAGCCCTACTTTTTTCCTTTCTTTCCATATGAAGAAGGAAAAAGGCCCTTCGACACGCTCAGGGTGAACGGACCAGATTGGAGTCCTTTCAATCCTGCGCGTGCTGACCCTTTCGACGCTGTTTCCCGACTCAAGCCGGCCGACCTTCGGCGGCTTCGTCGAACGGCAGACGCTTGGGCTTGCCGTGCGGGAAGGCGTCGAGGTCCAGGTCGTTGCCCCGATCGGATTGCCGCCGGGACCGCTAAAACTGATCGGCCATTATCGCTCACGCGCCGCCTTGCCGCCGGTCGAAAACTGGAAGGGCCTCGCCGTCCACCGCCCGCACTTCCTGCACATCCCCGGTCCGGGAATACGCTTCACGCCATCGGGGATGACCCGCAAGCTGCTACCCTATCTGCGCAAACTGCGCCGCGACTTTCCTTTCGATGTCATCGACGCCGAATATTTCTGGCCGGATGGCGTCGCGGCCGCCCGGATCGGACAGGCCCTGAACGTGCCGGTTTCGATCAAGGCGCGCGGCAGCGACATCCATGTTTGGGGCATGCGCGATTTCGGCCGAGCGCAGATCCTCGAAGCTGGCAGAAGCGCACAGGGCATGCTGGCCGTCAGCGAAGCCCTGCAGCGTGACATGATGGCGCTTGGCCTGCCCGGGGACAGGATCAGGGTTCACTATACCGGCGTCGATCTCGACCGCTTCGGCATCGCCGATCGCGAAGCTGCGAAAACCGCCCTGGGCATAACCGGCCCGCTCCTCCTGTGCGTCGGCAATCTCGTTCCGCTGAAACGGCAGCATCTCGTGATCGAAGCACTTCGGCACCTGCCCGACGCATCGTTGCTGATCGTGGGCGACGGACCGGAGCGCAGTGCGCTTGAAGCGCAAATCGCCACGGCCGGGCTTTCAGCGCGCGCGCGTCTTTTCGGAGCCCGGCAGCATGACGACCTTCCCGCCCTGTTCGCCGCGGCCGATGTGTTCGTCCACTCTTCGTCGTCGGAGGGGCTCGCCAATGTCTGGATCGAATCGCTCGCCTGCGGAACGCCGATGGCGGTCACTGATGTCGGCGGTGCGCGCGAGGTGGTGGATGGCCCGGCGGCCGGCCTGATCGTCGAGCCCACTCCAATCGCGATCGCCAAGGCGGTCTCGGCGCTTCTGGCCAACCCGCCCGACCGATCCGAGACACGCCGAAGCGCCGAACGCTTCACCTGGGCCGTGAACGCCGGGGCGCTCCACGCCCATCTCTCAGCCCTGGTCGAGCGGCATCAGCGCGGCGACGATCCAGCGATCCTCCCCGCGTAGCATCCCCCACGCACGCGCGGCGGCGCGGCTGTCCATGACTTCGAGGCCGATGCCATCGTCCCGCAGCCACTCCGTCAGCGCGAAATCAGGCCGCTGGAGCGTGGCGCCGGTTCCCAGCAGGATGAATTCGGGCTTCGGCGCGACTGCGACGAGATCAGCGAAATCTGCCTGAGACAATGAGGCCGGCGACGGCGCATCCCATCGCCACACCCGTTCCGGAGTCAATTTCACGCCCGTTTCGTAAACGGCGCCGTCGATCCGAAACCCATTGCCCGAAAAGGCCTGTACCAGCGGCCCGGCGGCGGGCCGATCGCGATCGAGGCGCGGCATGGCGCGCGGTCAGGCCTTCGGCCCGACCCGCTCCGCCCCGGCGACGCCGGTTTCTTTCGCATCCAGCGGGCGCGGCTGGAGGCCGAGCGTGATCAGCAGCGACGAGGATACATAGACCGACGAATAGGTGCCGACGACGATGCCGAGCATCATTGCGGCGGTGAACCCGCGCAGCACATGCCCGCCGAACAGCAGCAGCGCGCCGAGCGCCAGCATCACGGTGATCGAGGTCATGACGGTGCGCGGCAGCGTCTCGTTGACCGAGAGATCGATCAGACCCTTCATGTCCATCTTGCGGTATTTGCGCATATTTTCGCGGATGCGGTCGTCGATCACCATCTTGTCGTTGATCGAGTAACCGACAATCGTCAGCACTGCCGCGACGATATTGAGATCGAATTCAAGCTGGGTGATCGCGAAGAATCCCAGCGTCATCAGCACATCGTGCATGATCGCGACGAAGGTCGAGATGCCGAACTGCCATTCGTAGCGCAGCCAGCTGAAGATCGCGATGCCGACCACCGCAAGCAGCACGGCAAGCACGCCGTTGAAGATCAGCTCGTCCGATACCTTGCCCGAAACGGTGTCGTAGCGCGTAAAGTTCACGCCGGGGAATTCGGCCTGGAGCGACTTGCGCGCCTTCTCCACCACCGCGTTGGTCGCGCCCTCGTCAGCGCTTTCGGGAATAGGCAGGCGGATCGATACCG
>Ga0207639_10001794_pt1 | contig 14456 bp, 13 predicted proteins | sample KBSCornC32_FD_184299 | JGI IMG/M metagenome (GOLD analysis project Ga0207639, IMG submission 184299) | Corn rhizosphere microbial communities from Kellogg Biological Station, Michigan, USA - KBS Corn C3-2 (SPAdes) (version 2) | ecosystem: Host-associated > Plants > Roots > Rhizosphere > Soil ...
TGCGCGATGTCGGATCGGAAGACTTTCTGGATGTCGGCCTGCGTAATGCCATCAACGCTGGCGTAGTTCCCGGTCCGCGCATGCTGGTAGCGGTGCATGCCCTAGGAGCCACTGGCGGCCATTGCGACGACGGTGCGGGCCTTCGGTTCGGACTGCTCAACCATGAAATGGGGCCGGAAGACGGTGTGATCAATTCGCCCGACCAGGCGCGGTTTGCCGTTCGATTCAACATCAAGTATGGGGCGGACGTCATCAAGACGTGCGCCACCGGCGGTGTGTTGTCTCCGACAGACGATGTCGATGTCCCGCAGCTTTCGCAGGCCGAACTGGATGCGATCGTCGGCGAGGCACACGAATTGCGCCGTAAGACCGCCGCGCATGCGCATGGAGCGGAAGGCGCCAAACGTGCTATTCGGGCCGGAATCGATTCGATCGAACACGGCACGTTTCTGGATGACGAAGCGATGCGCATGATGCGCGAACGCGGGACGTACCTGGTGCCCACACTCGCCACGCGCAGCGGGCTCGCCGAATCGAAATTTCCCCAGCGGGTCCGACAAAAAGCCGATCTCGCCGTGAAGGCCCAGGATGGAATGGTGCGCCGCGCTTTGCAGATGGGAGTCAAGATCGCCCTCGGCACGGATGCCGCAGTGTACCCGCACGGCAACAATGCGCTCGAATTTGTTTTGATGTCCGCCAACGGCATGACGCCGGCCCAATCTTTGCGCGCGGGCACGTCGGCAGCCGCCGACCTGCTAGGTCTTGCTGATAGAGTCGGCACGCTTGAGGTGGGTAAGCTGGCTGATGTTGTGGCTGTTCCCGGCAATCCATTTCAAGACATTCGGGTTACACAAAGCGTACTGTTTGCTATGAAAGAAGGGGTCATTTACCGGAACGACCGTGCTCCTAAGCCATAGTTTCGCCGTCCCATTCATATCTCTGTAACTTCCTTTTCGTACCGTGGATTTTGGAGATTAGTGTGTCAATTTTACTGAGAAGCTTCGGCGCACTCGCGCTGGCATTTCCCTTGGCGGCGCAGGTAACGCTGACAGGCGCGGGTGCGACCTTTCCGGCGCCGATTTATCAACGCTGGTTCGCGGCATACCAGTCCATTGGAAAGGTACAGATTAACTATCAGCCAATCGGATCGGGCGGGGGCATCAAGTCGGTTACCGAAGGCACGGTGGATTTCGGTGCCAGCGATGCACCACTAACAGACGCGCAACTAGCGGCATTCAAGTCTAAGAACAAGCATGACGTTTTGTTGTTTCCCACGGTTCTCGGCGCCGCTGTGCCGAGCTACAACGTGCCAGGGGTGACCGGTCAGCTCAATTTCACGCCGGAAGCGTTGGCGGGAATTTATCTGGGTGAGATCACAAAGTGGAACGATCCGAAAATCGCCAGCGCAAATCCAAAAGTAAAGCTGCCCGCCGCTGATATTCTGGTGATCCATCGATCCGATGGAAGTGGCACCACATACTGCTGGACCGACTATCTTTCGAAGGTGAGCAACGAGTGGAAGTCCAAAGTGGGCACGAACACCTCGGTCGAGTGGCCTGCGGGGGTGGGCGGCAAAGGCAATGATGGAGTGGCTGGCTTGTTGAAGCAGCAGGAAGGCGCAATCGGTTACGTCGAGCTGATTTATGCCGTTAAGAATCAATTGCCGTATGGCCGCGTGAAAAATAAGTCCGGCGAATTCGTGAAAGCGGAGTTGAAGTCGGTGACGGCCGCTGCCACGGCGATGAAAGAAATGCCGGCGGATTTCCGTGTTTCCATAACCGATGGCGCGGGCGCAGGCGTGTATCCCATCTCCACATTTACATGGCTGCTGGTTCCTGCTAAATACAGCGATTCGGGAAAGGCTCAGGCAGTAAAAGGCTTTTTGAAGTGGGCCATCACGCAGGGCCAGGAGCAGGTCGAGTCGCTCGAATACGCTAAGCTACCTAAGACGGTCGTGGCCCAGGAAGAAAAACAGATTGCCAGGATTCAATAGGCAAATCTCAGCTCGTCGTTAGGTTTCAACGGTTGCCGCATGGCGAGTTCAACTATTGCTAGTTCCCTTCGTCATCGCGCGAATCGGGGGGTGCTCGCCCGGTTGCGCGGCGGCGACGAAATCTCCTATCTGGTGACGCTCGCTTGCGCGGTGCTGGTATTCGTGGTGGTCGCGCTCATTGTTGCGAAGCTTTGGGGCAACTCCCAGCCAGCGATCCACGCGTTCGGCTGGGAGTTTTTACATACCTCGCGCTGGGATCCGAACGGTGGAAAGTTCGGTGCGCTTCCGTTTATCTATGGCACTTGTGTGACGTCTGCGATCGCGTTGATCATTGCAGTGCCGTTAGGCGTGGCCTCGGCTATTTTTCTTGCGGAGATGGCTCCTCCCAAATTGTCTAACCTTCTCACGTTCCTGATTGAATTGCTTGCTGCGGTTCCCAGCGTGATTTACGGTCTGCTGGGCATTTTCGTCCTACTTCCGATCATTCGAAGCTATCTGGTGCCTGCATTGAAAGGTTCGCTGGGATTCTTGCCGTTGTTTCAAGGCAGCTTTTACGGAGTCAGTTTGCTCTCAGCGGGTTTGGTGCTGGCGGTGATGATTGTTCCGTTTATCGTCTCGGTGTCGCGCGAGGTGCTGTTAGCTGTCCCGGCCGAGCAACGGGAAGCGGCGCTGGCAGTTGGCGCCACCAAATGGGAGACCACGTGGGACATCGTACTTCCCTATGCGAGCACAGGAATTTTTGGGTCCGTGTTCCTGGCGTTGGCGCGCGCCCTCGGCGAGACGATGGCGGTCACGATGGTCATCGGCAACACACCGAAAATTACCGCGTCGCTGCTATCGCCGGGATATTCGATTGCTGCGGTGATTGCGAACGAATTCGCCGAAGCCAGCGGCGATCTGTACGTCTCTTCTCTGATTCTCGCGGGCCTTGTTCTTTTCGGCTTGACGATCGTCATCAATGCGCTGGCGAGAATTCTGATACTGGCCACATCGCAGAGGGCGGCTACGCCGTGACGATGGGCATTTCACCCGGCCGCAAGATTGTGAGCGCTGTCATGCTTTCGCTTTCCGGCGTTTGCACACTGCTGGTGATCGGTGTTTTGTTTTTCATACTCGGCTACCTGTTGATACACGGCGTGAAATCGCTCGATCTCGACTTTTTCACGAAGCTCCCCAAGCCGTCTGGGGAAACGGGTGGAGGGATGGCCAATGCCATTGTGGGAAGCGCCAAAGTGCTGATGGTGGCGACGCTCATCGGCGTGCCCATTGGCTTTCTAGCGGGCGTCTTTTTAGCTGAGTATAGCGGTAAAGCTTTCGCCTTCACAATTCGCTACGTGGTGGATTTGCTCAATGGCGTGCCTTCGATCGTGGTTGGCATTGTGGCTTATGCGCTCGTGGTGCGGCCCATGCGGCACTATTCGGCATTGGCCGGGGGTGTTGCGCTCGGCATCATGATGATTCCGATAGCCGTGAGAACCACAGAAGAATTTCTGCGCTCTGTACCGAATTCGATGCGGGAGGGTGCCATGGCACTTGGCGCCACCAAGGCGCAGACGATTTTCAGCGTAATAGTGCCGGCTGCAATGTCAGGGCTGATCTCGGGAATGATGCTAAATCTGGCGCGCGTGGCGGGCGAGACCGCGCCTCTTTTATTCACTGCGCTCGGCAACATGTTTTGGAGCAAGGGATGGCTGGAGCCGATAGCGACGCTTCCCGTAATGATCTACAACTACGCTATCGCCCCGGAAGAAGATTTGCACCAGCAGGCGTGGGCCGCGGGCTTTGTGCTCCTGATGCTCGTGCTCACGATCAACGTAACCGCTAGGATGGTTATTAACCGGGGACCAGCGTCCTCGAGGAGATAGGGCTAATGGCTTCTCCGCAGCAACAACAAATATCGAGAGAACACGTGACGCTCCCCGCAGAGACGCGCTCTTCCAAAACACCGGGAGCGGCATGCAAGCTTACCGCCAGAAACATCAACTTCTTTTACGGCGCGTTTCAGGCGCTGCACGGGATCAGCCTGGATATTCCCGTCCACCGAATCACGGCATTCATCGGACCATCCGGCTGCGGCAAATCAACGTTTTTGCGGACCATGAACCGCATGAACGAAGCGCTGCGGAACACCCGTGTAGAAGGACAATTGCGGCTGGATGAACAAGACATCTTTTCCATGGATGTGACCGACGTGCGAAGGCGCGTGGGGATGGTCTTTCAGAAATCCAACCCGTTTCCTAAAAGTATTTTCGACAACGTCGCATATGGCTTGCGAGTAAATGGAATTTCGAAAAAGTCTGTGGTGGAAGAGGCGGTGGAGCGCAGCCTGACGCACGCGGCGCTTTGGACGGAAGTCAAAGACAAGCTGCACAAGCCCGCCTCGGCGCTCTCGGGTGGGCAACAGCAGCGGCTGTGCATCGCGCGTGCGCTGGCGGTCGAGCCTGAGGTCCTGTTACTCGATGAACCCTGCTCGGCGCTCGACCCGATTGCCACCCGAAAAATCGAGGAGCTGCTTTTCCAGTTAAAGGAAATGACGACGATTGTTATCGTGACGCACAACATGCAGCAGGCGGCGCGAATAGCGGATTTCACCGGCTTCTTTCTTTTGGGAAAGTTGATTGAAATCGACGACACGAAGAAAATTTTTCAAAATCCCGGAAAGAGAGAGACCGAGGATTACGTCACGGGACGTTTCGGTTAGCCGAGGACAGCGTGCTCCATTTTGAACAGGAATTAGAGAAACTCAAGAGCAAATTGCTCGAGATGAGCGCTCTGGTTGAGAGCGCGGTCTACCACAGCGTGCAGGGCGTGGTGGAAAAGAATGAAGAGCTGGCGCAGGCCGTATTGAGAAACGAGGCGCGAATCAACCAGCTCGAAATCGAGATAGACGACCTCGCAATCAGCCTGCTAGCACTGCAAGCGCCGTTGGCCGCGGATCTGCGGTTGGTAACAGCGGCTATCAAAATCAACAACGATCTGGAACGTATGGGCGATTTGTCGGCAGGCATCGCGCAGAGCGCTATGGCCCTGATCAAAGAGCCGATGATCCGGCCGTTGATCGATATTCCGCATATTGCGGGCCTGGCCCAAAGCATGGTTCGCAAGGCATTGGACGCTTTCGTAAATCGCGACGCTGAGATGGCGCGCAGTGTACTCGCTTCCGACGACGCCGTGGATAACATGCGTACCGCCAGTTATCACGAACTCATCAGTTTCATGGAAAATAATCCGTCACACATTCCCCAGGCTCTCTATCTCCTTTCGGTCGTACGGAACCTGGAGCGTATTGCCGATCATTCCACTAACATTGCCGAAGATGTGCTCTTCCTGGTGAAAGGGATCGATGTCCGCCACCACAATGAGCGCCGCGAAGCGGTAATACAAAACTAATTCCTGGGAATCGCGAGCTGCCCCACGGTTTACTAGCCCAGTTTTCGTTTCAGCACTTCATTCACAGCCACCGGATTTGCCTGGCCTCGGCTCGCCTTCATTACTTGGCCCACCAGAAATCCTAATACTGTCGTCTTGCCGCTCTTAAACTGCTCCACTTGCTTGGGATTCGCGGCGATCACCTGATCGGCAATCGCTTCGAGAGCGCCGGAATCGGAAATCTGCTTCAAACCCTCGCGCTCCATGATCACGGCAGGCGCGTCGCCCGTCTCGAACATGCGCGGCAAAATTTCTTTGGCAAGTTTCCCCGAGAGTTCGCCTGTATTAATAAGCGCCACCAATTCGCCGATGTGTTCGGCCGCCACCGGCGAGTCGGTAATGTCGTTGCCGGCGGCTTTTAATAAACCCATCAGATCGCCCACAACCCAGTTGGCCGTGGTGCGTCCATCGCCTGAGACTTTGGCGGCGGCTTCGAAATAATCGCCGGTTTCGCGGCTGAGGGTCAGAACCTGCGCATCGTATTCGCGGAGGCCGTAGCTCTCGACGAAGCGCTCGCGGCGCGCTGCAGGGAGTTCCGGCATCCGCGATCGCACTTCATGGAGCCAGTGCTCGCTGACGCGCAACGGCACGAGATCCGGCTCGGGAAAGTAGCGATAATCGTGTGCGTGCTCTTTGCTGCGCATGGCCGCGGTTTGCCCGGAGTCCACGTTATAGAGACGGCTTTCCTGCGCCACCTTGCCGCCAGATTCGACAATTTCCACCTGGCGCTCGATTTCGTATTCGAGCGCGAGTTTCACGTAGCGAAAAGAGTTCAGGTTTTTGACCTCGGCTTTAGCGCCGAGCTCCGGAGCTCCCTTGAGCCTCACCGATACGTTCGCATCGCAGCGTAGCTGGCCCTTTTCCATGTCACAGTCCGAAACACCCAGGTATTGCAACACCTGCTTCATTTCGGTGAGGTAGGCGTGTGCCTCGTCGGGTGTGCGCAGATCCGGCTCGCTGACGATTTCGATGAGCGGAGTGCCGGAGCGGTTGAGATCGACGTAGCTGTAGCGATCAGAATCCTTGAAACCTTCGTGGATGCTCTTGCCGGCGTCGTCTTCCATGTGCACACGCGTGATGCCAATGCGTTTCTTACTGTCCTCCACGCCCGGAATGTCGAGATAGCCGTGCTCGGCGAGTGGTTGGTCGTATTGCGAAATTTGGTATCCCTTGGGCAGGTCCGGGTAGAAGTAGTTCTTGCGGGCGAAGCGCGAAAACGGATTGATCTTGCAATGCAGCGCAAGTCCGGCACTGATCGCCAGTTCCACTGCTTGCCGGCTGAGAACGGGCAAGGCCCCGGGCAGGCCGAGACACACGGGGCATACGGCGGTATTCGGAGGCGCGCCAAACTCGACCGGACAACTACAGAAGATCTTCGTCTTCGTGCCGAGTTGCACGTGCACTTCGAGCCCAATGACAGGCTCGTATTTTGTCAGGATGTGCTCGGCGATGGCGGGCATTTTCCGATTGTAGCTTTGCGCTTCTTTGGGCGGGCAACGCTATGATCGTGCTTGGAAGACCTTTCATGTCGACATTGACTGAGCGCAGACGGCGTGGCGAAGATATCTGCAAAAAGTATCGCGGTATTAGCGGCACCGATTCTTATGCCTGTGCCGCAGACGCAATCGGCGATATACTGCTGGCGGTGGCCAAAAACGAACAGGAGGCAACGCGGCTTCTGCATTCGGCCGAGATCGATTTCCGGAATGCGGCCGAGGCCGAAAGTTTTCTGGCGGAAGGTTAAGCGGCGTCCCTTAGCGATCGGGCAGCGTGTCGCCCAGTTCGCCAAGAATTTGCGGCCCTTCCGGGCTGTCCAGTTCTGTCTCGAGACGGCGGAGCGCGAACCCCACGACGTCACGATGATGTAACTTCGATCCAAGGGCATCGCTGGCGCTCAATCTGAGCCAGAGATCGTGCAAGCGATCTACATCCTCGGGCCAGAGGCGTGGCGGATGCGGCCCTAAGTTCACGAACGTCGACGGTCTCTCAGGGCAGATGATCTCCAGAGAGAACGGATGGCGCGGCTCCGGCAGGCGCTCCCACGCGAGTCCGATTCGGCGTGCCAATTCGTCTGAGCTCATGCGCTCGGAGACACCCGTAATCAGGCGTGAAACCTTCAACCGATTGGCCGTTTGCACTACGGCGTCGAAAGGATCCGTAGCGGGAACCACGAGCAGTTCGACCGGCTTGCCTTCCTTTTCGGCCATATTCACCACCTCGGTGAATAGCGCCTTCTCGTCTGGGCCGAAGACCTGGTCTTCCTTGAGATCGTACTCGCTGTCGGCGCCCAACGGGCGCACAGTCATTACTACGATGTCGTTGCGCCGCAAATTCGTCCGCTGCAAGGTGCGCCGCAGATGCTGCATGTTGTTGCGGTTTCGCACGGCCACCAGCACGCCTCCAGGACGCGCATGTAGTGATTTCGCTTCCACTTGCGCTTGCTGCTGCAAATTGAACTCTTCGAGCGAATGTGTGTGGACTTTTCTATGTCTCGCGATGTTGATTCGCTCGGAAATCGTGAATACCAGGAAAAAGGCCACCGTAAAGCTGACGCCATAAATGGTGGCGTATTGCTTGGAGAACAGGTTGACCACTGCGGTGACCATAAGGACCATCGTGGTCGCGGCCAAACCGACTGGGATTTCTTTATCGCCGATGCGGATGTTGCCCGGGACTTTGTATTCCTGGTCATGGCGTTGAAAGCGAAGCGCCAGCACGCCAAGCGCCTTGAGGGCGAAGCTCCAGACCACGCCGAAGGCATACGCTTCGCCTAGCAGATAGACATTCCCGCGGCTGAGGATGATAGTGGCCACCTGCAGCAGCGTGATGAAGTTGATGATGCGATACGTAGTCCCGAATTTGCGGTGTGGCTTGCGGAATTCTTCAAGGAGTACGCCGTCTTCGGCAACGCGGTTCAGAACACCGTTGGCGCCGATCAACGAAGTGTTCACGGCCCCCGAAAGAATCAAAACGCCCACCACTACGACAAAGATGTGGAATACGAGGCGCAAGATTGCGGGCCCCGCCAGGTTCATTGCCAGGCCGCCCAGCAGATTGTTGGCATAGCCTTTGCGCACCCCGTCGGGAATGATCATGGTTGCGAAGAGGGTGATCATGCCCGTGGAAACAATCGCGTAGCAGCAGACAATGGCGGACGCAATTCTGAGATTCTTGAGCTTGGGTGAGGCGATCTCGCGATAGACCTGCGCCAGGGTTTCGAACCCGCTCATCGAGAGCAAGGAGTGCCCGAACGCAATGATGACGGCCACCAGCGGAATGGCCGGCCAGTGCGTTCCCTTGAACCACCCCAGAGATTCATTGGTCAGCGACAAATGGCTCGGCGCCGGTGACGGTGGAAGCTGCCATGTGCCGTGCAGCAGGATCGTGAGCGGACACCAGAGTAGAAATGCCACCACCATCACGGTGGTGATTTGCATGATGCGCAGTGCCGCCGAACTCGATTCCTGGATGCCGCGGATGTTGCTTCGCCAGAAGTACAGTGTGACGAGTACGCCGAAAAACGCGGCAAAGGTATTCGGATCCAAACGCAGGCTTCGGTGTGTCAGCGCGAGCAACTCGTTCGCCAGGAATGCCAGATACTGGCCGGCGCTTACGCAACTAATCGGGCCGGTAAGAATGTAATCGAAGACCAGGGCAGAGACCGAGACCTTGGCCATCAGAGGGCCCATGCTATCCAGCACCACGACGTACACACCGCCGCGTACGAACATGCCGCAGCTTTCCATGTAGACGGCGCGTACGGCGAAGCTGAACAGCATCACGCCAAGCACGTACCAGGCCGCCGGTTTGCCGACCGCCAGTTCCGCAATGCCTCCGGCATAAAACATCGAGGAGGCAAGGTCGCTCAGAACGATTGCAGCGCCGCGCCAATAGCTGATAAAGGAAAGCGCAACTGTGGTAGCAACTACGACCTTTGCGCTGCTGAGCGCCTTATCGGCGGGCGATTGCGTCGTGTCCATTCAAAAATCGCGGAGGATCGCCCAACGGGATTGCCCAACGGGTCGGCCCATTCCCGCGTCCGGTCCACTGGGAAGCTTATTGATCGTTAGGTATTGCAACCGAAACCCGTTAACACCTCAAATTGTAGCGAAGAATCCAACCTCGCGCCGGTATCCTGAACAAATGCGGTGGTTGAGCGTATTTATGGCGGCGGGGCTGGCGGCCCAGGTGGTGGAAGTACTTCCGGAGCACGTGCACAACGGTGAGACGCTGAAGCTGACCACTCATGGCCCGGCACGGAAAGCGCGCCTCGCTGGCCGAACCATCGAGCTCTTTCCTCAGGAGGATGGAGGCTCATTCGGCCTCATGCCAATTCCAGTGCTCGAAAAGCCGGGGGTTTACAATCTTGAGCTCTTAAACGATAGCAACGCGGTCGTGGAGAACCGGCAGGTCCGCATTGAAAATGCACATTACCCCTCACAGAATCTTGTAATCGCCAAGGCCATTGCCGGGCTGAAACCTTCTCCTGGGGAACAACAAACCGTCAGCGCGTTCCGCACCACGGTTTCGACGGTTCGTTACTGGAAGGAGCCGCTCGATCCGCCCGTTCCGGGGTGCCTGACTTCGTTATTTGGCGTTCAGAGATTGCATAACGGAAAGCCTACGGGTGACTATCATGCCGGAGTCGATCAACGGGGAGCGGCAGGGACACCGATTCATCCCGTCGCGGCCGGCGTGGTGAAGATCGTCGAGAAGTGGAATCTACGCGGTGGCACGGTGGCGGTCGATCATGGGCAAGGTATGGAATCGATCTATCTGCATATGTCCGGCTTCGTGGCTAAAGAAGGCGAGCATGTCGGGAGTAACGATGTTCTTGGATACATCGGCTCGACCGGCCGATCCACCGGTCCGCACGTTCATTGGACGCTTTACGTGAATGGCGTGCCAGTCAACCCGGGACAATGGATGACCCTCAAAGCGTGCCCAGCCGCGCACAATCCTCCCAAAGCGACGGCAAAGTAGCCCCCGGGCATGCAGATCGGCCTCGATTTTGGAACTACGAACAGCTCTGTCGCGCGATTAACCAAGCCAGGAGAGGTGGAATTGGCCCGCTTCCCTCAACGCGATGGAATCACGGAATCCTTCCGATCGCTACTTTATTTGGAACGCTTGCGCGAGGCGGGGCGCATCACTATTAAGTCTTGGAGTGGGCCTTCCGGAATCGAGCACTATCTTAGCGCCGAGGACAAAGGCCGCCTGATTCAATCTCTGAAATCGTTCCTTTCGAGCCGGAGCCTGAAGACCACCGAAATTTTCGGACGTCACTTCAAGCTCGAAGATCTGATTGCAAATATTCTGCGCGATTTGCGTGAGCTGGCCGAGAAACAATTTGGGGCGCCCGTGCGTCGCGTGGTCGTCGGCCGCCCGGTAGTCTTCGTGGGCGCACAATCCGCCGAGGACAATCGCTACGCGAGTGAGCGGCTCAAGCTGTCATTCGAAAAAGCCGGTTTTGAACAAATTTTCTTTGAATACGAGCCCGTAGCAGCCGCGTATCACTATGAATCGACCCTCGATCATGATGAACTGATCCTGATTGGCGACTTTGGCGGCGGAACCAGTGACTTTTCGCTGCTGCGCGTTGGTCCTTCGCGCTCCCGAGCGGACGGCGATTCTCCCGGCGTCCTGGGCAATGAAGGGTTGCCGCTGGCGGGCGATGCATTCGACGCGAAAATTGTTCGCCATCTGGTGTCGCCGGCGCTCGGCGCGGGCAGCCTGTTGGATTCTGCCGGCAAACTGCTTCCGGCTCCGAATTGGGTCTATTTCAAAGTGGAACGCTGGCACTATCTCTCGTTCCTGAAATCCCGCGAAACGCTGAACATGCTTCGCAGTGTGAAGGCGCAGGCCGTCGAGCCGGAAAAAATCGAGGCGCTCCTTTACCTGATCCAACATGATCTCGGCTATCAACTCCATCGCGCGGTGCAGCAAGTCAAGATCGGACTGTCACAACACGAAGAAGAAGTGTTCCGCTTCGAGGACGGCGACGTGTTGCTGGAAATTCCGGTTGCACGAGGCGAGTTCGAAAGTTGGATTTCAGAGGAACTGGCCGCTATCGAACAAAGCATGGCGGCGCTGCTCGCTAAGACCGGCATTCACGCGAAAGACGTAGACAAAGTGTTCCTTACGGGCGGCTCGTCGTTCGTGCCGGCTGTCCGGCGCATCTTTGAACTACAATTTGGATCGCACAAGATTCGTACGGGCGATGAATTCACGTCGGTTGCTCGTGGTCTCGCTTTGCGTGGTGCCGGGGCCCAGCTTTCTTAGAATGGTGATGCGATGAGTCACGCGGCCGGTAAAAGCATACGGAATGCGTACGCGCGCGCCTCTAGGCTTTTCGACCCGAAACCTCCATCTCCTCCTCGTCTGTCTTTTGAAATCGGTGTGCCTTGGGGACATGGGCTCTTAGATGGCATTCACGTCGATCTCTGCGGCTTGGTTCGGATCGAAGGCCGCTGCAAAGTGGTCTCCGGTGAGGACCTCCCGGTCGTTTCTTTCGATGGAGTACAAATACCCTTTCTGCAGCACTATCGTTTTAACCGACTGGAAGTACGCCCGGGTTCGGAGCAGCCATCCACCCATAGCGCGCTGGCGCTCGAGTATCTTGTCCCAGAAGCGCTCGTAAGGACATTTCAGGTACTTGAGATCCGTGTGAATGGCCGGCGTCATCGATTCGAGTCCTCCTTTGCTTTCGTGAATCCGCATTACAAGGCATTGCTCAATTCGGACGCGGTTTGGCATCGAGCCGACGTTTACGGCTCTGGGCCTCCGAATTCCAAACCAGATCCCGAAATTCTCGAAGTGGTGAAAGAACTGCCGCCTCCATTACTGGATTTTGGATGCGGCAAGGGAGCTCTTATCCACCGGTTGCGCGAGCTTGGCATAGACGCCTATGGCATCGAGCTCTTTTCGGACGATCTGCACGCGGCGATTATTCCGGAAGTATACGACCGAATTACCTTTTACGAGGGTTCATTCCCTACCCGCTTTGCGGACGGTCAATTCAACTCGACCGTCTGCTCGGAAGTTTTAGAACACATTCCGGACTACCGTACCGCCATCGCCGAGATAGCGCGCGTCACACGACGATCGGCCCTTTTCACCGTGCCTGATGCAAGCGCTATACCTGCCGGCTTCCGCCATAGCGTTGTCCCCTGGCATCTGCTCGAAGCGACGCACGTGAATTTCTTCAATCAAACAAGCTTGACCATTGAATTGCGGCGCCACTTTAGCCAAGTGGAGATCGGCAGGTCCGGCGCTACCCATGTCAATGACAGTAGAGCGTTCGCTTCTTTGACTGCACTGTGCTCCAAGTGATTTATGGCCGCAGGCCGGTAAGGATGAGGCCGGAGCACGCCTCCACAAACGCATCGGGAGCCATTTCCGCTGTGAACTGCCTTTCTAGTTCGAGAGTGCTGATGCCGTGTACGATGGCCCAGGCGGCGGAGGCGAGTAGCGCGGAATTGCCAGCTCGTACATCGCCGGTCTGCTGCCCGTCTCGAATGGTCTGGTGCAGCACCTCAAACGCGCGTTCGCCCGCTTCGCTCCGGCAGGAATCATCGGCGAGGCCTGCCGGACCAAACATCACTTCAAAATAAGCTGGATTCTCACGTGCAAAGCGGATGTACGCTACGCTCAGCGCCTGCATACGGGACGTGAAGTCCTGGCCCGCGGTGAGTCGCGTCTGTTCGAGCGCATCCGCAAATCGCTCGAAGCCCGCATCGCGAATAGCAGCCAGCAGCGCAGCGCGGTCTCGAAAATGCCGGTATGCTGCCATCCGCGAAACACCCGCCCGTTTGCCTAGTTCGCGCAGGGTAAGCGCGCGCGCGCCTTGTTCGGCTATCAGTTCCAGTCCGGATTCGATGAGCGCTTGGCGCAGATTTCCGTGATGATACGCACGTTTACGAGTGTGATTGGCCAAAGCAAAATTTTCGCAGTTTATGTTGACATTGTCAACATCCCCGAATTATGATGTGGACATTGTCAACATGCTACAGAAAACTTGGTCCAACAATCGCCCGCTCGCCGCCACCAGTCTGCTGATGTTCGCGGCCTTCTTGTGCTCGGTAACGGGTATCTATCTCGATCCCCGAGTCATAACAGGCGTCCCGGCTTGGCTTAAGCCAGCCAAATTCGGCATTTCGACGGCCATATACGCGGGCACGCTTGCTTGGCTTTTTGGCTACATCACTGTCTGGCCGCGTTTCAAACGTGCCATGGGCGGGGTAATCGCAACAGTCTTGATCGTCGAAGTAGCGATCATCGACATGCAGGCGGCTCGCGGCACCACCAGTCACTTCAACGTAGGGACGCCACTCGACGCCACACTTTTCGCCATTATGGCAGGGTCAATTCTAGTCTTGTGGCTGGCGAATATCGGCCTGCTGGTGGCGCTATTTCGTGAGCGCTTCGCTGATCCGGCCTGGGGATGGGCACTGCGGCTCGGCCTGTTAGTCACAATCCTCGGAGCGGCAATAGGTGGTGTCATGACTCGGCCCACGCCTGCACAAATGGAATCGCTCAAGCAGCACGAACAGGTGAGGGTTATCGGTGCTCACACCGTCGGTGGCCCGGATGGTGGTCCCGGCTTGCCAGCAGTTGGGTGGAGTTCGCGGCATGGTGACCTCCGGGTGCCGCACTTCTTCGGGCTCCACGGGATTCAGATTATCCCGCTCTTCGCGTGGGTGATAGGCCGGCGCCGTGCGCCTGCCGCAATAATTGCTTTCGCTGGCGGCTACCTGACCCTCTTCGCCCTGCTTACCTGGCAGGCGCTTGCTGGGCGGCCGCTATTTGGATAAAAGCATGAACGCGGGACAAATTTTTTCACTTGCCAACGCCCTCGCCGTCTTGGTTGGCTGCTGCTGATCTTTGGCGGCAGGACCCGTTGGGCGGCCCCATGGTTGCGGGCGCGGTGCTGCCATTGCTGTTCGCGGTCATATATTCCGGACTGCTGGTCGGTCATCTTGTCGGAAGCAACGGAAGCTTTCAGACATTGGCCGGTGTCAGCGCACTCTTCGAG
>Ga0207639_10001803_pt1 | contig 14408 bp, 21 predicted proteins | sample KBSCornC32_FD_184299 | JGI IMG/M metagenome (GOLD analysis project Ga0207639, IMG submission 184299) | Corn rhizosphere microbial communities from Kellogg Biological Station, Michigan, USA - KBS Corn C3-2 (SPAdes) (version 2) | ecosystem: Host-associated > Plants > Roots > Rhizosphere > Soil ...
GAGCGCACCACGACGGTACGCCTCGGCACGCTTCCCCTCACCCGCGCCTGCGGCGCGACCTCTCCCGCATGCGGGAGAGGTGACCACGTTCCTGCGGGAGAAGTGACACGTTGCCTCTCCCGCTTGCGAGACAACTGGTTGAGGGAAGCGTGCTCGCTGTTCCCCCTCTCCCGCTTGCGGGAGAGGGCTGGGGTGAGGGAAAGCGTGCGACAACCTCGCCTTCATTTTGGCAAGCCAACCGCAATGGACGAGCGCGCCACGACGGTATGCCTCGGTGCGCTTCCCCTCACCCGCGCCTGCGGCGCGACCTCTCCCGCAAGCGGGAGAGGTGACATCCACCGGCCTGCTAGAATCGCCGCCTTCCCTGCGATCGACCCCTCCATGAGCGCCGACGAACAACGCCTCCTCGACAAGACCTGGTTCTACCGCTTCAAGCTGCCGAGCGGACGCATCACGAACACCTACGACGACGGTGCGCTCGACCAGATCCACGAGAGCCGCCTCGCGATGCTCAAGCAGGTCGTCGAACAACGCTTCGGCGCGTCCCTCGCCGGCCACGACGCGATCGATATCGCCTGCCACCAGGGCTGGTTCTCGACCAAGCTGCTGGAGTGGAACGCCGACCGCGTGCTCGCCGTCGACGCGCGCACCGAACACGTCGCCGACACGACGCTCGTGCGCGACACGCTCGGCCTGTCGAAACTTTCCGTGCTGCAGTCCGACGTGCACGCGCTCGACCAGCGCGGCCTCGGCCAGTTCGACCTCGTGCTCATGCTCGGTCTCATCTACCACCTCGAGAACCCGATCGGCGCGCTGCGCCAGGCACGCGCGCTCACGCGCCACATGTGCGTCGTCGAGACCCAGGTCGTGCCCGGCATGAGCGGCATGGTCGACTACGGCAGCTACCGCTTCGTGCGTCCGCTCAAGGGCTCGTTCGGCATCATCGACGAAACCGACGACACGCACGGCCCGGAAGCGAGCACGACCGGCATCTGCCTCGTGCCGAGCCTCGAAGCGCTGTTCTGGATCATGCGCAAGATCGGCTTCGCGCGCGTCGAACTCGTGCCGCCGCCCGCGGACGGCTACGAACAACTCGTGCACGGCAAGCGCGTGATGGTGGCCGGGTACGTCGACTGACCACGATGGGTGAATGCCACCCGCCATTCGATCCCCGACCAAGGTGACCGACATGAAGCCGCTGGTATTCGCCCTCGCCGTGATCGTTGCCGCTGGCGCGGTGATCTGGCTGTCACGGGCCCGTGCGGCGTCCTCCGAAGCCGACTATGTCGTGACGTTCTCCGATACCGGCATCACCGTGCGCGCCCCGGATGGAAAGACCCGATCCGTCGCATGGAAGGTGCTCACCAAAGTCGTGATCCGCACGACCGATGAAGGACCCTGGCAAGCCGACGTCTTCTGGAACTTCTACACCGGTGCGGCGGAACCTGCGCTGGTTTTTCCGGGCGGGGCGACCGGCGATTCGGCACTGCTCTCGGAAATGCATCATCGGCTACCTGGCTTCGACAGCGAAGAAGTCATCAAGGCCATGGGCTCCGCGTCGAACGCCGTGTTCACCGTCTGGGATCCGTCGCAGCCTCCGCGCAAGTGACGCGCGGAAATCGGTGTGCTTCCCCGCAACCGCGTCTTGATCCCATCGCCAGGACCTGTCCCATGCAACTCGTATTCACCAAGGGTGCCGGCAAACACGACCGCATGGACGTGCTCCGCGACGGCGTCGTTTCCGAAAGCATCGAGTGCCCCAAGCAGGGCATCATTCCGCACGACATGGTGCATTTCGCGGTCGAGAGCGTGCTGCAGAAGCGAGGCTTCGTCGGCCGCGTGCTCGACGGAGAAGCCGCCAGCTTCCAGATGCAGGCCGAGGCCGAAAGCGATGGCGTCGAGCGCCTCGTGGAAGTGTTCCAGGCGGACGGCTGGTCGGGCTGGAACACCCCGCCGGCCGACATGCTCGACCTGTATCAGGTCACGTGCACGGCGCGCGAATGCAAGCCTCTGGACGTGGGACCGGACGACATCGGTGCAGTGAGGCAGCGGATACTGGAACTCACGGCGCAGTGGCAGGCGGTTGCGGTGGGCGCATCGCTCACTGTCCAGTTCTGAACACCCCTCTTGCAGCGGAGCGCCTGGATACCGCAGTACCTGACTTCTTTGCTGCTGTTCGGGACTGCAATGACGCGGCTCCCGATCCGAAGCGATGCAGTCCGGAACTGCAATGGTGCAGTCCGCAACTGAAGTCATCCAGTTCGACACTGCGATGCCGCCGTCCGGCAACCCGCACGGACCCGTTCCGAACCGTCGTGTTGCAGTCCGCAACTGCAATGCAACGGTTCAAGCCCGCAGCGCTGCAGTCGACGACCGCAACGAACCAGCCCACGACAGCACCACCGCGGCCTTGCGCCGGAACGGGCAACAAAAAAAGCCGCATCGCTGCGGCTCGGAAGGTTTTGCGAAACGATGGATCAGGCACGCGTCATGCGGCCTTCTCCTCCGTCGCCCGCGATCGCTTCATGAATCGCGTTCCGAGTGAATCGCGCAAGGCCGTGAGGCCCTGGCGCTTGCCGATCACCTTCAACAACGCATAGCCCTCCAGCGCCGTCGACATCACGTCGCTGCCGAGCGCGGTCCCCGTGTCGGTGACCTTCTCGCTGAGCCGATGCAGACGCAGCATGCGCGGACGCAGCTGGTCGAACGCGAGCAGATCCGCCTTCGCGTCCACCACCGACACGCTTGGCGGCACCAGTTGCGGATTCTGCTCCAGCAGATCGAGCGTCTGCCGGCAGAACGCCTCCGACTTGTCGCCCATCTTCGGCACACCGCGGCGTTGCTTCACCGTCAGCGCCACCAACCCACCCAACTGCGACTCGATCTCCGTGAGCGCCTGATCAACCGCCTCCAGCTGCGCCTCGGTGAAGTTCAATGAAACAAGATTCTGCGACATCGACAACTCTCCTTTCTGGACATGAAACCGACCGGCAGCCCCCATGGCCCCGACCGGCGTGCCTCATGGCACGGGAGTATTGGAACAGGGCGCCGTCGCACGGATTGAGACGCCAGCGCACGGATGCCGGATGAACGGTTCGCCGCCCGCCGGTCGGTCACTTCACCGCTGGAAAACCAGCGCCAAAGCCGCCGCAGTCATCGCCGCCGCGCCGGTGATAGTCCCCGCATGTGAGGCAATAACACGATACGCCCACGATTCCGTCGGATAACACACCGGAACTCGATTGCAGCTTTTGCGCACAAGTTGCTGTCTTGACCGCTGGCGGATGGAGCCGGCAGGATAGGCTTTACACCCCGAATGCGGGGACTACCAATAGTTAGGTTGCACTGAATGCTCGTTATTTCCTCTATCAGAGATGCGCTGGTGTCAGGCTTAGGCGCACTGGGGATGACACCTGCACATTGGTCCGAAGAGCACAGTGCGGACAAGTTGGTGCTTCAATTCCGGCAGCATCACGCGCTTGTTTCGGTTGCCATCTGGTCTTCGGGTTGCTGCGACATCATTTCAATGCGCGCCGGCAGCACCGAGCCGCTACCGGAACATCATGAGTTCAGTAGCGTCAACCAAGCGGCGTCGCAAATCGTCGCGCGGCTCGCCGTTCTCATCGCTTCGCCTGCAAGTGCAACCTAACTATTCGCTCAAGCGGACCGCTGCGGGTTAGCTTGCGGTACTATCATGCGGTCGCGGCCGCAGCGGCCGCTTAGCTCAAGCGTTGTACCGCATGAAGCGAAAATTCGTCCCCTTCGTTTTCTCGGCGGTGGTACTTGCGTCTTGCGCTTCGCTCAATCCGTATGTGCGTGAGAGTAAGTACATATTGACGTACTTCAGAGCCAAGTTCTGCTGGGTGCCAATCGGTGCCGAGAGCGAGGCCAGTTCCTGCCAGAATCAGGCGGCAGCACCTCGCTTGGCCGATTGCGTCGAGGAACTTCGGCCTACAGCAGGCTTTTTCACAGGTGAAGAGCGTGCGCGCCAAGACCTCTCCCTATGTATGGTGCGCAAAGGTTGGCGCCTACTCCACATTGAAGGCGTCATTCTTGGCTAGCGTTAGGCCGCCCATGATTGATATCGCGAATCCCGACCGCTCGTAGCCGGCGGCCGCTTAGTACAGGTGTTCGGGCCCATGAAACAGCGTGCATTAACCGTTATTGCATTCATCGGCAGCTTTGCCTGGTCATTGGCCTTTTCTCAGGCGCCTCCACAAGAAGCGAAGCAATCGACGATTGGTTATGCATCCGTCGCAGAGGCGCTTGTTGCGCTGCAGGCAAATCAGAAAATTCAGGTGACTGTTCAAAACGGCTGGACCATCGCCACTGACCAAGAGAACAAGACACTGTGGTCATTCTCGCCAAAGAGTGACCCATCGTATCCTTCCGCTGTTAAACGCATAGTTGAGGAGCGCAACGACACCGTTTTTGTGCGCATGGACGTCTTGTGCGAGGCAAGCAAACCGGCGTGCGACAATTTGGTACGGCAGTTCCAGCAGCTCAACGAGCGCATGCAGCAGCAGATGCTGCATGGGCCCTAATTATTCGTTCAAACGGATCGCTGCGACGGGTTGCAGTACTATCATGCGGCGGCCAGCAGCGGCCGTTTAACTCAAGCATTAGGGCGCACAGATGCATCTTCTCAGCGTCCAGGTCCAGCCCAATCTTCTCGCTGCATTCAACGAGGGTGCAATCGATGCGCTTCGCATTGTTGACGCGCCCGGGGGCACAGTCGCGGGCGTCGAGGTTGAGCGTGGCGACGACGAAGGGCCTTACATAAACGTTACGTTCGCAACACCAGATCCGCAGCTGCTTTGGTCAAGCGTTCGACAGCAGTTGGTGCGGCTCGGTTTGCAAGGCGCTTCCATCGTTACCTGCACCGGCTCTCGTGGGTGGGATAATTATTTGCTGTTGCATCACTTCAGCCGCGAGGTCTCCAATGAGCGGTTTGATGCGCCCTAACTATTCGTTCGAGCGGACCGCTGCGGGGTGAGCGTGTCTGTTCTATCATTCGCCTGCGACCGCAGCGGCCGCATAGCTCAAGCGTTAGGCCGCGTATGAAGATCACGGATGACCAAGCAACTCCTAGACAGCTGGCTGACCTCGGCGTTCGTGCGGCTCAGTTGCTTTGCGCTGGCGACTTTTCTTCCTTGGCGCAGCAGTTTGGCTACGCGCTAGCCTATGACCGTGATCCTGCTGCCGCAATTCGCCAAGAGCTCGGCTCTAGCCTGGCAGAGATCGGGGCATCCAAGCTCTGCCCTCCGCCAGCCACACCTCCCTCCGTCAGCTACTTCACGCCAAACGACACTGGGCTTTTCGCGCTTGTTGAGCAGCGCATTCCAACCGATTGTAGCGGGCATGTTCTACTTGAACTCATCGTTACTGGGCAGGGGCCTGACAAGCATGTCGTTCTGGAGCAGGTCAGTGCCGCGGTCTAACAATTCGTTCAAGCCGATGCCGCTTCGCGGCACGGCTTAACTCAGGCGTTAGGGCTTCTCCGCCAATCTCCGCGAGGCAGCTCCAGTTCAAGGTTCAGCACAATGCGTCTTCTCCCAGTCTTCCTGCTTTTTATTGCGAGCCTCGCTAGCGCCCAGCAGTCGCCAGTGGCCAGAGTCACGGCCCTATCGAGTGGAAGACTTCTGCTCAATGGGAACGAAATAACAGTTCATGCCCTGTCCTCCGAATTTGAGCACCTAAAGGCCAACGGCGGCGCAGTCTGGTACTACCGGGAGAATCCGCAGAGTGAACCTCCCCCGCAGGCGATGGAGGTCATCAAGTTGGTGGTCCGCAATCAGTTGCCCGTCAGCATGTCCAGCAAACCCGACTTCTCTGACTACGTCGATGAAAACGGGCACTCTCGTCCACGCAAGCCCTAACCCCTTCGTCAAGGGGACTTCCTGCGGCAAGCCGCAGCCCCCCCCCTTGCGTCGAACGTTAGGTAGCTTTGAAATGCGTACGACCCGTCATCTTCTTGCTTGCATAACCTTGGTGGTCGTGTACTTCTTGCTCGACCTTCAAATGCCATGGGGCTATTTCGTGCCTTCTATAGCAGCCACCACCGCTGCTGTTCTCATTGGTCGCGTCAGTCTTTCTTTCGTCGTTCTAACGCTGGCTATCATTGGTCCAGTCATGGTGCTAGGCGTTCTTTTTCTGATATCGGGCACCTCGTGGCCCGGGCACGCAAGCGAACACCTCAGCGCCAACATGTCCGTTGCCCAGTTCGTGGGCATTCTAGCGCCGCCATTCTTAGGTGCAGCCACTTGGCTCGCGTTACGCTACCTGATTATTCGTTCAAGCGGACGCGCGCAAGCGCGCGCCGCTTAACTCAGCGTTAGGGCCACATGTGAGAGCAAGGAAAGTTCTAGCCTATGGTCTTGCCGCTGGGATCGCGCTGCTATTCGCTTTGCCTTTTCTACACGTCGACTTACGTGCGCAACACCTATGCGAGTGGTTTGGTGGCTCGCGGGCGAGCACAAGCTTCAGCCGCAATACCCGCTCTTGCTACGCAGCGCACAATTGCGGCAAGCGCTATAGCCCCCAGTCCTACTGCAAGAGCGTCGGAACCGGCTCGCCTGTAGCAAATGCCTACATGCTGCTGGGTGAGCCCGATTGGGTGCGTGGTAGTCAGCTCGTCTGGCACTACGGCGCATCGGACTCAGGTGTCATTGTTGCTACTGTCGATGGTGAGCGCATCGAGTCAATCAACTGTTTTGTCGCCGAGTGGCCCTAACTATGCTCAAGCGGACCGCTGTGAATCGGCGCGGTGTAGACTAACCGCATCGCGGCAGCGGCCGCTTAGCGCAGGCGTTAGGCCTTGCAGGTAGCATGAGCAAGTCTGAATTCATGAAGCTCATGCAATTTCCTTCGGCATGGCTTGAACTCGGCATGTATCCGGACGCACTGTTCAAGGTTCAGTTGCAGTCGTATACCAGTGGCTCCGAGGCGACGCCAGAGCACTTTCGCAATGGCGCATTTCATTGGTGGCTCAGCCAAGAACCCACCGAGGAGCAACTGATCTGCCTTGCGCTATTGAGCCGCAAAGACCCTGACCCGCCCATGGCTCAAGACGCCCAACGCAACATCAGGCTCGCGTCCAGATTTTCTCCGCAGGTTGACGCGGTTCTGCACGCAAATTCCTAACTATTCGCTCAAGCGTTAGCCGGCGATGAATACTCGCGACCTACGCCAAGAAAATGGCCAGCTCTCTGGCTTCATCATCAGCAATCTCTTGCTGAGCCGTCGCGGCGCGATAAGGGTTGCCTCTGCAATACCTGGCGTCGAAATTGTTCGCGCTCAACGTCCCCTCCGCCTATCCGGCCCCGATGACTTCTGCGAGTTTGTGCTACAGGGCAAGACGTTTCTGGTCATTGAACCTTTTGGCGACAACAGCGAGTACTGGGTAGTCTCGGAGCCGCCTGAGGATTCGCCGCAACTGGCAGCAGTTCGGGAAGCTTTCGCCAGCCACCGCGTCCTGTTTGGTGCGCTCGCCGGCTAACCAATCGTTCATGCCGACATTGGGCCGCAGTCGGCTTCATGCCATAAACTGTTTTCCTCGGCGGCCCATGCCGCTTAACTCAGGCGTTAGAGCCCGCAATGCAATCTCTCGCAGACATAGAACTAGAAGCACACTCTGCCTGGGACAATGGCCGTCGCGCGCGAGCGCTGCAGCTATTCCAACGCGGTGCTGACGCAGGCTTGGTTGGCTGCATGTTGGACCTGGGCTTTTTCTATGACGTCGGTATTGGCACGCGGACAGACAAGGCTATGGCAATGCGCTGGTACAAGCGCGCTTACCGCAGAGGCGACGCAGCTGCCGCTTCCAACATTGCCGTTCTATACAAGGAGCAGGGCAAGAGTCGGCTGGCCTTTGGCTGGTACGCACGTTCTGCTGCTCTTGGGGACGGCGATTCGTCCCTGGAGCTCGCCAGACTGTATCTGTCCGGGCAAGGTGTCCGTCGCTCCATCCCGAATGCAAAGAAGAATCTGCGGGGCGCTCTATCCTCCAGACTTATCACCGAGGCATCTCGGGAAGAGGCCCAACAGATCATGTGTCAGCTTTAACCCCGGGCGGGCTATAACGGTTCATTCAAGCCGAAGCCGCTCCGCGGCTCGGCATAATTCAGGTGTTTGACCGAGCAAAGAGATCATCGGTGATTGAGCAAACGAGATGGAAAAGATGACGCACGCCGAATACGTCGAAAGTCTTCGGCGCGATATCGGACAGATTGCTGCTGCAGTTTCCTCCGGGAGAATCAGCGTCCTGGACGGTTGTTGGGCGTTGGGGCCATTGCTCGCTCAAGCCGAGCTGGAGCCAGGCGATCCGGACGCGGCTGCCATTGGTTCGGTCTGCTCAGAACTAGATGGCCTACCACTTGGCGAGTTTCGCGCCCATTGGGCACCTGAGGCTTTAGCTCGCCTAGCGCCTCAGCTAGAGTCCATCGCGGACTGGGCCACACCACTTGCCATGCCAGCCATCCAGTCGGTTGCTCGGCGGTTCGGGGCCTGACAATTCATTCAACCGAAGTCGCGGCGCGGCGCGGCTTAACTCAGGTGTTAGGTGCCACAGTTGGTTCCCTACGGAATGACCCAAGAGCAGTTCGTCTCGATGTATCAGCGCAAGCTGGATCATCTCTCGGATCATGCGATCTGCAATCTCCGCAGCTTGTTGGCCTTGCCGATCGGCTTGGGCGTAGATGAGGCTAGCCTAGAAATCTTCCCGGATGACTACGGTGGAGCACCGAGTGTTTGGGCCTACTGGCGCGGCAAGAATAATAGGGTGGATCACACAGATCAAAGCCTTTTCCCCGGGAGGTCAATTGAGCTGGACCTTGGCCTCGGCGACCTGGCAGATATCGACCAACGCTACTTCGTAGAACCCGAAGAGTTTCCCGGTCTCCGATTGAGTGTTTCGCTGCTCTCGCGGTGGCTGGCTGAGTCATGGTGGAAAGCCGGTGGCTGGACATATCCTTTGCCTACAACCCTTTCCGTTCATGACTTTGGGTCGTACGGATGGGCGCAGCTTTCCAGGTGCGGCATCTAACAATTCACGCCGAGGCCGCTTCGCGGCTCGGCTTCATTTAGGCGTTAGGCCCCATGAGCCAAGCTGAATTCTCCTTCGAGAAAGTCATAGAGCTGACTGAATACCACGACGGCCCTCGCGAGGGCATAGCTAATTTTCTTGGGCGGCCGCACTCGTTTAGATCACGCATGTTGGACGTACATGGCGCCGACAATGCGGTTGATCTGTTTGATCTGACGCCAGTTGATGCTTCAGTTCCTACGACTGTCGCGCGTGCAGAATTCCGACGGGTTGGTACGGGCCCACTGCTAACCGCTGAGTGGCCCATACTTGAGGTGCGGTGGCATCCACTGGCCGCAGATGGCGCCTGACAATTCATCCAAGGCGAAGCTGCTTCGCGGCTCGCCTCAATTCAGGTGTTAAGCCTCATGAGGGACAGCGCAGCAATGTGGGTTGTACTATTCTGGCTTCTGCTCGCAACAGTCGCCGTGGTCATATTTGCGTCGGCGATCGACTCCGCAATTGCCATAGGACTCCTGATGCTCGCCGTCGCAGGCACCTTGCGCCAAGCAGCCTGGGGCATTTCGGTTGCAACTGTATTTTCTTGGCTCGCGCTTTTTTCCTGCTTTTTCTTCGCAATTGGAGACCCCGAAGACTCTCTCAAGCCATTTGCCGAGATTCTTCTTCATCGCCCGGCATCACTAGCCGAGTCATACGCAGGTGTGGGGTTGGCCGTCGCGCCGTGGCTTCTGTGTTTGCATCTGCTCGGCTTGCAAAAGCGGGCTTACAAACCTCGCGCGGATGAGGCCTAACTATTCGATCAAGTGGGCCGCTGCAAGTCGGCACGGTATCTTCATGCAACTCGTGGCGGCGGCCACTTACCTCAAGCGTTAGGCCTCAGACACAGTCTTTCGAAATCGTGCCCACTATTGTCGCCATCGTTGCACTCGTCACACTGCTAGCTGTCGCTTTTGTGGTGGCACGCAGTGGAGTGCTGCGCAAGCGACGCGTAGGCTCCATCCAATCTCAAGAATCATGGGCAACTGGCACGGTGCTCTCAACGAGGCCTCTTCCTGGGTCGCGCTTTCCCATTCAAGCCACATCCATTCGCCTGGCTAGCGGCACATGCGTTGAGGCATTCTTGCCTCCTGGATGCGACGCTCCTGTTGGCAGCGAGGTTAAGCTGCACATCCGTTCTTTCTATACTGTCTCAGGCAAAGCCACCGCGAAGGAGGCCTAACAATTCAATCAGGCCGACGTGGCTTCGCCACGCGGCTCATGTGTCGCGGTCCATGCGCCGGTCGTGCTTCGTTCAACCCAAGGGCTACGCCAAGGAGACATCATGACGGTCAAGCGTATGGACAACGTCGGCATCGTGGTGGAAGACCTTGATGCCGCCATTGCGTTCTTCGAAGAACTTGGCCTGGAGCTCGAGGGGCGCGCCCCTATCGAAGGAGCCTGGGCTGATGGCGTCACTGGACTGCGCGACATGCGTGTCGAGATCGCCATGATGCGCACGCCGGACGGCCACAGCAGACTCGAACTTTCCCGATTCCTTGCGCCGACGGTCGTCGCCGACCACCGCAACGCACCCGTGAACGCTCTTGGCTATCTGCGTGTCATGTTCGCCGTGGAGGACATCGGCGATACGCTCACCCGGCTCGGCAAGCATGGCGCGAAACTCGTCGGTGAGTTGGTCCGGTACGAAAACATCTATCGGCTCTGCTATATCCGGGGTCCCGAAGGGATTCTCATCGGGCTCGCCGAGCAGCTCGGGCAACCGGCTTCCCGGGCGAATCCCCTGTGAGGCATGCCTCGAAGCGCAGGCCTCCAGCGGATGAGGCATAACTGCATGTTCGAGCTGACCGCCTATGAGCTGGCGCGGTCAAACCAGTTGCCGCTATTCGGCGGCGGCTCAACACGGCGTTAGGCGCGCGTATGAAACGCGAATTTCTATGGTTGCTTCTATGCGTGGCGACCGGTTGCGTTGCCGCGTCACCGCGTGATCGGGTCATTGACTATTGGGCGCTCTACTACGCTGCCAAGGATGGCAACGAGCAACTGGTTGAAGCACTTCTGGATCGAGACGCGCCTGTCGACGCCCTCGGACCTGATGCGGCGGGGAACCTGTCGTACCTGGCGATTGACCTCGACTCGCCGCTGCAAGTGGCAGCCGCGAATGGAAACGTCAAGATTGTGCGCATGCTTCTTACGCGCAAGCCGTGGATTGACCACCGCTGCTGCACAACCCCAGCGGCGCTGGGTTTGGCAACGGACGCCGGGCACACGGAAGTCGTTCGACTGTTGCTCGAAGCCGGTGCTGATCCGTCCGTAAAGAGCGATTACGGCGATCCGGCGAAACCCGAGACTCCCCTGGAAGTCGCGCAGCGGAAAGGGCATACGGAGATCACCCAGATGCTGAAAGCGGCAAAGCGTCCAAGCAAGCCGTGACCGTGCCTTGCGATACCGTCCGACCCTTAGTCGACATGAGGATCCGCATGCGCAGGCATCTGTATCTCGCCACGGCGGTACTGATAGTCGTGATGATTTCGACGTACGCGGCGTGGTGCTGCTCGAAGGGTATTGCTCCTGGCGACGACCTGTTCCGGATCTACGCCATCGTGATGGCGTTCCTCATCGTTTCATGGCTGGTCGCGGACCCGGCGTTGCCGGCAAGCCGGAGACCGAGCTTCGACTACGGCCTGTTCCTGTGGGTCAGCTTCCCGTTCCTCGCCGCGTACCACATGTACGCGACCCGCGGCTGGCGTGGGATCCTGCTTGTGCCTGGACTGATCCTGCTCTTCTTTGCGCCCTACCTGGCCTTCGGAATCATGCAAGTGCTGCAATAGCGGGGCGAAGTCGCATACTTGGCGAAAGGTTGCTGGAAAGAATCCTCGCTTTCCGTTCCTGCTGCAGGGAGCCATCCGATGATTTCGATTTCTTCGAGAACCTGTATCGCCATCTGCCTGGCGATCGCTTCCCTTGCCTGTCCACTCGCAATCGCCGCGCAGGAAACCAAGGCCGCATCGGCGACCGCCGACGATCCCGACGCAAGGCCGCCGATCACCCAGGCGGACCTGAAGATCGTGCAGCGCGCTCGCACGCTCCTGGCGTCGCCGTCGAAATGGAATCGCGCCGACAACCGCAAGTGTCCCGGTGGCGCGAAGACGCTGAGCCTGTATTGCGCACTCGAGGTGGCGACCGTCGAGGTCGGACGGAAATTCGAGCATCGCGGCGCGGCACTGCAGGAAGTCCGCTTCGTGATCGACGAGATCGCGGCGGACAGGAACTACGACCATCGGCTGATGGACTACAACAATGATCCGACAACGTCGTTCGCCGACGTCCAGGACGTGCTGCGGATCACCGAGAGCCTGATCCGGTTGCGGCTGAAAGGCGGCGGCACGCCAACAGCGGCAGCACCGCGTTCGTGATGCACGATTCCACCCGAAGCCGTCTTAAACTTCGTCGATCCCCAATGGCATTCGCGCACGTGCATCCCAAGCCCTGCCTGATTCTCTGCATCGCAGTCCTGCTGCAAGCCTGCGCAAGCGCACCGCGCGGAGCGCTACCCGCGTCGTGCAGCGGAGTTCCGGGAGACCTGCGCACGCCAGGCGGTGGCGACGCCATCGTGCCGCCGACCCACGGGCCCGCGGGAACGGGGCATGCCATCGAACTCACGGCGATTGCCCGCCCGGCGACCAGCGATTTCATCCCGCTTCTCTATGTCTTCGACGACCGCGGCCGCATGTCGTTTCCGGAACGCCGCTCGCGGCAAAGCTCACGGCCTCCGCATTCCGGAAGGTCGAAGCGGAGGCGTACTGGGGCGAGGTTTCAGGAGACAGCTACTACCAGATTCCATGGCTGGATGCCTGTTCGCAAGCGTCGATGCTGCGCGAGCCGCTGTCGTTCCGCGCGCCGGTGGGCGGCCTGCTCTTCGTGCAATATGTTGCGCCGCTATGCAGCGAGTGCGCCGGTCTCGCGATCGCCATCCAAGGTGTCATCGACGCAAATCCCGCGCTGCCGGTGCGCTGGGTGCGCATCAGCGTTCCGCCGGACATCGGCAGCCTGACGAGCCATTGAGCATCGCGGGAGCGGGTTTCGCATCCGCCTCCCGTGTCGCACGTCGCAATACGTGCGCATGCTATTGCGTAGGATGCGCCCGCATCGCTCGGGGGAGTTGTGCATCATGTCTGCCATCCGTGTCTCGCGTCACATCGCACTCGCAAGCCTGCTGTGCGCAGGTTCCGCCAATGCGGCCATCGTCGTCGACCTGTCCTACGTCAGCCAGGCATCTCCCGAGTTCCAGCGTTTCAAGGCATTCGTCGACGCGCAGATCGCCGGCCAGAATCCGTACGGTTTCTCGGCGGCCGACGCCGCCTACATGTTCAAGATCACCGGCCAGGCGCAGTACGCGACGCTGGCCGTGCAGACCGTCGAGGCGCAGGTCGCGGAAGCCGAAGCCGCAATCGCGAATGGTGACGCACCGCCGATCGCGGGTGACCAGTACCTCGACGTCGGCCCGTTGATCGAGGACGTCGCGCTCACCTACGACTGGTGCGCGACGCACGTCTCGCCGAGCCAGCACACGCGCTGGGGCGCGTATGCGGAACAGGCGGTGTGGAACGTCTGGCATCACACGCAGGCGCAATGGGGCGGCACGCTGCACGACTGGCCGGGCTGGGGCGTCGACGACCCCGCCAACAACTACCACTACAGTTTCCTGCGCGCGACGATGTACTGGGGCCTCGCCTCCAACAGCACGACCTGGAAGAACCTGCTGACCAACGAGAAGTGGCCGGAGCAGCTCGCCTACACGGCGACGATCCCCGGTGGCGGCAGCCAGGAAGGCACGGCCTATGGCCTGTCGCACGGCACGCTGTTCATGCTCTATCGCGTCTGGCACGACTCGATGGCGGCCGATGTCGGCAACTCGAATGCGCACGTGAAGGACAGCATCGCGTGGTGGATCCACTCGACGGTACCGACGCTCGATCGCGTTGCGCCGATCGGCGACCAGGCGCGCGTGTCCGAACCGGTCATCTACGACTATCACCGTCACCTCGTGCTCGAAGCGCGCAAGGTGTCGACCGACGCGACCGCGCAGGCGAACGCATCCTGGTGGTTGCACAACATCTCCGACCAGGACATGGAGAGCGGTTTCAACGCGCGCCACAACCTGCTGCCGGCCGGCCCTGCGGGCACGCCGCCGGCGCAGCTCGTCTATCACGCGACGGGGACCGGCCAGCTGTTCGCGCGCACGGGATGGGACACCGGCGCGATGTGGCTCGCGTTCTCCGCCGGCCCCTACGTGCAAAGCCACGCGCACCAGGAACAGGGCGCGTTCACGCTGTTCCAGGGCGACTGGCTCGCGGCGACCGAGAAC
>Ga0207639_10001804_pt1 | contig 14407 bp, 13 predicted proteins | sample KBSCornC32_FD_184299 | JGI IMG/M metagenome (GOLD analysis project Ga0207639, IMG submission 184299) | Corn rhizosphere microbial communities from Kellogg Biological Station, Michigan, USA - KBS Corn C3-2 (SPAdes) (version 2) | ecosystem: Host-associated > Plants > Roots > Rhizosphere > Soil ...
CATAGCGCACGAGGTTGTGCTCGATCGCCGGCACGGAGCGCGACAGCGTCGTCACCACCGAGAATTTGCCGGCGATGAGGCTCGCCAGATGGAAGGCCGCCTCGCCGATGCCGATGACGGGCGCCGGCGAAAAACTGCGCGCCGCGTCGAGGCCGGTGTCGTCGAAGCAGGCAATGATCGTCGCATCGACGGGCCCCGCCCTGCGCATTTCGGCGATCATGCCGGGAATGGCGAAGACCTCGTCGTAGTAGCCTTCGATCGAGGGCGGCCCGTCCGTCGGGCTGACCGCGACGATTTCCGTGCCGGCGCTCGCTGCCGCCTTGGCCGCGGCGCCGATCTTTTCGGTCATCGAGGCGGTGGTGTTGGGATTGACGACGAGGAGCCGCATCAGAGCTCGCCCCCAAGATAGAGTTTCTTGACGCGCTCATCGTTGAGCAGCTCGGCGGAATTGCCCGAGAGCGCGACGGCGCCGGTGGTGAGGGCATAGGCACGCTGCGAAATGCGGAGCGCCATACGGGAGTTCTGCTCAACCAGGAGGACCGAGACCTTCTCGTCGCGGTTGATGGCGACGATCGAGCGGGCGATGTCCTGCACCAGCTTCGGCGCGATGCCCAACGACGGCTCGTCGAGCAGCAGCAGTTTCGGCTTCGCCATCAACGCCCGGCCGATCACCATCATCTGCTGCTCGCCGCCGGAGAGGGTCGAGGCCTGCTGCCCAAAGCGCTCCTTGAGGCGGGGAAAGCGGGCCAGCACCGATTCGAGGGTCTGGGCAATCTCGGCCTTGGAGGAGCGCGTGAAGGCGCCCATCAGCAGGTTGTCCTTGACGCTCATCAGCGGAAAGACGCGCCGCCCCTCGGGCACCATGGCGATGCCCATCTTGACGATGGCGTCGGCCGCCGACCCGTCGATCCGCTTGCCGTCGAAATGGATCTCGCCGGAACGGAGACGGCGGAGGCCGGTGATGGCCCTGAGGATCGAGGATTTGCCGGCCCCGTTGGCGCCGATCAGCGCGACGGTTTCGCCGGCGTTGACCTCGATCGACACGCCTTTGAGCGCATAGACGTGGTCGTAATAGAGCTCGGCATTCTGCACGGAGAGGAGCGCCATCAGTACAAGCCTCGATCAGTCGACAACGCTGCCGAGGTGGCTCCCCTCCCCCTTGAGGGGAGGGGTCGGGGGTGGGGGTGGGCCAGCGAGCGCCTGCGTTTGCCGGCCCACCCCCACCCGGCTGCCGCCACCCTCCCCTCAAGGGGGAGGGGCGCCGGAGCCGAAACATCGGAGGTCAAGAAAGTCAGCATCCTCACAGCCCGATCGCTTCGTCTTCGACGCCGAGATAGGCCTCGATCACCTTGTCGTCCTTCTGGATTTCGGCCGGCGTGCCCTCGGCGATCTTCTGGCCGAAATTGAGCACGACGATGCGGTCGGAAATGCGCATCACCGCCGGCATGTCGTGCTCGACCAGCATGACTGTGACGCCACGGTCGCGGACGCCGCGCACCAGCTCGACGGCGTGCATCGTCTCGTCGTGGTTCATGCCGGCGAACGGCTCGTCGAGCAGCAGCACTTTGGGGTTCGTGGCGAGGCCAATGGCGATGCCCAAGGCGCGCAGGTGCCCCTGCGGCAGGGCGCTCGCCTGCTCGTCGCGGAGCTCGGAGAGGCCGAGGAACCCGAGGATTTCATCGGCGGAGCGGCCGAACTCGGCTTCGTCCGCGCGGGCGGTCGCACTGCCGAGGTAGAAGCCCCAGAGGCTGGCGCGGGCGCGCAGCTGATGCGCCGCAATGACGTTGTCGCGGACCGTGAGGCCTTTGAAGATCGTCGCCTCCTGGAAGGTGCGCACCACGCCCTTGCGCGCCACAAGATGGGGCGCCCGGCCGGAGATCACCTCGCCGTTGAAGGTCACCTTGCCGGTCGTGGGCTTCACGAACGAGGCGATGAGCTTGAAGAGCGTCGATTTTCCGGCGCCGTTCGGGCCGATGACCGAGAGGATCTCGCGCTCGCGCAGCTCGAACGAAACGTCGTTGACGGCAATCAGCCCGCCGTAGCGCTTGGTCAGGTGGTCAACCTCAAGGATCGTGCCGGCCATCAGCGAGCCGCCTTTCGACCGCGGAGGTCGATGAGGCTCAAGATGCCGTTCGGCAGCACCAGCATCAGGGCGATCAGCACGGCGGCGTAGATGAGGAGTTGGAACTGCGCCATCTGGAACAAGAGCTCCCAGCCGAAGCGCAGCACGAAGGTGCCGACCAGCGGCCCGAAGACGTAGCCGAGCCCGCCGAGGAAGCAGTTCAGCATGAAATTGATGGAGTCGGCGGTGGTGAAACTCGAGGGATAGACCGATTGCGAGACGGCCGAGAAGATCGCGCCCGTGATGCCGCCGAGGAACGACGAGATGGCGTAGGCGATGATGCGCAGCCCGGCGATGTTGACGCCCATCGAGGAGGCCAGCTCCTCGTTCTGCTGCAGGGCGACGAACAACCGGCCGATGCGCGAATGGACGAGGCGATAGACCCCGGCAAACGCCAGCAGCATCACGATGACCGACAGCAGGTAGAACGCGACCCGGGGGTTATCTAGGGTCGAAAAGTCCGGCACGATGGTGAGGGGCCCGATCGCGATCGGGCCGGGCAGCGGAAGGCTGACCATGCCTTTGGCGCCGTTGGTGATGGGCAGCGCCAGCGCGGTGAGCCGCGCTACCTCGGTCGAAACCAGCGTCACCATGGCGAAATAGACGCCGCGGAGCCTCAGGATCGGGAGGCCGATCACCACCGCAACTGCCGCCGCGACAAGGCCGGCCGCCGGAATGGTGAGCCAAAAGCTCCAGCCATAGCCGGTGACGAGAATGGCCGACGCATAGCCGCCGATGAGGGCGTAGGCCGCCTGCCCGATGTTGATGCGGCCGATATAGAAGGTGATCCAGACGCCGGCCGAGGCGATGGCAAGCAGCGAGATCAGCGTCAGCGTGTAGTAGAGATCGAAGCGGCCGGTGGCGTTGAGCACCAGCGGCACGCCGGCAAGAAGGACCAGCGCGAAAACAACGGCGCCGGCGATTTTGAGCGAGGGCGGTATCATCGTCAGCCCCAGGGCTTGCCCATCAGCCCGTTGGGCCGGACGGAGAGGAAGACCATGAGCGAGGCGAAGATCACGAGGTAGGTGATGTCGCCGTAGCTGTGGAGGACGGAGAGCCCCACGGCCTCCAGCATGCCGAGGATGAATCCGCCCGCGATGGCGCCACCGACGACACCCGCGCCGCCGATCATCACCATCATGAAGGCTTTGGTGGAGATCGGCCCGCCGATGCCCGAATTGACGCCGACGATGGTGACCAGCAGGCCGCCGACGACGCCGGCGAGCAACGCGCCGAGGGCGAAGCCGATCATTGAATAGCGATGGACGTTGACGCCCATGAGTTGCGCCGCTTGCCGGTCCTGCGCCAGGGCCCGCATGGCGCGGCCGGTCCTCGAGAACTGCATGAAGGCCATGAACGCTGCAATGATCAGCACCGCCAGCACCCCCACGACGATCTTGTCGTAAGGGATCACGATCGTCCCCGTATTGAGGATGCCGTTGACGATCTTGGGCACGCCGCGCTGCTTCTCGCCGAAGACGAGGAGGATCACCGCGTCGAAGAGGAAGGCGATGGCGGCGGCGAGGAGCATCGTCGACTCCTCACGCTTCGATCGTCGGATCACCGGGCGGAACAGGAACTTTTCGATCAGCGCGCCGAGGATGGCGAGGGTCACGGCCGAGCAGAGCAGCGCCAGGACGAACGGCAGATGGAACTGGCCATAGACCGTGTAGGTGACGAAGCCGCCGAGCACGTACATCTGCCCGTGCGCGAAATTCAGCACGTTCATCAGCGCGAAGATGAGCGTCAGCCCCAGCGCGATGAGGGCATATTGCGCCCCGAGATAGAGGCCGTTGACGATGACCTGTTCCATGCCGCCCTTCCCGCCCGACCTTCGTTAGCGGCCTCATGGTGAGCTTGTCGAACCACGAGGCCGCGGAGCCGCTGCCGTTTCTTCCCTCGCCCTTCGACAAGCTCAGGGTGAGGGAAGAATTGAAGGCAGCACACCAGGGAAGGAGGTCAGTCCACCGAGCCGACGAACAGCGTCTTGAATTCGCCGCCCTGGTACTCGTTGACGACCATCGGCACCGAGAGCTGGCGCTTCTGGCCGAACGAGGTCGAGCCGACATAGGTCAGCTTGGCGCTGGGGTCCTTGAGGTAGGGGTTTTGCGCCGAGAAGGTGTCCATGGTCTTCTTGAACTCGTCGACATTGTCGATCGCGGCGGGGTTCGCCTTGAGGGTGTCGACGATGTATTGGAGCGCATAGACCTTGGTGTTCGACTCGTCGTTGTACTCGCCGAATTTCTTGGTGTAGGCGGCAACGAACGCCTTCATCTGGTCGGACGCAATCTCCGGCGTCGAAGCGCCGCCCACCGAGATGAAGCCATTGGCGAGGTCGCCCGCGCCTTCCTTGAGGACGTTGGCGTCCTGCGCCGTCTCCGTCGAGATGAGGCCGGTATAGCCGAGCTCGCGGGCGGCGCGGATGAGGAGCGGCGCGTTTGCCGGCGCCACGCCCGAGAGCACCAGCAGGTCGGGCTTCAGCGACACGATCGGCGTCAGCACCGGGGTGAAATCCGTCGTGTCGTTCGAATAGGTGTCCTGGCTCGCGACCACGTTGAGCCCGAGCGCCTTGGCGGCCTCGACGCCCGAGTCGCGCTGGCTCAGCGGATCGGATTCGTTGGCGGCAACGAAGGCGATGGTTTTCACGCCCTTGTTGTCCTTGAGATATTTGTAGATCGCGGGACCCGACTGGTAATTGGCGACCATGCCCAGCACGGCGTTCGAGGCGGGCTTGGTGTAGAGCGCCTTGGGAAACGCGTACGGGAAATAGATGATGTTGTTCTTCTCGGCGACCGGGCGGACGGCCGCTGCTCCGTCATCGACGTTCGGCCCCACAACGTAGTGGACGCCCTCCTGCGCCATCTTCTCCATGCCCTGGATCGACAGCTTGGGGTCCTTCTGGTCGTCAAAGGTGACGATCTGGACGTCGTAGGTCTTGTCGCCGATCTTCACGCCGCCGGCGGCGTTCCACATATCGGCCAGGGTTTGCATCGAGCGGACATTGGACGTGCCCCAGGCGGCGGCGGGGCCGCTGGTGACGCCGTCGAAGCCGATCTTCAGCGTGTCGTTGGCAAAGGCGGGAGCTGCAAAGGCGGCGGTAAAGGCAAGGGCCGATACCGCGCCGAGGGATACGAGGGTTGAACGTCGCGTAGCCATGTTTCTCTCCAGAAAAACCGCTCCGGCGCCACACGCCTCGGCGATCGGTTAAGGCTTCCGTAACTCGCCCCTCAGCTAAGAATGACCGTCGATTTTTGTCAACAAACGAAGCACTCGATTGTGCACAATGCTGTTTTGCTGAGTACACAATAGGCAGCGGCACGTCACAAAGTGTGCAGCGGGATGCGGCACGAGAGCCGTCGGTCCGCTGAATCGGTCGCTTTTTCAAGGTATTGCTGCAATAATCTGCGCCCACTGAAGTGGGATCAAAGACGCTGCTCGAATGAGCAACGCCGCATGAGACAGCGATGGCTCCGGGCGTTTGGCCACAAATCGACGCTCAATCATGTATACAAAATCGGTTTGATCTTGCCTCGGCGAATGCCGTATCCTCGCGCGTGATGGATACGACGAATCCCTTCCGCGGCGGCAATCTCACAGCCGGTCTTGCCGATGGTGAAGAGGCAGCCGGACGCGGAGCGCGGTGGTCGGCGGCTTACCTCGGCCTCCGCGATGCCATCCTCACGCACAACCTGCCGCCCGGCACGAAGCTGCCCGAAGACGAGCTCGGCGAGATCTATTCGGTCAGTCGGACGATCGTCCGCTCGGCGCTGCAAACGCTCGCCCATGACCGGCTGGTGACGCTCGAGCCCAACCGCGGCGCGTTCGTTGCCAAGCCTACCAAGGTCGAGGCGCGAGAGGTGTTCGAGGCGCGCGCGCTGATCGAGCCCAAGGTCGCGGCGCTTGCCGCCGAGTCGGCCAAGCCGAAGGACGTCGCCCTGCTCCGCCGGCACCTCGAGGACGAACACGCTGCCGTGCACGCCGGCAAGGACGGCGAAGCAGTCGTGCTCTCGGGCCGCTTTCACGTCGCCATCGCCGAGATCGCCAACCAGTCGATCCTGACCGATTTCGTGCGCGGCCTCTGCTCGCGCTCTTCGCTGATCATCTCGCTCTACTGGCGGCGGCGCGACACAATATGCGAGAGCCACGCCCACCACGCGCTGGTCGACGCGATCGAGAAGAACAGCCCGAAGGACGCGGCGGAGCTGATGAACAGCCACCTCGTCGACCTGCTCTCCGGCCTCGATTTGTCGGACCGGCATGCCGAGCCACGGCGTCTCGCTGACATCCTCCGGCGAGCCTAGCGGCGACCACGACGCGCACGCCTTGCCTCCCTGCCCGCCCCGATGCTAGCAACCGGCTGGCGCCGGCTTAGCTCAGCGGTAGAGCAGCGGTTTTGTAAACCGAAGGTCGGGGGTTCAATCCCCTCAGCCGGCACCACCCTCCCCGTGCGGTGCGTCTTCACCCCATTGCCAGGACTCAGGCGCGTCTCTAGCTTGCGCATTAGGCTCGTTTTTGAGCAATTCGTGAATGGGGACGCACAATGGTCACGGGACGGCTGATGGGGATGCGGCTCCTGGCGGGGCTGGTTCTTTCGTTGCTTATGCTGGCGGGCAGCGCCAACTCGGCCTTTGCCACCAACGTGACGCCATCGAGCGTCAACGGCGTGCAGCATTTCCTCGATTGCCTCAACGCCATCATTCACGACGGCACCGCTCATCACCAGTTCTGCGGACCGGGACTGGCGCTGCCCCCCGGCCAGCTCGTGCCGACCTTCAGCAGCCCATCGACAGTGACCGATTGCCCGGTCGGTGACCTCGGCCCCGCCGGCGCCAAGATCGATGTCAGCTGCCTCTCCTGCATGCCATGCACCAACTCGGCGGATGCTGCGGATCGACGCCCGACCTTCGCGGTGATCCGCGTTGCGGCGATCGAGGAGTCGCTCGACCAAATTGCCGCGCCCGCGACAGCAAAGACCCTCAACTTCGCCTGCTGCCCGCCGAACAACGGCTAGCCGCTACCGTCCGCACCTTCCCGCCTTTGCCTCATTGCGCCCCCATGCTAGGCAGAGGTCGGGTGGGTTCGAGGATATGGTCTTGCGTCCGATCGCGGCGGGAACGGTAACCTTCGTGTCGAGCGGCACCGGCGAAGCGGACGCGGCGGCGGCCGACCTCAAGGATCGATACGGACAATCGCCGCTCGAGGCGGCGAGCGCGGTCGTGGCGCTCGGCGGCGACGGGCTGATGCTCCAGACGCTGCACAAGGTCATGCCGCTCGGCCTGCCGGTCTACGGCATGAATTTCGGCACCATCGGCTTCCTGATGAATGAGTTTGGCGCCGACAGCCTGCTCGACCGGCTCAATGCGGCGGTGCCGACGCAGATCTATCCGCTGCAGATGGATGCAAGCGACACACACGGCCGCAAGCACTCGGCGCTGGCGCTCAACGAAGTCTCGCTGTTCCGGACGACCTACCAGGCGGTCAAGGTGCAGATCCAAGTCGATGGCGAAACCCGCCTCGAGGAGCTGATCTGCGACGGCATCCTCGTCGCCACCCCCGCCGGCTCGAGCGCCTATAACCTTTCGGCGCACGGCCCGATCATTCCGATCACGGCGCCGCTTCTCGCGCTGACGCCGATCTCGCCGTTCCGTCCCCGTCTCTGGCGCGGCGCCATTCTCTCCAACCGCGCAGTCGTCACCTTCCGCACCAACGAGCCCGAGAAGCGCCCGGTGAGTGCGGTCGCCGATAACATCGAGTTCAAGAACATCGCCGAGGTGGTGGTGCGCGAGAACCGGCAGAAATCGGTGACGCTGCTGTTCGACCCGGGCTCCAGCCTCGAAGAGCGCGTGCTGATCGAGCAGTTCCGGTACTAAACCGCCTCCCGCCGCCCGGGCGGGAGGCGATTGGCGCAAAGCTACTTCTTCATCATCGACATGGTTTCGCAGGCCATCTTGCCGTCGGCCATCTTCATGTCGTCCATCATGTACATCTTGTGGTCGGTGCCCATCATGACCATCACGCAATGGTCGAGGGGCTTGGCCATCTTCATCATGCCGGCGTCCATGTCGCCTTTCATGGCCGGGACCATCATGGTTTCGCCGTTCGGCATGACCATCACGGTCTCGCCCGGCTTCATCATCATGCCGTGGCCGGCCATCATGCCGCCGCTCATCATCGACTCGGCGGCCAGCGCCGGCCCGGCCACCACGACGCCCGCCACCAGCGCCGCGATGCCCAAAGCAGAAATCCGCTTCATGTGAAGTCTCCCTAGTCTATAAGCCGCGCACTATTGCGCGCCGCTTGGTAGCACCGGGATGCGTCGGAGGCGCTTCAACCGCAATCACGTTGCGGTGTGTGCCGGTTTACTGGAAACCGGTCCTCGGTACTGCGGGAAGCGCAGCAACGCGCCAATCACGGTGCAGTTATTCGAGGCCGGCGATGCGGAGGCCATCGAGGTAGCGCTTGAGCAGGCCCGGCTCCATGAAGCGCAGGCTGTCGCCGATCGAGGCGAGCGACACGGGCGGTCTGAGGTAGACGAACTTTTCGAGCGCGTCGCGGGCGGCGGGCAGATCGCCGAGGTGGGCGCGGTAGACCGCGACGTCGCGGTAGGGCCACGTCAGGCCGGGCCGCTCGGCGAGGGCGCTCGTCGCATAGCGCACCGCCTCCTCGTAGCGGCCGAGGGAAAAGTTGGCGAGCCCGAGCCCGATCTGGTTGTTGAAAGCAAAGGGATCGAGCGGGGAAAGCCGGGTCGCCTTTTCGAAGGAGGCGATACCCTCCTCCGGCCGGCCGAGATAGACGAGCCCGAAGCCGCGGCGCATCCAGGCCCAGGCGTGGTTGGGATCGAGCTTGAGCGCCTTGTCGGCAAACGTCACCGCCTGCCGCACGTCGCCGCCGAGGAGCGTTACGGCGGCGGCGAGCGCCGTCAGGGCGGTCGGTTCCTCGCCGACACTCATGGTTCCCACCTCGACCAGGTGCTCACCCTTGGCACGGGCGCCGGCGATATCGGCGGTCCAGCTATAGACGACCTGCTGGGCATGCGCCCAGGCGCCGAGCGCCGCGGCGAGGCCGTAGTTGGGCTCGCGGGCCAGGGCCTCCTCGAGCAGCGCGATGGCCTTCGGATTTTCCGCCATGCGGTGCGCCCAGAGGTGCGGCAACGCGCGCATCACGAGATCGTAGGCGAGGAGCGAATCCGGATGTTTTGAGCGTGCACGGTCGATCTCGGCGCGCCGGATCGAGGGGTGAAGCGCGCTCGCAACTTCCGCCGCGATACGGTCCTGCAGGTCGAAGAGATCGTTGACGTGGCCGTCGACCTTGCTCGACCAGATGTGGTTGCCGGTTTCGGTCTCGACCAGCTGGGCGGTGATGCGGACGCGCTCGCCGACCCGCCGCACGCTGCCCTCGACGGCGTAGCGCACGCCGAGCTCGCGGCCGACCTGGCGGACATCGATCGAGCGGCCCTTGTAGGCAAAGGCCGAGTTGCGGGCGATGACGAAGAAATCGCGAATCCGGGAAAGCGTTGCGGTGATTTCCTCAACCACTGCATCGGCGAAGTAGGCCTGGTCGGCCTCGCCGGACATGTTGTCGAACGGCAGCACCACGACCGACGGCCGATCGGACGGCAGCACCGGCAGCGTGGGCGTCGCGCGTGGCAACTGCTCGGGGTGCCAGACATAGAGCCGGACGGATTTCGATATGTTCTTGAGCTCGGTCGGCCCAAGGTCCTCGAAGACGAGGTCAGTCTGGGCGCCGAGGTACTGGAACATCCACTTGGTGATCGCCATGCCGCCCGGCGGCGCGTGGCTCTGCACGCGGACCGCGAGGTTGATGCCCGAGCCGAAGAGATCGCCGCCCGAAACCAGCACATCGGCCAGCACGATACCGGCGCGGACACGAAGGAGCTCGCCACCGGGAGCGCGCAGGCGCCGCTGATGCAGCTCGCGCTGGAGGCTCGCCGTCCACTGCACGGCGGCGATGACGCTCTGGAACTCGGCCAAGAGCCCATCGCCCATGGTCTTGAAGATCTTGCCGCCCTGCTCCTCGATGGTGCGGGCGACCAGCACCTCGTAAACGGTGCGAACGAGACGCAAAGTCTGGTGCTCGCTGTGATCGACGAGGCGTGAATAGCCCACGACGTCAAGCGATACGATCGGCACCAGTTTGCGGTCTGCCTGCACCATTCCCGCAGCGTTCTCTGAAAGCGGGGCAAGGTCGCAATTTGTCGCGCCCCCCAACCGACAAAGGGCAAGTATCACGCATGCGGTTTTGGCCGCAAGACTGTTGATCGGCCTAGTATTTATCGGCCCCGCCCGTTCCGCCAGCGAAACGATTAGCCGGCCGAGGTCACGACCTCGATGTCCTGCGGCTGGCCGGCTTTGACCTCGAACTGGCGGTTGTAGGACTTGTCGCCGCGCTTGGCGGTGATGGTGTAGGTCCCCTCTTCGAGGACCGTGGTGGGGAAGGTGCCGGTGTTGGTGAAGATCGCCTGCCCGTCGTTGGATTTGACCACCCAGTCGACGTCGGCGATCGCCTCCCCGCCCGCATCCGAGACGAGCTTGAACGAGATCTGCGCGGCCTTCTGGTAGAGCGTCGCATCGGTCAACTGGCCCGGCTCGACGCGGAGGTCGGCGCGCACCACCGCGTTTACGTCGCCGAAATACGAGACGACGTGATAGGTGCCGGCGTTGAGCGTCATGATATCGTTGGCGCTTACCTTCTCGGCCACGACGACGCGGTCGCTGTCATTGTCGCCGCCCGAAAAGATGTCGAAATGCAGGAGGTTGAACGGGATCGCCACTTCGCCGGGCAGCAGCGCGTTGAGCTTGAGGCCGCCGGCATCGATCACCATCGCCTTCTTGCCGGCGTTGTTGCCGACGCTCAGCGTATCGCTCGCCTGCGCCCGTCCATAGGCGACATGGACGACGTAGTCGCCCGGCTTGAGGCGAAGCGTCGGGGCAGCCTGCTCCGACTTGGCGATCATCGCGAGCTTGCCGTTCTTGTCGGGCTTGGTGTCGTAGACCCGCCAGACGAGCCCATCGGTCAGCGCCGCGCCCTTTTCGGTCAGCTCGGCGGTGAGCGTCACCGGCTCGGGGGTCGTCCCGAGCTTGGTCGCATCGGCCGCGGTCTGGGCGTTGGCGGCGGCAAAGATCGAGTCGCTGCCCGGGCCATCGTCCGGAATGCCCTGCCGAACACGCGCCTGTTCCTGCGTCTCCTGCCCCGGCGCGGCGGCGGGCGGCCCCGGCTGCGTGTCGTGGTCCGGGCGGGGGCGCGGCAATGGCGGAATGGCGCTGGCGGCGAGGACCGGCGCGGCAAGCGCGGCGGCAAGCATCGCCGCCGCGAGCCAAAGCCCTGCCCTGCGCGCACTTTTCACCGTTTGCCCTGCTCCACCCTGCGACGCTGGCGTCGACTATCCCGTCGACTACCCTTGGATTGGGGAAAAGCTGTGTCATAAGGGTGCCGACCCCGCAAGATCGAAGGACCGCCATGCCCCAGAGCCCCGCCCTGCTCGAGCACCTCCTCAACCGCCGCTCGATCGGCGCGCCGTTCCTCAAGGATCCCGGCCCGACTCCCGACCAGCTCGAGCAAATCCTGACCATCGGCACGCGCGTGCCAGATCACGGCAAGCTCGCGCCCTGGCGGCTGGTGGTCTTCGAAGGCGATGCCCGGGCCGAGGTCGGCAACAAGCTCGCGACGATCGCCGCCCGGCAGCACCCCGAATACGACGCGGCGGCGCTCGATATCGAGCGGCAGCGCTTCCTGCCGGCGCCGGTCACCATCGGCGTCATCAGCACCGCGAAGCCGCATCCCAAGATCCCCGAATTCGAGCAGCTGCTGTCGGCGGCCAATGTCGCCTTCAACCTCGAGCACGCCGCTTTCGCGCTCGGCTTTGCGGCCAACTGGACGACCCGCTGGTATGCGTTCGACCCGGAAGCCGCCGAGATGCTGGGCGCGCGTTACGGCGAACGCTTTGTCGGCTTCATCTCGATCGGCACCCCGGCGACCACGATCGAGGACCGCCCGCGGCCACCGCTGGCCGAAGTCGTCACCTGGTGGGGCGACCAGGCCGAAGCCTGACCCCGCCCCGACGCGGCTCTCCAAGCGACCCGGCAAAGCTGCCGGCCTACGGCATTAACCCAGCATTAACTGCCGGGTGGTTTGGTTAACGAAGCCTTACCCAGCCGGGTCCCGAGTCGTGGCCGTCACGCCGATCGCCGTATCGCCCAGCCTCGCCACGGTGCTCAACGCCGCCGGCGACCGGAACGACGTCGACTTCGATTATCTGCTCAAGACGGCCGAGCGAGAAAGCAGCCTCAACCCGCAGGCGAAGGCGGCGACCTCCTCGGCGACCGGGCTCTTCCAGTTCCTCGACACCACCTGGCTCAGGGTGATGAAGTCCGAGGGGCCGCGGCTTGGCTACCAGAAGTACGCCGACGCCATCACCGCGAACGCCTCGGGCGACTACGTGATCAAGGACCCGAAGATCCGGGCGGCGGTGCTGAAGCTGCGCGAGGATCCGCAGGTTGCGGCGGACATGGCGGCGGCCTTCACCAAGAGCAATGGCGATTACCTCAAATCGCGGTTCGGGCGGATGCCGAGCCCGGGCGAGCTCTACATCGCGCATTTCCTCGGTGCGCAGGGCGCCGAAAAAATGTTCAACGCCGGCCTCCAAAACCCGGACCAGGTGGCGGCAAAGCTCTTTCCCCGGGAAGCGGCCGCCAACAGGACGATCTTTTACGATCACGGCAAGGCCCGCACGATCCGCGAGGTCTATAAGGCGCTCGTTGCCCAGCACGAGGGACCGGCGACGCTCCACCCCGGCTATGCCGTGCAGCAGCTTGCCGCCCAACAGAACGCCGCCGAGGTCGCCGCGGTGCAGCAGGCCGCCGGACATCCGGTACCGCTGGCGCCCGTCCTCGGTTCGCAGTCGGCGGCGGCCGTGCAGCCCGTGCCCCTCGCGCCGCTGCCGCAGCAGGCAACAGCAGACGCCGCCGCACCGGCGCCGCTAGAGCTGATGCCGGACCAGGGGCAGATCGCGGCGAGCCAGCAGCCGGCCGCAAACCAGCCAGTGCCATTGGCCCCGACCCGGCGGCCGCAAGCCGTGGCGACGGCAACCCCCGGCCAGACAACGGCGGGCCGCGAGCAGACCAGCATCACCGGCGCGCGGCGGCAGGGCTATTACGTGGTCGAGCAGCCCGTCGCTTCCACGGCGCCCGCCGATCTCGGCAACAGCCGGCCGATCACGGCGAACGCCAACACGGCGCCGGAAATTCCCTCCCGCATCGGCCCCGCCAACATGTCGTTCGCCTCGCTGTTCAGCACCGAGCCCGACGGCACCGCCGGCTCGCCGGTCGCCGCGCCAATGGAAGACGGCGGCGCCTTCTTCAGCCAGCTTTACGGGCAGCAATAGCAGCGCGGGACCATCAGGACGCAGCGGTGACCATGCAGAGTCGTCCCACCCCGGCGTCATTCCGGCGGAAGCCGGGAGCCGGTACTGGGTGAGTTGGCGGAGTATGCACAAGCGGTTGAGGCAAACTCGCCGACGCTGAGCATACTGGATTCCGGCTTTCGCCGGTATGACACGGTGGTTGAGGAGCGGCTGCGAAACATCCTCATCCTGAGGTGCGAAGGGCCGTCAGGACCGAGCCTCGAAGGACCCTCGGCGATACACCGGACGTGGTTCGAGGCTCGCCTCCGGCTCGCACCTCACCATGAGGATGCTGGTTGCTGACCGCTGCCTCGCCCCACCCACAGGGTCATCCCCGCGAAAGCGGGGATCTCCGTTTCTCGCGAACACCGAGCCAGCCTCAAACAGAGATTCCCGCTTTCGCGGGAATGACCCGGTGGGTGTGGAGAGGCCGGTGCGCCCAGAACGTTCGTGAGAACGTTGCAGTGAGCCAGTGCCTCACTCCACCCACGGCGTCATTCCGGCGAAGGCCGGAATCCATCTTGTCTGCGGGCCTCGCAAGCAGCGCTGAGGATGCGGTTAGTCCCTAAAGATGGATTCCGGCCTTCGCCGGAATGACGCGGTGCTGGGAGGGGTGTGGTCCGAAACACCCTCATCCTGAGGTGCGAGCGGAGCGAGCCTCGTAGGACCCGCGGTCCTCCACCAACCGTGCCCACAAATAACTTATCCCCGTCCCCTCGCATCACCCTCATACTCATCCCATCCCTTCCGCAAGGTGCGGTCGTGGTTCGACAAGCTCACCATGATGGCGACGAACGATGCGAACGGAGGGGACAGCCGGGAGAGGGGGTATCGTGCGCCCCTCGGGGCGCAGAGGGTCGGAGGCC
>Ga0207639_10001805_pt1 | contig 14401 bp, 4 predicted proteins | sample KBSCornC32_FD_184299 | JGI IMG/M metagenome (GOLD analysis project Ga0207639, IMG submission 184299) | Corn rhizosphere microbial communities from Kellogg Biological Station, Michigan, USA - KBS Corn C3-2 (SPAdes) (version 2) | ecosystem: Host-associated > Plants > Roots > Rhizosphere > Soil ...
ATGAACGAACCGCTCAATGGAACAAAACGGCAAGGTCGGACCGCGATGGGAAATCTGGCCTGGGTTTTCCGAGACCTCGTGGCGCTTGTTGAATTGCAGGGTCTGCTCATCGTGGCAGACGCCGGGGCTGAATTCCGCAAGATGCGGAATGGCCTGGTGCTGTTTGCGTTGTTGGCCGTGCTGGGGGCCAGTTGTTTGCCGATCGGGCTGGCAGGCCTCGCGCTCGTTCTCGCGGAAGCAACCAGTTTGACGGCCGGGCAGTCGCTACTCTGCGTGGCAGCCTGCGGACTGATTGTGGCCGGTGTGGGAGCCTGTGCGGCGATCCGGGCCGTGAAGCCCGGGCCGGACTGCCTGCGACGATCTCGCGCCGAATGGAGATGCAATGTCGACTGGTTGAAGGAAACTCTGCATAACCTGGGGCATGCTCGAAAGGAGGGCACCAGCCATGAACCGCGTCCATGAAAAGAAGCATCCTGCGGAAAGGCGTCCTTCGCCGGCGGAGCACGGCGCGAGGCGCGAACTGAATCCCATCCAGGACTGCACGGAGTATGTCCGTGAATATGCGCGGCAGCGCCCGCAGTCGGTCGCACTGGCGTGCCTGGGCGTGGGTTTCATTCTGGGATGGAAGCTGAAGCTCTGGTAAGGAGCCTCACTCAACTTGTCGACTGCGGTTCAACTTCGCAGACCGTGCCTGTGCCGCTGCGGACCAGTTCGGCGAACACGCCCCCCTTCTCGACGAGCTCTTCGTACGTGCCGGTCTCGACGATGCGTCCGTCATCGAAGACGAGGATCCGGTCGGTGTGAAGCAGCGTGGACAGCCGATGAGCCACCAGGATGACGGTCTGACTGCCGCGTTCCGATGCCAGCCACTGCTGAATTCGCCCTTCGCTGATCGTGTCCAGAGCGCTCGTCGCCTCGTCGAGAATCAGGATCGGCGGACGTTTGAGGATGACGCGGGCCAGCGCCAGCCGCTGCCTCTGTCCCCCCGACAGGTTCTGGCCGCGTTCGGTGATGAGCGCACCAAAGCCTTCGGGAGTCTCCATGATTTCCTGATCGAGACAGGCGATCTGGGCGGCCTGGCGAATTTCATCCAGGGAAGCCCCGTCTCGCTCGTAAGAGATGTTTTCGCTCACTGTGCTGGAAAACACGAATGGCGACTGTCCGACATATCCCAACACGCGCGCGAACGTTTCGCACGGCAATGATTCCAGAGGGACGCCGCCCAGTTCGGCCTGACCATCACTGGCGTGAACAAGCCGCATCAGGGCCCGCAGAAACGTGCTCTTTCCGCAGCCCGATTTACCCGCAATGCCCACAATCTCGCCGCGTTTGATTTCGAGCGAGATGCCCTCGATCGCGCGCCGCCGGCCGCCGCGCGGCAAGGGATAATCGACGGCCAGGTTCGCGACGCGGATGACGGGCTGGCCGTTCGCCAGATCGGGTTCGCCCCCGGCGACGATGCGATAGCACGGATCGAGAGGTTCGTGCAGCATCTTGAGCAGTTCGTCGACCAGCAGGCTGGTCTCATGCCCTTCGTCGATCATGCGGTGCACTTCCGCCAGCGGCGACATGACGCTGCTGAACAGCATTGAAAACGTGAGTATGTCGCCGACGGTGGCGCGGCCCTTCGTCGCCAGGTACACCGTGATGCCCAGCACCAGCACGTGAAAGAGTCCTTCGATCAGCGATTTGGTGGCACCGTACAACGACATTACGAAGTGGTGCCGCAGCTCCTTGCGCCGCAACATCTCGGCGGCACGCGTCACGCGGGCCGTTTCCTGGCGATGCTTGTTGGCGGCGCGGATATAATCGATGCCCCCCAACTGCTCGACGACTGTGCCGTCCATTTCCTCGCGGCAGCGCAACAGCGCCACCCGCACCCCTTTCTGCGACATCAATTGCCGCAACGTGATGTACGTCGAAAGGGGAATGACGGTGATGGTGACCAGTCCCAGCCAGGGTTGTTTGGCGAATACGGCCAGCGCCGCGAGAGTGCCCGTGAGCAGCGCGGGCAGGAAATCAAGGAACCCGATCCGCAGGAATCGCACGCTGCCGGTGACGTTACGCATCATGCGGCCGTGGAGCGTTCCGATTTTTTCCTGCGAAAAGCTGGCGCGGTCGGTCATCAGCGCGTGGGAGACCAGACGCACCAGCAAATGCTTTTCCAGTCGCGTGCACGTGTCGTCCACCAGATACCGGCGTCCGACCTGCAGGACCTCCTTTAATAGATAGGCCGCGGCGATCAGCACCAGCCAGCGAAAGACGGTTTCGAACAGCGTCGCAGCGCCTGGTTCGCCGCGTTCCACCGCCGATTGCCGCACCGAGTCGACCAGCCGGCCTAACAACAGTGGAATCGCCGTATTCGATGCCCCGGCGATGGCCATTAGCAAGACGGCCGAGCCCAGTGTCCAGCGCGGCCGTCGTGGAATCAATTTCCACAGGTCCCGCGCCTTCCGCATGATGTGCCGTAACTCGCTCGTCAGATTAATCTTCGAAGTCTGCATCCAGTCCTGCGTGGCTCTACCGTAATACTGACGATCTTCACGTAACGATCTTCAGGGCGCGCGAAGATTCTCAAGAAAGCGTCCGGCCAGAGGCCGGACCTGGATTTGAAATGCTCCCTCTGCCCCCGCAACCAAATCCGTTTGCAGAAATGCAATTACCGTTCCGGGTCACAGGGACCGGCCCCGCGCCGCCTGTTGCCGAAAAATGAGCTGGTCGAGCGGCAACCAGCCTGCGCTGCAAATGACCAGAAACTTTGGCCCGATATTCACAAAACTTTGTGGGATCAAAGGGATTGCGGCAAACGTCGAGTCGGTGACGCCTGCGGCGCCTGGCAGCGCTTGGCATATCTTTTGCTTTTCGCTGGCCCGGTAAATCTGACCGGTAACGGCTGGCCCCGGAAGAGTTGACGCAAGAACATGCCGGCCGGTCACCAACCGTTCGCTCCGACATGCCCAAGGAAGGTGGAATGCCGCCGACTCCGAACACGCTCCCCATTGACCCGCCGTTGCGCGGAGAATCGTTCAGCGTCGAACATCTGTCGGCCCACGCCGAACTGATTGCGGCCGCGCACCGCATCGCCGAACATCGGCAGGACGACCGCCGGTTCATCGAACGGTTCGAGAACAATCAGCAATTTATCGCCGCAGCGTATCAGACGATCGCGAAAGCCGTGCGCGACGGCGAGACCATCTCATCGGCGGCGGAATGGGTCATCGACAATTATCACATCGTCGAAGAGCAATTGCGGGAAATCCGTGAAGACCTGCCGAAACGCTTTTACGACGAATTGCCCAAGCTGGCGCACGGAGACTGGGCGGGATTTCCCCGAGTCTACGAGCTGGCGCATCACCTGGTCGTGCATACCGACAGCAACCTCAATCTGGAGTTGATCGCCAGTTTCGTCGAGGCGTACCAGCGCACGGCCCACCTGACCAGCGGCGAGATCTGGGCCATCCCCATCATGCTGCGGCTGGTCCTGGTCGAGAACCTCAGGCGTCTTTGCGCTCACGTGCTTGCCGGCCGCGAGCTGCGGATCGAGGCGGCAGGCATGTGCCGGATGTGGCTGGCCGATCATTCGCGCGCCGTGCTGGCGTCGGCGCCGACGGAGTCCCCCGCACTGATGGTCCATCTGCTCGATTGCTTGCGCGAAACCAACCCCGAACACGCGGGGATCGTCGTCTCCGAGGTGGCGCAGAAATTCGGCCAGCCTTCCGACGCGGTCGATGAGCTGGTGCGCCACGAACGGCAACGGCAGGCCGCCGACCAGGTTTCGGTGGGCAACATCATCACCAGCATGCAGTTATTGAGCGGGTTGGACTGGAAGGAATTCTTCGAACGGGTCAGCCAGGTCGAACAGATCCTGCGGCAAGACCCCGCGCAGGTCTATGCGGCCATGGATTTCAGCACGCGCGATCACTATCGCCATGAAATCGAGTCGCTTTCCAAACGCAGCCGGTTCCTGGAAACGCAGGTCGCCGCCGCGGTGATCGAGCTGGCGAACACGGCCGATCGCCGCGAAGAATCCGACCTCAGGCGCCGGCACGTCGGCTTTTTTCTGATCGGCGAGGGCCGGCCCGAGCTGGAAGCCCGCCTGGGCTATCGTCCGCCCTTTCGCGTCAAGGTGATGCGACTCGTGCGGCGTCATCCGGAACTCTTCTATCTGGGGACGATCTGGCTGGGAACATTGGCGGGGGCGGTCGCGATCGCGGCAATTGTTCGGGAGTACGGCGGCAGCGCCGCGGGCATGTGGCTGGCTGGGCTGTTGGCCCTCGCTCCCGCCAGCGAATTGGCCGTTGCGCTGGTCAATTTTGCCGTCACGCATTTGCTCAGGCCCCAGGCTCTGCCGAAGCTGGAGCTCGTCGATCGAATCCCGCCGCGGCTCAAGACGCTGGTCGTGATGCCCATGCTGCTCACCAGCAAGAACTCTCTGCGCAATCAACTGGAGCGATTGGAAATCCATTACCTGGCAAACTCCGAACCGGGTTTGCAGTTCGCATTGCTCAGCGATTTTGCCGATGCGTCCCAGGAACACCTGTCTTCCGACGGCCCCCTGCTGGAGGCGGCGCAGGCCGGAATCGAGGCTTTGAATCTGCGGCACGGCGATTCCGAGGGGACAAAGTTCTTTCTGCTGCATCGGCCGCGCCGATGGAACGCCATGCAGCAACGCTGGATGGGATGGGAGCGCAAACGGGGCAAGCTCCTGGAGCTGAATCGCCTGCTGCGCGGCGCACGCGACACGTCGTATCTCGACGCAGACAATCTGATCGAGCACCTCGCCGAGATCCGCTACGTCATCACCCTCGACGCCGATACCAAGTTGCCACATGGAACCGCAAAACGCCTCATCGGCACGCTGGCCCATCCGCTCAATCGGCCACATTTCGATAAGGCCCGCGGCATCGTGACGCACGGGTACGGCATTCTGCAACCGCGCGTGAGCGTCAGTCTGTCGAGCGCGGGGCGTTCGCTGTTTTCACGGTTGTGTGCGAACAGCCCCGGCCTGGATCCTTATTGCACGGCCGTCTCCGACGTGTATCAGGACCTGTTCGGCGAAGGCAGCTATACGGGCAAGGGAATCTACGACGTGGGCGCGTTTGCGGCCGCCGTCGAAGATACTTTTCCCGAGAACCACATCCTCAGCCACGATCTGATCGAGGGCTGTTTTGCACGCGTCGGGCTCGTCACCGATCTCGAGTTGTTCGATGAATTTCCGATGCGGTACGATGCCGACGTGCACCGGCACCACCGCTGGGTGCGAGGAGACTGGCAGCTTTTGCCCTGGCTCTTGCCGACCGTGCCCACTCCGACCGGCCGGCGGCCGAACCCATTGAGTCTGTTGTCTCGCTGGAAAATCGTCGACAATTTGCGCCGCAGTCTTGTCGCGCCCGCCGTGCTGGCCGGTCTCGTGCTGGCGTGGCTGCTCGAGCCGGCGTTGGCCGCCACGGCAACGATTCTGGTGTTGATCGTTCTCGCGGCGCCGCTGGTCGTCCAGTCGCTGGGCTTGCTCGCCTCGTGGCCCAGCGACGTTGACTGGAAAACGCACCTGCGCGACGTCTTCCGGGACCTGGCGAGGACGGCCGGGCAATGTTCGCTGCTGGTGATTTTTCTGCCCTACCGCGCGTGGTCGATGGCCGATGCGATCGGCCGGACGTTGTTTCGGCTGCTGGTCTCGCGCCGCCGGCTTCTCGAATGGGAGACGGCTGACGCGGCGGAAGGGCGGCTCAAATCCGACCGCTGGTCGTCGCTGCGGGAAATGGGCTGGGTCTTGCCGTTCGCTGTGGTACTGCTGGTGCTGCTGCCCGCCGCAAGTTATGCCGCGGCGGTCCCACTGGTGATCGCCTGGCTGCTCTCCCCCGCCATCGGGCATTGGATCAATCGTCCGCTGACGATCGAGGAAGGCGAGTTGAGCGACGCCGACCGGCGCTTGCTGCGTGGCATCGCGCGCCGCACGTGGGCCTTCTTCGAAGAGTTCGTCGTCGCCGATGACAATTGGCTGCCACCCGACAATTTTCAGGAACATCCCCGCGACAAAATCGCCCACCGCGTGTCGCCGACAAATATGGGGCTGTACATCACTTCGGCCATCGCAGCCCGCGATTTCGGTTACTGCGGAGTCCTCGATCTGGTCGAAATGCTCGAGCGTAATCTCGCAACGCTGGAACGGCTCGATCGTTTTCATGGACACTTCCTCAACTGGTACGACACCCAGACGCTGGAACCGTTGCCTCCCCGTTATGCGTCGACCGCCGACAGCGGCAATCTGGCGGCAGCGCTTTTGGCTTCGTCTGCCGGCGTTGCTGACGTCGCCCGCGGACCGCTATTGGCCGCGCACCTGACCGACGGCATCCAGGATGCCGTCGCGATGGCCGAAGAATCTCTGGCCAGGATTCAACCGCGCGGCGCGCGGCTGGGAGGAGACAGTCTCACGGCATTCGAGAAATCGCTCGACAAATTACAGCAGGCAACCCAATTCATTTCAGCCGACCAGTCGATTCCTGCAAATTTGGTCGCCTGGGCCCGGTTCGTCGAAAGCGTGAAACTTCTCGCGCCCGAAATCAAATCGAATTTCGAGAAACTCCGGGCGGCGATCGGGATCCGCATGAGTGACCTCTCGAAAAAAGTCGGGCTGCTGTCCACACAGTTGGCGGGCCTGGAACGCGACACGGCCGAATTTCTGCCGTGGTTGAGCCTCGCAGCCGAGATTCAGGGGCGGCTGGACGGGTATCGCGGCTCCCCGCCCGCAACGCGCGCCGGCTGCGACGAGTTGTGGCGAGAGCTCACGAAGACATTGAGCATCGACAGGCTCGCCCGATACGAGGAATGGGGCCCGCCGCTCGTCGGTTCAATTCGCGACACATTGCTCGCGGCGAATGGATCGGGCGAGGTCGCCGCTTTAATCGACGAGCTGGCAAACTCGCTCGCTGCGTCTGCCGGCCAGGCCGGGCGATGCGGGCAACGTCTCGATCGGGTGGGTCAGCGGTATTCCCAAATGACGATGGAGATGGATTTCACGCTGACCTACAACCCGCAACGCCTGCTGTTTTCGGTCGGATATAATCTGGAAGACTCGCGACCCGATCGGGCGCATTACGATCTGCTCGCTTCGGAGTCGCGGCTGGCCAGCCTGGTGGCCATTTCGAAAGGGGACGTCGATCACCGGCAATGGTTCCAGCTCGGGCGGATGCTCACCGAAACCGATGGCGCGAAATGCCTGCTGTCGTGGGGGGGGACGATGTTCGAGTTTCTCATGCCCACCCTGTTTGCACGCGATGTGCCCGACTCGCTGCTCGACCAGAGCTGTCGCGCGGCCGTCAATCGTCAGATGGCGTACGGCCGGCAACGCCGGGTGCCCTGGGGGATCTCCGAATCGGCCTTCAGCGCTCAGGCCATGAACTCGGATTATCACTACCAGTCTTTCGGCGTCCCCGGGTTGGGCCTCAAGCGCGGCCTGGCCAAGGACCTCGTGATTTCCCCGTATTCGACGGCGCTGGCAACGATGATTGACCCGCGGGCGGCGGCGAAAAATTTTCGGTCCCTGGCCGACGACGGCGCCTCGGGCGAGCTGGGTTACTACGAGGCGGTCGACTACACGCCCACGCGCGTACCCGACGGCCGGCGCTGCGTCGTGGTCTATGCCTACATGGCCCATCACCACGGCATGACGCTGGCGGCGCTGGCCAATTGCCTGTTGAATCACGTCTTACAGCGGCGCTTCCAGAATTTGCCGCTGCTGCGTTCGACCGAGCTTTTGCTGCAGGAAAAAGTGCCGGTCTCGGTCCTGCATTTTCAGCCGCAGGCCGACGAGGCCACTCCCGCCCCGCCAGTGCACGTGCCGCTCGAGCCCGTCAGCCGCAGGATCACGACGGCCCTGACCGCCGCTCCGCATACGCACCTCTTGTCGAACGGCGAATACACTGTGATGCTGACGAATTCGGGCGGAGGTTACAGCACCTGCCGCGGCCTGGCCATTTCCAGATGGCGCTCGGACATTACGCGAGACAACTGGGGCCAGTTCATTTATCTCCGCGACGCCGCGACGGGGCGGTTGTGGTCGGCTGGCTACCAGCCGGTGGCAGCGAATCCCGACGATTATGAAGTCACCTTTTCGATGGACAAGGCCGAAATCCGGAGGCTGGATGGATCGATTGAAACGCACCTGGAAGTGAACGTCTCCCCCGAAAACAACTCGGAAATACGCCAGGTGACATTGAGGAACCACGGCTCAGAGCCGGCCGTGATCGAGCTCACGAGCTACGTCGAAATCGCCCTCGCGTCCGCATCGGCCGATCTGTCGCACCCGGCGTTCAGCAAGCTGTTTGTCGAGACCGAATACGTCCCCGAGCACCGGGCCATCCTCGCGCGCCGCCGGCCGCGCGATGCTGCGCAGCAGTCGTTGTGGGCGGTGCACGTCGTCGCCATGCCGGCAATGGACGCGCCCGAAGTAGAATTCGAGACCGACCGTGCGCTGTTCCTGGGGCGCGGCAGGGGCCCGGCCAATCCGGCCGCCCTCGACACAGGCGCCCGATTATCCGGAACGACCGGCGCCGTGCTGGATCCCATTTTCAGCCTGCGGCATAAACTTCAGATTGCGCCCGGCGAATCGGCGGCGATCGCGTTCATCACGGCATTCGCCGATACCCGCGACCAGGCAGTATCGTTGGCCGACCAGCATCATGATCCGCGCGTCATCCAGCGAACATTCGAGCTGGCCTGGGCCAACAGCCGCGTCGAGCTCGCGCGCCTCAAGGGTTCGCCCGCCAGCGTGCAAGTCTATCAGCGGTTGGCGTCGGCCGTGATGTTTTCCGATGCCGCCTGGCGGGCGCCGTCGGACGTCTTGAAATCGAACCGCCTGGGCCAGTCGTCGCTGTGGCGGCACGGTGTCTCGGGCGATGACCCGATCCTGCTTTTGCGCGTCTCCGAGCCCGATCAAAAGGGGCTGGTGCGCGAGCTGCTGTTTGCGCATGAGTTCTGGCGCACGCACGGGTTCAAAGTCGACCTGGTCGTGCTCAACGATCATCCAAGCGGCTATTTCGATGCCTTTCACGAACAGCTCAAGGAGCTCATTCAGTCGACGATTTCATTTCCGCTCAACCAATCGGGGGGCGTCTACCTGTTGCGCGGCGCCCATCTCGCTGTCGAAGACCGCGTGCTCCTGCAGGCGGCGGCCTCGGTTTGTTTTGCGGGCCAGGACGGTTCGCTCGTGCGACAGATCGAAGCCGCGACCGCCCGCCGCGCTGCCCCGAAGCCCGAACGCAGCCCCTGGCGCACCAAGGCCCGTTTGCAGCCGGGGCGGCTGCCGTCGCCACCGCCCGACTTGCAATTCGCCAATCGTCACGGCGGGTTCGCCGCCGATGGCAAGAGCTACTGCATTCACCTCGCCGCAGGTCAGTGCACTCCGGCCCCCTGGTCCAATTGCATTGCCAATGCAGAATTCGGCTTCCTCGTGACGGAATCGGGGGGCGGTCACACGTGGGCCGGAAACAGCCGCGAAAACAAGTTAACCGGATGGTCGAACGACCCCGTCAGCGACCCCCCGTCGGAAATCGTCTACGTGCGCGACGATGCGACCGGCGCGGTGTGGACCCCTACGCCAAATCCGATCCGCGACGACGGAGATTATTCGATCGAGCATGGCCGTGGCTTTTCTCGGTTCGTTCACGTCGTGAACGACATGCATTGCGAGCTCCTATTGTCGATCGCGCCGCGCGAGCGGGTGAAGTTCGCTTGTCTCAAGCTTCGTAATCTGGGGACGCAGGATCGTCAATTGTCGGTCGTGTCCTTTGCCGAGCTGGAGCTGGGCGTCTCCCGCGAGCGGACCCATCTGCATATCTGGACGGCGATCGACGAAGCGACGGGAGCGATCGTCGCGCGCAATTCGTTTCAGGAGGACTATCCCAATCAGGCTGTCGCGCTGCACGTACTGGGAAAAGCCGACTCGGTCACCGGCGACCGGACCGATTTCCTGGGACGCGATCGCGACTATTCTCGTCCCGCGGCGCTCGAACGGCTGCGCCTTTCGGGAACCACCGGCGCGGCGCTCGATCCGTGTGCCGCGGTGCAAAAGCAGGTGACCGTGAAACCCGGCCAGGATTCCGAAATCATCATTCTCCTGGCCCAGGGAGATTCGCCTGAGCAGTTGGCCTCGACGCTCGAGCGGTATCAGCACGCGCCCGAGGTGCATACCGCTATCGAAGAAACACGAAGCTTCTGGAACCGGACGCTGGCGGCGGTGGAGATCAAGACGCCCAATCGGGCGATGGACCTGCTCGTCAATCACTGGTTGTTGTATCAGGTGCTCAGTTGCCGCCTGTGGGGACGTTCGGCATTTTACCAGTCGGGGGGCGCCTTCGGCTTTCGCGATCAGTTGCAAGACGTGATGGCTCTCGTCTATTCCTGCCCGGCGCTCGCCAGGGAACATCTCTTGCGCGCCGCGGCCCGGCAGTTCGCGCAAGGCGACGTGCAGCACTGGTGGCACCCACCGCAGGGACGCGGGGTCCGCACGCGGTTTTCGGACGATCTCTTGTGGCTGCCACTGTCGGTCAGCCATTACGTGAGCGTCACGGGGGACGCCGCCGTTCTGAATGAGCCGGCTCCCTACCTCGAATCCTCGCCGCTCCAGCCAGGAGAAGACGAACGCTACGAGCTGCCGGGCCATTCATCGCAGGTCGACGACCTGGCCGCGCATTGCGTGCGGGCGATCGAGCACGCCTCTCGTTTCGGTCCCCACGGTTTGCCGCTGATGGGGACCGGAGACTGGAACGACGGCATGAACAAGGTGGGGGAGCTGGGGCAGGGAGAAAGTGTCTGGATGGCCTGGTTCCTGGCCTTCGTGTTGCGGCAATTCGCGCCGCTGCTGGAATTGCGCGGGGACAGCGATCGGGCAGCCACCTACCAGGCGCGGGCCGACGCGCTGGTGCAGGCAGTCGAAAAATCGTCCTGGGACGGCTCGTGGTATCTGCGCGCGTTCTTCGACGACGGGACACCGCTGGGATCGTCGGGAAACGACGAGTGCCGCATCGATTCGCTGGTGCAGTCCTGGTCGGTGCTGGCCGGCGGCGACCGCGAGCGCAGCGCCCGGGCGATGCAATCGGTCGACGAAATGCTCGTGCGTGCAAATGATAGCCTCATCCTCTTGTTCACGCCGCCATTTGACAAAAGCCCGCTCGATCCGGGTTACATTAAAGGCTATTTGCCGGGCATTCGAGAAAACGGAGGCCAGTACACTCACGCGGCCGCCTGGGTGGTCATCGCAGCGGCCTTGCAGGGACGAGGCCGCCGCGCCGTGGAGCTGTTCGACCTTCTGAACCCGATCTTGCTCGCCGGCCAACCCGCGGTAAAACCTGGCCAAGAAGACAGCGGCGAATCGGTCGGAGAATCTCGCTATCGAGTCGAGCCTTATGTCATCGCCGCCGATGTGTACAGCCAGCCGCCGCTGACCGGGCGGGGGGGCTGGACGTGGTACACGGGATCGGCCTCGTGGATGTACCGTGCCGTGGTGGAGTCGATTCTGGGAATCACCCTCTCAGGCGATCGCCTTGAGCTGCGCCCCAGCATTTCCCCCGACTGGCCCGAATTCGAAGTCGTGCTGCGACGGCAAAAGAGCACCTGGCGCATCGTCGTGAAAAACCCGCAAAAAATCGAAACGGGCATCCGCCGCCTGGTCGTCGACGGCCAGCCCGTGGACGGCGCCACCATCCGGCTGGTCGACGACAGCGCCGAACACCTGGTCGAAGCAGAAATGGGATCTGCCTCTGGCTGAATTCCTCATCAAGCGATTCGTCTTGCGGAGTGACGACGGTATTGCACTCATCTTGGCTCCGCGAGATGAGTGCTGACGGATCGCATGCCGACGAGCCGCGCAACCAACTGGAATCGGTCAATTCCGGTCTGGTCAGGCAACTGAATCCTGGTCAAAAACCCGCGGAATTGAGTGAATTCGTGGCCGCGGTTGTTTCACGCAGCAACTCTCTGCCGGTCATCCGTGGACGAGGAACGATCGCAGGCTCGAATATTGCAAGGGAATTCCGCATAATGCGTCGGGTTTGGACGCATCATTCAAGACAACCGAGGGGGCCGGACATGCTGGTTTCGACGGAAGCGAAGAACACCGATGCGGCGCTCAAAGAGCATTGCGCGGCGTCTTGCGTTATGGTCATCTTCGGCGCCTCGGGCGATCTGTGCAAACGGCTGCTGATGCCGGCCCTTTACAATCTGGCCTGCGACGGATTGCTGCCGGAAGGCTTTGCCGTCGTCGGCATGGCGACATCCGCGATTTCGTCCGAAGAATTTCGCTCCCGGCAGCGGGAGTCGATCCAGAAGTTTTCGACGCGCAAGTCGTTCGACCAGGCAAAATGGGACTGGCTGGAATCGCGCCTCTATTACACATCGGGCAACTTCAGCGATCCGGCGGCGTTCGCCAACCTGAAAAACGTCGTGCAGGACGTGGGCGGCAAAGTCGGGGCGCAGGGCAACACGCTGGTCTATCTGGCGATTTCTCCGTCGCTCTTCGAACTGGTCACGCACAACCTCGACGATGCCGGGTTCAAGGACCTGCCCGGCTGGGTTCGCATCATTGTCGAAAAGCCGTTCGGCAGGGACTTGCAGTCGGCGATCGAGCTGAACAAGGCGCTCCTGGCCCGCTGGCGTGAAGACCAGATCTACCGGATCGACCATTACCTGGGCAAAGAGACGGTCCAGAACCTGCTCACCTTCCGGTTCGCCAACAGGATTTTCGAGCCCATCTGGAACAAGAACGAGATCAACAATATCCAGATCTCCGTCTTCGAGACGGTCGGAGTCGAAGGCCGCGGCGGTTATTACGACACGTCGGGCGTGTTGCGCGACATGATCCAGAACCACATGTTCCAGATGTTGGCGTACGTCTGCATGGAGGCCCCGGCATCGTTCTCGGCAGACGCGATCCGCGACGAGAAGGTGAAGCTGCTGCACGCCGTACGGATCCCGAACGTGGCCCACCATTGCGTCCGCGGGCAGTACGGGCCGGGAGTGAAACCGGATGGCACGCCGATTCTGGGCTACCGTCAGGAACCGAGCGTGCCGCCCGACTCGCGCACCGAAACCTTCGCCGCCATGAAGCTGCACGTCGACAACTGGCGCTGGGAGGGGGTTCCGGTCTACCTCCGCTCGGGCAAGTCGCTGTGGAAGCGGGGGACCGAAGTCGTCGTGCAATTCAAGAAGGCGCCGGAAGTTCTGTTCCGCGACACGCCTGCCGCCGGCATTCTCCGGCCGAACCTGCTGGTCTTCCACATTCAACCGGACCAGGCGGTGGAATTCCGCGTGCTGGCCAAGCAGCCCGGGCCGCATTTGGCGCTGCAAAACGTCGACATGCGATTCGATTATTCCCAATCATCGAGGCTTCTCGCGGCACAGGCTACGAAGTGTTGCTGTACAGCGCCATGAACGGCGACGCCACGCTTTTCTCTCGCAGCGATTTCGTCGAAGCCGCCTGGCGCATCGTCCAGCCCATGCTCGATTACTGGTCGCAGACACCCGCCGATGAGTTTCCGAACTACAGCGTGGGGACTTGGGGACCGCGTTCGGCCTCGGAGCTGCTGAGCCGCGACGGCCGAACCTGGCACGAAATCGTCAACCGCGAAGTGCTGGCGCGGAATCAGATCCTGAAGGAGGCCAGCCCGATTTTCCTGCACAACCTGGCGCTCTGTCTCACGCCGCTGACGGTCGAGGCAGGCGAGACGATCATTCGTGCGGGCGATACGGGACGCGAAATGTACTATATCTGCCGGGGCGAAGTCGAAGTTCTGGATGCCCATGGCAAGACGATCGGAAAGATGTGCGAAGGGCAGACCTTCGGGGAGATCAGTCTGCTCTTGAACGTGCCCCGCAGTGCGACGATCAAAGCGGCACGGCAATGCGCCTTGTTCGTCCTCAAACATGAGGATTACGATCGCGTGACCAAGGATTTCCCCAAAATCGACGCCGATCTGCGCGCGCTGGCGGTGGAGAGGAAAGCGCACGGGTGACAATTACGAACCCAAAGCATCCTATTAGGCAATCTATAACGATTCTGCCGGGGGTGTCGTCTCGTTAAACCCTGTCGCCATCAGCGTTTTCGTTGAGACCACTAGCTCCGGATCATCCGATACTGTCGGACAGAGTGGCAGAATCCTCATGCGCTCACCTGAGGGTTCTGCCTGCCGGCACCGCTGGTTTCGGAGGGAATAGGGATGTTCCGCACCGAGGGGGGCCGTACTCTTGCCGGATCGTGCTCGCGACCGGTGTTTGCCCAGATCCAGGGGCGAACTGTGACGGTTGACGGTTGACGAGTCATTCAATTCAAGGAGCGAATAATGTACATGGCTGGTTGGAATCAAACGCTGCGGCGACTGGTGAGCGCCGGGACGTTATTGACGGTCGT
>Ga0207639_10001810_pt1 | contig 14373 bp, 15 predicted proteins | sample KBSCornC32_FD_184299 | JGI IMG/M metagenome (GOLD analysis project Ga0207639, IMG submission 184299) | Corn rhizosphere microbial communities from Kellogg Biological Station, Michigan, USA - KBS Corn C3-2 (SPAdes) (version 2) | ecosystem: Host-associated > Plants > Roots > Rhizosphere > Soil ...
GTGAGCCACATCTATGGCGCGGCGCTGCTTCAGGCGCACAAGCCTGCGGAAGCCGAAGCGGTCTATCGTCACAGCCTGATGGACCACCGCATCGACGGTTGGGCGTTGTTCGGGCTTGAGCAGGCGTTGAAGGCACAGCACAAGAATGCCGAAGCCAAAACTGTGCATGCCGAGTTTGACAAGGCGTGGTCGATGGCCGATGTGAAGCTCGCCTCCTCGCGCTTCTAGGGGTTCATGTCGCCGCGGTACAAAAAGCTCATCGGCACGTTCGTGATGCTCATCTGGTTGCCCATCTACGCGCTGGTCGCGATGGGCATCGGCGTGCACATCCTGCCGCATGCGCCGTGGTACGTGTCGCTGCTCTACTACGCGCTCGCGGGCACGCTCTGGATCGTGCCCGTTGGGCTGATGCTGCCCTGGATGTATCGCGAGCCGCGCTGATTCGAAGGCCGCCATTCCTGAACGCCGGGAACTTTTCTACGACCTCGTCGTTTCCCTCGCGAGGGGATGTCTGTCCTTCGTACCAGCGCCAGGCAGGGGTTGTCATGAATCCGGATTTCAGTGTGCGTGAATATTTACGTCACGCCACAAACCAGCAGCATGCCGTCCTCGACAGGGCCGCATCCCAGATGCATCTGCAATCAAAAGCCGGGTATGCGAATTTCCTGGCGACACAGGTTTCCGCGCTCCTTCCGTTAGAACAAGCCCTCGAGGCAGGAGGAATAGCGAAGCTGCTTCCCGATTGGCCGTCGCGCCGGCGCGCCGACGCTCTAAAGGCAGATCTCGCCGAGCTTCACGTCACGATCACGACAGATGACGCACCCTCGTTTCTCTCCGACGCTGCGCTTCTGGGTGCGTCCTATGTCCTGGAGGGATCGCGCCTGGGAGCACGCATGATTCTCAGGCAAATCGGACAACAATCAGCGACGCGTTTCTTGCGCCATGGAGATGGGAGCCGGCTGTGGCGGAGCTTCCTCGACGTGCTCGAAACCAATCGTGCCATCCGCGACGACCTTGCGAGCGCAGCGGACGCGGCCCGTTGTGTCTTTTCATTTTTCATCGACGCGATGGTGCCGGCTGAGCTGGTGGCTGCCGAATGAACGCGCCTGTCGATCTCACGAACTGCGACCGCGAGCCGATCCACCTTCTCGGCAATGTCCAACCGTTCGGCTTTCTGCTCGGCATTTCTAAAGACTGGTTTGTCGTCCATGCGTCGGATAACTGCGATGCCTTTCTCGGCAGGCCCGCGCGGGAGGTTCTTGGAAAGCCGCTCTCCGATGTTCTGACGCCAGATGCCATCCATACCATCCGCGGGCGGCTTCAACTGCTTTCCGGTCCCGACGCCGTGGAGCGCGTTTTCCGCTGCAAGCTCGCCACCGACGGAAAAGAATACGACATCGCCGTGCATCGCACGGATCAGGCGATCTTTGTCGAGGCGGAGCCGAGCACAAAGGTCGAGGAGATCGACCCGATCTCCCAGGTGCGCACCATGCTCATGCGCGTGCAGGGCGCAGTCTCTTTCGAAAAATTCTGTAACGAGGCGGCTCGTCAGTTGCGCGCACTGATCGGGTTCGATCGTGTGATGATCTACCGCTTCGATCAAGACGACGCGGGCGAAGTGATCGCAGAATCCGTGAAACCCGATCTGGTGAAATTCCTGGGCCTGCACTATCCGGCGTCCGATATCCCGAAGCAGGCGCGCATTCTCTATACACGAAATCTGCTGCGCATCATCCCGGACATCCATTCCATCCCGTCACCGATCGTGTCGGATGCGTCGCAGGGTGACATGCCAGTCGATCTGTCGATGAGCATGCTTCGCTCAGTGTCGCCGATTCATATTGAATATTTGAACAACATGGGCGTCGGCGCGTCCCTGTCGGTATCGATCCTGCGTAACAACAAATTGTGGGGCCTGTTCGCCTGCCATCATATGGGCCCGCTTCATGTGAGCTACGAACGCCGCAGCGCCGCGGAATTGTTCGGCCAAATGTTCGCCCTACTCCTCGAAAGCCGTGAGCGAGAACAAGACAGCGCACTGGAAAGCCGCGCGCAGGAAAGTCAGACACGGCTCGTCAACATGCTTGCGGGCCAGCAGTTCACTGTCTCCAACCTCGCACAGCAATTGGGTGCATTCGCGAGTGTTGTGCCGTTCGATGGCGTCGCCGTTGTGCTCAGCGGTCAAGTCTCTCTTGAGGGCATGACGCCCACACGCGAAGAAGTGCTCGGTTTGGCCAATACGCTCATCGAGCGCGGCGACACGCGCATCTTCTCGACACATTCCCTGCCACAGTTCTCCAACACCGCACGCGGTTATCTGCAGCGCGCCTGCGGCATGCTCGCGATTCCGGTGTCGCGCAACCCACGCGATTATGTCCTGTTCTTCCGCAAGGAATTTGCACGCACCGTCACCTGGGGCGGCGATCCGACAAAACCCGCACATCTCGGCCCCAACGGTGTGCGCTTGACACCCCGCAAGAGTTTTGAGGCGTGGACAGAAACTGTCCGCGGCCAATCCAAGCCATGGACGCCGCTGGACGTACGCCTGTCCGAAGGCTTGCGCATGACGCTTCTCGAAGTGGTGCTGCGCCTTACCGAAATGGCCGCGGCAGAGCGCAAATCGTCTAGCGAGCGGCAAGAGCTCCTCATTGCCGAACTCAATCACCGTGTCCGCAACATCCTCGGCCTGATCCGCGGCCTTATCAGCCAGGGTCGCGAGCATGCGACAACAATCGAGGACTTCGCCTCGGTGATCGGCGGCCGCGTGCAAGCGCTCGCGCGCGCGCACGACCAGATCACCATCGACAACTGGGGGCCGGCATCGCTGCGAACCCTGTTCACGGCAGAGACCGCTGCATACCTCAACGCCAAATCTGATCGCGTTATCCTCGATGGGCCGGATGTCCTTCTTGATCCACGCGCATTCTCGACTCTTGCATTGGTCACGCATGAGCTTCTGACCAACTCCGCCAAATATGGCGCGCTTGCCGACAGCGTTGGGCGCGTCAATGTGCGCTGGGGTTTCGGCGAGAACGGGCAGCTTCGCATCCACTGGCAGGAAGAAGGCGGGCCACCGGTGCAGGCGCCCACGCGGCGCGGCTTTGGCTCAACAGTCATTGAGCGCTCGATCCCTTTCGATCTCAATGGCGAGGCACGGGTGCAATACGAGCTCGCAGGCGTGAAGGCCGAATTCACTATTCCCGCGAGCTTCGTGAAGCTTCCGCGCGGGCCTATCGCGCGCGAACATCATGAAGAGGCCAAGCCTCAAAAGGCGGTGCGTCTCAACGGTCGCGCACTGATCGTTGAAGACAACATGATCATCGCGCTGGACGCGGAAACGACGCTTGAGGCGCTTGGCGCCACGAGTGTCGATGTCGCCCCGAGCGTGAGCGAAGCTTTGCGCATCATCGAGAGGGCGAAGCCGGAATTCGCCATCCTCGACGTCAATCTGGGCAACGAGTCGAGCTTCCCGATTGCCGACAGGCTTATGGCTCTCGGCGTGCCACTGGTTTTCGCCACCGGCTACGGCAAGAACATCGAATTCCCAGAGCGTTTCGGGAACGTGCCGGTGGTCAGCAAGCCCTACAACGAAGACTCTCTGACCCCGAAGATCGCCGAGGCCTTGGCGAGCAAAAAAAGCTAGTTCAGCGTCAGTTCGTGACCATCGACTGGTTTGCCGGGTTGCAGCCCGAGCAATGACATCACCGTTGGATGGATATCGATCATGTCCAGCCGCTTGATCTCGTGCGGCGCGACGCCCGATCCCCACGCATAGAAGATGCCGTGCATCTGCACGATGTGCGGATCGTAGCCGTGCGTCGCTTTCAGCACGTCTGTCGGCGGATTGAATGTCACCGGCCAGATATGATTGATGCCGAGCCATTCTGCCCAGGTCGGAAACTCCTCCGGTCCCACCACCCAATAAGGCGGCTTCGCGACCAGCAGCACATCGCCGGCGCGCGGACTGTTACCCAAATGCGCATAGGCCGGATAGTGGCCCTTCTTGTAGACATCGAAGGCGTAGGAATAACCGTTTAGCGCTTTCACCACGCGATCCGCGCTCTCGCCCTTGTCGAGATAGAAGAACGTGCTGGCGCCATCCGTCGCCTGTTTGGCATGGATGTCATACATGTTCATCAGCCGGCCGATATTGATCAGCGGACCGATATTCATCATGCCGTGATCGGTGCCGATGACGAGCGTGCCTTCGCGGCCGGCCGGCATCGATTTGATCGCCGCCATCAGCTTGCCGACGATGGCATCCGTCTGGCGCACCGCTGCTTGCGTTTTCGTGCCGGTCACACCGTCGCCATGCGCGATATGATCCGGAATATCAAAATACAGCGCGATTAGGCGCGGATGGTTCGGACCTGTGTCATGCAGAAGCTTTATCGCCTTCGCGACGATCGTGCCATTGGACTCGCGCTTCTCCCACGGCACGTTGGCGTTGGCATAGGTCGAGAGCTTGCCGCGCTTCGTCGACCAGCGGCCGACCCAGTTGAACACCGCGGTCTTCACACCTTGGCGCTCGGCCGCTTCCCACATTGCTTCGCAGCCCGTGTGCCAGTCGGCATCGGCCTCGTGATGATCTTTCCCGAACAGACCCTTCTGCGGATCGTAGAAGATGTTCGACATGATGCCGTGATGTTCCGGCCAGCATCCGGTCTCGTAGGTCGTGTGATTGATCAGGGAGATCGTCGGAAACGCAGGCACCAGATGGCGTGACCACGCGCCTTCGCGTTTCAGGCGGTCAAAGTTCGGCGTGTTCTTGGTGGCGTCCAGCTCTGCCGGCGCGAAACCGTCGAACAGAACGACAACCACAGTGCGCTCCGGTGCCGTAGGTACTGGCGCCGATGCGCCAAGCCAAAGCAACGCGAGCGCGGCCGCCGCAACGTTCCAGAACCGCATGAATCCCTCCCCCGAACTCAGGGATGATACTGGAAAACACGCTCCAGCGGGACACTGAACGCCGCGGCAATTCGAAACGCCGCCTCCAGCGAAGGCGAATATTTGCCCTGCTCGATCGCGTTGATCGTCTGCCGCGTGACGCCGATCTTCTCGGCCAGTTCCTGCTGCGTCATCTCATTGTGCTCGAAGCGCAGCTTGCGGATGTCGTTGCGGATCTGCTCCCCGCTCATCACGCGCCCCGGCGATAGAGAACGATCTGGTTGAGGTTCTTGTAGACCTCTGACAGCACCAGCGAGAGGAACAGCAGGTTGATGACCAGAAAGTCCTTCGCACCGTAGAAAATCACACCGATGGTCAGCACCACGCCGGTCGCGAGCACATAGCCTGACGCACTGTTCGCCTTGAGTGTGATCAGCTTTTCGCGCTCATCCTGCGGCGCGTTCGCCTCCTTGGGCGCGAGCACCGCCACAATGACCGTGCCGATAATGATCACCAGCACGAACAGCACAACTGACTGGCCGAACAGCCCCAAGAACTGAAGCCCGTCCGCATCGCCCCGCATCAACGCCGAGCCGACATTCGCAAAGTAGAAGCCGTAGATGCCGAGATAGGCCAACAGCGAAATCCAGGCGCTTTTTTCCCGAAAAGACATGAAATCTCCGTGTCTGCAATTCCAGACTTTGTGTAAAGTATATTTTACACAATGTCAAGAACTCAGGACACCGGAAAATAGGCCCTTTTTTATTGTGCTCCGGATGGAAAAGCCTTTGATAGAACTGCGCCACAGGCTGATGCCGCATCGATAAGGCCGTCGGCGAGGTTATCCGACATCTTCGCTGTCGCGTCCGAAATTATGCGATCCCAGGTTCCCGCAGGCACAGCGGCGTGCGCGTCGCGTTCGGCGATGATTTCCAGATGATGCTCGGCCAGCGAAACGAACAGCATGACGCCGTTATGCTCCGTATCGCGCGAGATCAAATGTGCGGAGAATTGATGTCGCGCCATACGGCCGCAAGCAGAGCGCTTCATACTGCGCGGCGTAATCAGCATGCGCATCGGCCATAGCTCCAGAACAAGAAGCAGGAATCCAAACAAGGCTGCCGTCACGATCACGCCAGTCCCAATTGTCAGGTGCGACCGCCAGACAGACACCGCGCCGGTCAACCCGATTGAAAGAATGGCGCTCCACATCATTGGATAGAGCGCGTAGTGATCGCTCGCCGGCACCACGACGAAATCGAATTTTGCCGATGTTGCTTTGCGAGCGGCGTCGACCGCGGCGCGCACGCGCTGACGATCGGCTCCACTCAAGCGATGCAGCGCGTCTACCAACTGCCTGACGCTCCGCCGCCGCCGAACGATCCGCCGCCACCGGAGAATCCTCCTCCGCCGCCGCCGCTACTCCAGCCGCCACCACCGCCACTGCTCCAGCCACCACCACCCCAGCCGCCACGACCACCACCGCCCATGAACAGCAGCGGCCAAAACCAGGAACGCCCAGCGAAGAAGAAGATCAGCGCGAAGATGATGAGCGTTGTGACCCAGCCCGGCGGCGCGTCTTCGTCGTCGCTGATCTGCTGGTAATCAGGTGCTGCGAAATTCGTGTTGCCGAGCGTTGCCAACACCGCCTTCGTGCCTTCAAGCACGCCGGCATTGTAGTCGCCCTTCTTGAAGTCGGGCTTCATGTATTGATCGATGATCACGCGGCTCTTGGCGTCGGTCAGATCGCCTTCAAGGCCATAGCCGACCTCGATACGCACCTTGTGCTCGTTCGGCGCGACGATGATCAGCGCGCCGTTGTTCTTGCCCTTCTGGCCGATGCCCCAGGCGCGGCCGAGCTGGTAGCCGTAATCGGCAATTTCATAACCCTGCAGCGATTTCAGCGTGGCGACGACGATCTGCCGTCCGCCGAAATGCTGCTCGTCGCCTGCGAGGATACCGTTCAGTTCGCGCTTGGTCTCGCCCGACAGGATGCCCGCTTCATCGACCACGCGGCCGGTGAGTTGCGGGAATTGTGGCGCGGCAGTGGCGCTGCTGAGCGTCAGCCATGCGAGCGAAATGATGCCCGCCAGTACATAACTGACGCTCAGCCAGACGCGTTCAATCATTTAGAATGACACCTTCGGCGCTTCCTGCTCATTCTCGGGGGCCGAGAACGTCTGCTTCACTTTGGCGTCGGGATAGAAGATCGCGGCGACCCACTTGCTCGGGATCGTGCGCAACGTGGTGTTATAGACCTGCACCGCGTCGATGTAGTCCTTACGCGCGACCGTGATGCGGTTCTCCGTCCCTTCGAGCTGCGACTGCAGCGCCATGAAATTTTCGTTCGACTTCAAGTCGGGATATTTCTCGCTCACCGCCAGCAAGCGCCCGATCGATGCGCCGAGTTGCGACTGTGTCTGCTCGAACTTCTGAAACGCTTCGGGGTTCGAGGTGACGTCGGCCGGAAGGCTCATCGTCATCTGCGTCGCCTTCGCGCGCGCTTCGGTGACGCCGATCAGCACCGACTTCTCCTGCGCGGCATACCCCTTCACGGTCTGCACCAGGTTCGGGATCAGATCGGAGCGGCGCTTGTATTCATTCTGCACCTGGCTCCAGGCGGCCTTCACCTGTTCGTCCTGCGTCGGCACGGCGTTGATGCCGCATCCGGAAAGCCCGATGGCGACGGCGGCCACCGCGGCAAAACGAGCGGCATGTTTGCGGATCGATGAGAGCATGTGTCGTAAACCCCTGTGAATCCTCAGACCGGAACCCTAGCACGGGATTTCCGGCACTTGAGATATTGGAGTGCCAGCGCCGGATTCAAGAGCGCTGGGCTGTACAGCAATGCTGTACGGAAAACGAAGTTTTTCGTCGCAAAACGGACATGGCTCCGCCGTTCGGAGAAATACCCCTACGCAGCGGTGTTCGATAAGCGGCGAATATTTATTTTTGTCCGCGCTTTCGCGCGTAGTGTCCCTCAGAAAAACGCGCCGGTTCGCCGGGCCTTTTCGGCCCAGTTGTTCCTTGGATGCTCCTGTCGGGATTTGGGTGAAATGGCGATGGGAGCGCCACGATTCAAGGCGGTGTGGAATCTTTTTTACGAGTCAGATGTCGGCGCGGAATGTTCCTCCGGCGCAGCTTCGAAATAATAGTTCAGCCTTTCCAGGTTCTCGCGGATGGCGCGCAACTCGCTGACCGCGACGCGGATGTAGTAAGCGATCCAGAGCGCGAACAGGAGCCCGATAACGATCGGCAGTCCCTGCATGACCAGAAGTCCGGCGTGAAGTTCGCGCATTGTCTTATTCCCTCGCGGGCGTGGCCCGCTGCACGATTACTTTATGCTGCCGCCCGGAGATGCGCCACGCAAACGCGTCGTGACGCAACGACCGAAACCGATTAACTTTCCAACAGACGCCAGACACCGGCGTCACTAACCGGGGGGGAATACTCATGTTTGGATCGAAAGTCGCGCTCGCATTTGTTTTGAGCGCATGCACGGCCGCAATGCTTACGACGCCTGCAATGGCGAAATTCAAGCCGGGGAAGTACACGCAGACGCTGTTCAGCGGACCGGATCATCAGGCGCTCGATCCGTCTTGTGTCACGTTCAAAAAGACCGGCGGAATTGTGGGCTTTACGTCCAGCGGGACATGGTCGGTGGGCGACACCATCGGCGGCAATTGGGTCGCGGATGGAAACGAACTGCGCTGGTACGGTATTCGCACTGGCACCTCGATCGTTCTTGACTTCCATGCCAACACGAAGTCGGGAACGGGCGGCTTCGATCTGTGGATGCACGACACCAGCCTGCCGCTCAGCGCGGGCGACGACGGCACGCTGACATTGACGCCGGGTTGCGGCTAGACCGCACGTCTTAGTTCGACGGCACCAGCGCCTTCAGCAGCGGCGCGATCCAGCGGTCGCGCGGGACGTCGTACACCGCGAAGTCGGTGTCGAACTGCCAATAGCACCATGGCAGTCCATGCGCCTCCGCGATCCGCGACACGGCGGAGAGCCAGCGCACGCGCGAGTCCATCGGCGCTTTCTCATAGACGCCGAACTCGCCGAGGAAGACCGGGCGGCGATGAATGTCGCTCCATGTTTTCACGCGGTCGAACGCCTTCACTTCCGCGGCCATGTCCGCATCGCTGCCCCAACTCACATTGGTGAGGTTCTTTGCCGACGGTACCCACGGCGCGCCTTGCAGCGTGAACGTGACGGGGAAGTAGGTGTGAACGGTCACGACGATATGCCGGTCGCTCTCCGGCAGATCGAGACTGCCGAGCTCCCAAAGTCCATCGTAATCCGTCGGCCCGATGACGACGTTGCGCGATGGGTTTGTCGCGCGGATGAGCGTAAGCATCTCGCGCAGCATCCCGTTCCAGGCACCGGCATCGAGAATGCCGTGCGGCTCATTCAGGATCTCGAACAGCAACCGGTTCGGCGCATTGCGATAGCGGTTGCTAAGCACATCCCAAACGGCGCGCAGTTTCGCACGGCAATCGGCAACGCTCTCCTGACAAGAATTGTCGTCATGCACATCGAGAACCACTGTGAGCCCCGCGGCGAGCGCTGCATTGCTCATGCGGTCGAGCATCGCGAGCCACCCGCCGTCGATCGCATTGCCATGCAGATGCGCGAACGGATGCATGTTGAGGCGAATAGTGTCGAAACCTGCATCGCGGATCGTCGCGAACAGGCGCGGCTGGAAACGCACCGCAGACGGGTTCTTCTGCACTGGATCGTCGTCCAGAACATTGATCCCGCGATGCATGGTGGACGCTTGATCGTCCGCTGAAATCGGCGTGAACGCGGCCGCACGTGATTGACAAGCGAGGCCCGACACCACAAAACTGAGAACGATTATCAACTGGAAGAACGGTATTTTGCGCAAGCGTTTCAGCGACATGGCGCGACTCTCTTCGACACAGGCAGCCTAGCGCGTGCCGCCCCGCCCGAACATCCGCGCCCTTGTACCGGCCGCGCTTGTCCTGCTCGCGATACCCGCACGCGCGGACGAAAGCGCAATTGAAACAGTCGTTGTCTCGGCGAGCGCCCTGCCCGGCACAACACTCGATGCCGACACCGTGCCGCTCTCCACGCAGACCATCACCATCGACGACCTGAACCGCACCGGACATGCGAGCCTTCTGCGCGCGCTAAATAGCTCCGCAAATGGTGTGTCGCTCGCCGACGCGCAGGACAATCCGTTTCAGCCCAATATCACTTATCACGGGTTCTCAGCGTCGCCGCTCGGCGGCGATGCACAAGGCCTCGCGGTGTATGTCGATGGCGTTCGCTTCAACCAGGCATTTGGCGACTCCGTCGCATGGGATCTGATCCCCGATATCGCGATCAATTCCATAACGGTCGAAGGCTCCAATCCCGTGTTCGGGTTGAACGCACTCGGCGGCTCGATCTCCGTGCAGATGAAGGACGGATTCGGCTGGAACGGGGCCGAGCTTGAATCCTATGGCGGAAGCTTCGACCGCTGGGGCGTGACCGCACAGTATGGAATGCAGGACGACGAAATCTCGTTCTATGCCGCCGGCAACGCCATGCACGAAACCGGATGGCGCGATTTCTCGCCGTCGCGCCTTGGACAAGGCTACGCGACGATCGTGTGGCTGCACGATCCGGTGGAGATACATCTCGAACTGATTGCCGCCGATACCAGCCTCACCGGCAACGGCACCTCGCCCGTCGAATTGCTGAAGGTCGATCGCGCGGCGGTGTTCACACAGCCCGATACACAGAAGAACACGTATGGCCTCGCCAATCTTTTCGGTGTCTATCAGGCGACGAATGCGCTGTCGCTCCAGGCGAACGTCTATGTCAGCCATCTGCATCAAGGCACGATCAACGGCGACGCCAGCGATGCGGAGATGTGCCACCACAAAACCGAACTTTGCCTTGATGACGGCTCGGTTCTGACGGACATCAACGGCGATCCGATCCCCAACTTCCTTGGACCCGACGGCACCTACGCACAGCTCAATCAGACCGGCACCAACACGACGAGCTTCGGCGGCGCAGTGCAGGCGATGCTGTATGGCAAGCTGTTCGGCCACGATAATCAGGTTCTCACTGGCGCGACCTACGATGCAGGCCGGTCACGCTTCGCCGCGGACTCGCTGCTCGGCGAAATGACTCAGGATCGCGGTTTCGGCGGGCCCGGCATCCTGATCGATATGGCGGACGGCGCGATTGCGCCGGTTAGTGTCGAAAGCGACAACGATTACGCCGGTCTCTATGCGGCCGATATGTACAAGCCGGTCGACGGCCTCACGATCACGCTCTCTGCGCGCTACAACCACAGCCGCATTGCGCTGCGCGATCAGCTCGGTATCGCGCTCAACGGCACGCACGAGTACAGCCGCCTCAACCCGTCGGCTGGCGCGACCTATGATCTCAACAAGGCCACCACACTGTATGCCGACTATGCCGAAGCCAACCGCGCGCCAACGCCAGCGGAGTTCTCCTGCGCCGATCCGAGCGCGCCTTGCAGCCTGACGAATTTCTTCGTCGCCGATCCGGATTTGAAGCAGGTCGTCTCGCACACGATCGAAGCAGGCTTGCGCGGCCGCGGCGAAGATAACAACGACGGCACGTTCACCTGGCAGGCCGGATTCTATCGCGTCGATGCCAATGACGACATTCTGTTCGCCGCGAGCCAGATCACCGGCCGCGCCTTCTTCGAGAACATCGGCACGACGCGGCGTCAGGGTGTGGCACTCTCAGGCGATTACACCACCGGCCCGTGGCATATTTCTCTCGGCTACACCTACACCGACGCAACCTTTCAGCATGCACTCACACTCAACAGTGAGGACAATCCGTTCGCCGACGCCGATGGATTGATCTACGTCGTCCCCGGCGATCACCTGCCCGGCATTCCTGCGAACATGGTGAAATTCAGCGCCGATTACCAAATCACGCCAGATTGGAGTCTGTCGCTCGACGGCCGCTACGCCGACGGTGTGTATCTGCGCGGCGACGAATCCAATCTCAATCCGAAGACGCCGTCTTATGTCGTGCTGAACCTCGCCTCGCGCTACAATCTCACCGACAGCGTCGAGCTATGGGGCGAGATCGACAACCTGCTTGACGCCAAATACGAAACCTTCGGCGCGTTCTCGCCCACCGCCGACGTTCCGATCTCTGAAGTGCCCGGTGCCAGCAATCCGCGCAGCCTGAGCCCCGCCGCACCGATCTCGCTTTATGCCGGTGTGCGCATACAACTGTAAGTCTTCGCAAATTGTATCGAGAAACGGCCGGGTCTTGCCGCTCCGACGAAAAATCAACTTAAACTGAACTGGCCTTCACGGAGCGGGGTCATGCCCAGCAAAAAGGAACGCGCCATTTCGTCGACCGAGCACAGGTCCTCGGCCCTGGATTGGGAAAACGCGCGCATCTTTCTGGAAGTCGCACGGCACAAAAGCTTTCGCGCGGCCGCTGCCGTTCTCGATCAATCCGTGAATGCGGTGCGGCGAAAGCTTGAAGAGCTTGAAAGACAACTTCATGCGACGCTTGTGACACGCCACGTCGATGGCGTGCGCCTGACCGAAGAAGGCCAGCGCGTTCTCGTCATCGTGCAACGCATGGAAGCAGACGCGTTCGAGGTCATGCGCGCCGCGAATACCGGCGGCGACAAAGCCAGGGGCGAGGTCAAGCTCGCCATCACCGAAGGGCTCGGATCGTTTTGGGTGGCGCCGCGCCTAGTGCAGTTCGCGCGCGAGAACCCCGACGTGCTGGTAGACATGCATTGCACCATGACCCCGGCGGACGTTCTTCGTCTGGAGGCCGACGTCGCCGTTCAGCTCACGCGCCCCGAACAGAAAGATGTCCGCGTCGTGAAGCTCGGGCGCATGCATCTGATGGTGTTCATCGCGCAATCCCTCGCGGAACGGGAGGGCATGCCGAAATCCGCGGAGGACATTTCCAAGCATCGCATCGTCGTTCAGGCGGCGGAGCAACTCGTTTCGATGGAGGAGTATGCCAAGCAGCTCGGCGAATTCTCGCATCTCAAGCCGGTGATGCGCTCGAACGTCAGCAGCTCGCATTATTTCGGCATCGCGACCGGCCTCGGCATCGGATTGCTTCCGACTTACAGTGTGGCCGTCGGCGTGACTGCCCTGCCCGTCGACATCCCGCTACGCGCGCATCAGGACATCTGGCTCGTCTATCACCCCGACGCCGCAAAAATTCCTCGCGTGCGCAAACTCATCGACTGGCTGATCGAGTCCTTCTCGCCGCAACACTATCCTTGGTTCGCGGACGAACGCGTGCATCCCAAGGACTTTCCGAAACACGTTCCGGGAATGCCCGATCTCAAGACCTACGATCCGTTCTTTCCGGAGAAGAAGTAGCGACACGCGGAAGGCCGCAAAATTCTTGGAAAAACGCCCGGATTTCGATTTGCGGCGGGAGGGACGGGCGCATATAGTCCGCGACCTTTCGCGAACCGGATACCCCCATCTGGCGGCCAAAAGCCCAGCGAAATCAATGGTTCGGAGCGTGGCGCAGCCTGGTTAGCGCACCAGTCTGGGGGACTGGGGGTCGTGGGTTCAAATCCCGCCGCTCCGACCAGCCTTCTTCCTTTTGCAAAGCGGTCTAAGGTGCACTCCGCATAACCGCACAGAGTCGCCATGAAACTCGCCACCTGGAACGTCAATTCGATCAAGGCGCGGCTGGAAACCGTCGTCGCATGGTTCAAGGAAGCCGTGCCGGATGTTGCGGTATTGCAAGAGATCAAATGCGTCGATGAGGCGTTTCCAACGGCGGCGTTCGAGGAGCTGGGCTATAATTGCGCCGTACACGGACAAAAGACCTATAACGGCGTGGCGATCCTCTCGCGCCGGCCGCTGGAGGACGTGACGCCGCGCCTTCCCGGCGGCGATGGCGACGATCATGCGCGCTACATGGAAGCCGTCGTGTCCGGTGAGAAAGGCGCGGTGCGTGTCGCGTCCATCTATGCGCCGAACGGCAATCCGCTCGGCACCGAGAAGTTCCCGTACAAACTCGCTTGGCTGGAGCGTCTGCATGCGCGTGCAAAGACGTTGCTGCTGGACGAAGAAGCGTTCGCCCTGATGGGCGATTACAACGTGATCCCGACGCCGGACGATGTGTGGGATGCGAAAGCGTGGATGGGGGATGCACTCTATCAGCCCGAGTCCCGCGCGGCATTGCGCAAGCTCGAATATCTGGGACTTACCGACGCGTTCCGCGCCTGTCATGCGGAGACGAACCGTTACACCTTCTGGGACTATCAGGCCGGCGCCTGGCAGAAGGATCACGGCATCCGCATCGACCACATCATGCTCTCGCCGCAGGCAGCGGATCGCCTCAAAGCCTGCGGGATCGACAAGCATGTCCGCGCCTGGGAAAAGCCGTCTGATCACGTCCCGGTGTGGTGCGAACTCGCGATCTAGACCGGCACGTCCTTCACGTCGCGCTGCATGATCGCTTCGAGGCTGGTCAGGT
>Ga0207639_10001813_pt1 | contig 14365 bp, 9 predicted proteins | sample KBSCornC32_FD_184299 | JGI IMG/M metagenome (GOLD analysis project Ga0207639, IMG submission 184299) | Corn rhizosphere microbial communities from Kellogg Biological Station, Michigan, USA - KBS Corn C3-2 (SPAdes) (version 2) | ecosystem: Host-associated > Plants > Roots > Rhizosphere > Soil ...
CGTTATCATTCAGGTGTCCTGCCACGCCCCTGAAAGTGGTGGCCTGTCCGCGGTTGGCGGTCAGCTGCGACGTTCCGAAGTAGGTCATTGCGCCCCGTGTACCATCCCACAGGCTGCCGCCGTGGCGGATGTCCAGTTGCACGCCCAGCGAAAATCCTTTAAACGTCAGGTTGTTGATGACCGATGCGGTCCAGTCGGGGTCTATTTGTCCGAGTGCCATGGACTGCGTGCTGACTATTGGCATGCCATAGCCGTCGTCTCCTTTTCTGTCGTTGATCAGCAGCGGACTTTTGAGGTCTGAAGGGTTCGAGCGAACATAGGTGGTACCGTAGATCACGCCAAAGGGTTTGCCTGCCACGGCGTCGACCTCTCCATTGGTAAAGCCGGCGAGCAGCACGCGGTCGACTCCGGAGGCGAGTGATTTGACGAGGTTGATATTGCGTGCCCAGTTGAAGTTCAGGTCCCAGCGCCAGTCCTTCGAGCGGAGGGGGGTGGTGTTTAGTGTGATCTCCAGTCCTTTGTTGGTGATGACTGCTGCGTTGAGCAGCTCGGCCGCGAAGCCGGATGTGAAGGCGACGGGCACTGTCAGGATGACGTCAGAGGAACGGGAATAGTAGAGTGTGGCGTTCAGGCTGACCCTGTTCTTCCAGAAGCCGAGGTCGGTACCGAATTCAAAGGAGCTGGTCTTTTCCGCCCTGAGATTGGGATTGCCGATGACCTGGATCGAGGAGCCGAACTGGTAGCCGGTGTTGCCGTTGATGGGGTATACCAGTCCTGAGGTGAATCCGTCGCTTACTGTGGCCGGTATATAGTATGTCTGGAGGCTGTGGGTCGGGGCGTCCTTGCCTACCTGGGCGAACGACGTGCGGACCTTTCCGTAGGTGAATGTTTTGTTCGAGTTGCCTTTGTAGAACTCATAGGCGAGGCTGGCGGAGGGGTAGAAGAAGCTGTTGTTCTTTGCCGGCAGCGTCGACGAGGTCTCTCTGCGGGCTGTCAGCGTGAGGAATAGCATGTCCCTGTAAGAGAGGTGGCCTTCGCCGTAGAGGGCGGAGGTTCTTTTTCTCGAGTCGTACTCCTGGCTGGTATAGGACTGGGCGTTGGCCATGTCGAGGAAGTCGGGGAGGGTGAGGCCGGTGCCGTGGGATAGTTTCGTGTGCTGGTTGAGTGTAAAATAGTTCTGTCCGACGAGGAGGGAGGCCGAGAGGTCGTTCGAGAGGTTGCCCTTTATGCTGACGGTGAGGTCCGAGTTGTACTGCTGGTTGTAGAAGTTAGAGAGGTGGACGGCGCCGGCGGGGGCGATGTTGGAGCCGATGTCGTAGGCGTTCTTGTCGTTCTGGGAGTAGATGTCGCCACCCAGTTTGTACGCGAGGGTCATCCAGTCGAATAACTGGTAGCTGGCCTGTCCGTAGCCGAAAGCGCGGAGGAGGTCTTCGTGGAAGATGACGCGGTTGATGGTCCAGTAGGGGTTGTCATAGCCTGGTCCTCCGCGGTAGTCTCTTTCTTTCCCGTTTGGGAGTACATAAGAGGCGGGGTTGTTGACGGGGTCACTCAGTCCATTCGAGTTATCGAATGTAGTAGGTGTTCTCAGAAGTCCCAGCATTACGCCGGAGGTGTTGGAGCCCTGTTGTGCCTTGTCGTTGTCGCCGCGGATGAAGTTGATCCCTCCCGCTATAGTGAAGCGACTGGAAAGGGTGGCCTGGCCGTTGATGTTAAAAGTGGTCTTGTCGTATTTGGTCAGCGGGATGACGCCCAACTGGTGGAGGTTGCCGAGGGACATGCGGTAGGCTGTCTTGCCGTTGCCGCCGGAGAGGGCGATACTATTGTTATACGTGAGTCCCGTGCGAAAGAATTTATAGGGGTCGTAGGCGATGGCTTTGGTCTTTCTGGCGGGGTTCGAGGCGCCTACGATCCTGCCGTTGGGGTCATAGGCGTCCGCTATGCCATCCCGAAAGAGTGTGTCGATGCGTGCGCCCCAGGTGAATTTGCTGCTGGCTCCGTCGGTGGGGCCGAAGTATTTGTCGTTATCGCCCTGGGAGTAAATGTTTTGGCGTTCGGGCAGTTTGTTGGTATGGTCGATGGAGGTGGAGGAGTTGAAAGAGATGACAGGGCCTTGTCCCGCGCCGCCTCTTTTGGTTGTGATGATGAGGGCGCCGCTGGCGGCCTGTATCCCGTAGAGGGCGGTAGCGGCCGGGCCTTTCAGGAGGGTGACGGATTCGATATCATTGGGATTGAGGTCGACGCCCCTGTTGGTGGGCTGTGTGCCGCCGGTGAGGTTGCCATTGGCGCCGCTGGCGAGGATACCTGCGCCGGTGGGGTCGTAGGTGTTGATGGAGTTGTCGATGGGTACGCCGTCTACGACCATCAGCGGTTGGTTGTTGCCGGTGATGGAGGTTACGCCGCGAAGACGGATATAGGTGCCTGCGCCGGGGTCGCCGGAGCTGTTGACGACGGTGAGGCCGCTGGCTTTTCCGTTGAGTTCGCTGAGTGGGTTGCCGGAGCCGGTGCGGTTGAGCTGGTCGGCGGTGATGGTCTGTGTCGCGGAGCCGAGTTCCCGTTTTTCACGGCTGATGCCGATGGCTGTTACGACTACTTCGTTCATTGTCCGGTTGCTGCCGTTGAGGGTGATCGTCAATTGGGAGCTGCCGATGGATGTGATCTCCTGCGGAGTGAATCCGATGGAACTGACGATGAGGGTGCTGCCGGGCGGTATTTTTATTCTGAAGCTGCCGTCGGGGGCTGCGCTGGCGCCTGTCCTGGAGCCTTTTACTTTAAGTGTGGCGCCGGAAATGGGCGTGCCTGTGGAGTCGACGATCTTTCCCGTGACTTCCTGCGTTTGGGCGTTGGCGATAGAAGCCACGAAAAGGCATGCCAAAGTGATTGATAAAAATTTTCTCATACTGCTGATTGGTTTAACAGCCGTGGAAGTTAGACGACAATTTTTGGCGGGGGGAAGCGGATTGCCAAATGAGGATGTTGGGTATCCGAAAGGGCGGTTTTTTGAAATCGGTGGTCGGTTGGGATGGTAAGAATGGGGGAAGTTTTTGGAGATTGGGGTGATGTTTTTCGGGGTTTGGGGCTTTTTTTTGGGGTTTGTGGATTTTTTTTATGGGTGTTGCCGGGGGAGGGTGTGGTCGTGTGTAAGGGTTTTCCTGTGTAGTGTGGTGGTGGGTGAGGGTAAACGTGAGTCTGGAGGGGGTGATTTGGCGGCTGGGAGGGGTATTTTGAAAAAAAGTTTTAAATGTAGTTACAAAACGACATGCAGGTAGTACTAATATTATATATATTTACGTTAGGGATTAAAAATATATAAAGGTTGCTAATACTCAGTATTTAAGATATGCGACAGGTTGTTTTAAGGGTCAAGACCTCCTCACTATTGGGGGGGTCTTCTTTTTTGGGGTAGAGTTGTGTTTACGGAGGGCTTCTTTTTGGGGTAGAGTTGTGTTTACGGAGGACTTCTTTTTGGGTAGGGTCGTGTTTGTGGGGGGAGGGGAATTTTTCGCTGGCGGCGGCCTGGGATGGGATTGGGAAAGTTGCGGGGATTTTGGGAGAGCATGCGATCCGGGCGGGATCCCGGGGAGCAGGAAATGGTTGTGAGGGACCCACGGGTGCAGGACGCGATACGGGCGGAAAATTGTTGGGATGGTATGAATGAAGGATGTTCGGGGCGGAGGAAAAAGGAATTAGGGGGAGATTGCGGGAGTTTTCATATCTTGAATCTTGCCATTTTGGCTGGACCTTATACTGTAATGAAACTGTCAACCAGAGCATCCTGCTTCTCTATCCTTTTTTGCCTGCTGTGTATGGGTGTAAAGGCCCAGCACTGGTCGGGTGATGCTATTGCCGACTCTGCGTACGGCGATGCGCTGAAGAATTATCATGCCTATCTCGCGCCTGAACCGGGGTTGTTCCGGGGCCCCGAGTATTTAATCTATAGTTATCTGTTGAAAAGCGGTCATCCGTACTTTTCGGACAGCGTCCGGACGGGGACGATACGGTATGGGGGCATCGTATATGGCGACCAGCATTTGTTGTATGATGAGGTCTACGGAAAGGTAGTCATTACTGATCCATATGGGGCATTCAAGATCGGGTTGCTGAGCGAACGGATCGACAGCTTTACGGTGGAGGATCATTCTTTCGTCCGGATGACCGACAGCCTTAATCCGTCTGCGCCTGCCGTAGGGTTTTATGAGCAGCTGTACCGGGGCGGGATCAGTCTGTTAAAGCGGGAGAAGAAGGTCATCCTGGAAGACGCGACCCTGGTAGAAGAAGGTGTCCGAAAGTATATCGCCACATCGGTGTCTTATTATATCCTAAAGGGGAAGACCTATTATTCCGTGAATACTACGCGTGGGCTGCTGGCTGCGACGAAGGACAGGGGCAGGGAGGTGAAGCGATTTATCCGGAGTCACAGGCTGAGCATGCGAAAGGACAAGGAGAATACACTGATCCAGGTTGCGGCCTGGTATGACGGGCCAACTCATCAATAAACCTTAAATGCGTCTGATTACTTATTTTAAGCTGTTGTTGTCTGTCTCTTTTTTCTTTGGGATGAAGGGGGCTTTTGCGCAGGATGCCGTCGTCAGTCTTCATCTGAAGCAAGTGCGGATGTGGGAGGCGCTGGATGGGATAGAGAAGCAGTCGGGATACCGACTTTATTACGACACGCTCGAGCTGGATACGACAAGGATCGATATAGACGTGGATGGTCTGTCTGCTTTTAAGGCGCTGGACCGGTTGCTGGCTGGCGGTGAGGTCAGCTATTCGGTGGACCGGAAGCGGCATATCTTTATAGGAAGGGGGGAGGCGATCAATACGGGACTACCGCCCGGCTATTTTGAGAAGAAGGCGCCGGAGAAGGCAGCGGCGCCGGATGATACGGTTCGGGATTATCTGGAGGACGTGGGCAAGGAGCCGGTGTCTACTATCGAGAACAAGCTATTTGTCATCGGTGATAAGAATGTGGTGCCGCCGCCGGGTCCTGTTCACCTTGCGGGGTATGCGCGGGATGCAAAGTCGGGTGAACCTGTGGTTGGAGCCAGCATCTACGTAGAGAATCCGAGGATTGGCGTCGCCAGCGACCAGTACGGCTATTATTCGATCACGCTGCCCAGGGGGCGACATATATTAAATATCCAGAGTATCGGCATGCGGGATACGCGAAGGCTGATCATGGTCTATGGGGATGGGAAGCTGAACATCGATCTGAGGACGCAGGTACTGACGCTGAAGAAGGTGATCGTCAGCGCGGAGAAGGCCAGCAATGTCAAGCGAACGGAGATGGGCGTTCAAAAGATCGACATCAAGACCATCAAGCAGGTGCCGGTAGTTTTTGGGGAGGCCGACGTGCTGCGGGTGGTCATGACGATGCCTGGTGTGAAGACGGTAGGGGAGGCGAGTACCGGACTGAATGTGCGCGGCGGCTCGGCGGACCAGAACCTGGTACTTTTCAACGATGCGACTATCTATAATACGGCGCATTTCTTCGGTATGTTCTCGGCGTTCAACCCGGAGGTTGTGAAGGATGTGGAGCTGTATAAGAGCAGTATCCCGGCGAAGTTCGGCGGGCGTCTTTCGTCTGTGCTGGATATCAATAGCCGGGAGGGGAACAAGAAGGAGATACAGGGATCTGCGGGCATTGGGCTGCTGACGAGCCGGCTGAATATCGAGGGGCCGCTGGTCAGGGACAAGACCTCATTTATTTTGGGAGGCAGGACAACGTATGCGAACTGGCTGCTGGCGGACCTGCCGAGCCAGTACAAGAATAGCCGGGCTTCCTTCTATGACCTGAACCTGAATATCAGCCACGAGATCAATAAGAAGAACAGTCTCTATTTTACCGGCTATCTGAGCCAGGATCACTTCAATCTCAACAATGATACGACGTATGGATACGGCAACCGCAATTTGTCGCTGAAGTGGAAGCATATTTACAACAACAAGCTGTATATGCTGATCACGGGAGGGTATGACCGGTATCAGTATTCGATCTCCAGCCGGCAGAATCCTGTCAACGCTTATCAGCTGGCCTTCGATATCAACCAGCTGTATTTCCGGACGCATTTCAACTGGTATATCAGCGCGAGCAACACGGTGGAGTTCGGTGTGAATACGCTGCGCTACAAGCTGCACCCGGGGAGTTATGAACCAGTCGGCGCCAAGTCGCTGGTCGTGCCGGACGTGCTGCAGAATGAGCAGGCGCAGGAGAGTGCGGCTTATGTAAGCGATAAATTTACCATAACGAATGACTTTTCGATAGAGGCGGGGGTGAGGTATTCGGTCTTCAACGCCCTGGGACCGGGCCTGGTCAATATGTACGCGCCGGGTCTGCCGGTGACGACGGACAATCAGCTGGGGACACGCCAGTACAGTTCGGGCAAGGTTATGAAAACCTATGGCGGACCCGAGTACAGGATCTCCGGCCGGTATGTGCTGACAGACAATCTTTCGGTAAAGGCGGGCTACAATACCCAGCGGCAGTATATCCATTCGTTGTCGAACACGACTGCGATGGCGCCTACGGATATCTGGAAGCTAAGCGATCCGAATATCAGGCCGCAGCATGGCGACCAGGTCTCGCTGGGTCTGTACCGGAATTTCAAGGCCAATACGATAGAGACGTCGGTCGAGCTCTATTATAAACGTATCAGGGACTACCTCGACTACAAGAGCGGGGCGCAGCTGGTCATGAATCATCATATCGAGACGGACGTACTTGAGACGCAGGGCAAGGCGTATGGTGTAGAGCTGCTGGTCAAGAAGCTAACGGGCAAGCTCAATGGCTGGTTCAGTTATACCTGGTCCCGCGTCCTGCTGCGGCAGAGCGATCCGAATGCGGGGGAAGTGATCAACGGGGGCAATTATTATCCGGCGAACTACGACAAACCGAATGACGTAACGGCGGTGAGCAACTATCGGTTCACCCATCGGTTCAGCGTTTCGCTGAATGCTACTTACAGTACCGGGCGACCGATAACCCTGCCGATCGGGGTGTTCGACTATGCCGGGTCGCAGAGGACGCTGTATGCGGACAGGAATGCCTACCGGATCCCCGACTATTTCCGAATGGACTTTTCGATGAATATAGATGGGAACCACAGAATCCACCAGAAAACGCACAATTCCTGGACCCTGGGTATATACAATCTTACGGGCAAGAAGAATCCCTATTCGGTGTACTATGTTTCGGAGAACGGCCGTGTCAACGGCTACAAGCTGTCGATATTCGGCAGCGCTATTCCGTTCGTCAACTTTAATATCCGGTTTAACTGATGTTATATGAAGAGTGTGTATCTAATATTGTTTGGGCTGCTGGCTTTCGGGGGATGTAAGGACAAGTACGTCAGTCCCTATAAGTCGCCAAATACGGGCTATCTTGTCGTGGAGGGATATATTACCGGGAATGGCCCGACGAAGTTTGTGCTGAGCCATACGATAAAGCTGCCGGGGGATTCCGCGTCGCCTCCCGAGAAGGGCGCTATCGTTTCGGTAGAGGGGGACAATAACAGCGTTTTCCGCCTTTTGGAGCAGGCGAATGGTGCGTATGGAATAGATACGCTTCCCCTGAATATCGGTGTCAAATACCGGTTGAGGATAAAAACCACGGGGGGGAAAGAGTATCTCTCCGATTTCGCCGACTATAAGCCGACGCCGCCTATCGACAGTGTGAACTGGATCCTGCACCCCGACAATCTGGTCATTTATGCCAATACGCACGATCCTGCGAATGCTACAAAATATTATCAGTGGTCTTATGACGAGGTGTGGGAGTATCATGCTGCAGAATCTTCGGGGTTGAAATATATCGACAATCCGGTGAGTGTGGTGGGACGGCTGCAGAGCGAGCAGATCTATCGTTGCTGGGAATCGGGTTCTTCCACGTCCATCATTATTGCCAGCTCGGCGAAATTATCGCAGGATGAGATTTACCTGCACCCGCTGCTGAATATACCTGTGGGCGACCGTAAGCTAAGCGTGCTGTACCGGATAACGGTCCGGCAGTATGCGCTGACGGAGGGTGCGTATAATTTTTTGAGTATTATGCAGAAGAATACGGAGTCGCTGGGCTCTATCTTCGACGTGCAGCCTTCGGCGGTAAAGGGGAATATCCACTGTCTGAGTGATCCGACGGAGCCGGTTATCGGGTTTGTATCTGCAGGGACTGTCCGGCAGGAGATCATGTATATCTCCCGTGGTCAGCTGCCCGCCTGGCCTTATTATTTTAACTGTTCAGACACGGACCATGTCATTCCAAATATCAAGGACAGTCTGATCGCCTATTTTGGCTCAGGAGCCATGACGCCGCTGGAAGAGGCAGGGAAGGGATATCAGGCGAATTTTACGAATTGCGTGGATTGCCGTGCGCTGGGAGGGACGACTGTAATGCCGGCGGACTGGCCGTATTAGCGGGGCAGGGTAAACTGAACTGGTTTTAGCCGCGGGATGACCGTATTAAACTAACTTATTGTAATGAAGAGGATCGTTGTATTTTTTGTCCTGTTGTCTCTACGGGGATCGGCGCAGGGGCCTGCGGCTCTGGGCAAGGCGATGGATCAGTATCGTTCGCAGCGATTGCGGGAAAAGATATATGTCCATACGGACAAGGAATTCTATCTGGCGGGCGAGATATGCTGGTTCAAGCTGTATGTGGTAGATGCGATGTCGCATCGTCCGCTGGACCTGAGCAAGATCGCCTATCTGGAATGGCTGGACAGGGACAACAAGCCTGTGCTGCAGGAGAAGATCGGGCTCGGCAAGGGGCATGGGGACGGGTCTTTATATCTGCCCCTGACGATGCGGTCCGGGAATTATAAACTCCGTGTATATACGGCCTGGATGAAGAATTATGGCGAAGACTGGTATTTCGAGAAGCCGATAGCGGTGGCGAATGTGCGTCGTTCGGCAGAAGCCACGGTGGGGGTCGCCGCGCCTAAATATGGTGTATCGTATTTTCCGGAAGGCGGCAATCTGGTGGAGGATATGGAGAGCAGGGTCGCGTTTCGGTTGACGGATGAATATGGCAGGGGTGTATCCGGTGAAGGAGCGATCGTAGAGGACGACAGGGATACGGTGGCGCGTTGTGCGGTTCGTCGTTACGGGATCGGGACTTTTGCGCTGCGGCCGAGGCCGGGGCATCATTATGCCGGGTTGTTCAGGGCAGCGGGCGGGCAGGCTGTCGTTGCCGATCTGCCGGCGGTCTATAAGGCGGGGATGGTAATGCGGGTCTCCCCGGAAGGAGCGGATAATTTGCGGGTGGACCTGCAGTCGACGGCGGCAAGGTCGGATGTTTACCTGGTCGGTCATACGCGGGGGAAGGTGATGGTGGCGGAGGCAGGTGTTTTGAGGGATGGGAAGGCGTCGTTTGAGATCAGCCGGGGGAGGCTGGGGGAAGGGATAAGTCAGATAACAGTTTTTGATGCGGAGAGGCGACCGTTGTGTGAGCGGCTGGTGTTCAGGATGCCTTCCGATACGTTAAAATTAGTGGTGAAGCCGGACGGCAATAGTTATGGGACCCGAAAAAAGATCGATCTGGCGGTCGCTGCTGCGGATGGGGCGGGGAGGCCGGCGGTAACGGACTGTTCGCTGGCGGTATTCCGGGTGGATGGACTCCAGTCGGCAACCGGCGATCATATCGGCAGCTATTTGTTGCTGAGTTCGGACCTGAAGGGAAGGATCGATTCGCCGGACTATTATCTGGCGCATCCGGAAGACGAGGAGGCGCTCGATAACCTTATGCTTACGCATGGCTGGAGGAGATTTAAGTGGGAGGAGGTATTGCGGGCGGACAAGCCTTCTTTTGAATTCCCGCCGGAATACAACGGTGCGATCATCTCGGGCCGGGTTATAGACGGGCGTACGGGTGTGCCGGTGCACAGGGAGGTGGTAGCGTATTTGTCGGTACCCGGGACGCGGACACAATTTTGTCCGTGGTACAGTGATAGCACCGGAACGGTAAGATTTGAGCTGAAGGATTTTTACGATGCACACGAAGTGGTTGTGCAGTTGCGGGATGACGAAGACAGTCTGTACAGGGTAGACGTTGTTAGTCCCTGGTCGGAGCGGTATAGCGACAGGCGGTTGTCCCCGCTGGTGCTTCCATCCGGCGATTCGTCGCTGCTGGCGGATAAGGGGCTCGCGATGCAGGTGTTGAACCGGTATGGTGGAGTGAGGCTGAAACGGTTTGGGTTTCCTTCCATTATCGACAGCAGCACTTTCTATGGGGTACCGGATTTTTCTTATTTGCTGGATGACTATACGCGATTTACGACGATGGAGGAAGTGATGCGGGAGTATGTGACCGGGATGATGGTGAGGAAGAGAGCGGGTCATTGGCACCTGCCGTTGCTGGATATGCAGCATACCGAATTTTTTGACGAGGACCCGCTGATCCTGCTGGATGGGGTGCCGGTGAAGAACATCGACACGCTGATGGCACTGGATCCGCTGAAGATCAGGAAGGTGGAAACGGTACAGCGGAAGTATTTTTTGGGTGGTACCGATTTCAAGGGGATCATGAACTGGATCACGTACAAGGGTGATCTCGGGGGATATATACTCGATCCGCATGCGACGGTGGTGGACTATGCGGGGCTTGAACTGGAAAGGGAGTTTTATGCGCCGTCTTATGCCAGTGAAGAGGAGGCGGGGTCGCATCTGGCGGATTTCAGGAATGTGCTTTACTGGGCGCCGCAGCTGGCGACGGATGAACGGGGCCGGGGCGGAGTAAGTTTTTATTCCTCAGATCTTCCGGGGAGGTATGTGGTGGTGGTGGAGGGCCTGACGGCGGACGGTAAGATGGGGAGCGGGTTCGCGGAATTCGAAGTAAAATAGGTTGTATATTTAAAGATGGATTCCATCCGAAGATCAAATGCGTTGGTGGCCGGGGTTATTGGCCTGGTGATGGTGGTGCTGCAGCTGGTAGTATATCTGCGGAGCGGGGTGGCGCCGGTGGGGGTGATGTTGCTGCGGTTCTTTTGTTATTTCACTATCCTGACGAATTTACTGGCGGCTGTTGTGTTTGTGCGGATCGGGCTGGGGAGGCTGGGTAGCGCTTCGTTGGTTACTGCGGTCACGGGGTACATGCTTGTGGTCGGTATCATACATTATTTTTTTCTGCGGGGTTTGAGGGAGCTGAATGGGGCTGGGCTTGTAGCGGATATGTTTCTGCATGTTGTGCTACCCTTTTCCTGTCTGGTGTACTGGGTGATGTGGGTGGAGAAGGGTGGGTTGAAATGGCGGTCGGCTTTTGTCTGGCTGGGGTATCCGCTGGGGTATATTTTGTGGATAATGGTGGTGGGGGCGGTGACGGGGTTCTATCCTTATCCTTTTGCCAATGTGGGCAATTTAGGATATCCCAGGGCGTTAGCAAACGGGGGGATGATATTGGCCGGATCCTGGGTCGTCTTTGCTGTATTGATCGGAATGGGGAGGAAGCTTCCCCTTTCGAGGAAGCTTCCATGATAATTGCTAAATCACTATTTTTTTACGGAGGAATAGAGTTGCCAGCCTTCACCGGTGGAGCGCAGGGTCATTTTGGTATCTGCGTTCTCGATGGAGACGTAGTAGCAGTTTTGGCTATCCCTGTCGAATTCGAAGAGGTCGGTGATCCAGTAGTTGCCGAACCTTTTCCTGAGGTTCGTGAGCAGGTTGAGGGGCAGCTGTGAGGACAGAATATTGCGGGTGACGGCGAGCAGTTCGCCGTTCTCGGCGTAGAAGGCGGAGAGGACGGCGTCGTTCATTCTGAAGGTGAGCTTCGTGAATGTCTGGTAGGTTTCGGTGGACAGGATCTGAGCGTTTTGGAATTCCTGGTGGAAGGAAGTCTTTATGGATGAGTTGATGTCTGCCGTGGTGGAGGCGAAACTATAACTGGTAAAGATGGTGAGGAGAACGGTTACGATGATTGACTGTTTCATAAAATTATTTTTTGAATGTTGTTTGATCTTTGTTTTGACCTGGGCGTCCCCGGGTGTGCCAGAGTGTATTCCAGCGGAGTGCCAGAATTGTTTTGTGATTGAGGAGCAGTGAGTTATGGTTTTTGGCGGGAGGTCGGGTGTACGGTCTTGATATGAAGAGTGTACGGTTTTGGGACGATGAGGTGGCTTTGGGACGGGGCTACGGGTATGGTTAGAAGTGTGGTCGGAGGCGGTAGTGTTGGGATTGGGTTTGTTGTTGGTGTTGTTCGAGGCGGTGGCGTTCGATCGCGTTTTTGATGGCGTGGTGGTCGCAGCCGGGGCCGAATTCTTTGCCGCTGTATACGCATTTGGAGTTGTTGTCGATATAGTGTACGGAGGTGCAACTGCCCAATTTGTCGAAGCGGCAGACCATGGTTATCTGGTCGTAGCCGAGTTCTTGTCTGATGGCGGTGAGGTCGGGGTGACTATGTAGCAGGCGATAGGCGACGCGGACTTCGACATAACGGCGGTTCTCCTGTTTGAGGGACTGGTTTTGGGCGAATTGTTTTTCGAGGTTGCCGAGGGTGGGCCTGGAGTCGAAGAAGGAGGCTTTGAGGGGGACGCCACGGTAGGCGCCGTCGGAGGTGCGAACCCGATAGAGGATGCCGCGGGACTGATGCAGCCGGGTGTTCTCTTTTCCCCGATACGCTTCGAGGTTGTACATGTGAAGGATGGCGTTGAAGTCCTCGAAACAGGTACACTTGTACGTTTGTGTGACGTAGTCGAGGACGTTGGATATCTGTTGGGCGAGGCCGGATGCGCCGTATTGCACCGGAGAGGGGATATCGGGAATTTGGTTTAGGGGGCGGGTTTGCCGGGTGCGGCGGCGGGTTTCCTGTTTCTGTTGGGTGGTGACGAGGTGAAATTCGGCTTCGATGCGGAGGCGGGCTTCTTCGGACTGATTGCGGCCGATATTGTAGAGTTCGATCGGGGTGCCGTCGCTGCGGATATGGGTGGTTACGATGTGGCAGTGGGGGTGGCCGGCGTCGTGGTGGCGGTAGACGAGGTATGGTTGTTGCCCGAAGCCTATTTCCTGCATATAGCGTTGGGCGATGGTTTGCATTTGCTCGTTGGTCAGCCGGTCGGCGGGGTCGAAATTTAGGGTGATGTGCTGGCTGGTCTTGACCCTATCGTTGAGCTGCATGCGTCTTTCGAAGCATTGGAGCTTTTCGGCATAGCTGAGGCGGGAGGCTTCCTTGAGGAAGTTGGCCGCGGTGAGGAGATGGGCCCGGCCCTGGGTGATCTTTTGTTCGTTATAGGTCAGGGAGCGGGTGATGCTGCGGGAGGTCATTATTTTTGGTCGCATGGTCGGAGAGTTTTTCGATGTGGTTTTTTATTTCCTGTATTGTGGCGTTGATGCCGGGCATGTCGTTGTTGCCGGCCAGGTTTTCCAGAAGGGGGATGAGCCGGGTCATCTGCTCTTCGAATGCGTCGAAGGACTTATTTCGGTAGAAGACCCTGACTGGTTTGCGGGAAAGTACCTTGCGGGCGTAATCGCTGACGCTGCGGCAGGTGGTGCCTGCGGACAGCTGGTGGATCTTGTCCCATTCCTGTTCGGAGAGGCGGATGTTGAGGCGGCGGAGCCGGGAGTTTTCGGAGGAAGCGCTCATGGTTGAAAAGTTTTGATGAAAATGTAAAGTTATCAAAACAAAAATATTATTTTTATGGAAAAGTTCCTTTGCCAAAAGAATATTATTCCGTTAATTACAAGACCTATAATAATGCCCGGTTAAAGAAGGTGGTATTCCAGGGCAGTGAGACATATCCTTTGTATCTGCAGGTGACGTATGACCGGAAGAGTATATTTTTCAAGAGTTATTATTTTGAACTTTTTTCCAGGCCGAAGTATGCGCTTTTGCCCATCAATATATTGCAGGTCATCGATCTGGAGAGCAGGCTGCTGGATGCGTTGATCGACGAGGATGCAGAACGGTTCACGCTGGATGGGTTGTTGAGGAAATATAAACTATGGAGTGTGGATGTCCTTGATAGTTGTGAGGGGTCGTTTAAGGAGTTGTTGGCGGAGATCCTGAGAGGGGAGGGTTTGGAGGGATTGGCGGGAATGGTTAGGGACGCTGGGGATAGTGTTGCCGGAATCCTTTTATGGCAGGATTTGGAGATGAGTATGAAGAGCGAAATTTTTGAAAGGATGAAGAAGCGGATCATAGAGGAGGGGCATCCTTATCTTCCGCTGGCATCTTATGTATCGGAGACGTCGCCGGGTGGGCCTGTCTGTCTGCCGTTGGGGGAGTGGAGGGCGCAGGAGAGGGAGATTGAGCGGTTTTTGAGAATTGGCCGTAGGTTCAGGGGACTGGATATGGGGAAGTTTTTTGAGGGGGTGAGGAGGTTGTTGGAGGATGTGAACCGGGAGGCGGGAAAAAGGGGGAGGGTGTGATGATTGGAGGTTGTTG
>Ga0207639_10001815_pt1 | contig 14356 bp, 5 predicted proteins | sample KBSCornC32_FD_184299 | JGI IMG/M metagenome (GOLD analysis project Ga0207639, IMG submission 184299) | Corn rhizosphere microbial communities from Kellogg Biological Station, Michigan, USA - KBS Corn C3-2 (SPAdes) (version 2) | ecosystem: Host-associated > Plants > Roots > Rhizosphere > Soil ...
CTGTTTCGAGCGGGCTGCTTTACGCCGGGCCGCCGGTGGTGGAGACCGATCCGCTCACGCCACAAGAGCAGATCGCCAAGTTCCATCTGCCTCCCGGCTTTGAAATCCAGTTGGTCGCCAGCGAGCCCGATATTCAGAAGCCGATGAATCTCAATTTCGACTCGCGCGGACGGTTGTGGGTCACGCACTCGGTCGAATATCCCTGGCCCGCCGAAGGCTCCAAAAATCCGCCGCGCGACGGCGTGACGATTCTCGACGGGATCGGTCCCGACGGCAAAGCGACCAAGATCTCCAAATTCGCCGAAGAGCTCAATATTCCGATCGGCGTCTTGCCCCTGTTCGACGGTAAAGAGGCCATCGTCTGGTCGATTCCCTATCTCTGGAAAATGCGCGACACCGACGGCGACGGCAAGGCCGACCAGCGCGAGATGATGTTTGGCCCCTATGACTTCGTCGACACGCACGGAGATCAGAATTCGCTCAAGATGGGCATGGATGGCTGGATCTACGCCAATCACGGGTTCCGCAACGATTCGAAAATCCGCCGCAAAGGCGAGGGGCCCGTCGTCCTTGAGTTGCAGTCGGGCAACACCTATCGCTTCAAACCCGACGGCTCGGAAATCGAAGCCTTCGGCCGCGGGCAGGTCAACCCCTTCGGCAGTTGCTTCGACGACTACGGAAACCTGTTCACGGCCGATTGCCATTCGAAACCGGTGTCGCTCGTTTTGCGCGGCGGGTACATCGAAAGTTTCGGCAAACCCAACGACGGCCTGGGCTTCACGCCGCCGATCACCGGTGACGACCACGGTTCGACAGGAATCGCCGGGATCGTGTTCTACGACGCCCCGCAGTTTCCGGCCGAGTATCGCCACAATCTGTTCGTCGGCAACGTCGTGACCAATCGCGTGCATCGCGACGTGATCGAGTGGCGCGGGTCGACTCCCTGGATCGCAAAGCCCGAAGATTTTCTGGTGTGCGACGACTGGTGGTTTCATCCTGTCGACTTGCAGATCGGGCCCGATGGTGCGCTCTACGTCGCCGATTTTTATAACGCCATCATCGGCCACTACGAAGTCGACCTGAAGCACCCGCGCCGCGACCGACACCGCGGCCGGATCTGGCGAATTGTCTGGAAGGGGCTCGATGGCAAGACTGCGGCACAATCGCCCGCACTGGCGCTCGCCGATTTGTCGACGGCGAAGCTCTTCGAAAGACTCAATGATCCTAATCTGATCGTGCGCACCACGGTGACGAATGAACTAACGCAGCGGAAAGATTTTGTGCCGATGCTACGGACGCAATTGAAAGAGGCTTCGTCGAAAGGCACTCATCTGCCGGTGCATTTGCCGGTGCATTTGATTTGGGCCGCGCTGCGGGCCGGCGAGTTGACGTCAGCCGATTTCCTGAAACCGTATTGGAACGATCCGGTCGTCAGGGCCAACTGGGCGCGTGCAGTGACAGAAATTCCCCGTTGGAGTCAGCCGATCGAAAGTAGCGTCCGCATGCTCCTGGCCGACGAAACCGCCATGGTCCGCCGCATCGCCGCCGAAGCGCTCGGCCAGCACCCGAATTCCGCCCACATCGGTCCCCTGGTCAAATTGTGGAGTCAATCGCCGCCGGAAGACACGCTGCTTGCTCACGCCGTCAAAATTGCCCTTCGTAATCAATTGCGGGCGGATCAAGGATTCGAGAGTCTCGCGGCACTTTCGCTTTCGCCTGACGAACGGACTCGCATCGTTGAAATTGCACTGGCCGTCCCGAGCGAGCCGGCCGCCCGGTTCACATTCGATTACGCTCGTGACAATAATGTTTCCGCGGATCAATTGGCCCACTTCTTGCCGCACGTGGCCCGGCACATCGACGCAGGCCGCCTCAACGAGGTAGCTCAATTCGTGCAGACAAAATATCGCGGCGACGTCGCGCAACAGCTTCCGTTGTTCCAGGCGATTTACACGGGCCTGTCGCAAAAGGGACAAGCGCTGCAGGGCGATTCGGTATTGGGTCAATGGGGAGCATCGCTGGCGAATGCCGTGCTCGATCCACAGAACGGGCGCGCGGCTCCCTGGAGCGTACACCCGATCGAAAACGCGGCGTCCAGTCGATCCTTTCAGAACCCGTGGGGAATACGAAATCGAAATTGCGCCGACGGCAAGAAAGGGGTCGCATTTTTTGACAGCATCGTCCACGGCGAACAGCTCACCGGAATTTTGCGGTCACGGGCCTTCGTCATTCCGGATACGTTCAGCTTCTGGTTGTGCGGCCACAACGGCGAGCCTGGCACCAATCCGGAACCGGTCAATCATGTCCGCCTGAAATTGGCCGACGGCGCCAATCGGGGCGAAGTGATCGCCAGCGAACTACCGCCTCGTAATGACACGGCCCAAAAAGTCACCTGGGACCTGAAAAAATGGGCCGGCCGCCAGGGAGTGCTCGAAGTTGTCGACGCCGATGCCGGAGCGGCGTATGCCTGGCTGGGAGTGAGCCGGTTCGAACCGCCGGTGGTCGGGCAGCCCTCGGCCGACTTTACGAATGCCGACCGTGAAATCACCTTGGCCGTCAATCTGGTTGAGCAATTGAAGATTGCCGCGCAGATGCCGCGGATCATGGCGTTGCTTTCAAACCAGGATACGGGGTTGACGGTGCGCACCGCTGCGTTGCAAGCCCTCATGCGAGTCGACGCCGCAGCCGGGGAGGCCGTTCTCGAAAAGCTCGTCGTCGATGCCACAGAACCGGCGGCCTTGCGATCGCAGGCCGGAGCGGCCCTGGGCGGAGTCAATTCTCGCACCGCTCGTGCGGCTTTGACGGCGGCCTTTGTCGGCGCTCCCAGCTCGCTCGAGCAGGGGCTGGCGTTGGCACTGGCCGGCACGCCGGAAGGGACTGATGATTTACTCGACAGCATCGCGGCCGGCAAGGCCTCGCCCCGCTTGTTGCAGGATCCGCCCGTCGTCGCGCGCCTCAAACCGCGGCTGAACGCCAAGCGCGAAGAGCGCATCGCCGCACTCACCGCGAGCCTGCCTCCGGCTGATCAGCGCACGCGCGAGCTGATTGTGCAGCGATTGAAGAAGAATTCCGCGAGCGGTGCTTCGTTCGAAAAGGGAGAGGCCCTGTTCAAGACCCATTGTTCGGCTTGCCACAAAATCGGCGAGCTGGGACAAAAAGTCGGACCGCAACTGGACGGCATCGGCCAGCGCGGGCCCGAGAGGCTCCTGGAAGACATCCTGGATCCGAATCGCAACATCGACGGCGCCTTCCGCGCCACGGTCATCGCGACGAAATCGGGTCTCACGATCACCGGCTTGAAACTGCGCGACGAAGGCCAGATCACGGTGCTGGTCGACACCCAGGGAAAAGAGCAGCGGATCGCCGCCGGCGATATCGAAGAGTCACAGATCTCGAATCTTTCGCCCATGCCCTCGAATTTCGCCGAGGCCATTCCTGAAGCCGATTTCCAGCACCTGCTGGCGTGGTTGCTGTCGAAGAAGACGGCGCCGGCCGCTGAAGGAAAGTGAGCGCTCCGACAATGCCGCGACTGTTCGGGCGGCTTCCAGTCGAATAACGAAATCTGCAATATCTCCTCCTCGGCAAGGCTATCATGGATCATCCTGCCTCGAACTCGAATCTCAATCAGTTCACTTCTGAATCGCCAGTGCCACCCCTCGCGAAGACGCTTCAATGCGATGCCGTATCGCGCCGCAGATTCCTGAAACGCTCAGCCGCAGTCGCCGCGGGTTTTGCGCTTCCGGCCGCGGTCTTCCGCACCGCGCGATCGGCATTCGCCGCCGACGAGCCGTTCGATATCCTCATCACCGGTGGCACGGTCGTGGATGGGACCGGGGGCAAACGGATCGCGGCCGATGTCGCCGTCCACAAAGGGAAAATCGTCAAAGTGGGGGCGATCGGCCAGGCTCCGGCGGCTCGAACTCTCGACGCTAAGGGGCTCATCGTCTCTCCCGGTTTCATTGACATGCACACGCACAGCGATCGCACGCTGCTGGCCGATGGCCTGGCGCAAAGTGCGGTTCGCCAGGGAGCGACGACGCACGTCATCGGCAATTGCGGGAGCTCGCCATCGCCGCGCAATGAACCGGCCAAATCGGGAGATCGCGAATACCGCACGTACGGCGAGTACCTGGGCGTTCTCAAAGATGCCGGCGTGTCGGTCAACATTTGCGGACTCGTGGGTCACAACACGGTCCGCGAGACGGTCATGGGGATGCAGAACCGACCGCCGACCGAAATCGAAATGCGGAAGATGCAGGATTGGATCGCCGAGGCGATGCGGGCAGGCGCCGTCGGCATGTCGACGGGCCTGGTTTCGCCGCCGGGGGCCTGGTCGAAGACTGCCGAAATTGTCGAACTGGCCCGCGTCGTGGGCAAAGCGGGAGGGATTTATGCCTCACACATGCGCGGCGAGGCGCGCACGGTCGTCGACAGCGTGCGCGAGGCGATTGCCATCGGCCGCGACGGACAAGTGCCGGTGGAAATCTCGCATCACAAAGCGGCCGGCCGCGAAAACTGGGGCAAGACGCGCCAGACGCTGCCGCTCATTGAAGCGGCTAACCGGGCTGGACAAACAGTGCGGCTGGACGTTTATCCGTACCGGGCCGGCAGTGCGGGGCTGTCGCAGCTTGTGCCGCCGTGGGCACACGAGGGAGGCGACGGCGAATTGCTCGCACGGCTGCAAGATTCCGAAAGCCGCCGCCGCATCGCCCGCGAAATGGCCGAGGGGAACGACGACTGGCCCAATTTTTTCGCGATCGACTGGGATGACATCCAGATCACGTCGGCCGTTTCGGCCGAAAACCGCAGGTGGGTCGGCAAGAAAGTCGGCGACGTGGCCCGCGACAGAAAGTGCGGCGGGGTCGAAGCCTGCATCGACCTGTTGATCGAGGAAAAGGGCAAAATCGGAATGATCAATTTCGTGATCGATGAAGACGAGATGCGCACGATCCTCGCACATCCGCTGTCGATGATCGGCTCGGACGGGTTCGCACTGTCGGCAGCCGAGAAGCAGGGGCAGCCGCACCCGCGCTGCTATGGTTGCTACCCGCGCGTTCTGGGACGATATTGCCGCGAATTGAACCTGTTGAGCCTGGAAACAGCCATTCACAAAATGACCGGCATGCCGGCGGCCCACCTCGGCCTGCCTGATCGGGGCGTCGTTCGCGAGGGACGCGCCGCCGACATCGTGCTGTTCGACTTCGACAAGATCATCGACAAAGCCACGTTCGACGACCCGCACCAGTATCCGAACGGCATCGACTCGGTCATCGTCAATGGCGAGCTCGTCGTGCACCGGGGCGAGCATCTGGGAACGAAACCAGGGCGAATTCTGCGCCCCGACCGAAGTTCAGGTTGACGCAGGTTGCAAGCCATGCCTAGGCTGAATGGTGGGGCTTTTCGGTCTGTGCAGGCGATGCGACAACACGATGCTTACGACCCGTATTAAACAGGCAATGGCCCTGCTCCCCATTCTCGCGCTGGGGACATCGCTGTCCCTGGCGGACGAACAAGCGCGAGGCGAACGAACGCCGATGCGGACGGCACAGATCGATTCGCACGGCCGGTATCCCTTCGGCCAGTTCCCCGGCGGATATCGTTATCCGTTTTCGTACCCGTACTATCGTTACGGCGGTTCGCGGCACTATCCCTATTCTTCGCGGTTTTATCCATTTGGTGTCGGGCCCTATGGACCGTACGGTTCCAACTACGGTGGATATTCTGGAAACGCGTACGATCCGCAAGTCTACGGTCGCTTGACGCCCGCTGGACCGATGGTGCCCGACGCACCGCCGGCTGATGAAGCCCCTCCTGCCAAGGCAGCGCCGCCATCTGACGCCACTGCGCCGGCCAATCCCGCTCAGAAGGCCAACGTTCCGCCGAACAAATCGCAGGCCGAAGTCGACGCAGGTCCCGCTGTCGACGTCGTGCCTGTTCCCGACCAACTGCCGATGGCAAGAGGCCCGGTTCCCTATCTCGGCGGCCATCCGATGAACGGGATATTTGGAGTTCCATACTTCGGGTATGGAATTCCGTATGCCTACGGCGTGAATCCGTATGGGTATTTCGGCAACAACTACTTTTTCGGAATGTACCGGCCGTTTTTCGGATTCGGAATGGTGCCGCCGCCTCCCTATTACTACTTTGACGGGCCGCCCTCCGACTCGGGCTATTTCAATCCCCAGTTGGCGCCGCCGGTTTACAACCTCCAAGGCCGCAATTACGGGCCCGCGTATCGAACTCCCGGCGGAGTCAACCTGGGGCCGGGTCATTACGACGGGTTTTAGTTGCATCGTTTGCCAAACGGCAAGAAGGTCCCGCCGGCCGGGCGGTGACCGCAAGCGCAACTGTTGGAGTTCAGGCGGGCACCGATTCGAGTAGAATTGGTCCCTGCGCGACTTGACATTGCCGGCAAGTTGCATCATGTCTGGAGCAGGTGCGGCGAGATCGCATGCAATTTGCGCTCGACGTCACGCTCCGCAGGCTAAAGCCTGAACTCCAGCAGCCGCCCGGCAAGCGGGACCTATTTGAAGCGATCGGCTTTGAACGGCGCCAGTTCGTCTGGCATTTTGTCAGTCGAGATCCATTCGCTGACCAGCTTGGCGGTCGCCGGGGCCAGCAGCACGCCGTTCCGAAAGTGTCCGCAGGCGAGAAACAGGTTGTCGAAGCCTGGCGCCCGGTCGATCACCGGCAGACCATCGGGTGTCGTCGGGCGGCGGCCGCACCAGGCGCGGGTAAATGCCACGTCGCGCAACTGGGGTATCAGTTCACTCGTCGCTACGGCGATCGTGTTGCTCAAATTCGGATCAGGAGTGATGCTCTCGGATTCGAGCAGAGTTCCCCCCGCGACGATTTCGCCGCTGCGAAGTTGGAGCGCGATGAACTTGCCGCCGACGGCCCCTCGCAATAGCGGCGGCAAGGGATCGGTGCTGATCAATTGCCCGCTCACGGAGCGCAACGGGGGCAACGCGTGCGTCTGGCGCAGCCAGTCGGCCGTCCATCCCGTGGCCGATACGACAAACTTCGGCGTGCAACGCCCGGACGTTGTTTCGACACTCGCCACGCGGCCGCCCTGCTCGACGACCGATTTGGCCGCGACTCCGACGGTAATCTTCGCTCCTTTGCTGCGTGCCGCGCGGGCGAACGACGCAGCCGCCTTAACCGGATGCACGTGGGCTTCGGAAGGGAAATGGAGTCCCGCGACGAGGCCGCTCTTCAAGGCCGGTTCCAGCAGGGCGATCTGCCCGCCGTCGACGGCATGCACAGTGTAACCCTGCTCCTGCGATCGGGCAGCGCACTCGGCGGCCGACGGAGCAAATTTCTCCGGGTTGACGTTCAGGAATCCGTTGACGCGCCAGTCGAAATCGAAACCGGGGCGTAATGACAAGCGTCCCCACAGGTCGCGGCTCATGAAGGCCAGCGGCTGAAATCCGGTGGAATGCGCCGGTCCCTGATCGTTAGGCCAGATGCCCCCCGCGTTGGCGCCGCTGGCGCCGCTGGCCAGCGAGCCCGCCTCGATGAGCTGGACGCTCGCCCCGCGTTCGGCCAGAAAGTACGCCGTCGCCAGCCCGATGATTCCGCCACCCACGACGAGCACATCGGGTGTCTTGAGCAGGGCGTCGGTCGAAACGAGATCGAGCTCGCGCCGTTCGGCCTGCGAAATCGTCGCGAACCAGATGGAATCAGTGGACATGACAGTCAATCCGTAAATGGCCGGACGCAAATCGACGAATTAGAACGGAACGGGCTGCGTTGGCTGATGACGCTCTGTGTCTCTGTGGTTCAATTTGTTCCGTACTGCAAACGGAAGGAACCACAGAGGCACAGAGGACACAGAGACGAATACTTCTTATTCAATCTGGTTTATTTCTCAGCCCGGCGTCCTTTGCTCTCGTAGCGTTCGGGCCAGCGACGAAAAAGTGGACAGAAAGATAAGGGACAGAAAAATACAATGACGAGTTCGGCCACCACGGCTCGTCCAGAATTCAATCACGACGCGTCTCGCAATGTTGCCGGGCGGGCGTCGAAACGCTGGCTGAGCCGATCGACGATCATCGTCCCGATATTCAGCGACGCGGTGGCGGCAGGTGATGGCGCGTTGCACACGTTGACGACGCGTTCGGTCTCCTGGAACAGAAAGTCATCGACCAGCATGCCATCAGGGAGCAGGGCTTGCGCACGAATCCCGGCCGGTGCCGGCGACAGATCGTCTGCCTGAATCTCGGGCACGAGCCTCTGCAGCGCCCGCACGAAGGCTTGTTTGTTCATGGAGCGCCACATTTCGCCCAGACCCATCCGCCAGTGCCGTCGAGCCATCTTGCGAAAACCGCGAAATGCCAGCGTCTCCCAGAGATCCTTTACGTTGACGTTGTGCAGAAAGTATCCCTCGCGCGCAAAAGCCAGCACGGCGTTCGGTCCGCATTCCACGCCTCCCTGAACCATCCGCGTGAAGTGCACGCCTAGAAACGGGAATTGCGGATCGGGCGTCGGATAAATCAGATTGCGGCACAATCGGGCCGCTTCCGGCCGCACCTCATAGTATTCGCCGCGGAACGGCACGATCTGCGCGTCGGTATGCTGCCCGGACATGGCTGTGACGCGATCGGAATGGAGCCCCGCGCAGTTCACGAGATAATCGGCCTCGATGTCGCCCGCTTTGCTGTGGACGATTACTCCCTGGCTGCGCGTGGTGATCTTCTCGACTTGCGTGCCGGTGAGGATCCGGCTGCCGGCTGCGACGATGTGATCGGCCAGGCGGCGGCACACCATTTTATAATCGACGATGCCCGCCTCGGGAACATGCAGGGCCTTGATGCCGGCGGCGTGCGGCTCGAGCTCGGCTAGGCGTTCCTTCGAGATCATCTCGCATTTGACGCCGTTGGCCTGCCCGCGCTCGTAGATTTTTTCCAGACTCGGCAAATCGCGCTCGTCGATCGCCACGATCACCTTGCCGCACAGCTCGAAGGGAATTCCCTCTGCCGCGCAAAACTCCTGCATCGCCTGTTTGCCCAGACGGCAATTGATCGCCTTGAGGGAGCCCGGCTTGTAGTAAATTCCCGAATGCAGAACCCCCGAATTCCGGCCGGTCTGGTGCAGCGCGAGGTCGGTTTCTTTCTCGAAGACGGTGACAAGCTGGTCGGGATAACGACGGACCAGTTGGTAAGCCGTCGCCAGCCCGACAATTCCGCCCCCGACAATCGCTACGTGAGTCTTGCGCATGCGTAGGTCAATTCCTTTCATACGCAGTGTATTGGCTTTGGACGATCGACTCCAGAGAGATTTGAGTCCGTCCGGCTCGACAGGCGCATATCATCGTTTGCAACGACCCCTGCCACCTCGCGTGGCAGGTGAGCGAGATTCCGTGGCTAGACTCGATACGATTGAATTCGACAAGACCCCTGCCACTCGAGGTGGCAGGGGTCTGGGCGCGCGACACGGTCGGTTCTAGCTACGGAATCTCCTTCACCTGCCGGACAAGCCGGCAGGGGTCGATTTCAAACCGTGGCGTGCACGCCGGCACTCGCCGGCGGCTGATTCCAGCTTACGTCAAATCGGCATTTCCGCTAATATCCGGCCGTGTCCAGGGATTGGGCAGCGGCATCCCGGCCGCGACCAGCGCATGAAGCTGCACATGGATGTTTCTTTTCAGGCTCAAGCCACTGTCATACCGGATCGGCCGACTCCCGCCAGAACCTCGGGCGGCCATTCCGACGATTCACCGCTACCCAATTGCATCGGGCGCTACCGTGTCGAACGGGTGCTGGGCCGTGGCGGGTTCGGGCTGGTCTATCTCGCTCGCGACGACCAGTTGCGACGCCCCGTCGCGATCAAGGTGCCGCACGAATCGGTCATGGCGCAGGTGACCGACGCCGAGGCCTACCTGGTCGAGGCGCGAACGGTCGCAACGCTCGACCATCCGAACATCGTTTCGGTTTTTGACGTTGGTAGCAGCGAGCAGTTTCCCTGTTACATCGTGTCGAAGTATGTCGATGGCATCGACCTGGCCACGCGATTGCGCAATGCACGATTGTCGCTCCAGGAGTCAATCGAACTGGCGGCGACCGTGGCCGAAGCGTTGCACCACGCGCATCAGCACGGGCTGGTGCATCGCGACGTCAAGCCGGCCAACATCCTGCTCGATCACAACGGCAAACCTTTCGTGGCCGATTTCGGCCTGGCGCTGCGCGAAGAGGACGTGGGCACGGGATCGGGGTGGGCCGGAACGCCCTCCTACATGAGCCCCGAACAGGCCCGTGGCGAAGGACATCGTGTGGATGGCCGCTCGGACATTTTCAGTCTGGGGGTCGTGTGCTACGAGTTGCTGACAGGGAGCAAGCCGTTTCAAGCCAAAACGCTGAACGAACTGCTCAATCAAGTCGCCAATACAGAAGTTCGTCCACCCCGGCAATTGGTCGATACGATCCCGAAGGAACTGGAGCGGATCTGCCTCAAAGCCTTGTCCAAGCGCGCCTCGGAGCGGTACGCGACAGCGCAGGACATGGCCGATGACCTGTGGCATACGCTCGCCGAGACATCCGGCGACAGAAGGTCCAGCCGCAACGGTCAGCCGACGAACGGGCACTCTGCCAACGGGAATAACGCAAATGTGCTACCAGCAAATGGAGCGGCGCATGAGACGCCAGCGCCAGGTTCGGCCACGGGTCCGTCGGATCAACTCGCGGTCAAGATCGTGCCGAAAGGCTTGCGTTCGTTCGACGCGGGGGATGCCGATTTCTTCCTCGAGCTGTTGCCGGGGCCGCGAGATCGAACCGGATTGCCCGACAGCATCCGTTTCTGGAAGAAGCGGATCGAAGATACCGACGGGCAAAATACTTTCTGCGTGGGCCTGATTTATGGTCCTTCGGGTTGTGGCAAATCGTCGCTGATGAAGGCGGGGTTGCTGCCGCGACTGGCGAAGACCGTGAAGGCCGTTTACATCGAGGCCACCGGCGAAGAGACCGAGGCCCGGTTACTCAGAGGCTTGCAGCGGCAAGTGCCCGATTTGCGAGTCGATCTCGGTCTGGTCGACGCGCTTGCGGCTTTGCGGCGCGGCCGACACCTGCAACCAGGTCAGAAGGTCGTGCTCGTCATCGACCAGTTCGAGCAGTGGCTGCACGCGAAACAAACTGCGGAAAACGCCGAGCTCATCCAGGCCCTGCGGCATTGCGACGGAGGGCGGGTCCAGTGCGTCATCATGGTGCGCGACGATTTCTGGATGGCGGCGACCCGCTTCATGCAGTCCCTGGAAATCCGTCTGGTCGAAGCCGAAAACTGCTGTGCTGTTGATCTCTTCGACGTCCTGCACGCGCGGAAGGTGCTGACGGCATTCGGCCGTGCCTACGATCGCTTGCCCGAAAATCCGCGGCGACTCACCAAAGAACAGCACGCGTTCATCGACCTGGCGGTGAACGAGCTGGCCCGCGACGGCAAGATCATTTCCGTCCGCTTGACGCTGTTTGCCGAGATGGTCAAAGGCAAGTCATGGTCGCCCTCCACGCTCAAAGCAGTCGGCGGCACGGCAGGCGTGGGGGTGACTTTTCTCGAAGAGACGTTTGCCGCTTCGACTGCCCCGCCGCAACACCGACAGCACCTGCCGGCGGCGCAGGCTGTTCTCAAGGCGCTGCTTCCCGAAAGCGGCGCCAACATCAAAGGGAATATGGGGTCGCGGCAGGAACTGCTCGAAGCTTCAGGATACGGCAACCGGTTGAGTGATTTTAACGAGCTGATCCGCATCCTCGATAATGAACTGCGTCTCATCACGCCCACCGAACGCGGAGTGATCGAAATCGCGACGGCACACGACGATCGCGAGGGCAATGCGGTCCAGTGCTACCAGCTCACTCACGATTATCTCGTCCACTCTGTGCGCGACTGGCTGGCCCGCAAACAAAAAGAAACTCGCCGGGGCCGTGCGGAACTATTGCTGGCAGATCGCGCCGCCGTCTGGGACGCCCGGCCCGAGAATCGACAATTGCCCTCGCTATTGCAATGTCTCCAGATCCGTTGCCTGACCAAGTCGAGGAATTGGACGCAGCCGCAACGCGCGATGATGCAGAAAGCCGGTCGGAACCAGGCCATGTGGGGGTTGGTCGTGGCCGTCGTGCTGGCGCTCTCGGGCTGGGGTGGTTACGAGGTCCAGGGAAACTTGCGCGCGCAGGCATTGCGCGAGCGGCTGCTCGACGCCAACACCCACGAAGTGCCAGTCATCGTGCGCGACATGGCCCGTTATCGCCGCTGGCTTGATCCTCTGCTGCACGATGCCCATCTCCAGGCCGAGAAGGGCAACGACCCCCGCCAGGAATTGCACACGTCTCTGGCCCTGCTGCCGGTCGATTCCTCGCAAGTCGAGTATTTGTACGACCGGCTGCTGGATGCCACGCCCCCCGATGTGCCTGTCGTGGTCGACGCACTGGAACTGCACGCGAAGAAATTGCTCGACAAACTGTGGGCCGTCGTAGAAGCTCCCGAAAAGGGTCACGAGTCTCAACGGCTGCGGGCGGCGGCGGCACTCGCCAGCTACGACCCGCGCAGCGAGCGGTGGGCGAATTCGCAGGACGCCGTTGCCAACGATCTGGTCAGGGTGCCTGCCGTATATCTGGCGCTCTGGCTCGAGTCGTTTCGCCCGGTTTGTGAACAGTTGCTGTCTCCGCTGGGAGCGATTTACCGCGAAGCCGGCCGCCGTGATACCGAACGTTCATTGGCGACGGACATTCTGGCCGACTATGCCGCCGACCTGCCGCAGGTCCTGGCCAATCTGCTGATGGACGGCGACGATCAGCAGTTCGCCACGATCTTTCCCAGGTTCAAGCAGCAAGGCGAGTGGGGCCTGTCGGTGCTGACGGGCGAAGTTCAACGGTCGTTGCCTGCCGCCGCCAGCGAAGTCGACAAGGAGAAGCTGGCCCGCCGGCAGGCCAATGCCGCAGTCGCCTTGATGGCCCTCGACCACGCCGAACAAGTCTGGCCGTTGCTCAAACACAGCCCCGACGCGCGATTGCGAAGTTACCTCATCCCGCGGCTCATCCCTCCCAGCGGCGATACGGCGGCGATTGCCAGGCGCTTGGCCGAAGAAACGGACGTTTCGATCCGGCAGGCGTTGATTCTGGGCCTCGATGCGGACGAGTCTGGCGTAGAAGTGCCGGCGCCCGAAGAGAGAAAGCGGCTGGTACCGGACCTGCGCGAGATCTATCGCACGGCGGACGACCCCGGCCTGCATGCGGCCGCCGAATGGCTGCTGCGCAAGTGGCATGACGAAACGTGGCTGCGCGAAACGGATGAAGACTGGACGACGAATCGCGAGCGACGAGAGAAACGCCTGGCCGACATCCAGCAGGTATTGGCCGCCGAGAAAGACCAGGCGCGGCCGCAGTGGTATATCACCGGACAGGGACAGACGATGGTGGTGATTACCGGCCCTCTGGAATTCAAGATGGGATCGCTCCCGACAGAGGGCGGACGGCTTTCGCATGAGAAGCCGCATCGGATGCGGATCGGCCGGACGGCGGCCATCGCGGCCAAACCGGTGACCGTCAAACAATATGTGCACTTCCACAAACAGATGTTCCACGAGGACCACGAATACATCAAAGAGCGCGCCCCTACCGACGATTGCCCGGTACATTACACGACCTGGTTCATGGCCACTGCCTATTGCAACTGGCTGAGCGAACAGGAGGGAATTCCGCCGGAGCAGTGGTGTTACGAAACCAATTCCGAGGGACATGTCACGAGCTTAAAGGCTGGCTATCTGAGCCTGACGGGCTATCGCCTGCCGACCGAAGCGGAATATGAATATGCCTGTCGTGCGCAGGCCGTAACGAGATGGTGCTACGGCGAAACGGAAGAGCTGCTGCCCAAGTATGCCTGGTATCTGCAGAATTCCCAGGATCGCACCTGGCCGGTTGGGTGCAAGAAACCGAATGACTTGGGTTTGTTCGACATGCACGGGAACGTATGGTGCTGGTGCCAGGAGACCTACAAACCGTATCCCGAAGGATATGGAACCAGTGCCGACCTCGAAGATGATCTGACCATTACAATCCAGCAGCCTCGCGTGCTGCGCGGTGGCGCGTTCGATACACAGGCATCGACCGTCCGCTCTGCCAGCCGCTACTGGTACGCGCCAGCCGTCCGCAGCTTCAGCGTCGGCTTCCGCGTGGCGCGGACTGTGGTGCCGTGAGGGGAGGCAGATTGATGGCGGTCCAGAGGCGCGTGGCGCGGTTCCCAACGGCCCCTGCCACCGCGTGTGGCAGGTGAGAAAGATTCTTTGGCTTGATTCGACGCTATTCAGTTCGACAAGACCCCTGCCGGCTCGCCCGGCAGGTGAATAAGATTCTCACAGCTGACGATTTTAGAGACC
>Ga0207639_10001816_pt1 | contig 14355 bp, 14 predicted proteins | sample KBSCornC32_FD_184299 | JGI IMG/M metagenome (GOLD analysis project Ga0207639, IMG submission 184299) | Corn rhizosphere microbial communities from Kellogg Biological Station, Michigan, USA - KBS Corn C3-2 (SPAdes) (version 2) | ecosystem: Host-associated > Plants > Roots > Rhizosphere > Soil ...
TGGTCGCCGGTCACGTCACCTGGCCGCGCACGATGATGGAACGACCGGGCGGGCGGCGCGAGACCCTGAAGCTGTTGCGCGCCCTGCTCAGCGGCAACCCGGCGGCCACCGTCCCCTGCCCCGCCTTCCTGATCCGCCACCCGAGCGCCGGCGCGATCCTCGTCGACACCGGGCTGCACCCCTCGATCGCCACCGACGGCAAGGAGAATTTCGGCAGCATCGGCAACCGCTTCGGCAATCCCTCGCTCGAGCCCGGCGAAGACGTTCCGGCACAGCTGCGCAAGCATCGACTCGACCCCGGCGAGATCCCCGTTGTGGTGATGACCCACATGCACATCGACCACACCTCGGCGATCTCCGAGTTCCCCAACTCGACCTTCGTCGTCAGCGAGGTCGAGTGGCACGCTGCTGCGAGCGGCTCGCGCCCGCTGCTCAACGGCTACCGCCCCACCCATTACGACTACGCGTTCGACTACCGCACCGTCGACTTCAATCGCGCCGGCATCGACTCCTACGCCACCTTCGGCCGCTGCTTCGACCTCTTCGGTGACGGCTCGCTGCGGCTCGCCTACACCCCGGGCCACAGCGCCGGCCACGTCTCGGTGATCGCCCGCCTCGCCAAGCGGGACTTCGTGATCGGCGGCGATGCCACCTACATGCAGGCTCAGCTCGACGGCAGCGCACCGCTGGCGCCGCGGCCATTCGACGAGCACAACTACCGCCGCTCGCTGCAAGAGCTGAAGCTGTTCAAGCGCGAGTACCCCGACGCGATCGTCACCCCGGGACACGACCCGGAGTTCTACGCGGGGCTCAGCGCCCGCTACGAGTAACAGCTAGCGAGAGCCGCTGAGCCCGCCGTACATCGCCCGCACGGGGGCGAAGATCTGCTCCGCCACCTCGAGCTGGCGCTCGCGGCTCGGCGCCTCCTCGGTCGGGAATGAGAGGGGCTCGCCGAACTGCACGGTCACCTTGGGAAAGGTAAGCCGCTTCCAGCGCCGCACCTTCTCCGAGCCCTGGATCGCGACCGGCACCACGGGCGCACCGGATTCAAGCGCGATGCGGCCGATCCCCGGCTTGACCTCTTTCAGCTTGCCGCTGCGCGAGCGGCCGCCCTCGGCGTAGACGAGCAGCATCTCGTCCTGGGAGAGGATGATGCGCGCCGTCTCGATCGCCTTCTCGTCGTGCTGCCCACGACGGACCGGAAAGACACCGCCGTGCTTGTAGACATAGGTGAGCACCGGCGGACCGAACATCTGCGACTTGGCCATGAAGCGCACCTTGCGGCGCAGGTAGAGGCCGATGAAGAAGTGGTCCATCTGGCTGAAGTGATTGGGGGCGAGGATCAGCGCCCCCGACTTCGGCACGTTCTCGACCCCGATCGCGCGCACCCGGTAGATCAGCAGCGTCGGCAGCGAGACGACGAGGCGGACGAAGGTGTAGGTCCAGCCGACCCCCTTGCGGGCCGAGGCGTGGAACTGGTCGAAGTACTCCGCCGGACGGTCGTCCTTGTAGATCTGTGGCTTCATGTCTGCCATGGGCGGCGACGGCCCGTGGCCGTCGCTACGCGGTACCCCCGCGGGCGGCGAGGGTTACGGCTCCTCGTCGGCGGGTCCAGTGGTGGCCCAGTCCTTGGCCCGATCGAGCGCCCGGTGCCACTCTGAGAGGAGAGTCTCGCGCTCGTCCTCCCCCATCGCCGGCTCGTAGCGTGTGGCCTCGCGCCACATCGCGCCGACCTGGTCGAGGCTCCAACCGCCGGTCGCGATCCCCGCCAGGTAGGCGGCGCCAAGCGCGGTCGTCTCGGTGATCGCGGGGACGACCACCGGACAGCCGAGCACGTCAGCCTGGAACTGCATCAGCCAGCGATTGGCCACCGCGCCCCCATCGGCCTTGAGCGCCGGTAGACGCTCGCCGGCCGCAGCCTCCTGGGCTCGCACCGCGTCGACGGTCTGGAAGGCGATCGCCTCGAGGGCTGCGCGGGCGAGATGGGCGCGGCCGCTGCCGCGGGTGAGGCCGACGATAGTGCCGCGCGCGTAGGGGTCCCAATGGGGGGAACCGAGCCCGGTCAGCGCCGGCACGAAGTAGACGCCGTCGTTGCCCTCGAGCGATGCCGCCAGCGCCTCGCTCTCCTCCGCGCGCTCGATCACCCCGAGGCCGTCGCGCAGCCACTGCACGGCGGCCCCGGTAACGAAGATCGAGGCCTCGAGCGCGTAGGCCGGGGCCTCCGCGGTACCGCATGCCATGGTCGCCAGCAGCCCCTCGACCGGCTCGGGGGCCTCGGGGCCGGTGTTGAGCAGGACGAAGCTGCCTGTCCCATAGGTGTTCTTGGCCGTTCCGGCCCGGTGGCACGCCTGGCCGAAGAGGGCAGCCTGCTGGTCGCCGCCGATCCCCGCCACCGGCACCTCGCCGCCGAACTCGGTCGTGGTGCCGTAGACGTGAGCCGAGGGCAGCGCCTCGGGAAGACTGGCCGGGTCGATGCCGAGCAGACCGCAGAGCTCCTCGTCCCAAGCGCGGCGACGGATGTCGAAGAGCATCGTCCGCGAGGCATTCGTGTGATCGGTCGCGTGGCGGCCGGTGAGCTTGAAGAGCAGCCAGGAGTCGATCGTGCCGAAGACCGCCCGCTCCATCCCCTCCCCGTTTTGCAGGAGCCACTCGATCTTGGTCGCCGAGAAGTAGGGGTCGATGACGAGGCCGGTGCGCTCGCGCACGAGATCCTCGCAGCCGGCGGCGCGCAGCTCCACGCAGCGCCCGGCGGTGCGCCGGTCCTGCCAGACCAGCGCCCGGTGCAGCGGCTCGCCGCTGGCCGAGTCCCAGGCGACCACGGTCTCGCGCTGGTTGGTGATCCCGATCGCGTCGAGCTCCGCCCCCCGGACGCCGGCGTCCGCAATCGCCTCGGTCGCGACGCGGCGGCTCACCTGCCAGATCTCGCCGGCGTCGTGCTCGACCCAGCCGGGCCGCGGGAAGTGCTGCTCGAACTCGGAGTAGGCCCGACCCGCGATCCGCCCTTCGGCGTCGAAGACGAGGCACGTCGTCCCCGTCGTGCCCTGGTCGATCGCGAGGATCAGGGAGTGACTCCGCGGAAGATGGTCAGCAGGCCCGCGGCGACGCCAGAGGCGTCCTCGCCGGTCGCCAATCGGCGCAGGCCCATCCCGTACATCAGGGCCACGATCGTGCGCGCGTGACGGTCCGGCTCCTGCACCTCGAGCATCTCCAGGGCCGCCGCAGCAACTCCTTCGTAGGCCTCGAAGCAGCGCAGCGAAGCTTCGCGCAGGGCAGGATCGCGCGCCGCCTGCAGGTGCAGCTCGATCTCTGCCAGCTGCTGAATCCGGTTGCTCGACTCCTCGACCACCCGCTCGACCTCGGCTGCGACCTGCTCGACGCTCGGTTCGGCGCGGCGCAGCTCCGCCGCGATCTCCTCCTGGCGGGCGACCTCTTCGCCGACGAAGAGCAGCAGGCTCTCGCGCAGCAGGTCCACCTGGCTGGGGAAGTGGTAGGTGAGCGAGCCGAGGGCGACCCCAGCGGCGCCAGCCACCCGCCGGTTGGTGACGGCCGGCACGCCCTCGCCGCCGATCAGCTCGACCGTGGCGCGGAGGATTCGCTCGCGGGTATCGGAGGAGGCGACGGTAGCCACGAAGCGCCAGCCTACCCTCTTGACTTATCGTTCGTCCGAACGAACGAGACAGCGCGAGGCAGGAGGGGCAGCATGGTAACGACCACGACGACTTCATCCGGGGGCCTGTTCGAGCAGGCACTGCTGCTGCGAACGGGCGAAACCACATCGCGCGAGCTGATCGAAGCGGCGATCGAGCGGGCCGAGGCAAGCCAGGAGAACCTCAACGCGTTCCGGGTCATCTGCGCGGAGGAAGCACTGGCGGCGGCCGACGCGGCGGATCGCCGCCTCGGCGAAGAGGACGAGGCGCCACTGCTCGGCGTGCCGGTCGCGATCAAGGACGACGTCGACCTGACCGGCCACACCAGCCCCTTCGGCTGCGGCGGCGGCAGGCCGGCCGTGCGCGACGCCGAGGCGGTGCGACGGCTGCGCGAAGCCGGCGCGATTCCTATCGGCAAGACCCATGCCCCGGAGGTGGGGCTTTGGCACTTCACCGAGACGCCGCTGCACGGCGCCACCCGCAACCCCTGGAACACCGACCACACCCCAGGCGGCTCGAGCGGTGGCGCGGCGGCGGCAGTGGCGGCTGGGGTCGTCCCGGCGGCGATCGGCTCCGACGGGGCCGGGTCGATCCGCATCCCGGCGGCCTGGACCGGGCTGGTCGGGCTGAAGCCCCAGCGCGGGCGCGTCTCGACCTGGCCCGATCCCGAGGCCTTCAACGGACTCAGCTGCTACGGGCCGCTGGCGCGCAGCACGACCGACGCGGCGTTGCTGCTCGACGCGGTCCACGGCAACGTCCCGGCCGACCTGCATCGCCCCCCGGCGCCGAGCGAGTCCTTCTCGGAGGCGGCAGCGCGCGAGCCAGGCAGACTGCGGGTGGCGATCTCCTTCGCGACGCCCTTCGGCGTCCCCGCCAAGGTCAACTCCGAGCACCGGGCGGCGATCGAGTCCTTTGCCGGGCGGCTGGGCGAGCTCGGCCACGAGATCGTCCGCGTCGACCCCGAATACGGCCTGGTCGGCCCGACGATCGTCGCACGCGGCGAGGCCGCAGTGGAGGAATGGCTCTGCGCCAACGTCGAAGACCGGTCGACGCTGGAGCCGCGCACCCGCGCAGCCGCCCGCATCGGCAAGGCCCTGCACGGTCTGCCACTTCGCATCGCGCGGGCCGCCGAGCCCAGCCTGCGGCGCCGGATCGGCCGCGTCTTCGAGCGCTGCGACGTCGTCCTCACCCCGACCACCGCAAAGCCGCCGCCGCGCATCGGCGCCCTCGAGGGGCAGGGCTACTGGAGGACCGGCAACACCGCCAGCGCCACCTGCCCCTTCGCCTTCGCCTGGAACGTCGTCGGCTGGCCGGCGATCAGCGTCCCTGCCGGCTTCACTTCCGGAGGTCTCCCGATCGGCGCCCAGCTGCTGGGCCGCGAAAACGACGAGGCGACGCTGCTCTCGCTCTCTGGTCAGGTAGAGCGGGCTGAAGGCGGCTGGCCGCGGGCGCGGTAGGCAGCCACGAAGTCCACAAGCTGCTTGCCGCGATGGAGGAAGCCCGCGAAACTGCGGCCGGTGGCGCGGTGGGAGAGGTCGAGCTCGTACTCGCTGACTCGGTAGCCGGCGCGGACGGCGTCGACGGTCATCCCGATCTCCATGCCGTAACCGGCAGCGAACGGGAGCGTCGCGCGCAGCACCTCGGCGCGCATCGCCCGCTGGCCTGAGATCGGCGCGGTCGCCTCGAAGCCACAGAGGCGGCGGATCGCCCACTGGGCGAATCCCAGCGCCAGGCCGAAGCCGCCGCCGACACGATTCGCGAAGGCAGCCACCGCAAGATCGCAATCGCCTCTCTTGACCGCCTCCACGAGTGGCACCAACTGAGCCGCAGAGTCGCCGAGATCGCCGTCGCAGAGGAGGACTAGGGCCGGGGGCTCGTCCTCGCTCAGCGCAGCCTCGGCCGCGGCGGTGACGTTTGCGCCCTTGCCGTGGGGGCGGGCGCGGCTGACCACCTTGGCGCCCGCGCTCATCGCCGTCTCGGCCGTGCCGTCCTCGGAGGCGTCGTCGGCCAGCCAAATCGCCGCGGCCGGAAAGGCGCGGCGCAGAGCGGACACCGTCGCCGCGACCCGGTCCGCCTCGTTGCGGGCGGCGACGATCACCGCCAGCCCCGCGGTCGGGTTAGGGTCGGACTCCGGCCTGGGTCGCTCCGCCGTCACGCGCGGATATTCTCCCCCGCCATGGACATCGAGGCTCACATAACCGGCAACGTGTGGAAAATCGAGGTCGCCGTCGGGGACACCGTCGAGGACGGGGACACGGTCGTGATCCTTGAGTCGATGAAGATGGAGATCCCGGTCGAGAGCGAAGACGACGGCACCGTCAAGGAGATCCGCTGCGAGGAGGGTCAGTCGGTCAGCGAAGGCGACGTCCTCGTAGTGCTGGAGTGAAGGAACAGCTCGCCGGCGGCAAGTTGCTCCTCGACTCCCCGGCCGAGGCGGTAGTCCGTCTCCGCATCTCCAATCCCGAACGCCGCAACGCGCTCGATCACGAGATCCTCGACGCGATTGCAGAGACGCTGCCCCGTCTCGATCGGGGGATCGCGAATCGCTGCCTGCTGATCACCGGCGCCCCGCCGGTCTTCTCGGCCGGGTATGACATCTCCGCGATACCGGCCGAGACCTTCGAGCGCGACGCCGAGGCCCTCGTCGCCCACCCCTTCCACGCCGCGATGGAGGCGCTCGCCAGCCATCCCTGGCCAACCGTTGCGGCAATCAACGGCGCCTGCGTCGGCGGCGGACTCGAGCTGGCGGTGACCTGCGACATGCGGATCGCCGCCGGCGGTGCCCAGCTCGGTATGCCACCGGTCAAGCTCGGCCTCGTCTACAGTCACACCGGCCTGCGCAAGTTCATCGACACGATCGGGGTCGCCCGCACCAAGGAGCTCTTTCTCACCGGCCGCAACCTCGAGGCCGAGCGCGCCGCCGAGATCGGCCTCGTCCACGAAGTCGTCGCCGCCGAGCGCCTCGAGGAGGAATCTCTCGCCTTAGCGGCAGAGATCGCCGCCAACGCACCGCTCTCGATGCGCGGCAACAAAAGCGCGATCGACCTGCTCGCCTCCTCACCGATCCTGAGCGAGCAGCAGGAGGCCGGCTTGATCGCCCTGCGCGAGTCCTGCTTCAGCTCGGCCGACTTCCGCGAGGGCATCGAGGCCTTCGCCGAGAAGCGCAAACCGGAGTGGAAGGGCCGATGAGCGCAGCGGCGCGCAAGCAGCTCGCCGCCAGTGACCCGACGATGGCGGCGCTCATGGCGCGCGTCGGCGAGATCGACCTGGCGACGCGGTTGCGCCGCCGCAAAGAGGAGCGCCCCAACGACGCCTACGGCGCACTGCTGCGGGCGATCGTCGGGCAGCAGCTCTCGACCAAGGCAGCGCGGACGATCTACGGCCGCGTCCTCGAGCTCTTCGACGGCGGCACGCCCTCGCCCGAGCAGCTGCTCGAAGCCGACGAAGCCGACCTGCGAGCGGCGGGACTCTCCGGGCGCAAGGTCGAGTACATCCGCGACCTCGCCTCGCACGTGATCGAGGGTGAGCTCGAGCTCGACCGACTCGACCAGCTCGACGACGACGAGGTGATCGAGGAGATCGTCGCCGTGCGCGGGCTCGGGGTCTGGACCGCCGAGATGTTCCTCATGTTCCACCTCGAACGGCCCGATGTCCTCTCCGGCGGCGACCTCGGCATCCGCAAGGCCGTGCAGATCGAGTACGGACTGAAGGAGATGCCGCCCCCGGCGAAGGTGCTGGAGATCGGCGAGCGTTGGCGCCCGCACCGCAGCCTCGCCTCCCTGTACCTGTGGGAGTCGCTTGCAAACGCGCCCGTCGATTGAGGCCGCCGGTTACCCGCGGACAATAGGTTCATGCGGCTTCGTTTCTGGCTTGGCTTCGCCGTAGTTGCCGCGATCGCGGTCGGGTCGATCGCGATCGCCCTGGTCGTCCACGGGCGCGAACGCGACAACTTCGAGACCCGCCAGCACGGCGAGGCGCTGCGCGCCGCTCACCAGGCCGAGGCCCTTGCCGCGCTCTCGATCGGCCAGCTCTCGAGCGCCACAGCCTTCTACCAGGCCGAGCGCCACTTCAGCCGCCACGAGTTCGAGGTCGTCGCGGACTCGCTGCTGCGCCCCAGCGGCCTACGGGCAACCGCCTTCATCGGTTCGGTCTCGCGCTCCCAGCGTGCCCGCTTCGAACGCACCCACGGATACCCGATCCTCGAACGGGGACCGCTGGGCAATCTGCGGCGGGCGCGCAACCGTGCCCACTACTTCCCGCTGATCTATGCCGCGGCAAACGGCCTCGCCGTGCAACTTCCGGTCGGCTACGACGTCGGCTCCGACTACCTGCGCGGTGCCTTCCTGCGCCGCGCCCGCGACCGGGGGCGGCCTGCCGCGACCCCGGCGCTGAGGCTGCCGCTCGGCGGCACCGGGATCAACGTCTTCCGGCCGGTCTTCCGTGACGGCGCTCCAACCCGCACCGTGGCCCAGCGGCGCGCCGCTCTGATCGGCTTCGCCGGCGGCGCCTTCCGCGTGCCCGACCTCGCCGCAGCGGTCGCCGACGCTCTGCCGGACCGGGTCGAGGCCGCCTTCGTCGAAGGCGGCAGGACCGTGAGCGGTCCCTCGGTATCGCGCGCGGAATCCGCCACCGTGCCGATCCGCATCGCTGACCGCACCTGGCTGCTCGTCGTCCGCGACCCGAGCCGGCCCGGGGTCGACCTGGCCGTGATGATCGCGATCGTCGGGCTCTCGCTGGCTGCGCTGCTGGCGGCGCTCGTCCTGGTCTGGAGCCGCCACGAACGGATGCAGGAGCTGGCGCTGCAGGCCAGCCAGGATCCGCTCACCGGACTGAAGAACCGGCGCCGCTTCGAGGAAGACCTGCGGGCCGAGCTGGCGCGCAGCCATCGATACGGCGTCGCCGGGGCGCTGCTGATGATGGATCTCGATCACTTCAAGCAGGTCAACGACACCCTCGGCCACCCCGCCGGGGACCGCGTCCTCGCCGAGATCGCCACCGTACTGCGCGGCCGCGCCCGCGAGACCGATGTGCTGGCAAGAATCGGCGGCGATGAGTTCGCGATCGTGCTGCCCCGCTGCGAGCTGAAGGAGGCCGAAGAGGTCAGCGGCGAGATCATCGCGGCGATCCGAGAACGGATGGGCGCCGAGCCGGAGGTGCCGCCGATAACGGCCAGCATCGGCATTGCACCCTTCGGGGTCGGCGAGCGGCTCAGCTACGAAACGGTCCTCGACCGAGCCGACGCGGCGCTGTACGCGGCGAAGGGAGCGGGCCGCGACCGGATGAAAGTCTTCGACGAGACCACACAGGAATCGGGACCGGGCGAAATGCAGATCACCCTCGGCGAGCCCCGTTAGCCGACGAGGCATGGCGCAGTCGCAGGACCCGGCCGGCGGAGACTTCGAACGCCGCCCGGGCGTTTGGCGCCGTGCGCAGCAGTCGCAGCAGAGCGCGCCCGGCCCTGGAACTGGCGCGGAAGTCGGTGAATAGGAGCAGGTCGGTGCCGGCCGCAGTCGCCGCCCGCGCCGCCGCGGCGGGCCCGCCGAAGTCGCGCACGGCGGCCGATTCGAGCGCGTCGGTGATCGAGACGCCGTGGAAGCCGATACGCCGACGCAGCTCGCCGGTGGCGATCGGCCGGGCGAAGGCCGCCGGCTTTGGTGAGAAAGCCGGGTAGATCGCAGTGCTCAGCATCACCAGCTCCCCACCCGCGGCGGCGAAGCTGCGGTAGGGCCGCTCGTCGACCGCGCGCAGCGTCCGCTTCGGCAGGCCGATTCGCTGCGTGGCGAAATCCGTGTTCCCGGCGGCCGCACCCAGACCGGGAAAATGCTTGGCGGTGGCGGCCACCCCGCGGCGCTGAAGAGCGGCCGCAAACGGAATCGCGGTCGCTTCCACCCTGGCGGCGCTGGACCCAAAGCCCCGTTCGGTGCTCTCGATCGTGCCACCGGCTCTAGCGACGTCCAGCACCGGGGCCAGGTCGACGTTCACTCCCACCCCGCTCATGTTGGCGGCCGTGGCCCCGCCCTGAGCTCGGCTGAACGCGGCGCCGGCGGCTCCCATCTGCGCCGCCGAGGCGGTTGGCGCACCCGCGAGCCGCTTCACCAGGCCGCCCTCCTGGTCGACCATGACCAGCAGCGGGTCGCGCAGGCCCGCCGGGTGGGGAATCGACTCGATCTCGGCGATCAGATCGCGAGCCGCCGGCCGGCTCGGCAGGTTTTCGGCAAAGAGAATCACCCCCGCCAGGTCTCCCTTGCGGATCATCAGCCGCAGCGGTTTCGGCACCTCGGTGCCGGAAAAGCCAGCGATCAGGCGCTCGCCGGCGAGCTGGCGCAGGGAGAGCCGTGACGCCGGGCCGGGTCGCTGGGAGGTCCCGCGGTCGCCGAGCACGGCGCCGGAGACGAGGGCGGCGATCGCCAACCCAGCGACGAGGCCCACGGCCACACGCCCGCGCCTGGTCTTCCGCCCGCTCACGTGTGTGACCTTAGGGGCCCCGGGGGCCCGGTGAGCTCAGACACGGCCAGGCGTCCGGGCGGCTGCCTAGCCTTGCGCCCGAATGCCGTCCCTGATCACCTTCGAGGAAGCGCTCGCCCTCGGCGAGCTGAGCGATCATCAGGAGATCGGCGACCTGATCGAGCGTGCCTGGGCGGTACGGCGCGAGAACTTCGGCGACTCGACCGACATGTGCTCGCTGGTCAACGCCAAGTCCGGGGGCTGCGCCGAGGATTGTGGCTTCTGCGCCCAGTCGCGCTACGCCGAGGCGGACACGCCGATGCACGCGATGATGGAGCCCGAGCAGATCCTCGAGCACGCCAAAGCCGCCGAAGCGGCGGGAGCCCACCGCTTTTGCATGGTCACCCAGGGCCAGGGCCTCTCCAAGCGCGACTTCGAGAAAATCCTCGAGGGCGCCAGGCTCGTCGCCGAGCAGACCAACCTGAAGCGCTGCGCCTCGATCGGCCACATGTCGGGCGAGCGGGCCAAGAAGCTGCGCGAGGCCGGCATCCAGCGCGTCCACCACAACGTCGAGTCGGCCCGCTCCTACTACCCGGAGGTCTCGACCACGGTTCGCTACGAGGGGCGGCTGCGCACGATCCAGGCGGTCAAGGAGGCCGGGCTGGAGACCTGCGTCGGCGGCATCCTCAACCTCGGCGAGTCACCGCGCCAGCGGGTCGAGATGGCCTTCGAGCTGACCGAGATCAACCCCACCTCGGTGCCGATCAACCTGCTCAACCCGCGCACCGGCACCAAGTTCGGCGAGCGACCGCTGATGGATGCCTGGGACGTGGTCAAGTGGGTGGCGATCTTCCGCCTGATCATCCCCGGCGCCCTCTTCCGCCTCTGCGGCGGCCGGGTCGAGAACCTTGGCGACCTGCAGCCCCTGGCGGTCAAGGCCGGCCTCAACGGCGTGATGATGGGCAACTTCCTGACCACGTTGGGGGCCGAGCCCGAGGATGACCGGGCGATGTTCGAGGAGCTCGGTCTCAACGTCGCCCGCCAGCCGGACAACGGCGCCAACCCGCGGCCCGACAACCGCGACGGCTGGCTCGAGGGCGATACACCGGCGACGCCGATGGACGAGCTGATCGACCATCAGGACGAGGCCAACTTCTGGGACCCCTCGACGCAGCTGCGGGTGATCAAGAAGACCAAGAAGCCCCCGCCGTACCCGGAATCAGGCGCCGCCTCCTCCGCTCCCGCGCGGGCACGCTAATGACCACCGGAAGTCACGTGCCCGCGCTCCCGCGTCCGGGGGCGACTCTCCTATGACTGAAATCGCGGAACGCCTTGACGAGCTCCGTGAGCGGGGGCTACACCGGCGCCTGCGGCTGATCGGCGGTCCTCAGGGCCCGCGCGTCACCCTCGACGGCAAGCAGGTGCTGCTGCTCTGCTCCAACGACTACCTCGGCCTGGCCAACCATCCCAAGGTCCGGGGGGCGGCGGCGGACGCGGCGATGCGCTGGGGTGCTGGGGCCGGCGCCTCGCGCCTGATCTCGGGCAACATGCAGCCTCACTCGCGCCTGGAGAGGCGACTCGCCGCCTTCAAGGGATACGAGTCGGCCCTGCTCTTCGGCTCCGGCTATCTCGCCAACACCGGCACGATCGCCGCCCTGGCCGGCGAGGGCGAGGTCGTCTTCTCGGACGAGCTCAACCACGCCAGCATCATCGACGGCTGCCGGCTCTCGCGAGCGGAGACCTTCGTCTACCGCCATGGTGACGTCGAGCACCTCTCCTGGGGGCTGCGCAAGGCAGGCGAGCGGGCCGCCCTGATCGTCACCGACGGCGTCTTCTCAATGGACGGCGACGTCGCGCCCCTAGCCGAGCTCGCTGAGCTGGCCGAGACGTACGGCTGCCGCCTGATGGTCGACGAGGCGCATGCCACCGGCGCGATCGGCCCGGGCGGCCGCGGCTCGGTCGCCGCCGCCGGGCTGAGCGGCGAGGTCGACATCGTGATCGGGACGCTGGGCAAGGCACTCGGCTCATACGGGGCCTACGTCTGCGCCGACCGCGAGACGACCGACTACCTGCTCAACACCGCCCGTTCCTTCGTCTTCTCCACCGCGCTGCCCCCCTCGGTCGCTGCCGCTGGTCTGGCGGGGCTGGAGGTGCTCGAGTCCCAGCCGGAGCGGGTCAGCCGGCTCACCGCCAACGCCAGAACCCTGCGCGACGCCTTCGCTTACGAGGGCCTCCCGGTGGGTGGCTCGGAGACGCAGATCGTGCCGATCCAGGTCGGCGACGCCCGCACCACGATGGAACTCTGCGAGCGGGTGCTCGAGCGCGGCGTATTCGCCCAGGGCATCCGCCCGCCAACGGTCCCAGAGGGCTCTTCGCGGCTGCGCTTCACGGTGATGTCGACCCACCGCCGCGAAGAGCTGGAGCGCGCCGCCAAGCTGGTCGGCAGCGTCGCGCGCGAGCTCGACCTGAGCGCGAATCGCGCTGCAGTCGCGCAACTAGCTGCCTGATGGCGATCACGGAGGGCTTCTTCGTCACCGGCACCGGCACGGAGGTCGGCAAGACGGTCGTGGCTGCGGTCCTTGCGCGCGGTCTGCACCGGCGCGGAACGACCGTCGCCGTCTTCAAGCCAGCGGTGACCGGCCTCGACGAACCCGGCGAGACCGACCACGCCCTGCTGCGCCGGGCCGCCGGATCGACGCAGGACGACGAGGAGATCGCGCCCTACCGCTACGGCCCTCCCGCGTCGCCACACCTGGCAGCGGCGCAGGCCGGCGAGGAGATCGATCCGGAGCGCCTGCGCCTCGCCGCGCGCAATGCCGCGGCCAGCGCCGATCGCCTCGTCTGCGAGGGCGTCGGGGGGCTATTGGTCCCGCTCTCCTGGCCAGCTGGTCCCGGTGTGCGAAACAAACTCGCCAGGCCCTACCTGGTGCGTGACCTTGCGGCCGAGCTGGAGTTGCCGCTGGTGATCGCCGCGTCGCCGGGGCTCGGCACGATCAACCACACGCTGCTGACGATCGAGGCAGCTCGCGCGGTAGGGCTCACCGTCGCGGCGGTCGTCCTCACCCCATGGCCAGCGCAGCCGAGCGCGATCGAGACATCGAACTTGGAGACGATCGAAGAATTGGGCGAGGTACAGGTGAAGACACTGCCCCATCTTCATCTGAGCGACCCCGAGGCCTGGCCCGATCTCAGCGTCGAGCCCAGCCCCGGGGTCTAGTCGCTGAGGATCACGTCGAGGCTCGTCGGCGTCAGCTCGACCTCGAAGCCGGCGTCGGCCGCAACCGCGGCAACGTCCTCGGGGTCCTTCGGCTCCGAGCGAGCGAGCAGCAGCGCTCGGGCAACCTCACCGCGCACGGTCTTGGCCATGTGCGAGACCGCCTTGCGCTTTCCTTTCTCCTCGCGAAAGGCTCGCACCGACAGCAGCGTTGCTCGCCTTGGCTTCCAAGCGGCGACGTAGGCGCCGGAGCGCATGTCGACGATCGTCTCGCCGGGCTCGTCGGGCATCGCCGCCACGAGCGACGGGCGCCACCAGGCGGCGAGCGACCCAATCCCGTCGAGCTTCGCGGACGGTGGCAGGCGGTAGCGGGGGATCCGGTCCGTCGGCCTGAGGAATCCCCAGAGGGCACTCGCGATCAGGATCCGCTTCGCCGCCCGGCGACGAGCCGTCGCGCTCAGCCCGGCGAGATCCAAGCGCTGGTAGAGCACGCCGCTGTAGATCTCGGCTGCGGGCGCAGCGGGTGCCTTGTGAAGCTTCGGATCGACGGCCCGCAACAGCTCCTGCCTCTTCTCGCCCAGCTCCGCGGCGAAGACCAGCGAGCCGAGGTCAAGAGGCTCGCCCCCCTCAGGTTCCGCCTTGCCTTCCGAGGGCGGCAACAGGATCCTCATCGCGCGGCAGCTTTTCAGGCGGCGGAATCGCCTGCGGCAACGGGCTCCCGCCCAGCCGCGACCTCGGTGCCGGCGAGCTCCTCGCCACCGAAGTTGACCGCCGCCTCGGCTGCCTCGCCGCTGAGGGTGTCGCGCTTGGCACGGATCGCGACCGCGCCCACCAGGGCGCCGGTCAGGGCGACGGCGGAACAGATGCTCATCGCCTGCCCAAGGGCATCGACGAACTGCTGCGGGCTCGCTTCGGCGAAGTTGGTCGTCCCGACCGAACCCTGGAAGATCGCCCCGGTGACGGCGACCCCGAGGCTGCCGCCGACCATGCGGAACATCGAGAGCACGCCCGAAGCGATTCCCGCCTTCTCGACCGCGACCGCGTTCATCG
>Ga0207639_10001821_pt1 | contig 14350 bp, 9 predicted proteins | sample KBSCornC32_FD_184299 | JGI IMG/M metagenome (GOLD analysis project Ga0207639, IMG submission 184299) | Corn rhizosphere microbial communities from Kellogg Biological Station, Michigan, USA - KBS Corn C3-2 (SPAdes) (version 2) | ecosystem: Host-associated > Plants > Roots > Rhizosphere > Soil ...
ATCATCGTTGGCGCCGGCACCGTCGAGGTAGGTCGGGTGCGCCATCAGCCATGCCTTCATCAGCGCCGGACTCGGCGCGCGCGGGCCGCCGACTTCGACGACCGAACCGGCCGCCGCGCCCGCGCCACCCTGCTCGATCCACCAATACGCCAATGAAGCGAGGCCGGAGATCGCCGGCGTCGAATGGCTGGTGCCGCTGGACGCGGCGAATTCGGTCTGGCCGTCCGGATGGTATTTGTCGCAGACGCCGGTGCCGTCGTAGCCGGAGAAATTGCTGGCACCGGATTGGATGTGCGATCCCGGCGCGACGACTTCGGGTTTCACGCGATTGCCAGGCGCGGGCGTTGTCGGCGCCGCCGGGTCCGGTACCGCAGCCGTCGGTCCAGTCCGGCCGGATGTTCTCGGAGGCGCCGACCGTGATGACGTTCTTGCCGGCGGCGGGCGATGAGATCGTCGCCGCAGTCGGACCCGCGTTCGCCGCGGCGACGACGTAGATCAGCTCCTGGTTGCCGCTGGCCGTCGGATCGGCATCGCGCACGCCAGCGTCGTAGACCTGGTCGGTGTCGTCGTAGGTCGACGGCGGGGGATTGGAGCCCCAGGAATTGCTGCTGATCTTCGCGCCGTTCTGCCAGTTCGCCTGCACCAGGCCCTGCGCGTTGTTGCCGCAGGCGGTCGTGTCGAAGCCGGGCACGAAGATCGCCGTGGAACCGATCCGCACGAACGGATTGACGCCGAGGCCGAGGTTGAAGCCGTTGGAATCCTGATACGGAAATCCCGTGCGCTGGTCGTATCCGGCGATGATGCCGGCGTTGAACGACCCATGGCCGTCGATCGCGCCGACCTGGTCGTCCGGGGTCGACGAGCAATTGTGGAAATAGACCACGCGCGACGGCTGGGCGGCGTCGCCGGCGACGTGCAGTTTCACGTCGGCGGTATTCAGCACGGTCACGCCGGTGCCGCCTTCGTCGATCGTGCTGTCGGTCAGGTCGACGATCGGATAGGCCTCGGGATCCTGGCTGAAGCCGTGGTCGGTGAGGAACTGCACGTAGTCGACCGAAGCCGGGCTCGGCGCGAAATCGCCGGTCATGATGACGTCCTGCTTGGCGTCCATCAGCTTGAACGTCGGCTTCAGGCCGACGAACGTCACGTCGGGACGCTCGGCGATTGCGGCGACGTCGGCGACGTGCACGCGCAGCGAAAGGTTGGCGAACTTGAGGATCGGCGCCCACGCGTAGTTCACCGCACCGGTGCCGAGCGGGCCTTGCTGCGCGGTCGGCACCAGGCCTTTGCCCTGCACGAACTGGCGCGTGGCATCGTCGCCGTCGTGGCGATAGATCTGCACCGTCACGTCGATCTCGTCGCTCGACGCCGGATCGGCGTTCAAGCGCTGCTGCAGGTTCGGATCGATCTTGAGGAAGCCGTAGAACGGGGCTGCGTACTGCAGCCAGGACGCTTGCGCGCGCAGTGCGGCCAACTGCGCTTGCGCCGCCTCGTCGGCCCAGACGATGTAGCCGTTGCTGGCGACGTATTGCAGCGGCCGGATGCCGCGCGCGGCGAGCGCGTCCAGCCATTCCTTGCGCACGGGACCGACGAACTGAACGATCCGGAGGGCCGCGCCGGCGGCGCTCTGCAGCGAGAACGGCGCCGGCGGCGCCAGGCTGCCGCGCTGCGTGTCGAACGGCTGCGCGGTGAACTGCAGCACGTCCATGTCGGGGTCGGCCGCGAGCGCTCCCTTCGCGCCGGCGAGCGACGGCGTCGCGGTCCGATACAGCGCGAAGCTGCCGTAATCCTGGATCAGCTGGGCGCCGTCTTTTGCGGCAGGCAACGCGCCCTTCGGCACGATGATCTTGTAGCTGCCGCCCGGCAGGGTCGCCGCGAACGCCGATGGCGGTGCGATCGGATCTGCGATCCCCGCAAGGACGGTGAGAATGGCCAGCGAAATCGGGGTGCGCATGTGCGTCGTCCTCTTCGATCGTGCTGCAGCCGCTGCTGCGAGCCGCGGGTGTCGTGGACGGCGAGCGCTCGCGCGAAACGGCTGCGTTGGAGGAAAAAGTCCTGCGCCAACCCCGCTGCCTTGATGGGGGCAAGGAAAGACGGGGCGACGCAGGATTGGGCAAGGTCGCCGGCCGCCGCAGCGGCCGTGCGAGGTTCGAACGGCCCGTCAGTTGTCGACGTTGACGGCCTGGATGATGTGCATGTTCGGGAAGTTGATGTCCGCCGTCGGCGTCGGATCGGTGAGGCTGCACGCGCTCGAGCTGAGGAAGCTCGGATGCGTTTCGGCCGACGGCGTCGAGCCGATGTAGAACGCCGTGCCGTCGCCGCTGCCGTCGTCGGTGGAGACTTCGACGACGAGATCGCTGCCCGTGGTGTCGGTCACCGTGCCGGTCACCGGCACGTTGAGCGAGGTCAGTGCCGCATTCGCGGGCGACGCCACGGTGGCCTGTCCGATCTGCGTCAGCTGCGCGAGGTCGATCGTGTCGACCGCGACGCTGTGCGGAATCGTGTACAGCGTGACGGTGACGTTCGGTGCACCGGTCGTCTGTTCGATCGACACGTCGACACTGGCGACGCTCGCCGGAGTCGGCAGCGAATACTCGCTGAAGTAGTAGCGGCGCCAGTACTGGTTGTCGGCCGTCGTGCCCGCGCTGCTGTCGCCGCACGCCGCGGAGTTCTGCGAGACCGGCGTCGTGTCGGTGGTCTGCGCGATCGCCGTGGTGCCGCCGGTACCGCCGCCGCTGCCGTCGAAGCCGTCATGGAAGATCTCGTCGACCGGGCCGGCCGGGTTGACCGTCAGGCTGACCGGAATCGCGATGCGGCTGTGCGACAGATCGTTGCCGTACACGCACAGGTTCGCCGTGTAGCTGCCGGGCGCGAGACCGGTCGCATCGAAACTCACGTTGACCGTGGCCGGGTGCGTCAGGTCCGGATCCGGCGTGACCGTGCCGCTGCTGATGTCGTAGCTCAGCCAGGGCGTGTCGGCGGGCGTCGAGCAGACGGTGCCGGAGATGGCGATCGCCATGCTGTCCACTTCGCTGGACATGTCGCTGAGATAGGTTGCCGCGCCAGTCTGCGGATCGACGGTGTACATCGACTTGGTCGATTCGTCTGCGCTGGCCAGGTAGAGCACGCCGGTCTGGGCGTCGAAATCGAGACCTTCGCCGAACACGGCGTCGAAGCCGAGCGAGCCGATCGTCTGCGAGGCGCCGTTGGTCTTGTCGATCGCCACCAGCGTGTCGGCGTCGGAATCGATGCCGTACATCAGGCCGTTGCGGTCGATCGCGATGTCGCGGATCGCGCCCGACACCGGCCCGATCAGCGTCGTCGCCGCCGTCGTCAGGTCGATCGAATAGAGCGTCGCCGAGCGAACGTCGGGATGGAAATCGGTGATGACCAGAAACGTCGTACCGGTGGTCGGATCCCAGCGCATGCCGCTCGCCGTGACGTAGCAGCAGCTGCCGAGACCGGTACTGCCGATCAAGGTGGCGCTGCCGTCGAGCGTGCTGATCGAGTACAGATCGCCTTGGAAGTAGTCGACGCCGTACTGCTTGCTGAAATCGTTGTCGACGAAGGTGATGCCGAACAGCGTGACGCTGTTGGGAAGGATGATGTTGGACTGGCTCGGAGAAGCCGCGTCGAACATGACGTAGTTGGAGCCGCTCGCCGTGACTTCCGTCGCGTAGGTCGGCACCGCGGCCGTACCGAGCGGCGCCAGCGGCTTGGACTTGGACGCCTTGCGCACGGAGACCGGGGAAACGGCGACGCCATCCCACGGGCCGTGAAAGGGCGTGGTGGTGCGCGCGGTCTTCGGAAAGTGCGCCCGTGCCGCCGGCGGCGTCAGGCTCCAGTCGAGGTCGCGGTTGCCGATGTTGTCGATCAGCAGCGGCGCACTCGCGACACTGCCGGCCGAGACGGTCGGCGAGAAGCCGGTCGACGCATCGGGCGTCGTGATCATCGTCGGCGAACCGACGTCCAGCGTCGCCGCGGCGGTCGAGGTGTAGGTGATCGGGCTCGACGGCGTCCAGGTGATCGCGAGGCCGTCGTGGAGACTGGCCGTGTTGTACGAATACTGGTTCGCGAACGAGCTGTTGGCCTGCAATCCGACCGTCGCCGAAACGCCGTTGTCGTAGTTGGCGCCGGCACCGCCGAAGCTGGTCGTCTGGTACTGGAAGGCGACCGCGCCGTCGGCTTCGTTGAGAATGGCTTCCCACGTCGCGCCGGTCTGGCCGGTCGGGTCGCCGCTGTCGCCATAGACGAACTTGTTCTGGTACTCGACGATGAACTGCCGGTTCGGCGCCGTGCCGACCGTGGCGTAGTAGATCGTGCCGTTGGGCAGCATGTCGTCCCAGTACGGCAGGATCGCGGGGCCGTTGAGGTTCGTCGACGGCAGCGTCGCGTTGTTGTACGGCGAGGACGAGCAGTCCGAAGCGCCGAGTCGAAGCTCGCCGTTGTTGCCGATGCACAGGTTGCTCGAGCCGGTGCCGTAGAACGAGAACGCGAACGGTATCGTGACCGACTGGGCGCCGTCGTCGCTGAGGCTGAGCCCGGTACCGCTGGCGCTGATGTCGACGAAGCTGTAGGCGGCGGTGTCGTCGGCGGTGTAGCCCGGCAGGATGTCGGTCGCGGTCCAGGTCGAGGTGAACGTGCCGGTATCGCTGCTCGGATTGGTGCTGGCGGTGATCGTGCGGTTGTACTGGTAGCTCGCGCCGGGCGCCAGCGAGACATTGCTGTTGGTCAGGAGCTGGCCGACGTGGTCGTCGCCGAGCGACTGGTAGTTCAGCGTCGTGCTGGAGTTGTTGGTGACGGTGTAGCAGATGTTGACCTGGTCGCCGATGTCGACCGCGAGGTCCGTCGTCGTGCCGCACAAGTTCGGATTGCTCGAATCGGCCAGGGCCAGCGTCACCGCCAGGCAGAGGCCGTCCGCCGCGCAGCCGCCGTCGGTGGTGGCCGGGCGCTTCGCCGGCGCGGTACCGAAAATGAACGAATGCCCGGGACCGGCTTTGTTGAGACTGGTACGCGGAAACGGCTGCGATGCCGCGCCCGCGCTCAGCACCGTCAATAGCGCGGCTGGTATCGCGCGGCTGAGAAAGGTGGAAGGTTTCATCTTCTATACCCCGAAAGTCTGCGGCGCGCCGTCTACCCCTGACCGCGGAAACCGTGTTTTCGCCCGGCGCTCCCGGCCGGACTCGAGCAACTGGCCGCACGACGGCGGCGAATCAGGGTGGCCCAAGCGGGGGATGTGCGTTTGTAGTGGCCTTGAGCGGCGCTTGTGGTGCGCTTGTAGAAGCCGTTAACGCGTCATGGTTTTGTTGCAGAAGCAAAGGTTTGCGCGCACGGCGAGGCTTCGGTGCCACGGCAAGGCTTCGGTCGACGGGGCGGATCAGCGCGGCGGCGACGCAGCCTGCGGAAGCTCGGGCAGCCGACGTTCTCCGGCCAGCTGGCGCGCCCGCTCGAACGCCAGCCGCGACGCATCGGGCTTGCGCAACGCCTGATAGACCGCTGCCTGAATCCAGGCAGCGCGCATGTCCTTGTCGGCCCAGGGAGCGACGCGGCCGGCGATCGCGCTCGCCTGGTCGACCTGACCGGCATCGAGCAGGCAGACGACGTACGACTCGGCGATGACGACGATGTCCTCCGGAATGCCGAGGCGCTCGGCGTTCGCCATCGCGTCGGCGTAATGCCGCAGCGCCGCCGCCTTGTCGCCTTCGGCGTCGGCCTGGTCGGCTTGCACGAGCAAGGCGTACATCTGCTGGCGGCCGTTCATGGTGGTGGCGGCCCATTGGACGAAGCCGCCGACCTGCTGCGCGGCGGCCTCCAGCTGACGGCCGCGCTGCAGCCCTCGGATGCGCGTCAGCCACGCTCCCGCGTAGTCCTGCCAGTTGGTGCTCTGCAGGGCCGGCGTCATCGCCGCGGCGGCCAGTTTCGCGGCCTGGTCGTTGTCGCCGCGCAGCAGGGCCAGATTGGCCGCGAGCGCGTCGGTTTCGACGCGCACGATCGCGTCCTTCACGGCGTCGCTCGAGGTGCGGATCAGCGCGACCAGCGCGTCGGCATCGTGCAGGCGGCCGTTGGCCGCGAGGATCACCGCGCGGCTCAGGGTCAGCCACCAACCTTCCCGCGGGTTGCGGCTGTGCGTCTCGACCGGCCAGAAGCGATCGGTCGTCGCCAGCGCCTGCGTGTGTTCGAGCAGGGTCGACTGCGCATCGGCCAGGGATCGCAACGCCGAATTCAGCGCTTCGGGCGTCGCCAGATTCTGGAACCGCGCCGCAGCATCCTCGAAGATCGGCACGGCGGCCGCCGGGAGGCCGCGATCCATGGCGACCGCACCGAGGTTCAGGTCGACGCGGGCGACGCCGAACGCGTCGTTGCTCATTTCGTGCAGCGTGCGCGCGCGGCCGAAGTAGGCCGCCGCCTCTTCCAGCCGCTGCGCTTGCCCGGCGACGACGCCGCGCCCGGTATAGGCGGCCGCCAGGCGATCGGGTTCGTTCTGCAGCTCGAGCAGTTGGATCGCTTCGGCGAAGGCCTTGTCCGCCTCTTCGTCGCGACCCATGCGGACGTACGACGTTCCGAGCCGGACGAGCGCGAGCGCGCGCATCGCCGGGTTCTTGTCGGCGGGCAGTTGATCGAGCACCGCTTCGGCATGCGCGCTGCTGGCCTCGTACTCGCCGGTGAAGAACTCGACCGCGGCGGCGGCGAGCTTGACGTCCGGGCTGTTGCGCAGCGCCTCGGGCGCGTCGCGAATGAGCGCGGATGCGACCGCCAGCTGCCCGGTCAGCGCGGCCGTGGTCACGTGCTGGGCGAGCTCGGCCGAAGCAGTGGACGGATCGGCCTCGGCGCTGCGCGGCGGCGTGCGCCCGAGCTTGACCAGAAGGTCGTCCGCCACGGCGCGCCCGGCCGTGACGATGTCCTTGGCCTGCGCCGAGGCGATCAGGTCGTGGCCGTCGCCGTGCGCCTCCAGGCGCACGTTCCAGAGGCCGTTGACGATCGCGGCATACGGCCGGATCAGCATCGTCGGCGCGCCGCTCAGCGGCGGCTGGCCGTGGAATTGGCCGTCCGCGTCGAGCTGGTGCGCATTGACCAGGCCGACGACGGTTTCGCTCGGCGTCGTGGCAAGGTTGCCGCTGCGCAGGCGGTTGGCGATCAAGTCCATGAAACCGAAACGCAGCCAGCTCCATTCGTCGCCGGCCTCGACATGCGCCGGCAGCACCATGGCCGGCATGCGATGCGCGCCGGCGTCGGATGCCGGCCACGGCGACTGCGAGCGCCACCGGTTCGAAAGCAGCGCCAGCACGATCACCGACGCGAGCCCGAGCAGGAGCAGGACCACGCCGATCGACCGTGCGATGCGCGGCCGCGGTTCTGGGCTTGGCGAAGGCCGTTCGGCGACGGAGCTGACGTTCCTGGCCGATGCCACCGGCTCGGAGGCCGCCGGCGCCTCGCGATGCGCGGCCGGCTGGGCGATCTCTTCGATCGTCGGTTCCACGATCCAGCGATAGCCGAGCCGCGGCAGCGTGCGGATGCTGTTCTGTTCGTTGCCGGTATCGCCGAACAGCCGGCGCAAGCGCATGATCGCGTGGCTCAGCGACACCTCGCTGATCTCCACGCGTCCCCACACGGCCGCCGTCAGCTCGTCGCGGCCGACCGTGCGGTGACGGTTGTGCACCAGATAGATCAGGCAATCGAGCGTACTGACCGGCAAGACCACGAGCTCGCCGTCGAGGTACAGCTCGCGGGCCAGGGTGTCGAGCTTGAAGTTTCGGAACCGATACAGAGTCGCTGCCATGCCCTAGCTTAGCCGCGCGTGGCACGCGCTGCGCCAGTCCCGCGGCGCTTGCGCCGACGGGGTCGCTCAGCCGGCGCGGCGAAACGTCAAATTGACGCGGAACGGGCCGAGGGCGGCGTGGACGCCCTCTTCGAGCGGCGCCACGCCGTGGTATCGCAGGCGATCCGGGCCGCCCCAGACCACGATATCGCCATGCGTCAGGCGGATACGTTGCGCCGGATCGCTCCGCTCGCATCCGCCGAACAGGAAGTCCGCGGGAAGGCCCAGCGATACGGACACGATCGGCTGGGCGAAATCGCGCTCGTCCTTGTCCTGATGCAGCGACAGCCGCGCGCCCGGGGCGTAGCGGTTGACGAGGCACGCGTCGGGAGTGAAGCCCGCGAAGCCGGCTTCGGCCGCCGCTTCGGCCGCCAGCGCAAGGAACGCCGGCGGCAGCTTCGGCCACGCGCGGGCGCTTTGCGGATCGAGCGGCGTGTAGCGATAGCCGCGCCGGTCGCTGATCCAGCCCAAGTCGCCGCAGTTGGTCATGCCGACCGACATGCGAAAGCCGCGCGACGTGACCATGTGCCGCAGCGGTGCGGCATCGATCACGTCGGCCAGTGAGCGCAGCAGCGACGATTCCTCGCGCAGTGCCCGCCCGCGCAGCAGCACGGCGCCTTCGCCGAGCGATTGCGTGGCGGGGAGCATCGCGTCGCCGAAAAGATCGTGCTCCATCGCCCTCATGCCGCGTCGTGGAAAATCAGGCCCAAGGTGTGCCGGCGGCCGGAGCGCAAGCGGCTGACGCCATGCCGCAGGTTCACGCGATAGATGCCTTTGGATCCACGCATCGGGCGATGATGGACCGCAAAGATCACCGCATCGCCCTGGCGCAGCGGCACCACCTCGGCGCGCGACTGCATGCGCGGCCGCTGCTCGGTGAGCACGAACTCTCCGCCGGTGAAATCCGTACCGGGCTGCGAGAGCAGGATCGCGACCTGCAACGGGAACACGTGCTCGCCATACACGTCCTGGTGCAGGCAATTGTAGTCGCCGCTGCCGTAGCGAAGGAGCAGCGGCGTCGGCCGGGTCTGGCCGGCGGCGTGGCATCGGCCGAGATAGTCCGCGTGCGACGGCGGAAAGCGCACCGGCATGCCGAGGTCCTGGTTCCAGCGATTGGCGACGCCCGCCAGGTGGGGATAGATCGCCGTGCGCAGCCGCTCGATGCGCGGCGGCAGCGGATAGGCGAAATACTGGTACTCGCCGCGGCCGAATCCGTGGCGGCTCATCACGACCTTGCTGCGGAAATGGCCGGCCGTGTCGTACAGCGCGGCGACGGCGCGGCAGTCCGCCTCGTCGAGCAGCGATTCGACGATGGCGGCGCCGTTGCGGTCGAGCTCGCCTTCGACGACGGCCCAGTCGATGCGGCCCAGCGCCGTCTCGGCGGTGGCCGAAGCGAACGCGGGATCGTTCCCTACGAAGACGGTCATGCCTGCGCCTCGCGCGCGAGCAGCGAGCGCTTGCGGTCGACACCCCAGGCATAGCCCGACACCGCACCGTCGCTGCGCACGACGCGATGGCAGGGAATCGCCACGGCGAGCTTGTTCGCCGCGCACGCCTGCGCGACGGCACGCACCGCCTTGGGCGCGCCGATGCGCCTTGCGACGTCCGCGTAGCTCAGCGTCGACCGCGGCGGGATCTCGCGCAGCACCTGCCATACGCGTTGCTGGAACGGCGTTCCGCGCGCGTCCAGCGGAAATTCGGGTTGCGTCACCGGCGCGTCCACGAAAGCGGCGACTTCGGCGAAGCGCTGTCGCGCGGCCGCATCGTCGCTGAGCAGACGCGATCCGAGAAAACGATCGCTCAGGTCGCGTACGAGCGCCGCCGCATCGTCGCCGATCAGGATCGCGCAGACGCCCAAGCGGCTGTGCGCGACGAGCAGCGTGCCGAGGGCGCATTCGCCGAGGGCGAAGCGGATGTCGCCGGGCGCATCGCCCGCGCGCGCGGCTGCGCGGATAGCGCCCGATCCGACGCCGGACGGATCGGCGGCGCGATCTCCGCGAATGTTCAGCGCGGTTTGCTCCGGCTTGCAACGCTTGCAGGGACGCAAGCCCGCCTGCCGCGCCGCGGCCGCCGAAGCGTAGAACGCGACGTTCTCGGGCTTGGCCGTTCGCGTGGCGCACGAAGGGCGGCAGTACACGCCGGTTGTGTGCACGCCGTAGTAGAACGTGCCGTCGGCCGCGGCGTTCCTCGCCGCGACATCGTTCCAGCGCGGGTCGTTCAACGTCGAGGCTGCGCGTTCGAGGCGGAGGTCGTGAGCGTTCATGGGCATTCCTTCGAGAAGTGCGGGAGTGGAACCCACTCTAGGCTCCCCATCGGACCCCTACACTCCGACTCTTGCTGTATCGCTCCGCGAGCGATGCGGGTGGACTGCGGTTGCAACGATGCCTTGCGATACTTCGTCGGCACGCATGCGCCGTTTGCGTTGAACGGCGTGTTCCCAGCCCCGACATTGCAAGGTCACAAGTGCGGCATCGCTCGTCAGAAGGCACAATGTCGCGTATCGCGGCGTGCTCGCTCGAAGGAGCAAGCCCGCGGCGGCGCGGGATCATGCGTCGGCGCGATCGATATCCGTCGCCGCGCCGGATCGGATCGGAAGCATTGCTCGGAGGTCGTGAAACCATGAAGAACGCTTCCTCGAACACGTCGGCGTACCCCTGCTGACATGCGCATCGCGAGCTGGAACGTCAATTCGCTGAACGTGCGCCTGCCGCACGTCGAGCAATGGTGCGCCGAGGCGCTGCCGGATGTGCTCGCGCTGCAGGAAACCAAGCTCGAGGACGCGAAGTTCCCGGTCGCCGCGCTGGAGGCCGCCGGCTACACGTCGGCGTACTCCGGACAGAAGACCTACAACGGCGTGGCGATCCTCGCGCGCGCACCGATCACCGACGTCCAGCACGGCGTCGCCGGCTTCGACGACCCGCAGCGGCGCATTCTGTCGGCGACTGTCGGCGATGTGCGCATCGTCAATTTGTACGTCGTCAACGGCCAGGCGGTCGGCAGCGAAAAATTCGTCTACAAGCTCGACTGGCTGGCGAAGGTGACCGCGTTCCTCGCCGAGGAGATCAAGCGCCATCCGCGCCTGGTCGTGCTCGGCGATTTCAACATCGCGCCGGACGATCGCGACGTGCACGATCCGGCCGCGTGGCACGAGCAGATCCTGTGCTCGACGCCCGAGCGCGATGCACTCAAGCGCATGCTCGACATCGGTCTCGCCGACAGCTTCCGTCTGTTCAACGAAGACGCCGGGCACTACAGCTGGTGGGACTACCGGCAGGCCGCGTTCCGGCGCAACCTCGGCTTGCGCATCGACCTGATCCTCGTATCCGATGCGCTGCGCGCGTCGTGCCGCGCCGGTGCGATCGACCGCACGCCGCGCACCTGGGAGCGCGCTTCGGACCACACCCCCGTAACCTTGGAAATCGACGATGGCCGCTGATTGGCAGACCTCCCCGAGCGACACCGAACTGGAAGAGCTCGACCAGTTCCTGCGCGCGCACGGCGGCGACGAGGACTTGCTGCTCGACGGCGTGCACGGCTTCCTGACCGCGCTCGCGATCGGCCCGCAGCCAGCCAAGCCGAACGAGTGGCTGCCGGAAATCCTGCACGAGCCCTTCGCCGATCCGGCCGAGGGCGAGCGCGTGCTGACCCTGCTCGCCCACCTCAACGACGCGATCGCGCCGGAGCTCGAAACCGGCACCTACGAGCCGATCCTCGGCGAGCTCGACACCGACGACGGCCAGCTCGCGTTCACCGCGCGCGGCTGGTGCGAAGGGTTCTCGCGCGGCATCGACCTGCGCGCGCCGGTGTGGGAAGGGCGGCTCGGCCACGATTCGGAACTGATGGAACTGCTCGGCCCGATCATCGCGCTGGCGATCGACGACGGCGTGTTCGAAAGCGATGCCGACTTCGCACCCCTCAGCGACGAGGACTACGACGAGTGCCTCGCGCAGATTCCGGCGGCGGTCGGCGCAGTCGCCGACTACTGGAAGGAACACCCCCTGAGCGCCGCGGAGCTCGCCGCACCGGCGTCCGAAGGCACGCTGTCGCCGCCGCGCCGGCGCAGCGGGCGTTGGGTTCACTGAGCAAACGACGACCCGCCGACTCTCAACCTCCGTCATCCCGGCGAACGCCGGGACCCAGCGCCTCGACGAGCCGAGCCCGGCCCAGCCGACCCTCAAACTTCGTCGCCGAGACCTAGCGCCTCGACAAGCCGAACACACCCCGCGCAGCCAACCCCCAATCTTCGTCATCCCGGCGAACGCCGGGATCCAGCGTCTCAGTGGCCCGGTCAACCTCGCCGTCGCGCAAGCACAGATACCCACACCATCGCGCACACGCCCCACCACCACTGTCGCCCCAGTCGCTCCAATCCGTTCACGCCCCGGCGCTTGTCCGGGCGCAGCCGCGCGCGCATCTTGCACGTCTTCCCTTCGCTCGGAGTTTCGCCATGAACGCCACTGCCACTTCCAGCCGCCGCGTCGCGCGCACGTTCCGCGGCCAGCCGACGTCGGACGGCGCCGGCGTGAAGCTCACGCGCGTGATCGGCCAGCGCGACCTCGACATGATCGATCCATTCCTGATGCTCGACGAGTTCCGCTCCGACAGCGCCTCGGACTACATCGGCGGCTTTCCGAGCCATCCGCATCGCGGCTTCGAGACCGTCACCTATATGTTGGCCGGGCGCATGCGCCACGGCGACAACCAGGGCAACTCCGGCCTGCTGACGCCGGGCAGCGTGCAATGGATGACCGCCGGCCGCGGCATCGTGCATTCGGAAATGCCGGAGCAGGAAGACGGCCTGATGTGGGGCTTCCAGCTGTGGGTGAACCTGCCCGCGGCCGACAAGATGAGCGCCCCGCGCTACCAGGACATCGCGCCCGAACGCATCCCCGTCGTCGAGGCCGGCGACGGCGTGCGCGTGCGCGTGCTGGCCGGTCGCTTCGGCCAAACGGTGGGGCCGGTCTCCGGCATCGCGGTCGAACCGTTGTACCTCGACATCGAACTCGCCGCCGGCGCGCGCAGCGTCGCCGCCATCCCGGCCGGCCACAATGCGTTCGCCTACGTCTATGCGGGCGCCGCCGAACTCGGTCCGGCGGATGCGGCCAAGGCCGTCCAACGCGGCGAACTGGCCGTGCTCGAACGCGATGGCGATGCGCTGCTGATCACGGCCGGCAACGAGCCGACGCGGCTGATCCTCGTCGCCGGCAAGCCGCTCGACGAACCGGTCGCCAAGTACGGTCCTTTCGTGATGAACACGCAGCAGCAGATCGTCGAAGCGATCCGCGACTATCAGTCGGGCAAGTTCTGAGGATCGCAGTGGCAGCCCGCGCACGAACGGCGCGGGCCGCGGTGATGTCCTATCGATCCCGGGAGCGGCGCCATCCGGACAGAGGGCGCCGCGTATCGATCAGGGACCGTCGAAGCCGTCGCTGAAGACCGTGTCGGTCGGCGTGGCGACGCAATCCTGATACCACGGCGTCACGCCGGTGATCGTGTCCCAGTCGGCCGAGTCGGCGTGATCGAGCGCGTTCGGGCAGAGCGCGGCGCCGTACTGGCCCAGGCTCGTCGGCGAAGGCAGCGCCGGCGGCGGTCCGCTCAGCTGGTTGTAGTCGACGTAGAACCCCGTCAGCGCGCCGAGGCCGGCGAGCGAGGGAATCGTGCCGCTCAGCTGATTGGTCGATGCCGCGAACCATTGCAGCGAAGCGAGCCCGTCGAACGGCGGCATCGCGCCGCTGAACTGGTTGTCGCTGAAGATCGCGAACTGGAGCGCGGTCAATCCCGCGAGCGAGGGAAGGCTGCCGGTGAACGCATTGCGGCTGAGATCGATCGACTGCAGCTGGGTCATGCCGGCGAGCGAAGGAACGCTGCCGATCAGGTTGCGGTTGTCGTTGATCTGCAGGCTGGTCAGGTGCGTCAGCCCATTCAGCGTGTCCGGCAGGGTGCCTGTGAGGTTCGCGAACAGCAGCGAGAGCCCGATCACCTGGGTGCCGCCGTCGTCGCAGGTGACGCCGGTCCAGCTGCATTCGGTGCCGGGTTCGCCGAGCCAGCCGACGGTGTCCCACCAGCCCGGTCCGCCGGTGCTGTTGTAGAGGTCGATCAGCGCAGCACGCTCGGCCGACGAAATACCTGCGGCGACGGTGCGGAAGAAATACGCCGCGCCCTGCTGGTAGTGATCGAAATCCGGCGTGTAGCCGAACGCGCCGGCGAGGACGTTGGCGCCGTCGAAAGCGACCGCGCAGCCGAGGAAGTCGTTCACCATGCCGTCGCTCGCGACGAAGGTCAGCGTGCTGCTCCACGTGCCGCCCTGGCGCGCGAACTGATACGCCACACCCTGACCGTCGTTGCCGTTGACGGAAATGTCGTCGGCGCCGATCAGGGCGGTGCCGCCGTGCAAGGCGAGCGACATGCCGAAATTGTCGGTCGTCGGCAGGCCGATGCCGGCCGGCCGAGGCGTCGCGCCGTCGGTGGCGGCGAGCTGCTGCGTCGCCGTCCAGACGCCATCGATGCGGTCGAGCGCGTACACCACGCCGTGGC
>Ga0207639_10001823_pt1 | contig 14348 bp, 15 predicted proteins | sample KBSCornC32_FD_184299 | JGI IMG/M metagenome (GOLD analysis project Ga0207639, IMG submission 184299) | Corn rhizosphere microbial communities from Kellogg Biological Station, Michigan, USA - KBS Corn C3-2 (SPAdes) (version 2) | ecosystem: Host-associated > Plants > Roots > Rhizosphere > Soil ...
CATCAATCGCTGCTGGAACGGCGTTACGATGTTGAGGGCGATCAGCAGCGCCATCACACCGAAGACGATGCGCAGAACCTCGCCCGTGAAATAGCGTGCGAGAAATCCTCCAACAAAGGTCGCCACTGCAACGAACGGCGCCCAAAGCCGCAACCGCGCCAGATCCACGGCCCCGCGCTTAAAATGCGAACGGCCACTCATCAGCCCCGTCGGAATGATGATCGCGAGCGAGGACGCCACAGCCACATGCTGGGATACATCGCCAGAAAATCCGAGAGCCTCGAAGGCCGCGCTGAGGATCGGCACGATGATGACGCCGCCACCAACCCCGAGCAGTCCGGCGAAGACGCCCGATACGCAGCCGCCGACCGTAAGTGCAACGAGCAACGGCCAATAGGTCGCCACCAATGCCATCAGCTTTCCCCTAATAGATGCAGTACCACTTCGCGCCTGTGCGGGCGCGCCCGGTGCTCGAACAGATAGATACCCTGCCACGTGCCGAGCACCGGTCGTCCCTCGACAACCGGAATGCCGATGCTGGTCTGCGTCAACGCGGCCTTGATGTGGGCCGGCATGTCGTCGGGTCCTTCAGTCCGGTGGACGATCCAGTCCATGCCGTCTGGCGCGAGTCGCCTGAAGAATTCCAGGAGGTCGGTGCGAACGTCCGGATCGGCGTTCTCCTGGATCAGCAACGAAGCGGAGGTGTGCCGGCAGAATGCCGTCAGCAAGCCGGCGGCGATGCTGCTGGTCTCTACGAACTCCTCCATCTGGGCCGTAAATTCATAGAGTCCCGGCCCCCGGGTTGAAATTTCTAACCGCGTTACCAACTGTTGCATCGGTACTGCGCGTAACACGCAGCCGCAGGCGTGGGAACCGAACACGCCTCACGCCGTTGTGAGTCATCAAGCGAGGACTGTGCCGGGAGGGTACCCCGGATTGGTTCATCCCCGGTTCAGACCGACAGCGTCACTCCTCACCCAACTGACTCTAAAAAAGGAAACCCATCATGAGCTTCCGTAACTGGCTTCTTGCCGGCACCAGCGTGGCTGTGCTCGCGCTCGCCCCCATTGGCGTGGCGCGTGCGCAGGACGCCAACAAACCCGAACTCAAGGCAGCCTTCGCGGCCTATCAGTCGGACCAGAGCGACCAGAACAAGCAGGCGCTCGAGCAGGCATGCATCAATGCCGGCTTCAAGGGCCTCGACGACTGCATCTCGGCGCTGACTGGGGTGGCACCCGCCGACCAGGCGGCACCGCCGGCGCCGTCGTCGGAAGCGGCTCCGCCGCCCCCGGCTCCGTCGTCTGAAGCGGCGCCGCCTCCTGCCCCGGCATCCGAGGCGACTCCCGCTCCGGCGCCCTCCTCGTCCGAGGCAGCCCCACCGCCTCCCCCCGCGCCCAAGAACGAGGCTCCGGCATCGCCGCCCGCTGCCGCCTCCACCGAGGCTGCTCCCGCTTCGACTGAGGCGGCTCCGGCATCGACCGAGGCCGCTCCCACCGTGACCTCTTCGTCCGAGGCGGCTCCCACCGGTGCACCCGCGACCAATGGTGCAGTCGCCAAGCTCGAAGCCGCGGTCAAGGCCTACAACCGAGCCGTCGCCCAGCTTGCCGCCGGCAAGAAGAACGCCCAGCGCGATATCGACCGCGCCAAGGCGCAGATCGATTCAATCTGCAGCGCGGCTGGCTTTACCGATACCGATACCTGCCTCGCCGAGTTCAACCTGACTCTGTCGCCGCTGCCCAACGCGCCCGCCGAACCTGCCGCGGCGCCGAGTTCGGCACCGGAGGTCAGCCCGCCGGCCGCATCGTCACAGGAAGCTCCGCCCCCGTCGGTTCCGCCGGTGAGCGAGCTGCCCAAGGCCAGTGAAGAGGTCACTCCGAGCGCCGTCGAGGTGCTTCCCTCGACCGTATCGAGCGAGGCTGCCCCGATCCTCGACAGTGCCAAGGATCAGCAGAACAGCTCGAGCGCACCGGCTGCTTCGTCGGCACCCGCCGATCAGTCGAGCGCTGCATCGAGCGCCGAGCCGCCCCCGCCGGCACAGCCGGCCGGCCCGCCGCCAAAGGACGACAAATCGGCCCAGTCCGATATCCAACCGCCCCCGCCGCAGGATCTCTCGACGCAGACCGAAAAGGGCAAGCCCAAGCCGGCCGACTTTACGTTCATCCAGCCAGCGCCCCCGGCTGACAATCCGGATGTGAAGGTCGTCCAGAAGCCCAAGAACGATCAGGGCGGAATGGTCTTCCAGATCGGCATCAACATCTTCATCTCGAACCCCGAGCAGGAGCGCAATCGCTTCTACGATCCGAACCATGGCGACAAGGTCTTCTACGAGGACCTGAGCTTCGGCAGGACCCGTGAGACGATCGTTCGCCGCGATGGCACCAAGATCGTCACGATCTACGCTCGTGATGGAGACGTGCTGCAGCGCTCCAAGATCCTGCCCAACGGCCGCGAGATCATCCTCGCGTCGGCCGATCCGCGCGAGCGTGACAACAACAGCTGGGAAGACCCAGGCCGCAATCTGCCGCCGCTCGTCCTCAACATCCCGGCGCGTGACTATATCCTCGACGCCGACAGCGCCGATCAGGATCAGATCGACTTTTTCCTTGACCAGCCTCCGGTCGAAAAGGTCCGTCAGATCTATACGATCGACGACGTCAAGCGCTCGGCCCGTCTGCGCGACAGCGTGCGCCGGCTCGAGATTGGCGGCCTGACCTTCGATACCGGCAAGGCCACGATCTCGCGTGACCAGGTCGGCTCGCTCGCTAAGGTCGCCAAGGCGATGACGGATGTCCTCAAGAAGAATCCGGGCTCGGTGTTCCTCATCGAGGGCCATACCGATGCCGTGGGTTCGGACGTCGCCAACCTGGTTCTCTCGGACCAACGCGCCTCGACAGTCGCCCGGATCCTCACCGACTTCTACGACATCCCGCCGGAGAATTTGGTGACCCAGGGCTACGGCGAGCGCTACCTCAAGGTGAAGACCGATGGTCCCGAGCCGCTCAACCGGCGCGTCACCATCAAGAACATCACCACTCTGGTGGCCTACGTCGGCGACAAATAAGCCGAGACGACAGAAGCAAATCAGAAGGGCCGGGTCTCAACCCGGCCCTTTCTTTTGCGTGACGGGCGCCGCCAGCGCGCCAAGCTTGACGCTGTCGAACTGCTGCAGCCACCGCATGGCGATCGCATGGATCGGCACTGGATTGAGAAAGTGAAGCTTCTGCCGCCCCTGCTTCTGGGTCACAACGAGGCTCGCTTCTTCCAGCGCCACCAGATGCTTGGTGACCGCCTGCCGGCTGATCGGCAATCCGTCGCAAAGCCGGCTCAGCGGTTGCCCGTTTGTGCGCTTCAGCCGCTCCAGCAGCTGGCGCCGATACTCATCCGCAAGCGCAGTAAAAACCGCGTCCCGGCTCGATACACTCATTAAACACCAACCCCGCAGTCGCCGCCCCCGACCACGCCGGCTCAATCCTTACATGCTCAAATGCGCACGAATAAAGGCATTTCGCATGGCTATCCGCGAGGATTTTTCCGTCGCCGACTCCCGCATCGGCTTGACAACCTAACGATGAACCCGCCTGTTCGCGTCGATTTCATGGAGGCGATCCGGCATTGGAGCAGTCGACCGCCGCGCCGGCATCCATCCCTATCGGCGACGCTTCAGCGCCCCGCTGGAAGATCGTTCTTCTCCAGCTGATCTTCGTCTACCTGCTGGCCCTCAAGCTCGCCTATGACCTCTGGGCGATGCCGCTCGGCGACGAGGCCTATTACTGGATGTGGGGCCAGCACCTGAGCTGGTCCTATTTCGATCACCCGCCGCTCAATGGATGGCTGCAGGGGCTGTCGGCAGCGATCGTCGGATGGGGCCCGCTCCAGGTACGCCTGATGACCTGGCCAACCCTAGCGGCGACACTGTGGATCATCTGGCTTTGGAGCGGGCGCCTCGCCCCACACGACCGCTCCAACTGGTTCTGGCATTCAGCCGTCATCTATCTGTCGATGCCGGTCATTTTCCTGATGACGTCCGCGGCCCTGCCCGACCATCTGCTGATTCCGCTTGGCATAGGCTCGATCTACGCTTTCCAGGGTTTCGCCGAGAGCGCTGAAAATGGCGCCCCTCGTTGGCGCTCGCTGTTTGTCGCCGCGATCCTCCTTGGTCTCGCGGTGCTCACAAAATACAACGGCGTCTTCATCGGCATCGGATATGCCGTCTGGATACTGGTCCGCCCAAAACTGCGCGGCCTGTTTCTGAATTGGCGCCTCTGGGCAGCGGCGCTTCTCGCCATCGCGATGCAGGCTCCGGTGTTTTATTGGAACGCCACGGAAGGCGCCGCAAGTTTCCGCTTCCATCTTGCCGGCCGTGGCCTCGCCTTTGTCCAGCCGCAGCCGCTGCAAGCCCTCGCCTTCATCGGCGGCATGATCCTATCGATCTCCCCGATCCTCTTTGGCGCGCTCTTCCGCCTGCCTTTCCTGAAATCTGCAAGTGGTCGCGAGATACAAACCGTCAGCCTCGCCTCGACGCTGTTCCTGGTCTCGACGATATTCTGGACCGGCTTCGCGCTGTTCCTCGTAGTCTATTTCCACTGGAACATCGTCGCCTACCTCGCTCTTGCGCCCATCGCCTTCCGCCTGCTTGGCGGCCGCATCGCGCTCTGGCTGCACATTGGCTGGGGCCTGCTGTTGATCACGCCCGCTATGCTCAACTACATGGTGACCCCGCTCGCCCTCCCGGGCCTCAGCGACCCGGTGGCGGGCAGCGACTATGGCTGGCCCGAGGTCGCGGCGGAAATCTCAAAGGCCAAGGCGCAACATCCGGGCGCCTTTCTTGCGGCCACGCGTTACACCTACGCAGCACAGCTCGGGCTCATGTTGCACGACACTGGCATCGCCGCGTTCAACCCCATCCCCTCACAGATCGACTACTGGTTTGACGCTCGAGCGCATGCAGGCAACGATGCCTTGATCATCGCCGACGGCGCGTTTCCCATCGCCAATGCGCAATCCAGCTTTGCATTTTTGACCAAGCTCGAGGACATCCCGGTCATGCGCTTCGGCCAGAAAATCTGGACCTTTGAGCTCTGGCTCGGCAAAGGCTTCAGACCTGCCGCCAACTGAGGCGGCGCGGCCCAATTGCGTCGACACTGAGGCACGTAGATCGCGGAACAATTCGCAGGACGAGGCGTTCTTTGGGCCTACGGACTGAGAACAAGGAGGTCTCCCATGGCTACCCCAGACCGTGATGTGTACACCAACACCGACGGGACCAATCGGACCGTCTATACCCGTGAGAACAATTCGACTGCATGGTTCATCGGCATCGTTGTGGCGCTCGCGCTGCTGGCGATTGCGTATCTGGTCTTTTCGGCCAATTCGCAGCCCTCAACCACAACCGTGAACAATACCCCGGCTATCACCGCGCCGGCGGCTCCGGCTGACAATACTACGACCACTCTTCCGGACACCAACGCGACGCCGATGGCCCCGGCTACTCCGGCTGCCTCTGCCCCCGCGGCCACCGCTCCGGCGACATCGACCCCGGCGACCACTGCGCCCAGCGCGGCCCCGTCGGCTGCTCCGGCCCCGTCGGCCGCTCAGTAAGCATTTGGGTGGGCTGGAAAGCCGGCCCGCTCGATCAAAGACCCCGGCAAGTGCCGGGGTCTTTCCATATGGAACGCCGCTCCAGCGCACTCTCTGGTTGGCTAATCTGCGACCCATGACGACCGCAGGGCTCGAATTTGGCCCGCTGCACATCAGGCTGTCGCGTTTTTCCTGACGCTCTGATATCTGGGGCCGATGCAGATTTTCTACCTGAATTTGGACACCGAACCAGGTCGCCGCGCTTACATGGAAGCGCAGTTCGCCGAGGCGGGCGTCTCGGGCGAGCGGGTCAAGGCGATCACGCCGCGCGACATCGTCCCCGACGTCCTCCGGCAGGCCTGCGACAAGACCCGGCGCCACTGGGTCAGCCCGACCGAGCTCGCCTGCACGCTGACTCATCGCCTCGCCTGGCGCGAAATCATCGAGCGCAATTTGCCTATGGCCCTGATCCTCGAGGACGATGTCGTCCTCTCCCATCGCCTGCCGGAACTCCTGGCCGCAGTCGAACCTCTGAGCGACGGCCTCGACGTCATTCGTATCGAAACCCAGCAGCCCGATGTACGGCTCGGCCAGCCCGACCGTCGCAACGACACCGTCGAGTTGCGGCAGATCCACATGGTCGTCTGGGGATGCGGCGGCTACATCGTCACCAATGCGGGCGCGCGACGCCTCCTCGGACCGCTTTCACGGCTGGATGTCCCGGTCGATGCGGCGATCTTCAACTACCATTTGGGCATCGCCAATCAGTTGCGGACCCGGCAGGCGGTTCCCGCTGGAATTGCCAATGGCGACGCGGCGCGCCAACTGAAGGGCGAAGTTTTCGCAACGACCATCGGCGCGGTCAGGCGGCCGACCGACGAGCCCGAGCCCACCGGGCTTCGCAGCGCAACGGATGCTGCAGTTCGCCGCTGGGGCGGCATCGTCTCGCGCCGCCGGGACCGTATCCGAGGCTGGCTCGACCGGCGATTGCGCGGTATCGAAGCAGTGGACATCCCCCTCCTCTGATCGCAGGTCGCCCGCGCCTCGCGGCCCAACCCGGAAGCATCATGCAAATCGGCCTCTACTCATTCGCGGAGAACACGCCTGACCTGCTCAATGGCGGCCATCTGCAATCTCCCGCCGAGCGGCTGCGCGACCTGCTCGAGGAAATCGAGCTGGCCGATCAGGTCGGCCTCGATTTCTATGGGCTTGGCGAACACCACCGGCCCGACTTCGTCGCCTCGGCGCCCGTGACGATCCTCGCCGCGGCAGCGGAGCGGACCAAACGCATCCGCCTGTCCACCGCCGTCACGGTTCTGAGCTCGGACGATCCGATCCGCGTCTGGCAGCAATTCGCGACGCTCGACCTGCTCTCGAACGGCCGTGCCGAGATCATGGCCGGCCGCGGCTCGTTCATCGAGAGCTTCCCGCTCTTCGGCTACGATCTCGACGCCTACGATGACCTGTTCGAAGAAAAGCTTCAGGAGCTTCTCGAAATCCGCAAGGGCGGAAAGGTCAACTGGCCCGGCAGCAGCCACACGCGGCCCATCCCCGGCATGGAGATTTTTCCCAAACCCGTCCAGGATCCGCTGCCGCTCTGGATCGCGGTGGGCGGCACGCCCAATTCAGTAGCCCGCGCGGCCTATTTCGCCCTGCCGCTGATGATCGCCATTATCGGCGGCCGGCCGCAGCAGTTCCAGCCGCTCGTCCAACTCTACCGCGACACCGCGGAAAAGATGCAGCATGACCTGAGCAAGCTGCCCGTTGGCATCTCGTCCCACGGCTTCATCGCCGAGACGACACAGGACGCAATGGACACCGCCTTCCCCGCGCATCAGGCCGCCATGAGCCGCATCGGCAAGGAGCGCGGCTGGCCACCCACGACGCGCGAGCAATTCGAAGCGGGCGCCAGCCCCCACGGTGCATATTTCATGGGCTCGCCGCAGCAGGTGATCGACAAAATCATGATGCAGCACGAATGGTTCAAGCACGACCGATTCGGCCTGCAGCTCAGCGTCGGCACACTCCCTCACGCCAAGGTCATGAAAGCGATCGAGCTGTTCGGCACGGTCGTCAAACCGGCGGTGAACAAGGCGCTCGGCGCGTAGGGCAACTCGGACCGCCCGATCTCCTCCGCCGATTTGCCCCGTTCTTGACACGATCGGGTCACGAGCGGGCCATTGCCGCTCCCTAGAACGATTCCCTAGGAACGGCGTTTAGGCACAAAGAGGCCCGTGATGTTCATCCCGACCGAGACCCAGCAGCTCCCCCGCCGTCGCCGCTTCTGGCTGACCGAGGCGCTGATTGTTGCCGCTGTCTTGGCATTCGGCGGCTTCGCCCTGCTGTCCGACTCGCGTCTGTCTCCGGCCCAGCTTGCGAACTCGATTTCGGACTTCGTCGCCCGCTAGCTACTTCGCCCCGACGCGCTTGATGGATTTGATGGCCATTGGCGGCACGCGCGACTTCTCGGCGATCGCCCGATCCTGCGCCTCGATTTCGGTCTTGGCCGGATCATCGCCGTCGAGCCCTCCAAGCAGCTCCGCCGGGACCTTCCGGTTGGACCGTTGCGTGCCATCCTCATAGACGACGTTGAACAGCACGAATTCTGCGCGCGGCGAGGGTTTCTTGGCCATGACTATTCTCCTTGCAGGCGGCTCTACCTGCTCGGCGATGCCGCCACAAGCTTCGCCCGATAACGCGCGCGCCCTAATTGGCCTTGGGCCAGCCCTGCGAAAAAATCCCGTCGCCCTGCTCGTCCACAATGAGACGGCCCTTGGCGAGTGCAAAGTTCACGGCGTCCTCGCGCGAGCTCATTCGATCGGCCCGGACGAACTTGTGCACCTTGAGCTCGCCGCCGATGTCTTTCTCGATCTGCCCGCTGAGCTGATATTCGCCACCCACCTGTATGGGCGTCGCGCGGATGGTGAAGCCCTTATACTCCTCGCCCGGCGGCGGCGCTGTGTCGGCCGCCGGCGAACCGCCGCCAAACAGTGATTTCCAGAACGACATCTTTCTCTCCCTCGTGCGAGCTTACCCGCCCGCGGCACACCGCCAAACCCTTATTTGCCCGTCGGGGCGAAGGCCCCGTCCACCACGGCGGTGATGAGGATGCGCAGCAATTGGTTGGTGCGGTCCCGCCCGCCGGCTTCGTCCCCGCCGAAGAAATTCGTCGTGACCACGCCGTGAACGGCAGACCACAGCGCGCGTCCGGCGAGGCGCCGCTTCTGCGGCGTTGGCCAGGCCGGTGCGTCCTTGATGGCATCGCCGACGATATCGATCAGCCCGGATGGCTGCTCCTGATTGTCTTCATTGGAGCTCACGCCGCGCGTGCGGTTGAAGGCCAGCAGTGCCGACCAGCGCGAAGCGTTCGCCGAGACGAAATCGACATAGACCTCTCCGAGGCCAAGCAGGCGCTCACGCATTCGGTCGCGGGGGGAATCGGGGAGCTTGCCCGCCGCGATCTTGCGCGCGATGTCGGTCTCGATGGCCCCTATGCGCTCTCGCCCCATGGTCGCGAGTTCGGCATAGATTTTCGAGTTCGCGGTCAGGATCAGCCGGTCAAAATTGCCGAAAAGATTGTAGATCGTGCCCACCGACACGCCCGTCAGCTGCGCTACGGCGCGGGCCTTGACGCTCTCCAGCCCACCCTTCTCCATGAGCTTGAGCGTTGTTTTGATTAGGCTTTCTTTGACTTCCTGATGTTGAAGGGTCATCCGCCGCGTCTCCGTTTCCATCCATTTAGCACAAAATCTGAACTCCGTTCATTTTTTTCTTGAACGCGGTTCAAAACCGGCTATAACGACATTCGTGAACGTTGTTCAAAACGAACGGCGACCCCGCCGAGGCGGGAACCAACGGAGGACGTAATGTTCGACTTGATGTCCAGCCTTCCCCCTCTCCTGACGACGGTGCAGCACCGCCACTACATCGCCTGTGCCCTGCACGCCCGCTTCGCATCTCGCCTGCATGTCAGCGGTGGCCAACATGCTTGAGCTGCTGTCGACCCTGATCAAGGGCACCAACGCCCGGGCCATCGAAACGGCCACCGACGTCTTCGCGATCGACCTGATCAATCAGAAGATCCGCGAGGCCGAGGCCGGCGTGAACAATGCCAAGCAGGCCCTCGCCTCGCTGATCATGCGCCAGCGGGCCGAAGAAACCGCGCTCGGCGCCCTGCGCTACCGCAAGGGCGTCATGGAGGACCGGGTTCGCAAGGCCCTGGCCGCCGGTAACGATACCCTCGCCCACGACGGCGCGGTCGCTCTCGCGGAAATGGAGAACGAAGAAGCGGCCCGCGCTGATACCGTGGCCAAGGTTGGCGACCGCGTCGCCCGGCTTCGGCTCTCGGTCGAAAAGGCCCACCGCCGGGTCGTCGACCTCCGACAGGGCGCCATCACCGCCCGCGCCATTGACCTCGAACGCAAGTCGCAGCGTCGCGTGACCAGGGCGCTCGGCGCCAGCGCCGCCGAAGAAGCGGAGGCGCTGATCCGCCGCGTCGCCGATCAGGACGATCCGCTCATGCAGTCGGATGTCCTCGAAGAGATCGACAATTCGCTGTCCCACAAGACCACCGAGGACCGCCTGGCCGATGCCGGCTTCGGTCCTCCGACCAAGGTGCGCGCCGAGGACATCCTCGCGCGGCTCCGGACCACGCCTGCGCCTGCCGCCTGATCGTCATCAACCCCAACTCAAGGACAACTCAAATGAACAACCAGAACGCTGTCTACATCACCTTCAACGCCCTGGGCATCGCCACCGCTTACGGCATGCTCGCCCTCTCGGTCTGGCTCGCCCCGATCGACCTTGCCACCAAGGGCTATTGGGGCATGGGCATCTTCCTGCTCACCTTGTCGCTGGTGAACTTCGTCAAATACCGCCTCGAAGACCGCATGCAGCAGGAGCGCATCTTCAAGCTCGAAGCTGCCAAGAACGAAAAGATCATCCAGGACTACATCGCGCCGAACGCGTGATCGCTGAGCGACGGGCCGGATCGAATGATGGTCCGGCCCATCACCCATCCATCGGAGGAAGTTCATGTCCAATCTGGCATCCAGACTCTCCGGCAGGGTCACTCTCGACCTCGACCGGCTCGTAACGGAAGGATCGCTCAGCAGCGACGAGGCCGAACGCTTGCGTGCGCTGGCGCTACCTGCGCAGACCAACCGCATCCTCGCCAATGTCCTGCTCATCTTCGGCGCTCTTATGCTCGTAGCCGGAGTCCTCACGCTCAGGCCGGCGATCGATGTTGGCGTCGGCATGGCCGTCGGTGCATTGCTGGTGGGCGGCCTTCTGATCCGCTTGGCGCGCCACGAATGGGGATTGCTGGGGCAGACACTCGTGCTGATGGGCGTTCTTGGCCTCGGTGGTTGGGCAGCTCTGAGGTTTGACGGCCTCGGGCAGCCTTGGCCGCATCTGGTCGCGCCTTTCATCGCATCGATCACGATTGTTGGCGCCCTCGCATCACGCAATCGCGTCCTCGCGGCCCTCTCGCCTATTGCTGTCGGTGGTGTGATCGGCGCCGGGACAGGATACTGGCACGCCGCCTATGCGCTCTACATCTCGGAGGCGACGATCTGCGTGGTGCTGTTCACTGCACTTGCGGCCGTACTCTATTGGTCGCGTCCGCGCTGGCCCGCAATGCTCCAGGAAAGCACGCTCGTCGCCGCGCGCGTGAGCTTCATCCTTGCCAACCTCGGATTCTGGATCGGCTCGCTATGGGGCGACTATCCCGGTGAGATGTGGTTTACGTCGGAAACGGTGTGGTCACATGACGCCGCCTGGCGCGCAACGGCGTTCCATGTCGCCGACGTTGCGTTCTCCGTCGGCTGGGCGGCCTTCCTCGTCGGCGCCCTCTACATCGGCCTTAAGACCCACCGGCGCTTCGTGGCAAACTCGGCGATCGTGTTCCTCGCCATCCATCTCTACACGCAGTTCTTCGAACGCTTCTATCTGCATGCCGAAGCGGCAGTAGCAGGCGGAGCCGGCCTCATCGTGCTGGGCATCGCGTTGTTCCGCTTCGACCGCTGGCAACGCGAACGTGCCGTTGTCACAGCCGCATAAGGGAAGGGCCGCTCGCGCGGCCCTTCTTGTTTCTAGTTATCGAGGAAGCTCCTGAGCTTCCGTGACCGGCTCGGGTGCTTGAGCTTGCGCAGAGCCTTGGCTTCGATCTGCCGGATGCGTTCGCGGGTCACGCTGAACTGCTGGCCCACCTCTTCGAGCGTGTGGTCGGTGTTCATGCCGATGCCGAAGCGCATGCGCAGTACGCGCTCTTCGCGCGGCGTGAGCGAGGCGAGGACGCGTGTCGTGGTCTCGCGCAGATTGCTCTGGATCGCCGCATCGATCGGCTGCACCGCGTTCACATCGGGAATGAAATCGCCGAGGTTCGAATCCTCTTCGTCGCCGATTGGCGTTTCGAGGCTGATCGGTTCCTTCGCGATCTTCAGGACCTTGCGGACCTTGTCCAAGGGCATCTGCAGCTTTTCGCTGAGCTCCTCGGGCGTCGGCTCGCGGCCGATCTCGTGCAGCATCTGGCGGCTTGTGCGCACGATCTTGTTGATCGTCTCGATCATGTGCACCGGGATGCGGATGGTGCGCGCCTGGTCGGCGATCGAACGCGTGATCGCCTGCCGGATCCACCACGTCGCGTAAGTCGAGAATTTGTAGCCGCGCCGATACTCGAACTTATCGACAGCCTTCATCAGGCCGATATTGCCTTCCTGGATGAGGTCCAGGAACTGCAGGCCGCGGTTCGTGTATTTCTTGGCAATCGAGATCACGAGGCGAAGGTTGGCCTCAACCATCTCCTTCTTGGCGATGGCTGCTTCGCGCTCGCCCTTCTGCACCTTGTGGACGATCCGGCGGTACTCGGTGACATCGAGCCCGGCTTCCGTCGCGAGCGTATGAATTTCGCCACGGATCTCGCCGACCGTGTCGCCCTCGCGCTTGATGAACTCCGCCCAGTTCTTGCTGCGCGTGGTGACGGCCTTGCTCCAGCCGTCATCGAGCTCATGGGTGTAATAGGCTTCCAGAAAATCTTCGCGCTTGACGCCATAGCTCTCGGCCAGACGCAGCAGTCGGCCCTCGAGCCGCACGAGCCGTTTGTTGATGTCATAGAGCTGCTCGACAAGGCTCTCGATACGCGACGCGTTGAGCGACAGCGACTTCACGTCGCCGATGACCGATGAGCGGAAATTGTCGACCTTCTTGGTCTCCGCGCCCGTCACCGGCTTGGTCCGGTCGGCCGCATGCTTGTCCTGGAGCTTGCGCATCTTGCCGTAGGCTTCGGCGATGCGATCGAAGGTCTCGACCACCTGTGGCTTGAGCTCGGCTTCCATCGCGCTCAGCGACAGCGCGTTCTCGAAATCGTCGTCGTCGTCCTCGACCGGATCCTGCGGGGCCTGCGGCTCCTCGGGCACGTAGTCGTCATCCTCGTCGCCACTGGCGCGCCGCGGCGCGGGCTTCGGCGCCTCGGTCTTGGCGGGCGCGGGCGCAGCGGCCGCCGGCACTGCGGCTTCAACCGGCATTGCGGGCGCCGCCTGCTTGGCATCGGGACCCGCATAGGTCGCTTCGAGATCGATGATGTCGCGCAGCAGAATCTCGGCATTCGCCAGCTGGTCGCGCCAGATGATGATCGCCTGGAAGGTCAGCGGAGACTCGCAGAGCCCCTCGATCATCGTCTCGCGGCCCGCTTCGATGCGCTTGGCGATGGCGATTTCGCCCTCGCGCGACAACAGCTCCACCGAGCCCATTTCGCGCAGATACATGCGCACCGGATCGTCGGTGCGATCGCTGCCCTCGCGGGTGTTCGACTTCGACGCGACCGCCGTGCCGGTCCGCTCGGCGAGCTCGGTCGACTCTTCTTCCGCCGTCTCGGGCTCGGCTTCTTCGACCTCGTCCTCGTCGACCACGTTGATCCCCATCTCGGAGAACATCGCCATGATGTCTTCGATCTGGTCGGGCGACACTTCCTCGCTCGGAAGCACCGCGTTCACCTCTTCATAGGTGACGTAGCCGCGCTTCTTGGCCGTCTTGATGAGCTTTTTGACCGCAGCATCCGATAGATCGAGCAGCGGGCTATCGGGAGTCTCGGTCTTTTCGCCATCCGCCGGCTTCTCGCCATCCTTGGCGGATTTCGGCGGAGCCTTGGACGCGGCTTTGGCGGCAGATTTGATCGTGGTGGAGGTGGTGGCTTGCAACTGCGGTGACTTCACTTCGCTGGTCTTGGAGGCGCCCGACTTCGGCTCTGGCTTGGCCTTCGTCGGTGCTGCATCCGGCTTCTGGGCGACCTTTGGAGTCGCCTTGGGAGCCGGCTTGTCAGTCGGCTTGGGAGGTGTCTTGGCGGCGGTCTTGGGCACCGGCTTGGTCGTGGTCTTTGGCGCAACCTTGGGCGCCTTCGCCGCGGTCTGCTTGACCGGCTTGGGCTGAGTCTTCGGCGCCGGTTTGACCGGCGTCTTTGCGACGGGCTTCACGACCGCCTTTGCTTTGGGCGCCGGCTTGCTGACCGGCTTTGCCGAAACCTTCGTCTTGGCTTTGACGGCCGGCTTGGCCTTACTCGCCGGCTTGACCATCGCCTTGGGCGCGGTCTTGGGCGCTGCTTTCTTGACCGGCTTGGCTGCCGGCTTCTCGGGCTTGGCTTTCGCCTTGCCTGCCTTTGCTGTTGCCTTCGTAGCCATCTGGCTCACATGCTCCATGGCCCCTCGCCGGGCCGGGCGTTATTCGTCGGCAGTCATGGCAGCATCAGGAACGTAGGGCTCGCCCGGGACCTGATTCGT
>Ga0207639_10001827_pt1 | contig 14330 bp, 14 predicted proteins | sample KBSCornC32_FD_184299 | JGI IMG/M metagenome (GOLD analysis project Ga0207639, IMG submission 184299) | Corn rhizosphere microbial communities from Kellogg Biological Station, Michigan, USA - KBS Corn C3-2 (SPAdes) (version 2) | ecosystem: Host-associated > Plants > Roots > Rhizosphere > Soil ...
AACGCTCACCATCACAACGCTGGCTGCCGCTGGCGACGAAATCATCTCCAGCAATTCGCTCTACGGCGGCACTTATAACCTCTTCCACTACACCCTACCGCGCCTTGGCATTAACGTCCGCTTTGTCGATCCCGACGACTTCGATGCTGTGCGTGCCGCCATCAATCCAAAGACCCGCGCCATCTACGCCGAGTCCCTCGGCAATCCCAAACTCGACGTTATTGATGTCGAGAAGCTAGCTTCCATAGCCCACGAAAACGGCCTCCCTCTGGTGATCGACAATACCTGCGCCTCGCCAGCCCTACTTCGACCCATCGAGTGGGGAGCCGATATTGTCGTCAACTCCGCCACGAAATTCATCGGGGGACACGGCACCACCATCGGTGGCGTTATCGTCGACGCCGGCCGGTTCGACTGGGCCGCTTCCAGCCGCTTCAAGGAGTTCACCGAACCGGATCCCTCGTACCACGGGCTCTCGTACACGCAAGCCTTCGGGCCACTCTCCTTCATCCTCAAGGCGCGTATTCAGGGCCTTCGCGACACCGGGGCCGCACTCGCCCCGCACAGCGCCTTCCTCCTGCTCCAGGGGCTTGAAACGCTCCACCTCCGCATGGAGCGCCATTCCCAGAACGCCCTTGCCGTCTCAAAGCATCTCGAGCAGCATCCCGGCGTGGAATGGGTCAACTATCCCGGCCTCGAGTCTAGCCGCTACTACTCGCGCGCAAGGAAATACCTGCCTAATGGCCAATCTTCGCTGCTCACCTTCGGTATCAAAGGTGGATACGATGCTGGCAAGAAATTGATCGATTCGCTGCAACTCTTCTCTCTTGTGGCCAACATTGGAGATGCGAAATCGCTTGTCATCCATCCAGCTTCGACGACCCATCAGCAATTATCCGTTGAGGAACAGGCGGCGACCGGCGTAACCCCCGAACTCGTTCGCCTATCAATTGGTATTGAAGACATCCGTGACATTCTCGCCGATCTCGATCAGGCAATCGAGGCTGCCAATGGACACGCATTTGCAAATTCGGCGGAAACCGCGGCTCGTGCTTCAAAATGAGTTCCATGTCCGAAGCTGTTACCGGGCCGGATCCAGCACCGGCCCGGTCCTCTGTACTTGAACCCACGTACGAGGGAGATTTCATCCTGGACCAGCACCTAGTGCTGGAGAGCGGTCGCACGCTAGCGCAACCGACGCTTCACTACGCCGTTTACGGCAAGCTCAACGCCGCCCGTGACAATGCTGTCCTAATCTGCCACGCACTATCGGGCTCCGCAAGGGTAGGGGATTGGTGGCCCGAGGTCTTCGCTCCCGGTGCACTCCTCTCCCTGGAACACGACTTCGTGATCTGCATCAACCTGCTCGGCTCTTGCTACGGCTCAACGGGTCCCGGCTCCGTCGATCCAGAAACCGGACTGGTCTACGGTCCTGATTTTCCCCTGGTTTCCATCCGCGACAACGTCCGCGCACAGGCTCAACTTCTCGACTCGCTTGGCATCCGACGATTACATCTTGTCCTGGGGGGGTCCATTGGCGGCATGCAGGCGCTTGAATGGGCTATCCACGACCCCGGGCGTGTCGAAAAGGCCGGAATCATTGGCGTGGCCCCCCTGACAGCCATGGGACTCGCACTCAATCATCTCCAGCGCCAGGCCATCCAGAACGACCCGAACTGGGACGGCGGTTACTACCTGCCTCAGCGCCCACCGAGTCATGGCCTGTCCCTCGCCCGCCAAATCGGCATGCTGAGTTACAAATCGCCCGCCCTCTTCGAGGAACGCTTCTCCCGCAACCCAAACCGAAATGGGGAAGACCCCTGGAGACACGACGATCACGGTGGCGGCCTCATCGGTGGGCGCTTCGACATCGCAGGGTATCTCGACCATCAGGGAGAGCGCTTCAACGAGCGCTTCGATGCCAACTCGTATCTCGCTATCATGCGCACCATGGACATTTGGCACCCTCTGAACGGATACACATCCGCACACGAAGCCTATGGCCGAATACGCGCCAAGCTCATTTTTATCGGCATCAGCTCAGACTGGCTCTTTCCGCCGGAGTCCGTCCGCGCCTTCGCTCGATCCATCCAGGGCGCCGGTGTCCAGGCCGAATACCGCGAGATGACTAGCTCTCATGGACACGATGCCTTCCTCGCTGAACAACCTGAGCTGCTTCGCCTCCTCCAGTAGCCCGTTCTCGATCCCGTTACCCTCCCGTGGGAACCTCAGGAAACACTTTTTCGGAATTCGGTGTCTAAGCACTCAGCGACTGGCTCAGGGGTAAGCCGTCGGTGCCCGCCAGGGAGGAAGAAAGATTTCCGATAGATACTTGGTTAGACAGATGTCAGATTGTGCGATGGCGCATCGATTATCTCTTGAGCCTCGGAATCCCGCACCTTGTTGGCGCCCCGAGAGTGTATCCTCTTGTCATCAAATAACCTGCCTTGTCACTTTGGGCATGGCTTTCTATAATCCTTCCAACACCGCATTGGACATCGTGGGAATGTCTAACCCTCGAAGAGTGTCAGATTCCCGGTTAGAAGATTCCCCGAGCGAGTGCTTGAGAAACCGATTTCACTTCCGCATCTCCCAGGAGCACTGAATGAAGAAGTTTGTCTTTGCATCTGTGATGGCGTTGGCGAGCTTGAGCCTCGTTCCCGCACCCACGCTGCGCGCACAGGATCAGTCAGGCACGATTCAGATTAAGGATCCTGCTGAATTCAACGCGTACCAAATGGCCACCACCCAGTCGGACCCGAAAGCCAAGGCCGCGGCTCTCGAAGACTTTTTGACGAAATACCCTCAGAGCTCCGCCAAGGCCGCGGTTCTCGATATGCTGCTGGGTACCTACCAGCAAATGGGCGATGCACAGAAGACCACGGATACGGCCAAGAAGATCCTGCAAGTCGATCCGAATTCACTGAAGGCGATCTATATCGCAGCTTTCAATGAAAAGAATCAGTGCGCCAAGACCTCTGACCAGGCTACCTGCGACGATGCGGGCGCTCTGGCGCAGAAGGGCCTCACGGTGCCGAAGCCTGCCGGCGTTGCGGATGATCAGTGGAAGCAGCAGACTGATGCTACCTATCCGTTCTTCCACTCGGTGCTTGCGGTGGTTGCACTTGTGTCGAAGAAAGACCCGAAGACTGCTGTAGACGAGTACACCACCGAGCTGAAGATGTACCCGATGCCCGACACAACCAAGGGCCAGGCGTTAGGCGATACCCTTCAACTCGCACTTGCGTATGTGAAGCTCCAGCTTCTCGATGCCCAGGCGGCACGCGAAGCGCAGGACAAAGCGAAGGCGACGCCCGGCGATGCAGCACTAGCACAGGCCGCCAAAGCTGCAACTGACAAGGCGAATGGAGATTACCTGACCGCTGCCTGGTTCTTCGCCCGCACCTGGAGCTATGCGCCGGCCAACTTCAAAACACAAATTCAGCCGCAGCTTGAGTACTACTTCAAGAAGTACCACGGCAATACCGATGGTTTGAACGACCTGAAGACACAGGCTGCCGCGAATCTCTTCCCGCCGGCGGACCTGGCAACGAAGTACACCGCTGCCAAGACTCCTGAGGAGCAGATCCACGACCTTCTCGCCAACACGCCGGATCCCAACACGCTGGCTTTGGCCGATAAGGAAACAGTCCTCTCGGTCGGCAGCAAGGAAGATGCTGACAAGCTCTGGGCTTTGCTGCAGGGCAAGGACACGCCGGTCCCGGGCACCGTCATCGAAGCAAATGCAAATCAGGTGAAGGTCGCTGTTACGCAGGATGCGAAGGACGCCAAGACTGCGGACTTCATCGTCAACATGAAGGAACCGATTCCGGAGAAGGAAATTCCGGCCGTCGGCAGCGAACTCAAGCTGCTGAAGGACGGAGGACCGGAACTGGACGGTACTTACGACACCTACACGCAGGTTCCAGCTTCAGCGACGGCTGCGGCAAGCGCGCAAATCGTGCTGAAAGACGGGATCCTGCAAACGAAGAAAGCTCCCGCGCGGAAGCCGGCTGCAGGACGTCGTCCCGCCGCTGGGGGAGCCCGCAAGAAGCCACAGTAGACCAGCTTCGTTTCTGGAGAGATGAAGGGCAGCCCTCGTGGCTGCCCCCTTCTTTTGCGGCGATGATAACCTTGAAGCAGATGGTGCGTTTTACAATCCCCCAAGCCAGACTCATACCGTGTCTTCTCGCACTCGCGATTTGCATCTGCGCCTTGAATGCCCAGAAGGGTCAGAGGGTCGTCCCAGCGCCCGTCGATCCCAAGCCATTTTCGGCGATCGCTGCTCGGAGCGCTCCGATCTACACGGTCGGCTTTCGATCGGCCGATGAGATTTCGCAGCAGGATCGGCTGTTGATCGCGAACGCTGAATCGTCGATTGCAGAGCACGCCGGCTTCGCGGGGCTCGAATATCAAGGCTCGGCCTGGACTTCACGCCAGGTCGTTTGCCCCTCCTTTCCGAACCATCTGTTTCTCCAGTACACGCGCAATAACGGGTCGGGCGATGTCTCTGTCTTTTCCGCTTCCATTCCACGTAATGGCGAGGGCCGAGTGCGGATAGTGCCGATCCTCAGGCGAAGTTACTCGCTGTTTTCTCCGGCGCCCATTAATTCGCTTACTATTTCGGCATTCAATCACATTCGCGCCGAAGAGGGGCAGTCCGCAAACGCCGACTGGCTCGGTAACGCACTGTGCTACGCCGCTCTCGCCGGCTCACAGCCGGAGATTGTCAAACCCGGTGCAACGCCCGAATTAGGCAAACCTGTGGCTGCGCTCAGCGCTCAACTCGAGATCCAAACGCAGGATCATCGAGAAGAGGTGATTCGTTTCGACGATGCGGCGGGTCATCCGCACGCGACGGAATGGACAATGACCTTCGCTCGGAACGGACGATTGATTAAGGCCACACACAGATCGGCAACTCTGAGATCGGTTCGGCCGGTTTCCAATCGGCCGGCAGTTGCGCGTAGCTGGCCCGCGCCGCAGAGTCCTCAGGACTAGATCGATTCGGGGACTGAGCTTTCACTCGCCAAGCATGATTCGCTGAATCGAAGTCGCGCGCCCTGTAAGGGGCTCGCATTTGATGAGCGCCGCGCACATTTTTGGGTTAGCCTTGGCGGCTTCGAATTTGCCCGGCATGCCGGTGAGAAATCGATGCAGCACCAAATCCCGCTCTACTCCGATCACGCTGTCGTATGGACCGCTCATGCCGACATCCGTCTGGTAGGCCGTACCGCCTGGGAGGACTCGCTCGTCCGCAGTCGGTACGTGAGTGTGAGTGCCGAGCACTGCGGTGACGCGACCGTCAAGGTGCCATCCCATGGCGACTTTCTCGCTGGTGGCTTCGCCGTGAAAATCCACCACGATCACTTTCGCTTTGATCGCGGACAGAATTTCATTCGCGGCGAGAAATGGGTTGTTGGTGCCGTTCATGAAGACCTTGCCCATGAGGTTCACGACGGCGAACTCCGTGCCGTTTTGTGTTTTGCCTTCGAAGACTCCGTAACCGGGAACGCCGCGTTCAAAATTCGCAGGCCGTAGAACGCGTCGCGCACGCTCCTGGCTGTCGGCAGGTGCGGAATTCATGTACTCGATCAGCTCCCGCTTGTCCCACACATGGTTGCCGGTAGTCAGAACATCAGCGCCCATATCGAAGAGCTCTTCGGCGATCTGAGGAGTCACTCCGAAGCCGCCGGCGGCATTCTCAGCGTTGATAATCAGCAGTTCGACATTGTGCGCCTCGCACACATGGTCCAGGTGCTCGCGAACGATGCGGCGTCCCGCGCTGCCGAAGATGTCGCCGACGAAAAGGATGTTCAAAGACAGCTCCTGGCTTTAGCTACTAGCTGCTAGCTTCTGGTTCCTGATTCTTTTGCTCTGTGTCCCTCATCAGGGGAAAAAGAATGACGTCGCGGATCGACTTTGATCCGGTGAGGAGCATGACGAGCCGGTCGATTCCGATGCCTTCGCCGCCGGTTGGCGGCAAACCATAGGCGAGCGCCCGCACGTAGTCCTCGTCCATTTCATGAGCTTCGGCGTCGCCGCGGGCACGCTCTTTTAATTGCTCCTCAAATCGCTTGTGCTGCTCCACAGGATCGTTGAGCTCGCTGAACGCATTTCCGAGTTCGAAGCCGCCGGCATAGATCTCGAAGCGCTCGACCCATTCGGGGTCGTCCGGCTTTTGCTTCGAGAGTGGCGAGATCGCGGTGGGGAACTCGTAGATGATGGTTGGCTGCTGCAGGTATTTTTCGGCTACAGCTTCGAAGATGCCGGCAATTGTCTTTCCGGCCGGCTCCGCAGGCTGATAGTCGAGATTCTTGCCGGAATTGCGAAGGCGTTCAACAAGAGACCGGAGGCGGTGATGATCGGAACCGTCTCCGATGATGTCGAGATCTTCAATGGCGGGCTTCGGCCCAGCGGTTTCTTCGGGCCACCACTTGATGATCGCTTCGCGCATGGTCAGCTTCTCGACTTTGCCGAAGTCGAGAAGCACGCCATTGAACTCGGAGATGGTTGTGCCGTTGACTTCGAGCGCAACGAATTTGAGCAGGTCGATGGTGAGTTGAATCATGTCCTCGTAGTTCGCATATGCCTGGTAGAACTCGAGCATCGTGAACTCGGGGTTGTGCTGAGTGCTGACGCCTTCGTTGCGGAAGTTGCGATTGATCTCGTAGACGCGATCGAGACCGCCGACGACGAGACGCTTCAGGTAGAGCTCGGGCGCGATCCGCAGGTACAGATCCATATCGAGCGCGTTGTGATGCGTCTTGAAGGGCCGTGCTGCCGCTCCGCCCGCGATGGGCTGCATCATCGGGGTTTCCACTTCGAGGTAGCCGCGGTCATCAAAAAAACGGCGTAGTGCCCGAAGGACCTTCGCGCGTTTCACGAACACCTCGCGCGCATCAAGATTCGCAAACAGGTCCACGTAGCGCTGCCGGTAGCGCAACTCCACGTCAGCTAGCCCGTGGTACTTCTCAGGAAGCGCCAGCATGGCTTTTGCGAGAAACGTCAACTTTTCGACATGAACGCTCAGCTCGCCGGTTTTCGTGCGGAATAGATAACCCGACGCCCCGACGTGATCGCCAAGGTCCAGAAGCTTGTAGAGTGCCCAGCCTTGCTCGCCGACCGCATCGAGCCGGACGTAGATCTGGAGCCGCTCTCCACCCTGTTGCAGGGTGGCGAATCCTGCCTTGCCCATGACGCGGATGGCCATAATCCGGCCCGCGATTGTAACGGTGGTGCGCTCGGCATCCAGCGTTTCGGCGGCTGCCTCGCCCCATTTCGCCCGGATTTCCGGGATGGTATGGGAAGCAGGGAACTGGTTGGGATAGGCGGCCTGCCCAAGCTTTTCGATTTCGGCAAGTTTTGACCGGCGCAACTCAAACAAATTGCGCTCGAATTCCGAATCAAACACTGTATTTCCTTTTGTGTGCAGCGATTGAGGTCTAACGGTCAGTATAGCTGTGCATCATGCTCAAAGTGCGTCCACAGCTTCGCGGCCTTGCTTCGCTTCGTGTATAACCACCAAGGGATGCCCTTCAATCGCCCACTACCGGATTCCGGCTCGCGCTCAAAGCGCTCCGACGGCATCGATGCGATTGTGAAAGCCGAGACCGGCATCCAGATCGCACTGATTCTTCCCAGCTCTGTTGTTGTCTGCTGGCTCATCGGCGCGTGGGCGGACAAGCACTTTCATCAGACCTGGATTTCGATCGCTGGCATCGTCTTTGGTGCTATCTCCGGCCTGGTTTACATCATTCAGTATGTGATCCGTGCCGACCGTCAGGACCGAAATGAAACTGCGGCACAAAGTGGGACGGGAAAGGGCCCGACAAGTTCAAATCAATGACCCAGGAAGTGCATCCTTTGCTTGAACTGCCCAATGACGCGGCTGAAGTGATGCTTCAGCGGGCCATGGTCAAAACATTGATTCTGGGAGCGATTGCGTCGATTGTGCTGCTGGTTGCATCGGGCTGGCGAAATGCCGGCATGCTGATGGCCGGAGCCCTCATCTCAGCTGCAAGTATCTTCGAGTGGCAGCGCTTGGCCCGCGTAATCCGGGCCAAACTCGAGGCCGAAAAGACTCCGCGAAGCGCTCCGGCCGTCGTGGTTTTCTTTCTCCTCCGCCTCGTCCTCTACGCCGGGGCCATCTATGTTAGCCTGAAGTGTTTACAGGGCTCGGCGGTGGCGCTGCTCTGCGGGTTGGGATTGGCTGCAATCACTATCCTCTGGCAGGCACTGCGCATGCTCCTGGACTAGCGATTGACATCCACATCGGATGATCTTTCCGCATAACTAACAAGGAAAGACCAAGTCTTCATGCCCGAATCTTATGCTTTCACCCGCCTGCTGAATCACCTCTTTGGCGGAATGATCACCTCGATTATGCAGTCGATGGGCATCCATCCTGCGAATCCCGGCGCACCGATCAGCAACACCTTCGCCGTCGAATTGCTCGTTGTTCTGGGACTGATTGCGTTCTTCGTTATTGTTCGGATGACGCTGTCGCCCGACAAGCCCGGCGCGTTTCAGCACGTCGCTGAGATGATCTCTGAGTTTACTGGGAATATGGGCGAGCAGGTGATCGGCCACGACGCGCCGAAGTTCCAGGCATACGTCACCTGCATCTTCCTTTTTGTGCTGATCAACAACCTGATCGGCCTCATTCCAGGCGTTCCGGCTCCGACCACATCGCCCTTTGTGCCGCTTGGACTCGCAGTGCCGACGTTTCTCTATTACAACTGGCAGGGTTTTCGCTCGCACGGCATCGGATATCTGAAGCATTTCGCGGGGCCCATCTGGTGGATGGCGTGGCTGCTGATTCCGATTGAACTTGTGTCGCACTTCGCCCGCATCATGTCGCTCACGATTCGTCTCTACGCGAATATGTACGCCAGCGACATGCTGACGCTCGGATTCTTTTCGCTGATTCCAATTGGCGTGCCCGCAGTCTTCCTAGGATTGCACGTGTTTGTGTCGTGCATCCAGGCGTTTATTTTCATGCTGCTGTCGATGATTTATCTATCGCTGGCAGTCTCGCACGAGTCGCACTGAGCGGCGCGAGCGGATCTTGGCACCGGCCGAAAGGCCAGTCCGAGACGAACAAAAGAATTCCGCCGGAGAGTTGCTCCCGCTCCGGATCAACGGCAAGGCCGCAAGCGTGAGGGGACCAGCACGGTGAGTCTCAACCACCCACTGGCGGCCAAATTTTGGGGATGCAGGAGAACTATGCGGAAGCTTCAATACGTATTCATGGCGCTGGCTGCTCTCTGTTTCGCCGTTCCGGCGTTCGCACAGGGCGGGGAACCAGCTGCTCTCAACCTGGTGCCGATTGGCGCCGGTATCGGTATGGCCTTGGCGGCCGGCCTTTGCGGGCTTGGTCAGGGCAAAGCCACTGCTTCGGCTTGCGAAGCGCTGGCACGCAACCCCGGCGCTCGCGGAGGCCTGATGATCTTCCTGATCCTCGGCCTGGCCCTCATCGAGTCGCTCACCCTGTTCACCCTGGTCATCATCCTGCTCAAGGTGAAGGTCTAGGGATATTTCTTCCTTTAGAAGCGGGTCCGCTTTGGCGGACCCGCTTTTTCATTTACCCGCAAGCTCGCCCTTGCTTCGTTTCGTCTTCGTCTCGCTTCCCCTAAGGATTGCGATCGCCTGCTGGTATCTCAACCCAGCTGGAACCGTGACGAACTGGCTCTGATCTTCGGCGGTGTCGAACGATTTCGTTTTGAAAACCACTCTTGCGCTCATCTTCATGTCGAAGTGGACGATGCGCCATTGATGATCGCCCACGTCAGCCTGGACGATCCTGATGGTTCCCCCTTTGTACAGCCGCCCGAGAATTCCCCAGCCAAAATCAACATCTTGCTGTAGCCGGCCTTCGAGCCTCACCACCCGTTCCTGAGTGGAGTCGACCCATATCTCTCCGGCCATTTGCGTCAGCACCTGCGTCTCGAGGTCCGGAGGGTCGAACCTGGGATTGGGTTTGAAGTTGAACTTTTCTACCGCTCCACCTGAACCTTGTTCGGGGCCAGCATATTCGTACACAAACGCTTTCGGAAGAGATCTCAGAACTTTCAAGGCTCTCGCCGTGTCCTGGTCCTGGGACTGTTTGCGATGCCGCTGTTTTCCCGGGTCGCTGAGCAGTTGATTGAGGCGAGCCTGTTCGCGCTCTTCATCGGCTGCGGCTAAAGGCGCGTCATTGACAGCAACAAGCCGCGCCACCGCACCATCTGCCGTTTCACAAATTTCCTTGGTGGTCGTCAGCCGCGGACTCGACTTTCGCAGTCGGTAGCGCATCGGATGCTGGGTATCGCTCGCAGCGCGCACCTCATTGGCCAGTGCCCGCTGGACGAGCCCGTCATTGTCCGCATGAGCTCGAGCGGCAATCAGTACCCATACCAGAATGAAGCTTTTGAGTGGAGGCACCGGCAATAGTTTATCGTCCTTCGCTTTTCCTCATCCCTGGTTACTTATAGCTTGGACGCAGTTCTGAGGTGCCGGATTCTTAAACTGATCGGTTCAGCCCCGATGTTATAGTCGATATGGGACTTCGGATGTTCTGGAATCCGACGCCGGCGCCGCCCAAATCCTTTGGAACGCATCAATTGGACACAATTGGCGTCCGTGCCGGGTGTTCCCCGAGATTTCATGTTTCTGGAAGGAAATTGATCCATGGCAACTGAAAATGGTTCTGCTCGGATTGGCAAATCCGTGGTAATTCGTGGCGAAGTGAAGGGCGGCGAAGACTTGATTATCGATGGACGAGTCGAAGGGACCGTGACACTGACCGAGAGCCGTCTGACCATCGGGCCCAACGCGAATGTCGCAGCCGATCTCTCGGCACGCGACATCCTGATTCAAGGCCAGTTGCAGGGCAATATCGTCGCTACCGGACGGGTCGAACTTCGCGCGGGCAGCGTCGTCGAAGGTGATGTTCGAGCACTCCGTCTGGCCATCGAAGACAATGCCGTTTTCCGTGGCAAGGTCGACCTGACGCAGGGCGCCAAGTCCCCAGACAATGCGCCGGCCGGCGCGAAAGCTTAGTGTCAGCGAGCGACGGGTGGATCATCGTACGCACCCGCATCACGAGGGGACTTCAAAGTGATTCGCAGTTGGTTTGATAAAGCCAAAGAGAACGATCAGTCCGCGGGTCATGCCGCGAGCGGTCCCCGCTATCCGCGACACAGCGGAGCATGGACAGCTCTGCGCAAACGCCTCCAGTCTGAGCCGGGATTGCGCATTATTGACTCAGGCGCAACGTCGCCAACGAACATCAATTACCTGACCAACCTGGGACACAGTGTGTTCCTTTGCGATCTGGTTACTGAGGCCTGCACGGGCTCGTGGCAGACCGGCACCGACGAGAACGACAAGCCCATCTACGACACTGAGTCATACCTGAAGCAGACTCTCGATTTCGCGGGAAAAATGTATGACATCGTTCTGCTGTGGACCTCGCTCGATTATCTTCCCGAACCGTTTGTACCTGCGGTTGTCGCTCATCTTTATGCATCGATCAATCCCGGCGGCCAGGTCCTGGCCTTTTTTCACACGCGCAAGCAGCCTGAAGAATCTGCCTTCTGCCGCTTCCATGTAACTGAGGGCGACACGGTGGAAATGCAGACAGCCCAGCCATTTCCCATTCAGCGCGTTTTCACCAATCGCAGCATTCAGGATCTCTTCAATCAGTGGTCGGGCTTCCGGCAGTTTCTTGCAAAGGACAGCATCTCGGAAGTTCTTATCACACGCTAGCGGAACCGGAATAGCTCCCTCGCATCCAATCCCTCGGGCCCACATCCCCGCTAACTTTCCGTGGAGCGAATATGATTTCTTTGAAAGGCACGCGCGTGACATGGCTCGGACACGCCACCGTTCTCGTCCAGACGGCCAAAGGCACCAACATACTCATCGATCCCTTCATCGAAAACAATCCGAAGTATCCCAAGGGCTTCAAGCTTCCCGAAACGATCCACTACATCTTGCTGACACACGGGCACGGAGACCACATCTCGGACGCTGTGCCGGTTGCCAAGAAGCACAAGTCCAACGTAGTCGCGATCTATGAGCTGGCTGCGTTCATCGCGAGCCAGGGAGCAGAAAACACTACAGGATTCAATATGGGCGGGACCGTGCAGTTAGATGACGTTTCCGTCACAATGGTGGATGCAAAGCACTCTGCTGGAGCAGAGGGGAAGAACGGCACTCAATACGCAGGAGTGGCGGTTGGGTATGTTCTTACTATCGCCAACGGGCCCGTGCTCTACCACGCCGGAGACACGACAGTTTTCAGCGACATGAAGCTCATCAAGGAGCTCTATCATCCCGAGTTGGCGATGCTTCCGATTGGTGGCTTCTACACGATGGGACCTAGAGAGGCGGCGTTGGCTGCGCAGTTCATTGAACCCCAGGCCATTCTGCCCATTCATTTTGGGACGTTTCCTCCCCTGACAGGAACTCCCGACCAGCTGAATGAATACCTGAAGGGATCCATAGAGATAGTTCGAATATCGCCTGGAGAATCGATCCAGTAGACGACAAAAACGGCTGGATGATCTCCAGCCGTTCTCGTATTGATCTTCTGCTAATTGCCGGAGGAAGCTTTTCTCTGCCTTGCCCAGCGGCGCCGCACGGCTTCTGAGATTCGGCGTCGTCCTTCGGGTGTGAGATTTCGTTTTTTGCCGGATTGATGCGATCTGGACCCATTTCCGTTGGATCCGCCTGACCCGTTCTTCAACAGTGTTCGCGCACGCTGCAGCTGTGCGATCTCCCTATCGATTTGTGCAAGAATTTCTGCGACCCCCACGAGGCCTCCCTGTTCCCGTTCGCAGTGATAAGGAGACTGCGTATGGGCAAAGTTGAATAGCGTTTAGGAATGAGTTGCTGATCTGAAAAGATACCTAACTGTTCAGACGATGACAAATAAAAAATGGTTCTCATGCAGAGAATAGTCACTAAGTCGAGAGGTGGCTTGTTACCAATCGCGTTCAAGACAAAGAAATTGACTTACTGTGGGTCTGTGGGACTGGAAAGATCAAAGCTATAACTCGAGACAAGGCTATGTACTCGTGCAGATAGCATGAGTTTCATTGTCCTAAAGTAACGTGACTGAATTTTTCGACCCGGCGGGATAACGTACAGTCGCAGGTCGCACCTGTGCCGTACTTCCCGCCCAAAGGAATGTGGACGTTCAATTTGGAGGATTGGCTTAGAGCCCGCGCGGAACTTTGGCGGCCTGAAGGGTTTGTTCCTGAGCCGAGGGAGCTGCAACACCGGTTAGCTCCTGGCCGCCCATTCGAAGCGTTGGCGCGTCGGCAGCGCGATAGTTACGGAGGTCGCGCAAGATCTCCTGCTTCTCGCGCGCATATTGGCCCGCAAGTCGCGTCAAAGCATAGGTGATGATGTCGCTATGATGCAGATCCTGCATCATGGGGTCGCGCCGCATATTCAGCCACAGCCGATGCACGAGCTGGACGTCGTCCGGTCCAAGAGTTGGGGCGTGCGGTCCGATGTAGAACACCTTCACATCGCCGTTCTGCCCTACGACGTAGAAGTTGAACTGCCTCTTCGGCTCGGGCAAATTCTCCCACGCCTGTCCCAAGTGAAAGGCCTGATCCTCCGCGGTCATTGAAGTCGATTGTCCCGAACACACGGAGTCGACTTCAAGGGAGTTCGCGCTCTGCACGAGAGCGGCGAAGACATCGCCGGCCGGAACCACGAGCAATGAGATCTTCTTCCCAAAGCTCTCCGCCACTGAAACAGCCTTGGTAAACAACATCTGCTCGTGTTCGCTAAAGCTCTGGTCTTCCGCGCTTAGATACTCTGGGCCGCCTGCGCCCATCATGCGCACGCTCATGACGACTACGTCGCGATCTTCTGTTTTGGTTCGGCCCAGCACCCATTTCAACGCCACAGGGTTAGTGGCATCGCGCATGGTGACCATCACTCCACCGGGACGAAGAGCCACAGATTCACGATCGACATTGTCCTGGTGCTCAAGCTGGAAGTGGTCCTTCATCTGGCGAGCAGTCAGAGCATGCTTTCGCAAGTTCACTCGCTCAGAAATGGTGAAGATTACGAAGAAAGAGGCGGCGAAGATGACGCCGGTTACCGTCGCTACCGACTTCGTGAAGAGGTTCACAGTGGCCACGGAAAAGAGCACGAGGAAGACGCACATCAAGCCGAGGGGAATTTCAATCTTCCCGATTTTGATGTTCGGCGGAACTTTCCATCCGCGTTCGCCGTGGTACTTCCAGCGCAGAACCAGCATCGCGAGGCTGTTGAAGGTGAATGACCAGATCACGCCGAAGGCATATGCTTCGCCGATGGTGATT
>Ga0207639_10001828_pt1 | contig 14329 bp, 15 predicted proteins | sample KBSCornC32_FD_184299 | JGI IMG/M metagenome (GOLD analysis project Ga0207639, IMG submission 184299) | Corn rhizosphere microbial communities from Kellogg Biological Station, Michigan, USA - KBS Corn C3-2 (SPAdes) (version 2) | ecosystem: Host-associated > Plants > Roots > Rhizosphere > Soil ...
TCGCATCCATCCCCGAAGCGCGCCGTCGAAACCCCGACCATACCAGACCGTCTCTATTTCAAGATCGGGGACGTGGCACGTATTTGCAAGATCGAGCCGTATGTATTGCGGTTCTGGGAGTCGCAGTTTCCGCAGCTGAAGCCGAACAAGAGCGGCACGGGACAGCGCTTGTATCGCAAGCGCGACGTGGAGATCGCCGTCGAGATCAAGCGGCTGGTGTACGGCGAGGGCTATACACTCTCGGGTGCGCGCCAGGCATTGGGACAGGCTCGTCGTTCAGCACCGCAAGCAGCTGCCGCAAAACCGGTTGTGCCGACGCCGGCAGCAGCGGTTGCGAAAAAGCGCGACAAAGTTGCAGAGGTGATCGGGCGGGCGCGCGCCGAATTGCGTGAGATTGCTGGCATACTGGGTTCGCAGGCAACCGCTTCGATGCCACCGGTGCAGCCGCTTCGCCGCAGGGCTAGTCGGGCCTCCGCCTTGGAGAATGCTTCCGGCTCACTATTTGACGCCTAGCATTTTGAAACAAAACATCGGACAAAACTCATGAATGGCCAGCGCAGCATTGCTTGCGGCTGCGTTCGATCGTCCCCATTTCAAGCCTGCCGATGAAAAAGGAGCGCAGCATAGGTTCTTTTGATTCCGTCTCAAAAAGCGGAGTGGAGGTGTCGAAGTTGCTTGCTTGCGATGCCACGTGGTCGATTAGAATGCGTAGCACCCGGACAGGAAAGCACCTTGCGACTTCGCTTGCGTCCGGTATGGCGAGTTGCGACTGCGCCTGACAGGCTTAGGGCCGAGCATAGCGATCACCGACGATCCCAAGAGGAGCTACCCGATGGAAATCATCTCAGTTGGAACTGAATGGTCACAGAAAGTGAAGTGCGGCAGCTGCCAGAGCGCGCTCAAGGTCGGGCCAACCGATCTTGGATGGTTCAAGAAAACAAATTGGGTCAAAGGGTCGCTTGGCTTTCGATGCGGGCACTGCAGAACGGTAATCCTCTTCGACCCGGAGCTGACGGACGGAAAGAACAGGGAGTGGGTTCTAGCGGACTGTGACTACCCGCCCATCCACGTCGGCCAGTCGCTAAAGAACAAGAAGGTGGAGAGCATCTGAGGGTTTTCCTCGGGTTATGGTGAACGCAAAAAGAGCGGCCTCGCGGCCGCTCTTTTTGGTTTGCTGCTTATGTGACGGACCAACCTTTGTGGCTAGTACGAGAGTACGCAGGCGCCCGCGCCGCTGTTCGAGGCATTGCTCCACAGAGTTTGCACCGGGAAGGTGCCGGTCGACAGCGAGATATTTGCGGATGCGCCCTGGCCGGAGGAAATCCAGGCGCACTTGTCGCCGTTCTCGGCACCGCCGGAATCGAGCCATCCACCGTTAGGGAACTGGTCGGTGATGGTCTCTGCCAGCTCGTGGCCGCCTACGATGGTGATCCCCGCTTTCGCGCCCAGGCCGTTGAAGTTGGCGCCGCAGCTTGAGCCCGCGTCGGTCATATAGGGAAGGTTGGTGTAGGCGATGTTGCCGTAGCTTGAGCTTGTCGAGCTGTGCCAGGCACAGTATTGCGTGCCGAAACCGCTGGCATTATTGCCGTGGGAAGTGGCAATCACATACTGGGTACTGGCGTTGCTGGCGGACGTGGTATTGCCGAAGAATGCAGCCGCACGGACTGCCTCGGCGGCGAGCTGGGACTGCGTCGGACGGGAGGGCGCAGCGGTTGCATTGTCCATCCAGGCTCCCACGAAGCTGTTGGCTTGATTGCCAGCGTGTGCGCCGGATGAACCGCATGTAATGGTGCCTGTGGCTACACCTTGACAATATTGCGTGACCGAATTCTGCCAGGAACTGCCGCCGACACCCTTGTAGAAGTTCACGAGAATGGTCTGTTCACCGCTCGGGTCATTGCCGTTCCACTGCGAGCCCCACAAGACGAGGTAGACCTTGGGAGCTGTTTCTACGCCAATGCCGCCGACGCCGCCGTGGTAAGAAAGGTTAGCGGATCCGCCGCCCCCTCCATGCCCGTGGGCCGCGTGAACTTCGCGAGCCTGCTCCGCTGTTTCTTTGGTGGGGTGAATCATCACCGGTGGCATACCACTCTCGATCTGGTGCCAACCTCCGGCTGCTCCGTTCGAGTGCGACGACTGCGCGTAGAGAGATGGCGAAGTGCCAGCGAGGAAGCACCCCAAGACCGGTGCAGCGAAGCGCAGCGCAAGAATCTTCTGACTCATGTATATCCTCCAATGGATTTTTAATTCGGTTTCAGAGATGCGTATTTCGAACTTCTGACGTGTTCTTGCACCTGTCGTGCATCGACCCCGGGGAACAGGGCAAATTTTCATGACGGTATTACGCCGGCTGACATGGAGTCAAGGGAGTTCGACGCGATTCGTGTTCCCCCTGCGAAAAGGGGCGTTACCGAGATCTGCCGATCGAACTTTGAATATGACGGAAGCTCTTGTGATCCAGTGGTTTACAAGAATAGGCTCGCAGATTAGAAGGGTGTTACTGACGACTCTTGTTAGGTGCGTGGAGAGCCTTGTCAACTGTTCTCCGGAACTCGTAGGTCGCCGGAAGTGGGACAGCTTCGAATTGGGATGCTTCGTGGGTCGGCCTGAAGGGCTTTGGCCAGATTCAGATTTCAATGCTAAATAAGATGGTCGGGACGGGCAGATTTGAACTGCCGACCCCTCGCACCCCAAGCGATTTCCCGAAAATTGCTACCAAGTTCTACTGACAGCTAAGTCTTACTGTCTTCATCGGATTAGATCAGTCCTGACGAGGGCTCGATTTGCTGCTAATTCATGCCATTTTCTATCTAGAGTACCCACAAAATCCCCCACAGCTCAGCACGCTCCATCTTCATTGATTCGCATCGCGTTTTCGCGCTCACTTGAGATCCAGCATGGTTCACGGCTCGGACTCCTGAAATGTTGGCCGGATCGCATTACCTTTTTCCCCTCCTCCGCTGTTCGGGGGATTGACGCTCCATTAGGCTGGCGCTCCACTGGATGTGACTATCCTTGCGACTTCGGAACTAGAGGCTAAAGATGAGAGCGGGCTTCTTTCCTCGATTTATCTTCCTGACGATGCTTGTATTCGCCTCCGTGGCCTCGGCACAGCACAAGGCTCCTCCATCGGACAAGAGGAACGGTATCTCCCCCGCCTTGCTCGCCAAAGCAAAAGCGGGAGATGCAGGAGCGCAGTACCAACTCGGTAGGATGTATTACATCGGCGACGGCGTGCCACTGGACTACACGCAAGCACAATTCTGGTTTCGTAGGGGTGCCGAGCAAGGCGATCCCAATTCGCAATTCATGCTCGGTGGCCTGTATCACTTTGGCCAGAGTGTTCCGCAGGACGACGGTCAAGCGTTCAACTGGATCGTCAAAGCCGCGCGACAAGGCCATATAGATGCCGAGTTCTATATCTCCACCTGTTACAACGCGGGCTGGGGTGTACCACGGGACGACGCAAAGGAAGTGATCTGGCTTCGTAAGGCTGCTGAACAGGGAGATGCCCGTTCGCAGTTCTACCTCGGTCATTTCTATGATGCGGGTAGGGGTGTTCCTCGGGACTATTCAGAAGCGTTTTTCTGGTTTGACCTCGCAGCTTCTGGAGACGTCACAAGTGAGCGTCCTGGAGAAGCTGCCAAGAGGCGAGATATGGTCGCTCCCCTTTTGACATCAGCCGAAATCGCAAGCTTGCAGCAACGCGAGCGTCAGTGGCGTCAGAATCACCCAGTACTCCCTCAGTAATGGGGTAACCCAAAGGTTGTGTTGTATCCCCCTCTCACAGAGAGGATCATGCCTATTACACTCCAAATCACTCAAATGCGTTTTAACGCGGAGAGATACATGCGTAAAAGCTCGATTGCTGTGCTCCTTCTTTTGTGTTCTTCGCTGGTAATTGCCCAACAAACCTTGACCAATGATTCCATCGTCAAGATGGCAAAAGCCGGTCTCTCTGATGAATTGATCCTCTCGACTATCAATGCCTCTTCCGGCAAGTACGATGTCACAGCAGATGGAATAATCGCGCTTAAACGTGGGGGAGTGAGTGATAAGGTCGTTTCGGCGCTCCTGCTCAGAGCGCCCGGAAATGCTCCGCCGTCTGATCTGCATCCGGCAGCTGCTCAGCCCCTGCCCGCACTGAGCGAAAGCATTCCTGTGACATCGACAGCAGGGATACCGACCTCAACCAGACCGACTTATAACCCGGAACCTGGCTCAGCTTTGGGCCAGGGACGTATCTCTCCAGGCGTGCGTGTGGTGATAGCTCCCATGGGCGGATTCGAAACTTACTTTGCTGCGGCAGTTCGCGAGAAGAGAGTGCCAGTGACGCTCACACTCGACAAGGCTTCTGCACAATATTTTGTGATCTCAACGAATACAGAATGGCAAGGCTTTGTCTATGGGGCCGGAGGAACAGCAAACTGGAACAGCGCAGGTGGGAATGCAAGTTATGGTGCTGCCGCCAGTTCAACTCGCGGTCTCGAAGCTAGCATCATGCTCATTGACGCGAGAAGCAAGGACGTTGTGTGGGCATATGAGGTGCACAAGAATAGTCACGGTGCACTCCTCTTTGGCACTTTTGGTGCCCGGGGACAACAGTCCATTGCGGAAGCCTGCGCCAAACATTTGAAGGAATACATCGAGAAGGGGAAGTAGAGAAAGAAACAAAGTGTGGCTTTCAGGCAACCGTACGCGGAACAAATACCGCTCTTCAATGAGGAGTGCCGATCGGCTCAAGCCATTTATCGGCTTCTTGTGTACGGATGAGAACTTGAAAAAACGCACTTAGTAACGGGAGAGTTGAATGGCTGCTGAATCGGACCACGTAGCAGTTGGAGCATGGCGGAAATACGAGCGTGATATTGATGTAATGCTCGCGGAGGAATTTACGGTCTCGGCTGAGTTCACGACATGGTTCCTGCAACGGACGGCAAGGTTCAAGGACTCTAAGGCGGTCGTTACGGAGGTGCACGTCTCCATGAGCGATAACCTCGGCGAGTCAGATCTGGTAGTCATTCTTCAGCGCCCGACGGGCATCAAGTTCGCGCTCTACATTGAAGACAAGATCACTGCTCAACTCCAGCCGGAGCAAGAAGGAAGATACAGGCTGCGGGCAGAAACTGGTGTCGCAAAAGGATTGTTCAGCGAATTTGACATTGTCTTATGTGCTCCGAGAATCTACGTCGAGAATCTGGAACACCCTGACCTCTTTGACTCGCTCGTGTCCTACGAAGAAGTTGCTGAATTCCTTAGAAGCAGCAGCGGCTCCAACCTTCGCATGAAGTACCGCGCACACTTTATTGAGACTGCTGTTCCGACGACTACTAGCGCATGGAAGTCGACTCAAGACGATCTAACTGACAGATTTTGGGATGCCGCGTACGAGATCGCTCATCGTGAGTTTCGCGAATTAGAGATGAAGCCGTTGAAGTTAACGAAGGGTTCCACTTGGATCACATTCCGTACGTCGGACATGCCTACGATGCCTCAAAGGATTTACGTGTATTTCAAAGGAAGCCGAGGCCAGATGGACCTTACGTTCACCGGTGCTTCCAATTACAAGATGGCCCAGATGGTGGAAGGGCTCATGGAGCCAGATATGGATCTCGTCAAAACCGGAAAATCAACTGCCATTAGATTACAGGTCGAAAAATTCGACGTATGCGAAATCAACGACGAGGTGAAGAATAAACTTCGCACCGCGTTTGGTGCTTGCGTCCGCCTCATTCGATTCTTTGGCAAGCACCGCGACTTACTGATTCGGGCCGCCGCAGATTCGCGAGAAGTCAACCCATGGTGATTTCATCTGTGCTCTAGCGATGCTTGCTACCCTGTTATCGCTGTGAAAGTGCCGAAAGATACTTTAGACAGCGATAGTCTATGATGGACAAACCAACCAGAATCACGGAGTTTCATAAGGGTTCGACGAACTTCTTTATGACCGCCGCAGACAGCAATTGACTCGTTTCTCGCATCGTTAGTCACCGCTTCGTCACCGCTTTTTTATGTGGGCACTACCTGTAAGGGACATTCTCAGAACTAAGAGTTGCCGCGCTGCGGAACTCCCTCCCAAGGAGTTCCGCACCTGCTCGGTCAGGTTGCGCGGGATGTGCGTCTGATTGCATGATCCTTTATCTAGTTGGGATTTTGTATTTATCACAATAGCCTAAGATTTCGCGCTCACTGATATACCCCCACTTGTCACCGCCAGCCATTCTCAAGAGCCTTTGCATTGGTTTACGCAACTCCTCAATTGAGATAAGCGGCAAATCTGGTCCACTCAATTTCCTATGTGCCAGCAAGTTCTCGTAACCTATCAAATCAGCCGCTTCGAATGGCCGAATGCGTCTGGTTTCTGCGCTCAAATATTTATCGTGTTTTCTCAGAAATTTGGGCTCTATCGCAGCGTCTGGATATGCGATTTCCCAATGCTTTTTGAGATCATCTTGGTCTTGGTCGCCTTTTTCGAAAAGCCATATGAATTCGTTTCTGTCGTACCCTTGCTCACGTCCCCAGATCACGACCCTTCCTGCGCAACCCAAACAGCCCATCGTATAAGGCCGCATAAATTCGCTGAGTTGGTAATGCCTATCGTGGTAGGCATAATCATCGCTATAGACAGAAATGGCGGCGGCGTACTCTACACACTCCTCGATGATCCACATAAGTTCATTGAGGAATCGCCGACGTTTCGGCTCGTCAAACCTCAATGGCTCGTATTGGCCTTTGAAGTGGGCGAACTTCTTCATGTGAAGTTCGGCAAACCCGAAATTCTTTAGAGTCTCGTTCCAGCGTTTCTCGAACTCCAGCCACTTTTCAGGAGAGCTGACTAAAGTTGCGGGAGAGGTTGTTACCTCGCCAGGACTTCCGCCAACATCTGTATAGCAAGTCATTGCGGCCATTTTTCCTCGCTTTTCAATTGCCAAGGTTAAGGGCCGGCCCATAGGAAACCATCACCCCTAGGCAAGCGACTGTCCGGCTATACTTGAGTCCCGATCTTGGTTTCAAGTTTATGTTCGAGATCAGTTCCTCACATTTTGGGGGTGTATCAAGATGGAGATTCCGGGGCAGAGTGTTATGGTACACAAGCTCACCTTCCTGGAGATGTTAAGAGGGTTCCGAGTTTGCGGAACATGTGGTGTGAAGTATCAGTGGTCGTCCGATGGGGACTGCCCAAATCGCTGCATGAGCAAGGCCCGAGACAAAGACGACGAACAGCAGAAGTTCATCACAGCAGAAGCTGAATATCTCGTGTTGTTGAAAAAGTTGGAGGCAATTGGTTACGCAGGGGATGAGCTGAAGACGAAAGCGAGAGACATTCGGACACAGATCATCGCCGCATCACTTATGCCTCTTCCCCTCATTCGGCACATTGACCCCATCACTCCCGGAACTATAGCAAAAGGCATCTTAATCGCGCATCTGGTGATGACGGGCATAGTGCTTATTGTTCTGATCTTTGTGAAGCTATTGCGTTGATTTGGACGCATCCGGCGGGCCGCCTTTGTTTAAGCACTTGAGTCATATCCTTTTGGCAAAAAATCGGAGAGGGCCAAGATACACCGATTGGGGCCGGGGTGCCTTCTGGGGCGGGAATGGGGTGCCCTGGGAAAAGAATGCTTGCGAACCCCGAGGGAGCGCCTTCACTCACATACCAATCTGTCCCCTAGGTGCCTTTTTGGGGGAATGCCATGTTACGCACGGAACGATCTTGAAGAGTTGGGCGGTGCAAAGAAAGTCACACCATCGTTATGCGCTTGGACGCAAAGACGTACTCTCAGTGGAGCGGTGCTAGAGGTAACTTACCGGCAGATCGACAGACGAGCTCAAAGCTCTTCCAATCCTTGGGATCGCACGTCTTCCGTGATGGGAGCGGAGACTCGTCGCAGATTCTGAAGTCTCCATTCATTCCGACGACACCGATGAAGTATTTTCCCTTTTGCATCCTCAGCGCCTTCTCAATAGCAGCGCGCGCCTTGATGAAGGCATTACCACGAACCTCGCTCTTGTAATCGTTCCGAGAGAAAGCAATCACGGAAGTCTTGCCAAGCACGACTGCCGCCATATGCGGAAATGATTTTCTAAAATCCGTGTCACTCGTGACTACAACGAGTCGCTGCACACCACATTGGTAGAAGATCCAAGGGTCTCTCTCGTTCTGAGGATAGATGTCATCGTGCACAACGATCTGGATGCCCGCCCTTCGAAGTTGATCAGGCAACAGATTGAATCCGAGATTTCGGTCAACAAAGTAGCGGAAGCTACGCCGCCCTCTGTTGAGGGAAGTGCTTGATGGCCTCTTTAACGGCACGAATGCTTATTCGGTAGTCTTTGGCTAGATTTGCCGCAGATTCGCCGCTCTCTTTCCTCTTGGCAATGATTTCTGCCGCGATCGCTGTTCCACGTACAATCGGTCTGCCGTATGCAAAATCCGGGTCGATTATGATGTATCCCTTGCCGCGCTCTCTATGGGTCCTAAGTGGACTAAATCGCAGCGGCATCAAGTTCGCGTCATACTCGACTCTGTCTAAAAACTTCTGCATGACGGCGCGAAGGCCAAGTTGCCTTTGGCGGGAGAGGTTGAGCAGTTCACCAAGTCGACTCAGAATTACGTCCCGACCAAACATGAAGAAGCTTTGACCTAGGACAGGATGCTGTGCTCCTGGATTCTCCTTGCGAAGCTCATCAATTACATCGCGAAGATGGTTGGGCCTAAGCCCGCGCGCCTTCAACGCCATCAGCACATGCGCCGACGCTATATCGAAGAAGGAGAGAAGGTCTTTTGCTGCCGGTTGTAGAACAGGTCTTTGCCATTTCACATTCGGGCTTCTCCCGTAAGGCATCCCGACGAACCATGAGCGGATCGTAGACTCCGGTAGACCGAGGTAACCTGCTGCCTCAAAGAGGGTATAACGGGGCATCGCCCGTGAATCGAGGTCGCGAATAAACGTTGCTGCCTCAGCCCGCGCCTTCATTTTGGCAGATCTCCAAGGTTCCAGCTAAGTATAGCCGCTATGCGGTATTGGAATTAGTTCCCTCATTCAAACAGTGCTTTGGCTGCGACTGGTCGATGCGTCATTCAAGTAGTGAGAGCTGCGACATTGGCCCGTCATCTTTCAGAGGCTCAATCAGGTTTGGATCGTTGTTCCGAGTATTCCCTACCGCCCTCCCGACCTTCCACGCCTTCATCTCTTCAGTCGGGTAGGGTCTCAGGAGGTCAATCGGCAAGTGCGCCGGATCAGTCGGGGTCAGCCATCGCTCGTACTCCTGCCGATGGAGAATTACAGGCATTCGATTGTGAATCGACTCCATTAATTCGTTCGGATCAGTTGTGAGAATCGAGTATGTCAGCAACTTTTGCCCGGTTGCTTTGTCCTTCCAAGTCTCCCAAAGTCCTGCAAACGCGAACATGGCATCGTCCTTCGCGGCAATAGCGAAAGGCTGCTTTGTTTTTTCGTTCATCTTCTGCCATTCGTAAAACCAATCGGCTGGCACCAGGCAGCGCCGATGCTTCCAGGCTTCGCGAAACGCTGGACTGGTGGCGACTGTCTCAGACCTGGCGTTGATTGTGCTGAAGGATGCCTTGCCGTCTGTCGACCAGTATGGAACGAGTCCCCAGCGCATAACGGTCAATTCGCGCTCACCTGTCTGTTCATTGAGTCGCACTATTGGTTGAAAGCTTTGTGGAGCGACATTGTAAGAGGGAGCCAGATTCGTTTCGTCGAACTCGTCAAACACGTCTGTGTTGTGGGTCTGCATCCACTCCGCGATGCGTTGTTTGTCTCCGCGTCTGCCGTATCGTCCGCACATAAATTAGCTCTCGTTATCACCTTACTATCGCATTCAGAATCGATCTCGCGAGCTGCACACTGTCAACGATCACAGATTGCACTCGCGGCGACGGTCTAGAGATGTCATCGCGTGCGAGTCTCACAGCGGCAATGATGGCAGCAGCGATGATCAGCGTGGAGGCAAACCGATCCTGCTTCTTGCGTTCCTGCTCCTCTCGCGCTATTGCACGATGCATTTCGCCCATCAGCGCAGTCCTCGCTCTGGTCTCACTGGCTTCTTCGTTGTGAGCAGGTGTGACAGTCTGCCTCGAAAAATGTCTGGTGGCAGGTACGCTCTGCGATCTCCGCACAGAGGACAGTCGGCAACAATCCATGTATCTGGCATTGTTTGCACTGGTGCGGGAATGTTTTGGCCACAGGTCTTGCAGCACACTGTGTAATCACAGACGCGCGACTCTGGCAGCATGAACACGAAAACCAGTATAGGCGAAGAAAAGGCGAAGATTTGCACAGCCTCCGTGTGGAAAGATTGGGGGAACAATGAAACTAAAACTAAGCGATCTCTCAATTCGCCAAGTTGCCATCGCGGTCCCGACCCTTGCAATTCTCAATTGGGCTGTTTTTCAGTTTGCGGTTCTTCCAAACATGAGCGAAGAAGAGCGAAGGCAGCTATACCCGGGATGGATATCTTCACCTTATGTCTATGCGCTCTGCTTCATCTTCATTGGCTTCGCCTTGTGGTTTGTTTTTCTTTACCGTGGGACCTTGGCGACCCACGAAAGAAGGATTGCGCTTTTCGGTATGGCGCTTGGATCATTCTTCGGCATGCTAATGATCTCGGCGATTCGATTGTCTTGGCACATTTGAGTGAGTCTTGTGCTCGCCATCCAATGAAGACTGTTCCTGAAAGTTGGACATTGAGGTCGGATGAACTGCTATCCGTAGTTATCAATTGCGGCGTGAACTGTTAACGAAAACATAACTTCCGAGTTGCCACAAACCACTCGCTTGATGTCTCGCAAGATCAGTCCGACGGTATTGCTGGTGTTTTGGAAAGGAATGGGGATGATTGAGAGCATCATAGTTCGGCCAAATGCCAGAGCACGCCATCTGCAAGCCCCATTGCTGAGACAGCGGGAGGACTATCTTGCCCACTTGTTTCGTGGCGGACTCAAGATCAGATCTCTTCAATCTAAAGCATCCCTTTTGATACATGTGTTGCGGCTGTTATGTATTTCTGCGCCGCGCGAGGTAACTCTTGATGAATTGCAACTAGCAGCCGCAGCTTGGTCGAAGGATACCGCTTTTCATAAGACCCTACCGGCTAGCGACCGAACCGCACCTGCCCTGCGCCGTGTGGCGTTAGACTTCTTCCGATATCACCAATGGATGAGCGAACTCCCAGCTCCCACACAGTCTTTTGCCACCCTATTGACCGACTTCACACGATATCTGCGAGAGACCAAGGGCTTGGCGCTGAGCACAATTAGAAGCTACGGTGCGCGCGCTTCGGAATTTCTGAACTGGATTTTCGGACGACACGACGGTTTCGAAAATGTCACCTTGTTAGATATCGACGACTATCTCGACTTTAAGCGGTCCGAACGGCTTCAGCCGAGAACCATCAACGTGATTTGCAACAGCTTGCGGGCATTGTTCCTGTTTGTCGAGTCTGAACGAGGATGTATACGAAATATTGCAAGCGGCATTTGCGGAATGTCGGTTCCCAAATACGATGGAGCCTCTCTAGGCCCATCATGGTCAAATGTGCGCAGACTTCTCAGATTCCCAAGCAAGATGTCGCCCGGAGAAATCCGCACCAAGGCCATTTTGACGCTCTGTGCTATCTACGGCCTGAGAAGTGGTGAGATTGTGGATTTGCGTCTGGAGGACTTTGACTGGCATAGCGAGATCCTTACAGTCCGACGTGGAAAACGTGGCAGAGTACAACAGTTTCCTTTGCAATTCGAGGTGGGAGAAGCGATCCTGCAGTATCTCAAGTCCGTGCGGCCTCGCTGTCCTTGTCGTCATCTTTTTGTCACTCGCGTTTATCCTCACAAGCCCATCTTGCCGACCACGCTTCGGCCACTTGTTGTAAAGCGGATGATTCACTTAGGAATCAAATCGGAAAAGATGGGGACTCATGCGTTGCGGCACGCATGCGCAACGGAACTCTTGAGGAAGGGATCTTCATTGAAAGACATCGCCGATTTCCTCGGTCATCGGAGCCTAGGATCAGTTAGCGTTTATGCCAAACATGACCCTCGTAGCTTGCGGACCGTAGCGGCCTTCAGCCTGGCAGGCGTGCTATGAAGCTAAGCGAAGCGGTCGAAGTCTATGTCCGGAGAAAGCGCATTGAAGGGCTTCTTTTCAATTGCAGTTCTCAAACGCTCACCACATTTTGCAATCAGATCGGAGACCGATCTATTGGCGAAATAAATACGCAGGATATCTCCGTTTTTCTGGGTCGTTTTCAAGCTGTGAATTCATCGCGCAGGAACCATAGCCTTTTGCGCAGGTTCTTCGAGTACTGGGTGACCCGAGATGCCATTGCTCCGTTGGTGATGCCGTCAAACACGCCACCTGTGCATACGTCGTTCGTTGCCCATATTTATACGCCAGAGGAAATCCGCAGGCTAATACAGGCAATTCCCAGATGCCAGAGTGGTCGCTCTTGCTTGCTTGATAAGCAGACTGTCCGATGCGCAATTCTGCTTCTATACGCAACTGGCGCGAGGGTCGGGGAGATAGCGGGCCTTCGAGTTTGCGATGTTGACGTCCAAAATGGATACATTTCAATCTCGGGCGGCCGCTTTGGACGCTCCCGCAGAATCCCAATAGGGCGGGATCTTCGTGCGATCTTGAAATCTTATCTTGGCTTTAGGCACAAAAAACACTCGACAATCGATCACCTATTCGTCACCCGGGATGGCGGCGCGCTAGCTACCGCCAGAAACTTGCGCAAGAGGTTCAAACTCCTTCGAGTTCTCGCCGGGATTCAGAGCCCGAATCGTATTAGAGGAGACCCCCGGATGCACGATCTCAGGCCCAGTTTTGCGGTTCATCGAATCGCTTCTTGGATAAAGGGCGGAGCCGATCTGAACAGGATGCTCCCCGCACTTGCTGCGTATATGGGGCTCGTTGGCCTGACGGCGACAGAGAGATACATGGCTCTCACGCCTGAGCGCTTCCGCAAGGAGTTGGTCAATCTCAGCCCACAGCGAACTAGGAGGCACTGGCGCGATGATTCTCAGCTAATGGAATTTCTAGCTGCACTTTGAGAAGGAATGATGGGTCGGGACTGTCGCTATTCACCGGATGTCGTCTCGCCCATGCATTATTGATAGAACTTCCCCGCCCGGGTACCACAAAAGCAAGTCGTGGCTTGTTTGTTTAAAATCACCCACTAAGTGACCCTCCGCTTCAGCAAGCCGATGGAGTGCTTGTCCACCAAAAAGCTGCCAATTGGCGAGCAGTGGACCTATGAAATCAAGCTGGATGGTTTCCGTGTCGAAGCAGTTCGGACGCAGGACCATGTCGTTCTGTATTCAAAGCAAGGAAAACTCCTCACCGGCCAATTCATGCAAATCGCGTTGGAACTAGAGAAACTGCCCCCAGACACAGTGATCGATGGTGAACTGGTCGCTCTTGATAAAAAGGGCGTGCCACGATTCAATCTTCTCCAGAACTACCGCAGCGGTTCAGCGCACCTAATGTATTTTGCGTTCGACATCTTGACGCATAAGGGCAAGGACGTGACGAAGCTGCCGTTATCGGAGCGTCGCGACCTTCTGCATTCCATTCTGAATCGCGGGGCTCATGTTGATCTCGCGGCTTGGTCAGACAATTTGGAGAAACTTGAGGAGTTCGCAAGAGAGCACAAACTAGAAGGCATCGTCGCCAAGCGGGCCAATAGCCGGTATGAATCGGGCAAGCGCCCGGGGTGCTGGGTAAAGCTCCGCTACAACTGTCGGCAGGAGTTCGTAATCGGTGGATACACTCCTAGCCACTTAGGCCTAGATGCTCTCTTAATGGGCTTCTATAAAGGCAAGAACCTTCACTTCGTCGGTGCTGTGCGTGGTGGATTCAACCCGGCTCTTCGTCGCGAGGTTTATGAAAGCATCAAGCCCCTGGTAACCGTCGCTTGTCCCTTCGTCAACCTCCCGGATCGACGCCCAGGATCGTTTGGGCAAGGCCTCACTCGGGAAAAGATGAGCGCATGCGCCTGGGTGAAACCAACCAAGGTCGCGGAGATCGAGTTCGCTGAGTGGACGCCAGACGAACGGCTGCGGCATGCGGCTTTCCTAGGACTGAGGAATGACAAGAAAGCGAATGAATTGATCCGAGAAACCTGATCATCCAAGGTTGCAGCTACGGGGACGTGAGGGGTGTAGATCACGAGAGATCCACCCCATTCCACGTGGCTGCTGTGGATCTCCCGTCCCAGGATGCTCAACGACTTCTTGTACGAGCGGGACAGCGTTTTTGATCAGACGACCCCCTTTCAGCATGACAGTGCTTCGTAGCGGCTT
>Ga0207639_10001833_pt1 | contig 14315 bp, 10 predicted proteins | sample KBSCornC32_FD_184299 | JGI IMG/M metagenome (GOLD analysis project Ga0207639, IMG submission 184299) | Corn rhizosphere microbial communities from Kellogg Biological Station, Michigan, USA - KBS Corn C3-2 (SPAdes) (version 2) | ecosystem: Host-associated > Plants > Roots > Rhizosphere > Soil ...
ATTAATCAAAAACAAGAGAGCAATTTCTTTCAGGTGCTCGCGCAAAAATTTCAACGCAATGGTTATCTGATTCTCAACCGTCCGCTTGGATATATTAAAATGAGCGGCGATTTCATCATTTGTCATGTGTTGCATCCGGCTCAACAGAAAAATTTCGCGACAACGTTTCGGAAGCTGAAGTAAATATTCTTGAATTGCGCTTTCCAGGGAAACTGAGTTTAATTTTTCTTCACCTTCATTCTCCTGTTTTATAGAAATCTCATCATTATAATTTTCTACATAAACTATGGCTGATGCTTTGCGCTCCTTTAAACATTTATAAACATGATACCTCGTGGAACTTGTCAGATAATTCTTTAAGGAAATGATTTGAAAGTCTTTCCTTTTCTGCCAGATGTTTAAAAAAATGTCATGTACAATTTCGGCGCTTAATTCTGAATCCCGCAAATAGTTATAGGCACTGGTGTACATGGCAGACCAATACCTTTCAAAAAGCACATCAAAAGCCTTCTTATCATCCAGCTTTATTGCCTGCCAGAGTTCACTATCTGAAAGCACCGGTTTAATCATTTATAATTAGTTAATACATAGATACATTTTTAAATGCGTTTTTTACCATAAAAATCGCACAAATTGATACCCTGGAAATCAATTTTTTTATGCTCAAAAAAATAAATAATTATTTATGTGTGTTGTGCCCGAAAAAATACTCTATCACATTAACAACCAATTATAATTTCATGACTACTCAAGAATACATTTCATTATACGAGAAATGCGAGTCCGGTAATTGTACCCCTGCCGAAAAGCAACTACTGGAGGAGTATAAGGACAGTTTTGAGCTTACCGAACGCACGTGGAATGCTAATATGGGCGATAAAGAACTTGTAAGATTAGCTATTTATAACAAACTACAAAAGAGCATTAGTCCTGGGCCGGTCAAAAAACTTATACCAATCAGGTATTGGGCAGCAGCGGCTGTGCTGATTCTGGCCATTTCTGCAAGCCTCATGTTATTGAATAACAAAAAGGCCAGTGAAAGCCTGGTGAAAAACAATCTGAAACATAATCAAAGCAATATTTTACCGGGCAGCAACAAGGCCATTTTGACACTTTCTGATGGAAGTAAAATCAACCTGGATAATTCCGCCAAAGGCACATTAACAAAGCAAGGGGCTGCAACAATTAATAAATTAAGGAACGGTCAGCTGATTTATAGTGTAAACAACAGTTTACAACCGAACACGATATTATATAATACCGCAACTACACCAAAGGGCGGCCAATATGAAGTTGTCCTGTCCGATGGTACAAAAGTATGGCTCAACGCAGCTTCTTCACTTAAATACCCGGTTACATTTTCGGGTAAGGAGCGGCATGTTGAATTAACAGGCGAGGCATATTTCGAAGTGGCAAAAAATAAGAATATGCCTTTTTCAGTAGCGGTAAAAGGGACCAGCATACAGGTATTGGGAACTCATTTTAATGTAACGGCATATGATGATGAAAATAACCTGGTAACCACATTGCTTGAAGGGTCGGTGAAATTGAAAAAGAATGGCACCGAGGCTTTATTAAAGCCCGGACAAAAAGGGGTGTTAGGCAGTGGATCGATGGATTATCAGGTATCAGATACCAATACAGAGGAAGCAGTAGCCTGGAAAAACGGATATTTCATGTTCGACAATGAGAATATCCAAAGCATCATGAAAAAAGTTGCGCGCTGGTATGATGTGGATGTAAACTACACCGGTAAGACGAGAGCGCTGAATTTCGGCGGTACAGTTTCCCGTTTTTCTGATATCACTGAATTATTAAAAATGCTAGAAACGACCGGGACAATTCACTTTAAAACCGAAGGGAGGAAGATCACAGTAATGCCTTAACGCATCAATAGACCCTAAAAAGCCAGGAGCGTTGACGCGCCCCTGACTTCATACTGCAAGGCAGTATAAGGTAAATCCACTAATTGCTTTCAACAACCAATTGTAATTTAACCCTTTTAACAAATGTATAAACTTTACACTGCATTCATATGCGGTAATGCACCGCGTATGAAAAATAAATTTTTGCTCATTATGAAGCTCGTTGTGGTTTTATTGATATCGGGCATTCTACAGGTGAGTGCCACTACCAAAGCTCAGAATGTCACTTTATCTGTAAAAGAAACCTCGTTGAAAAAGGTTTTTAAAGAACTAAGGCAACAAACCGGATATAACTTTTTGTACAACTCAGAAATGATGAACAAAACCATTCCGGTTAGTTTGTCAGTTAAAAACATGCCATTTAACGAGGTGCTTGAAAAGTGTTTCAGCAACCAGCCGGTAACTTACGCAATTGACCACAATACCGTAGTTATTAAAGCAAAACCAATGGTTGTGCCCGTATCGGCTGTGCCGCCTATCCAGATAAAGGGGACCGTAACCGACGACAAGGGCGCGCCATTGCCCGGTGCGTCTGTTAAAGTAAAAGATTCACCGAAAGGCGTAATCACAAATACTGCGGGAGAATTTTTGATTGATGCCAAACCCGGTGATGTACTTGTCATTTCATACATAGGCTTTCAAACCCAGGAGATTAAAATTGGCTCTCAAACAAATATTGAAATCAGGATGACCGCGCTCAACAGCGGATTAAATGAGGTCGTTGTTATAGGATACGGCACGCAAAAGAAAGCTACTCTAACCGGCGCCATTTCGAGTGTTAGCTCAGATGATCTGAAAGACCAACAGGTCACCCGCGTTGACGATGCGCTGGGAGGCCGTGCAGCGGGCGTTGTGGTTACGCAAAGTTCAGGTGCCCCTGGTTCTGCTCCAAGCATTGTCATAAGAGGTGTTAACTCATTAACCAATAGCAATCCTTTATACGTAGTTGATGGACAGATATGGGATAATGGTGGTTATGACTCTATTAATCCCAATGATATTGAATCGATCCAGGTATTAAAAGATGCTTCGGCGGGTATTTACGGTTCGCGCTCAGCAAATGGCGTTATATTGATCACCACAAAAAAAGGTAAAGCAGGTGAACCAAAGCTTAACTATAATTTTTATTACGGTTCGCAAACAGTTGCTAATAAGCTCAAATTAGCTAATGCTACCCAGTATGCCCAACTAAGAAACCAAGCTGTTACTAATGATGGCGGTACTGCACCATTTGCAAACCCCTCGCAATATGGTACAGGTACAAACTGGGAGAATGAAATATTCGGCACAGCACCTATCATGAGTCAAAACTTGTCAGTAAGCGGCGGTACCGAAAAATCAAGTTATTTTACCTCAGTAGCCTATCTTGACCAGAAAGGTATAGTTATGCCAGACTATTCTGATTACAAAAGGGTGAACTTCAGGGTAAACACCAGTTTCCAACCTAAAAAGTATATTAAGTTTGGTGAAAACTTTAACTACAACTATACAAGGACCACAACATTCTTTAATACAAACTACTGGGGCGGCGGCCCGCTGATCGAGGCGATCAACCTCGACCCGATCACCCCGGCAGTTGTTACTGATATAAATTCACAGCCTAACGCTGCACTATATAACAACAACGCAGCCTACCTTGAAAGAAATGCGCAAGGCCTGCCTTACGGTATATCAAACTATGTGGCCCAGCTTAACCCATTGGCAGATGTTCAAACAGTGAAAGGTGATTACGGCTGGTCGCATAACTTATTCGGCGATGCATATCTCGAAATTAACCCGATAAAAGGTTTGTCAATTAAAACAGAAATTGCCGCCAAGCAAGCGTTTTATGGCATAGAGGCGTTCACACCGCTTTATTATTTAAACTCGACCAACAGCAACCTGGCACAAACCATCCAGTCGCGCACATCGAACCAGAACCTCGAATGGAACTGGGACAATACAGCAACCTATACCCGTTTAGTAGGTAAACATAACTTTACCGTTTTGGTTGGTACAAGCGCTGAACAGGAAAGCGGTACCCAGGTGGGCTCTACCAACTATGGCGAGCCTATTTCTACTTATCAACAGGCTTCATTCAATTTTAACTTGCCCCAGGCACAACGATTTGGTTCTGGCAGCGATAGCCAACCAATTACGCATTCTTCATATTTCGGTCGTGTTACTTATGATTATGATCAGAAATACCTGATCCAGGGTAGTATTCGCCGTGATGGTTCTTCAAAATTCGGCCCCGATAACGTCTATGGTACTTTCCCTTCTGTGTCGGCAGGGTGGGTTGCCACAAAAGAAGACTGGTTCCCTAAAAATACCTTTATTGATTATTTGAAAGTTCGTGCTTCTTATGGTGTGTTAGGTAATGAGCTGGCATTGGCCCCTTTCCAATACTCCCCAGTAGTAAGCGGTATCGGCAGCTATATTTTTGGCCCTGCAGGCAGCCAGACATTAGTTACCGGTTACGGCCCGCAAACATTGGCTAATCCGAATTTGCAGTGGGAGCGGGACAAATCAACTGATTTAGCAATTGACGTTACTATGTTTCATGATCTTACAGCCACACTTGATTTTTATAAAAAAGTTAGCGATCATTTGTTGATGCAGGTACCACTTCCGGCATACGTAGGTGTTAGCAGCGCCCCATATTCAAATGCCGGCGGCATAACTAACAAAGGCGTTGAATTGCAGTTAGGCTACAACCATAAGTTTGGTGACCTTAGTGTAAAATTAAACGGAAACATCTCCTACAATAAAAACACAGTTACAAACCTGAACGTGCTTCCATTTATCAATACAGGCTACTGGCAAGCAGCTAACCCATCCAACATCCAGCGTATTTCAGTTGGCGAGCCGATCAACTATTTCTACGGTTACAAAGTAACGGGCATATTCCAGTCACAGGCTCAGGTTAACGCGTATAAAGATGCCAGCGGCAACCTGTTCCAGCCTAATGCTAAACCTGGTGACCTGATCTATGCTAACACCACAGGCGTAGGCCCGATTGGCCCAAGCGATCGTCAAAACCTGGGCAGCCCGATTCCAACCTGGTATTATGGCTTTAATTTTGCGGTAAATTACAAACAGTTTGACCTTAACGTATTTGGCCAGGGTGTTTGGGGCAACAAAATATTTCAACAATACCGTCGTCTGGATGTAACACCCGCTAACTACCCGATAGCTGCGCTAAATGCCTGGACACCAAGTAATACCAATACAAGCTATCCAAGGCTGACAGATGCCGATCCGAACGGCAACTTCCATACTCCGTCAAGCTTCGACCTGCAAAGCGGTGCTTATCTGCGCATAAAAACATTACAGCTTGGTTATACATTACCAAAATCTCTTACCAGCAAATGGGATGTTAGCCGTATACATGTTTACGTAGGCGGTGATAACCTGTTCACTATAACAAAATATAACGGTTACGATCCTGAAATATCTGGTGGTGTTGACCAGGGCGTGTACCCTAAAGCTAAAATTATTCGCGTTGGTTTAGATGTATCATTATAATTATTGAACCATTAAAAATATTATATCATGAAAAAAATTGATCTTAAATATATGGCTGTTTTTTTGCTGGGGTTATTTACATTAGTATCCTGCAAAAAATCTTTCCTGGAAACAACCCCCAAGGGGGAGTTTCTTCAGGCGAACTATTACTCTACGCCCGACGAGGCGTTTGCTGGCCTGACAGCGGCTTATGACCCGCTGGTAACTGAAACAGGTGGTTTGGATGGCACTTATACCGATCCGCGCGGACCATTAAACTCAGCTTCGGATGATTGCTACGCTGGTGGTGGTGGTTCAGGCGACGTTCCAGACTGGCAGTTGTTCAATAATTACCAGCTTACCTCGGGTTCAGGGCCACAGCAGGGTTTCTGGCCAATCAATTTCTTAGGTGTGAGCAGGGCCAACACTATTCTTAACGTACTGCAAACTACTACTATGGCAGGGTTGAGCGACGCTACTAAAAACAGGTACATTGCCGAAGCTACATTTCTGCGTGCGCACTACAATTTCGATCTGCTAAGGTTATTCAAAAATATTCCGTTGATAACCAAACCGGTGGCTGCTACTGATATTTACACCCTAACTCAAGCGGCTCCTGACGCTGTTTACGCTTCAATTGAGGCTGACTTGCAAGCTGCTATCCCTAATCTGCCTGCAACTGTTAGTGGCAGTGAACTGGGCCGTGTTACACAAGGCGCTGCAATTGCATTGCTTGGTAAAGTTTATTTGTACGATAAAAAATACACCCAGGCAGCCACTGAACTGGCAAAAGTAAATGGTGCACCAGGTAGTACAACCGCTATTTATGGCTATCATTTACAGGCAAATTTTGGCCAGATATTCAACCCGGATAATAAGTTCAACAGTGAATCTATCTTTGAATGGAATTTTTCACCAAACCAGGCTTATACCTGGAATAACTGGAATACATTCAAAGGCGACATTTACACACAAATGATCGGCCCGAGGGATTATGCCGACGCAGTGTATGCTGGTGGCTGGGGCTTTAATCCCGTTACCAAACAATTGGTAAGCGCATTCACTGCTCCTTATGACGGCAGTGGTATTAAAGATCCAAGATATGGTTACACCATACTGAATATGGACAGCCTTGCTGCAGCACGAAGCACAACCTACTCACCAAGCTACCAGAACACAGGTTATTTCACTTTAAAATATGCTCCGTTAACCAAATACATTCCAACACAAGGTACTTCTACGCTAAACTTTCCAAACAACTATATTGAAATACGTTTGGCCGATACTTACCTGATGGAAGCTGAGGCTTTATTACAAGGCGGCGGTGATGCTGCAAGGGCCGCTGCTTTATTAAACGCAGTGCGTGCCCGTGTTGGCTTAGCACCAGTAGCAGCAACAATGGCTAACATTAAGGCCGAGCGCCGTTTGGAACTTGCGACCGAAGGCCACCGTTGGTTTGACCTTGTAAGGTGGGGCGATGCAGCATCGACACTTGCGTTTAAAGGGTTTACAGCAAATAAAAATGAACTTTTGCCTATCCCGCTCACTGATCTTGCCAATACCAAGCTTGTTCAGAACCCTGGATATGCTAAGTAATGATTAATAGACGATTTGTAAATAAAACTACCGGGTAATACCGGTAGTTTTTATGAAAAACTATCAATCACGCAGCTTAATGAGGCTTTAAAAATATGCGCTTTAAAATTTTGTTATGATTTATAGAATTATTACGTCTGGATTTTTTATTTTTTATTTCATAATCATTTCTCTAACGGCACAGGCACAAGACCCCTGGATACTTAAGGCGGATAACACTAATGGCCGTTATTATGGGGAAACCGTTGCCAATGGCGCAGTAGGCATAGTGACTTCAAATATGCCCTTTAAAATTCAGGATGTGGTACTGGCCGGCGCATACGACTTGTACGGCAGAGGCCGGGTTAGTAATTTCCTGAAAGACTTCAACCTGTTAAATATGCGTTTTCAAATTGACGGGGCATTAAATGTTTCAGGAATGACACAACAGCTCAACATGCGTAACGGTTCCTTCACTACCACGTTCAATGATACCGACAAGGCAACGGTTACTTATACGTATTATGCCCTAAGACAATTACCCTATACGGTCATGATGGACGTTTCCGTTACCGCAAAAAAAGATATTACCATTGATGTGGCAAATATATTGTCATCACCGGATGCTATGAAGGATGTTCAGAATTATTTCCATCAAATCGACGACCTTCCGCACGCTATGATCAGCTTACTGACCTCTACAGGTAAAAGCCCTACCGGAAAACTGACTATGGTTGCCTCCAACACTTTTTTATTACCTGAACCAAATGGTGAAGGGCCCAGGCTGGTTAATGAAGAATTTGACAGTAACGAGAACATACTGAAGTTTTCAAAAAGAATAAAAGCCGGTGAAACTTATACATTCGCACTGGTAGGCTCCACACTTACATCAGCGCAGCACGACGACCCCTTGAACGAAGCCGAGCGTCTGACCATCTTTGCAAAACTGGAAGGAAGAGAGCGCTTGTTGAAACTCCATAACCAGGCATGGGATGAATTATGGAAAAGCGATATCCGGATTGAAGGCGATCCGCAATCTCAGCAGGATGTTCACGCTATGTTATATCATTTGTATGCTTTTACACGTGAAGGTTCCTCCTCTTCTCCATCTCCTATGGGGCTAAGTGGTCTCGGGTATAATGGCCATGTGTTCTGGGACACCGAATTATGGATGTACCCCGGATTACTGTTGCTGCATCCTGAATTGGGTAAATCACTTCTGGAATACAGGTATCAAAGACTGGAAGCCGCTAAGCGAAACGCGTTTGACAAAGGCTATAAAGGTGCTATGTATCCCTGGGAAAGTGCAGCAAGCGGTGTTGAAGAAACACCGGTATGGGCGCTCACCGGCCCGTTCGAACAGCATATAACCGCAGATGTTGCCATAGCTGCCTGGAATTATTATTGTGTAACAAAGGACAAAAACTGGCTGAAAGAAAAAGGTTGGCCCATACTATCGGCAACAGCGGATTTTTGGGCAAGCCGTGTTGAAAGAAACAGGCCGGGGAATTATGAAATCAAGAATGTGGTCGCTGCCGATGAGTGGGCGGAAAATGTCAACAACAACGCGTTTACCAATGCCGCCGCCAGGGCAAATTTAAAATACGCCACCGAAGCTGCAAAAATAATTGGTGTTACCCCCGATCCGGACTGGATGGCCGTAGCCAACAATATTCCTATCCCGAAATTCGAAAATGGAGTAACCAGAGAGTATGATAGCTATAATGGCCAAAATATCAAACAGGTTGATGTCAACCTGCTGGCTTATCCGCTCCACGAAGTGACCGACCCTGAAGCTATCAAAAAAGACCTTGAGTATTATGAAACCAGGGTGGGTAATGGACCTGCGATGACGCATGCCATCTTTTCAATTTTATATTCGAGGCTTGGCGATGGAGAAAAAGCATTCCAGGTATTTAAGAACGGATACAAACCTAATGAGCTGCCGCCATTTGGCGTGCTTGCTGAATCAGCTGGAGGAACCAATCCATATTTTGCCACGGGAGCCGGTGGACTGATACAGGCGATGCTCAATGGATTTGGAGGGCTTGAGATTACTTCCAACGGTATTATCCAAGTAAAATCGAAATTGCCTGCTCAATGGAAGTCATTAAAACTGATTGGAATAGGTGTGGATAAGAAGACATATTTAGTAAAGTAAACAGCAAATAATATAATGGTACGTTGCCGCATTTTTGGAAGAATATTAATTGTTAGCGGATGGTCTACGGTGCCTGCCGTGATGGCGGGCAAGGAGATTCAGGAACATACAAACAGCGAGTTTGGTAAATTTAAGACCTCCATTCTTAAGAAGTATGGCTGCCAATATAATCAGTTTGGCACATTCTATTACAACGATTATTGTTCAATAATAGCCTAGATACCAATGCAGCTATATAACCGATCATAAATTGACATTTGTAAAACTTGGATGAAGAATAGTAGAAAATTATTGTTAACACTGGTATTTATCATCCCGTTGTTGGTCATTTTTTCGCAATGCCTTACCATCAACAAAGATAAGCCTGACCCCCGCGGAGATATTTTTGCCGGTTCATCAACCTGTATAAAATGCCATAGGGATGTTTATGACAATTACCTGCATACCGCCCATTTCTCGACCACGCGTCTTGCCGATATTCATAGCATAGGCGGCAGTTTTGATCATGGTAAAAACGAATACCATTTTAGTAAAGACGAAAAAGTTGTGATGGAAAAACGCAAGGACGGGTTATACCAGGTTGCGTATGTTAAAGGGAAAGAGATCGCTGCCCAACGCTTTGATATTACCTTCGGTAGTGTAAAAGCCGAAAGCTATTTATCATGGAAAGGGAACCAAACATTTCAGTTGCCATTATCATACTTCAAAGCTTTAGGATGGACAAACAGCCCCGGTTTTGATTCAACCTATGTTGATTATGGCAGGGTGATAGGCAGGCGCTGTTTTGAATGTCATGCTTCGTACATTAAAGATCTGCCGATGCAGAATCAAAGCCTTAGACAAACCGAAAGCTTTGATAAAAGCTCGGTCATATTAGGTATTGATTGCGAACGCTGCCACGGTCCATTAGCTAACCATGTTAATTACCAAACAGACTACCCCAATGAAAAGAATCCGAAGTATGTGGCAACTTATCTCTCATTATCGAGGGCGCAACGGATAGATATGTGTGCAGTCTGTCACTCAGGCAATAAAAGCCGCATTTTAAGGTCTGTTTTCGCTTTTAAGCCGGGCGATACGCTTGCTCACTTTAAGGAAATGCCACTGTTTCCCGAAGCCATTGATTCAACAAAACTGGATGTACATGGTAACCAGGCTCAGTTGCTCGCCAGCAGCAAATGCTTTATATACAGCAAAATGGATTGCGCCAGCTGCCATAATGTGCATAAGAACGATAGGGGCAACCTGGCTTTATACTCACAAAAATGTATGACCTGCCACAATACCGTCAACCATAACTTTTGCCCAATGGAATCATCATTAGGCGCGGCAATAAAAAACAATTGTATTGATTGCCACATGCCCGCACGGTCGTCGAATGTAATTACTGTTGAAACCGCCGGAAAAGGGAGGGAAGTACCCTACCTGGTACGTACCCATCACATCGCCGTATACGCCGATGCTTCGCAAAAAGTAATTAACTATTTAAAAGCGGCTAACAAGTTAACATCAAAATAAAACAAGGACAATATGTAATATTTAACCTATTTACACCATGAATATCAACATCAAAAAATACCCGTATGCATTAATGGCTGTAGGGTTCATCATTACACCGTTTGCAGTTAAGACCCAGCTGGCCTTCACATCGGCATGCGGTATAGAAGTTGTGGGGTCCGATGACAAACCATTTTTAATGTGTGGCACTAATTTAGGAAACTGACTTATACCAGAGGGTTATATGTTTTTGCATAAGGGCGATACCAACTCAATTGCAGTGAAAGCTCTAAAATATTCAATATAAAACCCAACTCAAAAAAAGTATATTAACTAACTGATTTGTTGCTGCTTACACATAATAATATCAAATATCATTTAACTACTATAGAAATTGAACAAATGAAAAAAGCGACCTCAATTCTATCTACTAGCAAATATTTTATTATGGGTAGAGCACAAAAGCAACCATACCAATACCCGAAGCAATGGTAAGCGAGCAAATTCAAACATCTGCCAACAATGGATTTTGGCAGAATACAGGTAAATCGCCAAAAGGTAAAAAACTACTGCTATTTAAGGCGCTGGCTATTTTGTTCCCGTTTGCGCTTTTGGTAATGTTAGAGTTTGCGCTACGCCTTGGGAACTACGGCCACAATACCAACCTGTTTGTTAAATACGCGAAAGACGACCGCTTTATGCAGATGAATTATTACGCATCGGACAAGTTTTTTTCGGATACTTTAAATGCTACTAAAGGCAATAACGAGCTTTTTACTGTTGATAAAGCACCAAATACCTTCAGGATATTTGTTTTGGGTGAATCGACTACTATCGGGTATCCTTATTTCCATAACGGCTCGTTCCATCGCTGGCTGCAATACCGGCTGATGCAGATGTACCCTGATAAGAATTTTGAGATCATCAACCTGAGTTTAACGGCTGTAAACTCGTACACAGTGCTTGATTTTGGCAGTCAGCTTGCCAAATACCAGCCCGATGCCATAATGATATATACCGGCCATAACGAATATTATGGTGCTTTGGGCATAGGCTCGACCAGTTATGTGGGGAGCAACCGCTTTTTGGTTGAAACCCTGCTTAAGCTGCGCGGGTTAAAACTGGTGCAGTTGCTGAATAATACCATGAAAAAGGTGGCGGGCGTGTTTTCGGGCAAAAAGGTAGACCGCGAAACCCTTATGAAACGCATGGCAGCCCGGCAGGCGATAGCCTATAGATCGAAAGATTACCAGGCTGGTATTGACCAGTTTGATAAAAATATGACCGGACTGTGCAGCCTGTTTAATGATGAAAAGATACCTGTATTTTTAAGCACGGTAGTAAGCAATGAAAAAGATCTGCCGCCTTTTATAAGCAATGGTAGCGGGCCGGGTTCGGCAACTTATATTTATAAAGCGGGGCAGCAGGCTTACGCACAGGGCAACTTTGTCCTTGCCAAGCAGGATTTTGATAAGGCGAAAGAACTGGATGAGCTACGTTTCCGTGCGCCGGAGGCTATAAATACCATTATTAAAAAAATAGCCACTGAATATTCTGCAGTCCATTTGGTTGATACAAAAAAGCTGTTCGAGCAATATTCGCCGCATGGCATTATCGGCAGCGAAACTATTTTGGAGCATGTACACCCCAACCTGTATGGGTATGCGATTATGTCGGAGGCATTTTACCAGGCCTTTCAGCAACAACACCTGATAACAGCTACGCCGCAAAAGGTAATGACCTTTGATGAACTGCGGAAGGATATGCCTGTAACCCGCCTCGACTCGTTGAACGGGCAGTACCAGATAGCGTCATTAAAAACCGGCTGGCCGTTCAATCAACCTATGCCCGCTGCAACAGGCACCCTGGATCTGGAAGATACACTGGCCGAAAAGGTAGCAATGGGGCAAATGCAATGGCGCGACGCGATGAACATGATATTTGAGCACGACAAGCAAACGGACAACAAGCAAGGTGCATTAAGGGTTCTTGAGGCTTCATCGTTGGAATACCCCCAGAACGAGCAGTTCTGCGGCTACGCGGCTAATTTGAACGCGATATTAAATAATTACGATAAGGCGATATTTTACTATAAAAAGCTATATAACCTAAGTCCCGGCGACCAGATACCCCAAAGTATTATTAAACTGTATATTAAAGCCGGTGAACCCCAAAAGGCGCTGGCTTTTGTACCGAATCTGCCGCAGGCACAACAGGCTCCGGTTGGAAATATACTTGGGCAAATTTTGATGGATGGGCGAACCCTTAAAGCCCAGCCGGATAACAAGCAAGCCGCCGACCGGATGGCAACCAATTACAGATTATTGGGTATTAGTGAAAACCCCCGTTAAAGCGCAATAAGTAAATGACGACTAACGAAACCATAAAGCAAAACCGGAAATTTGGATATACAGTAGGCATCGCTTTATTGGTATTGGCCATATTCCGCGTATTGATAAAGCAGAAATACGGTTGGGTGCTGCCTGGAATTGGGATATTACTGATATTGTTTGCATTCATAATACCATTATGGCTCAACCCGCTGCGTTTAGTGTGGGATAAAATAGGGCATGTACTGGGCATTATCAACACCTATGTTTTGCTAACAATTTTTTACTTCGTGATACTAACCCCGTTAAGCCTTATCATGCGTTTATTTGGTAAGGATATATTAAAACTGAAACGCAATAAGCACGATACCTATTGGGAAACCGCGGTTGAAAAAGCTGGCGGAATGGAAAACCAATTTTAAAATGATATGGAAGTACTGGTAGAATTTTTCAGGTTTTTGAAGCAGCGCAAGCGGTACTGGCTTTGGCCCCTGTGTATTGTACTGCTGCTGCTGGCTACCTTTTTGGCTATAGCCCAGAGCTCGGCGTTGGCACCGCTTATTTACTCATTATTTTAACCCTTGCCGATGTATATTTTGGGGATATCGGCTTACTACCACGACAGTGCCGCCTGCCTTATCAAAGACGGCGTTATACTGGCGGCGGTGCAGGAAGAGCGGTTCACCCGTGTGAAGAATGACGCGGCTTTCCCTCAAAATAGTATAAAATATTGTTTGGAATATGCCAATATGAGCCTAAAAGATGTTCAGTATATTGTTTATTACGAAAAGCCTTTTTTGAAATTTGAGCGCTTGCTTGAAACGCATTTGGCATTTGCGCCAACGGGTATCAGGTCGTTTTTAAAGGCGATGCCGCTGTGGCTGAAGGAGAAGCTGTACTTTAAGCGCATGCTGATAAAAGGGCTGCAGCTTATGGACCCAAGTTGGAAATACGCGAATAACAACCTGCTTTTTACCGAACACCATCAATCGCACGCGGCATCGGCGTTTTTTGCCTCGCCATTTGAAAAGGCCATTATCTTAACGGTGGATGGGGTGGGCGAATGGTCAACCACCTCAGTTAGTAAAGGCGATGGGAATAGCATTGAGGCCATCAGTCATATCAATTTCCCACATTCTATTGGCTTGTTGTATTCTGCATTTACGTATTATTTGGGGTTTAAGGTGAATTGCGACGAGTACAAGGTGATGGGCCTGGCGCCCTATGGTAAGCCTATTTATACCGACCTGGTATTGCAGGAACTGATAGATGTAAAACCCGATGGCTCCTTCCGCCTGAATATGAAATACTTTAACTATGCTACGGGATTGACCATGACGG
>Ga0207639_10001842_pt1 | contig 14273 bp, 11 predicted proteins | sample KBSCornC32_FD_184299 | JGI IMG/M metagenome (GOLD analysis project Ga0207639, IMG submission 184299) | Corn rhizosphere microbial communities from Kellogg Biological Station, Michigan, USA - KBS Corn C3-2 (SPAdes) (version 2) | ecosystem: Host-associated > Plants > Roots > Rhizosphere > Soil ...
GAAGTGCCGATCGCCCCGTTCATGCCGGTGATGATGTTCGCGATCCTCTTCGGCCTCTCGATGGACTACGAGGTCTTCCTCGTCTCGCGGATCCGCGAGGAGTACCTGCGGGACGGCGACACCAGGCGCGCGGTGGCCGACGGCCTGGCCAAGACCGCCCGCGTGATCACCGCCGCGGCGGCGATCATGGTCGTCGTCTTCCTCGCCTTCGTCGCCTCGCCCGAAGTCTTCCTCAAGCTCTTCGGCATCGGCCTCGCGGCGGCGATCTTCCTCGACGCTACGGTGGTCCGCATGGTCCTCGTGCCCGCCGTGATGCAGCTGCTCGGCAGTCGCAACTGGTGGTGCCCGGACTGGCTCAGGCGGGTCCTGCCAGAGATCGAGGTCGAGAGCGGCCCGCAGGTGGCCGAGGGCCGGCCGTAGCGAACGGCCGGCCACCTGGCCCCTGGAACTAGCGCTCGCAGCTGCGGATCGAGTCGGCTCCGGCGCCGCCACGGCAGCGATCGGTGCCGGGGCCGCCGCGCAGGCGGTCGGCGCCGCGGCCGCCCTTGAGCAGGTCGCCGCCCGGGCCGCCCCTCAGCACATCGGGCCCGCCGCGGCCGATGAGGCGATCCTTGCCGGCGCCGCCGAAGACGCGATCGGCGGCCGCTCCCGCGCCGATGTAATCGTCGCCGCGGCCGGCGCAGACCAGGTCACGGCCGCCGAGGGCGACGATCGTGTCGTTACCACCGAAGGCCGCGATCACGTCGCGTCCGGGCGTACCGGCGATGACGTCGTTTCCGGCCGTCCCGGTGATCGAGGCCGGGACACCACGGCAGGTGACCGGCGGGCCGCTGACCGTGGTCGTCGCGGTCGCCTTGTTGTTGGCGCCAACCGGATCTTTGAGGTCCCCTTTGACCGTCGCGGTGTTGCTGATCACGCCGGCTTGACGGGGAATGACCACCAGCGTCACCGTTGGCGGCGGCGAGTAGCTGACGGCCCCCGCGGCGAGCGGACCGAGCTCGCAGCTGACGCTCCGGCCTTTGTGCGTGCATTTGCCCGTGCTGGGGGTAGCGGAGACGAAGTCGACGCCCTTTGGCAGCTGATCGGTGACGGTGACGTCTTTGACGCTTTCGGGCCCGAGGTTCTGCACCCCGATCGTGTAGGTCAGGGTCGAGCCGACAGCCACCGGGTCGGGGCTGTCGCTCTTGCTGATTGCCAGGTCGGCCGTGCCCGCTTTCGCCGCCGAGCCCACGTCCGCAAGGGCAAGAACGAGCCCGACCACGATCGCCAACAGCTTGAAACTCCGCATGGGATCCCCCTTTTCCGTTTCCTCCAACGCTTAAACGTCGAAGGACCGGGACTGTCAGGGTCGATCTTCGATGCGATCGATGAGCTCGGGCAGCTCGCGATGGCTGTCGAGGACGAAGTCCGCCTCGACCGCGGCCCCGTCGGTCTGCGGATCGTCGTGCAGGGCCCTGTAGCGCGCGGTCCTCATGCCGAGCTGCGAGGCCCCCGCGATGTCGGTGCGCCGCAAATCGCCCACGTGCATCGCGGCGGCAGTCTCCACCTCGAGCATCGCCAGGGCGGCTTCGAAGATCTGCGGCGCCGGCTTGTAGTGACCGACCTCGTCGGAGAAGGCCCAGCCCGAGAAGTAGGTGAGCAGCCCCTCGCGCTCGAGCAGCTCGCGCAGAACGGCCCCGCCGCTGAAGCCGACGTCGCAGACGATCCCGAGGCGGATTCCGCGATCCTCAAGAGCCTCAAGGCTGGGACGGATATCGGCCGAGAGCTCAACCGGCGCGTCCCGCGCGACGGTCAGGAACGCCTCGGCCGCCCTCTCCCCCGCGACTCCCTCGAGTCCGAGCGTGCGCACCAGCATCTCGGCTCCTTCGCGGGGGTGGAAATGCTTCCCCACCGACCAAGAGCTCTCGTAGGAGCGAGTGACCTCACCAAGGCTCCCGACCAAGAGCTCCGTCTCCAGCTCGACGCCGCACTCCTCACAGACATCGGCGATCGCCCGCTGCCGCGCTGCGCTCATTTGCCCAGCCGGCGCCCGCGCGATCGTGTTCCAGAAGTCGAAGGTGATCGCGTCGACGGGCTGCTTCACGGCGGCCGAGTGAGAGCGCCGCGGGCTACCGCCGCCGCGGGTCCATAGCGCGCGAGATCACCACGCGCTGGATCTCGTTGGTGCCCTCGTAGATCTGGGTGATCTTGGCGTCGCGCATCATCCGCTCGACCGGATACTCCTTGACGTAGCCGTAGCCGCCGAGCACCTGGATCGCCTCGACCGTGACCCGCATCGCGTTGTCCGAGGCGAAGAGCTTTGCCATCGAGGAGTGCTTAGCCAGACCGGGGTCGTTCTGGTCGGCCATCGCGCAGGCCTTGTAGAGCAGCTCGCGGGCGGCGGCGGTGCCGGTCTCCATCTCAGCCAGCTTGAACTGGATCGCCTGCAGGTCGAGGATCGGCTTGCCGAAGGCGACCCGCTCCGAGGCGTACGTGGTCGCGTAGTCGGTCGCCCCCTGAGCGATGCCGACCGCTTGCGCCGCGGCGCCGAGCCGCGTCCTTTCCAGCGTGCCGAGGGCGACGCCGAGGCCGCGCCCGACCTCGCCGATCACGTTCTCGGCCGGCACCCGCACGTCGTCGAGGACCGGCGAGCCGGTCGGCGAGCCGCGGATGCCGAGCTTGTGCTCGAGCTTGCCGATCGAGAACCCGGGACGGTCGGCCTCGACCATGAAGGCGGTGATCCGCCGCTTTTCGCGATCGGTGACGGCGAAGACGACGTAGAAGTCGGCGACCCCAGCGTTGCTGATCCAGTTCTTGGCGCCGTTGATCACCCATTCGTCACCGTCGAGCTGCGCGTGGGTGCGCATCGCACCGGGGTCCGAGCCGGCCTCGGGCTCAGATAGCGCGAAGGCCGGCGTCCACTCGCCGCTGGCGCAGCGCGGCAGCACCCGCTGCTTCAGCTCATCGCCGCCAAAGAGCCGGATCGGCAGCGAGCCGAGCTCCTGCACCATCAGGATCAGGGCGCTGGAGGCGCAGGCCTTGGCGATCTCCTCGACCGCCATCTGCAGCATCAGCGTGCCGGTGCCGGTGCCCCCGTACTCCTCCTCGAAGGGCAGGGCGAGGATGTCGTGCTCGGCCAGCAGCTCGCGCACGTCCCTCGGGTATTCCGACTTCTCGTCGATCTCAGCCGCCCGCGGCGCAATCCGCTCCCGCGCGATCTGGGAGATCGTCTCGCGGAAGTCGAGCAGGTCCTGGGGGATCGAGTAGATGTCGGTGCCGGTGCTCATGCGGCCCGGGACCCTACCTGCAACGCCGACCCCGAGCTGCACATATAAGAGTCAGATGGCCGCAGGGCAGATCGAGAAGAAGGAGGCGCTCGGCCGCGAGCTCTCCCAGGTCCATTTCGGCCGGCTCTACCGTGAGCACGGAAGGGCGATCCTCGCCTATGCGCTGCGGCGCGCCGGGGACCCGGAGGATGCCGCCGACGTCGTCGCCGAGACCTTTCTGATTGCCTGGCGTCGCCTCGGCGACGTCCCAACTGGTGACAGGGCGAGGCTTTGGCTCTACGGGGTGGCGCGGCGGGTGCTCGCCAACCGGCATCGCGCCGAGCAGCGCCGGACCCGGCTGGGGGAGCGTCTCGCCGAGTCGCTGCGGACCGAGCTTGCGACCCATGCCATGCCGCGCGGTGAAGCGGCTGAGGCCCTGCGGGCGATGGGGGAGCTGAGCGAGGGGGATCGCGAGCTGCTGCTGCTCGTCTCCTGGGAGGAGCTCTCACCGGGAGAAGCAGCCCGCGTCCTCGGCGTCTCCCCGCTGGCCGCACGCAGCCGCCTGCACCGCGCCCGGCGACGACTGCGGACCTTGTTGGAAGAGCGCGAATCGGCGGCTGGCAAAAGCCCTGAACTCGAGATGGAGGAACCAAGATGAAGACGCGTGGGCTGGAGACGGCAATTGCCAAGGCCGACCCGATCGACCTGGACCGGCTCGACCGGCTCGACCTGGAGGCGATGGAAGCCGAGCTGCTTGCCGATCTCGACGACGAGCAGCCGGCTTCCCCCGCCTCCGTTGCGGGCATTCCTTCCCGGCGGCGCCCCCAGCGCCTCGCGTTCGCCTTCGGTGGCTTGGCCCTCGCTGCCGTCGCCCTCGTCGTCGTCCTAGTCGGAGGCGGCGGCGATCGTCCGGCCCGCGCTTACGCAGCCGAGCTCGTTCGCTTTGCCGAATCGACTCCCCTCCTCCTGCTCGAAGACCCGGGCTGGCGCGTCCAGAACGTCAACGAGTACAGGAGCCGAGAAGGCATCGAAGGGTCGATGGAATTCGTCACGGGCAAGCCGATCCCCTACGAATCGATTCACGTCGTCGCTGTCGGCAAACGACACGGACCACTGAGGCTCCCCAAGGCCGAGCACGCGTCGGGGATGTTTCCGCCCGCGGTACGACAGCGCCGGGTAGAACTCTCCTGGCGGCCGGGCAGCCTCGCGGAAGCCGTGTCGAGCCAGCACAAGTCGCTGCATCCGCACGGCGAGCGCTGGGTCAGGCTGCCGGTCCTCGGCACCACGGCTGAGGTCGACACGCGGGCCGAGTTCTATATCAACCAGGGCGGCCCAGGCGACCGTGAGATGGTCGCCTTCTGGCGTGAAGACGGCTTCGTACTCGAGCTACGGGCCGCAGTCCCCGACCAGGCCGCCTTCGAAAAACGGCTCGGCTGGCTGACCGAGGTGGACTCGCAGACCTGGCTCGATGCGATGCCCGCAAAAGTGGTCAAAGCTGCCGACCACGAAGCCACGGTCCGCGAAATTCTCGAGGGAATCCCGGTGCCCAGCACCTTCAAGCCTTCACGGGTTCCCGACGAAGGCCTCACCACCGCCCGCTACCAGGTGGGCGCCAAGGTGACGGCCACCGTCTCCTGCCTCTGGTTCCTCCAGTGGGCCGAAGCCCGCAGGAGTGGCGATCGCGGCGCAAGGCTCGAAGCCGAGAAGGCAATGGCGACCGCCAAGCACTGGCGCATCCTGCGCGAAATGGCAAAGGACGGCGCCTACCCCGAAACCATTTGGCAGCTGGCAGCCGAGATGCCGAGCGGCGTCTGGAAATGGAATGACCACGAGCACCCCCTCCTACCCCGCGCGGAATCCCTGGGCTGCGCCCGCCTCGGCCTTCCCCTCCTGCCAAGGAAGCAGAAGCTCCAGCGCGAGCGCGGGGTCCCACTGCCGCCTCGGTGACGGGAACTAATCCCACGCTGCGGCCGGGCCGTACTTCAGGACCTGGCGCGCCTGCCTCGCGCCAGGCGCCTGTCTCGGAGCCGCTCCCAACTGGACCTGAGCCTGGCAACGAGATCCACGTCCAAGCCTGCGTCTCGAATCAGCAGTCGCTCATCTACATAGTCGAGGGCCCGCTCCAATTCACCCGCTCGAAGCAGATGGTCGACCGCGTAGACGTCGCCTTCGTCGAGGCCACCGGGGTCGGGCAACGGCAGCGCCTCGGCCTCGCGCGGCTCCAGCTCGAGGACACCGCCTCCGTAGGAGCGACCCATCACCTCGGAGAAGGCGAATGTCGCGGAGTTGATCGACGCGGCCGCCAGCGCTGCCGGCGCGGTCCCATTCAGCATCCGCACCCGATGGACGGTGTCAGTCGAAGTCGCCCTCGTAGCGTTGAAGATGATCCGCGGATGATCGTGGATCTGGCGAAGCATGAAGGCGTCAGGCGTCCATACCGACGGGACCGACCACCACTTCTTTCGGATCGAGCACTTGTAGCCGCGGTGAACCTCAGCGGCTTCGCCTTCGGTGAGGTAGTCAGATAGCGGACCGTCCTCGGCCACCTCCGAGGTTGGCTTCAGGGCAAGCAGCCGGCACTGACTGTCTGCTCTGGTCAGGCCGGCGAGGTCGCTGGGTTTGAATCGGATCCCGCGCACGTGAGCCGACTTACTGACCAGAGGGACCACGTGCGAATCGAGCCCGAGCTCGGTGGCGTTTGACGGACTGAGGACGAAGAACTGATTCCGACCCGTGACTACGCCGACGTCGACGTCGGCGAGCGCGCCGAGGCGGCCCAACGCCTCGGACCCCTTCCTCACTTTCCGCAGCGCCTCTATCTCCTCGGGCGGGAGGAAGTACTTCGTCCACTTCTCGGACTCGTGCAGGAGCGCAGGAGCGCCGGGCAGCCGGCGCAAGCTCGACGCGCTTGGCAGATCGGATGCGCTTTCCCGCTCCGCGATCCGGACGGTTGCTGGCCCGCGGCCCTTCGTCCCGAGCAGAAGCACGACCTCCTGCAAGATGCCGTCGAAGACGAGCTGGCGAAAGGTGACAACTGTCAGCGACTTGTAATTGTCGATCAGGAATGCGCGTAGCTCGGCGGCGTAGGTGACCTGCAGCAGCTCCGCCGGCAAGACCATCGCCAAGCGCCCACCGTCACGCAGCATCAGGGTCGAGGCGACGACGAAGGGGACCCAGGCGTTGGTCAGCTTGGTGGGCTTCATCGAGACCGAGCGCATCAGGTCGAAGGCGCGGGTACGCGTCGGCTCCGTCCAGTGCTGGAAGCGGATGAACGGCGGGTTGCCGACCACGGCGTCCCAGGAACCCGCCTCGGAGGCACTGGCCCAATCGAAGAAGTCGGCGGTGACGACATCCGCGGCAGGGGCCGCCCGGCCGGCAGCGGCCGCCTCGGCAGCGAAGTACTCAACGCCGGTGGTGTCGGCGTCGGCGGGGACGAAACGCAGGATTGCGCCGTCGCCGCAGCTCGGCTCGAGGACCCTTGCGCCCGGCGTCCACGCCCACTTGGCGACGAACTCCGCGATCTCAGGTGGCGTGTAGTAACCGCCCCGGAGCTTCTGGGCGGTCGGCGGGGCGGCGACCGGGAACGCATTCATGCGCCCACGACTTCCTGCACCTCGTCAGCCGTCAAGCCCAGCAGGTCGGAGACCCGCTCCTCGATCCTGGCTCGCTGCTGCGCCCGGTCGCGCTCCAAGACGATGCGCACGTCCGGGTCGGTCTCGTTGCGAAACCTCATCGTCGAGCCGACGAGCTCCCAGGTGGCCGTTGCGATTTCAGCGATTTGGTCGGGCTCCCGCAGCGGCACCGGCACATCTTCCAGGAAGGCCTTGCGGTGCGGAAAATACCCGCCGCGATAAACCTTCTCGCCGGCGTCCCAGACCATTGCGTCGATGCCAGGGTGGGACAGCAGCGCGATCAGGAACATCGCCGGAGCGTGACTGCCGGGGCGCGGACGGAGGAGGTAGTAGGGGCCACCGTCGCCGCCGCCCGGCACGAGCAGGCCATCGGGGTCCCAGTTGTACTGCGGGACCAGGGAAAGCACACGAACGATGATCTTCTCCCCGTCGAGCTTGGTCAGGCTCTGCGAGCGGCCGTATCGGTACCACGTCTCCGGCGTACTTGGAGAGACGCTGCGCCCTTCGAGCTGCTCCTGATGGGCAGTCAGGTACCGCCAGGCGAGCGGGAACTCGGTTTCCATCCGATCCGGGGGGATCACCATCGCCTTCGGCCGCTTCCCGCCATCATCGATCTCGTAGGGAAAGATCGCCCAGGTGTCGGGCTCGGGCTTGCCGTCATAGGGAAGCAGCGTCCGATCACGCAGAGCGGGACGGCAGATCGCCCGCTCGACTTCCCACTCGGCACCGCCGTCGGCGAACCGGATCGTCTCCTCGTCGACGGTTTCCGCGGTGAGGAAGAAGACGTCGTCGGCGCTGGTCTGGACCCCGACGAAGATTTCTGCAACATCGGCCAGGCGACTCTCGTGACGGTCGCGCAGGCGCTGGAACACCGCCCGTGCCTCTTCGGTCCCGAAGCTCCAGTTCGCGGCCGTGAGCTCGTCGGCGGAAATCGTCCGGGCGCCCGCGCCGGGGTCGGCTCGCCAGCTCGCGAGGTCGTCGACTCGCGTGAACCGGAACTCCTCGGCGCCCGCCTTGGCCCCGGCGAGAATGCAGACGTAGGTCGTTGCCCCTGGGAATACCTGCTCGTGGCCGAAGTGGACGATCTCGGTGACATGCCTGCCCTCGCTTAGGAGCTCGCGCACCGCCTGTCCGGGAAGCGTCGACATGAAACGGTGCGGGATTACGAAGCCGAACCGCCCCTCGGCCTTGAGGAGACCGACCGCTCGCTCGACGAACAGGAGGTACTTGTCGAAGTTGTGCGAGCGAGCGCTCCGAAACTGAGAGTGCTCTTGGAAGTAAGCCACCTGCAGCGGCTCGTACTCGGCCTGCGTCTGGAGCCGAACGTACGGCGGGTTGCCGACGATCACGTCGAAACCACCTTCGCCCATCGCCTGCGGGAAAGCTCGCTCGAAGTCGAAGGCGTTGACGGAGAGGAGCTCAGAGCGATCGAGGCGAGCCTTTGGGAAGACCTCGAAGAAGTGGGGAGTGACCAGCGAGTTCCCACTGACGATCTGCTCATCGAGGCTTGGCAGGGCGGCGGCGCCGAAGCGGGAGATGCTGTCGCGATCCTCGCCGTCGAGCACCGCGATCAGGAGATTGAAAGTAGTGACTTCGACCGCTTCCCGGTCGATGTCGACGCCGAAGACGTTGTTGCGGAGGATTTGATGCTTGAGCGCGAGGTCTGGAACGACCCCAAGCTCCTCCAGGTGCGTGAGCAGTCGCCGGAACGAGTAGAGAAGGAAGACGCCGGAGCCGCAGGCGAGGTCGACCAGGCGAAAGCTCTGCAACCCTTCCTCCGAGAGTGAAGCGAGGGCCGGGGCGAGAGTGCGCTCGAGGATCGCTTCGACGACGTAGCCCGGAGTCGGCACGATCCCGCCGGCGTGGGTCAGCTCCGGTTTGCGCTTGAGCTCGACAGAGCGATCGGCGCCCACCTCGGGGCGCTCGGCCAGGAATTGTTCGTAGATGGCCGCGAGGATCGGCGCGTCGACGACCGAGAACGCGTACGGGCTCTGCGGGTAATACAGCTCCTCGATGATGCGGTGCAGGAGCTCGTCATCGACGTCCACCTCGTCGATCGCATCGAACAGACCGGCGTTGTAAGTTCGATCCGCCTCTCGAAAGTGGGCGTCGAGGGCCTCGCGATCACCGATTCCAAGCAGTTGGCCGTACTCCTCGAGATTGCGGTCCTCGCAGACGCGAAGGAACACGAGCCGGTTGATCAGCCGCTGCGTGGCGCGGGCTATCGCGCGCTCATCCAGGGTAGCGTCGCGAGCCGCGATGTCGGTCGCGAGGTCGAGCCGCCAGCCACGGATCTGGTCGAGGAAGACCTCGTCGAAGGCGTCTTCGCCCCGGAGCTCCCGCTCGACCTCGAACTCCTCGCCGAAGCGGCCGTCGAGTACGGATTCCTTGGAGAGCGCTACCCAGAGCTCGTCGAACCGCTCGACGTATCCTTCGCAACAGTAGAGGCGACCGGGCAGGCGTGCGACCGCGGCGCCGTCGGTCGGGAGGGGACGGACACGGCAGTCATAGATCGCAAGCTGCTCGAAGTTCGTCAGCACCGAAACAGGCAACCCGGCGCTCCACCCGTACCGGCGCGTCTGATACGCCGCGGCCGCGGCCGAGTCGATGCGCACCGAGGGCTTCTTCGCCTCGACGAAGAAGCGCCTGCGACCCGCGAGCTGAAAAGTGTAATCGGGCTTGCCGGCGGCGCTGACGCTCTCGAGGTCTTCATCGCCGGTGCGCTCGACCGTCTCCTCGATACGCACCTCACGCGAGAATCGAGAGAGCCCCTTGCGATTGCCGAGGTCCCAACCAAGGGCCTCGAAGAACGGGTCGATGAAATCGAGGCGCGTCTGCGCCTCGTTCGAGGCGTACTGGTCCCGATCTTCCAAATACCGCGCGACGAGGCGAGCCACCGCCTCGCGAGCTTGCTCAAACGACATACCCAGGTTGGCCCCTCTGCACGGCCGAGGCCCCGACCAAAATTCCGAGCATCAGCATCGACCGGTCCTCCTAGACGCGACTTCGACGTACGGAAAGCGGAGAATAGGGACGCTCCCGGACGGCCAGCCTGGAGAGTTTTCGCAAAAGCGGGAGGGCCCTCCGCCCTGAAAGGAGACGTGCTTTCAGGCCAGCTCAGCCAAAACCGCGGCAACGGTGTCCCGGCGAGCAGGGCCGGCGGTCGCGGGGGCGGCTGCTCGATCGCACCTCCTTTGGCGCCCATCTCTTTGAGCGTTGTCCCGCATCTTTTCCCGCCGGAATGCGGAGATCCTCTTCGCAGGGTCCGACCACAGGTGAACCCTGGGGGAATCGAGGTGAATAATTTGCGACGAACTTCTTTCTCAAACCGAAATTTCCGTTTCGCACTAGTGCTTTTTTACTTTCGTACTACTTTCCAAGTCTCTCTCCAACTTTTCTAGTTCCACCTTTTCTACCCCTGGCGAGAAATCGCGAGATCCCTATAGTGCCGCCCGATCTCGCGATGGCACTCCCGACCTTCTTCATCATCGGCGCTCCCAAGGCGGGAACCACCAGCCTCCACAACTACCTGAGCGAGCATCCCCAGATCCAGATGTCGGCGGTCAAGGAGCCGAATTTCTTCGCCCCCCACCTCAACCCGGTGGACGAACAGCGGCGAATCAGCCAGCTCGACCAGTACGAACAACTCTTCGACCCGTCGGTCTCCGTGCGCGGCGAGGCCTCAACGCCGTATGCCGAATACCCGCTCCGCCAGGGAGTCCCCGAGCGAATCAGGGACCTGGTGCCGGAGGCGAAGTTCCTCTACGTGGTCCGCGACCCAGTCGAGCGCACGATCTCCCACTACAACCACATGGTCGCCTCCGAGGGTGAGAGGCGGACGCTCGAGGAGGCGCTTGGCGACCTCTCCGATCCGCGCTCGCCGTCGATCTGCGCGAGCCTCTACGGGCTTCAGCTCGAACTGTACCTGCGCCAGTTCCCGCAGGAACGGGTGATGGTGATCGACCAGGCGGACCTCCTCAACGACCGGCGTTCGACGCTGCGCCGGGTCTTCGGCTTCCTCGACGTCGACGCCGGCTTCGACTCGCAGCGCTTCGACGAGGAATTCCTCAAGACCAGCGAGCGCCACACCTATCCGCCCGGCTTCGCCAGCTTCGTCGAGCTGCACCTGATCCCACGCCTGCGCTGGCTCCCTCCCAGGGTCCGCCGTACACTGCGTCTCTCCGTGGAAAGGACCATCTTCCCGCCGCTGCAGACGTCTGAGCCCGACGACGGGACGCGCGACCACCTGCGGGAATACTTCGCCGGCGAAGCGCGGCGCCTGCGCGAGCTGACAGGCGAGAAGTTCCCAACCTGGAGCGTCTGAGCGCGGCCCGCGGCCGGCAGCACGTGGGCGTCCAACCGGTCTTCATCTTCTCGGTCTCGCGCAGCGGCTCGACCCTGGTGCAGCGGATCGTCGCCGCTCACGAAGGCGTCGCCACCGCGCCGGAGCCGTGGATTCTCCTCCCCCACGCCTACACGCTGCGCCGGGAGGGGGTCGACGCCGAGTACTTCCAGCACCTGCTCGCCACCGCGGTCGAGGACTTCTCGGCGCGCCTGCCCCGGGGAGAGGCGGATTACCTGGAGGGGATTCGCGAGTTCGCGCTCAACCTCTACGAGCTCGCCGCAGAGGACGGGACGACCCATTTCGTCGACAAGAGCCCTCCCTATTGCCTGGTGGCGGAGGAGATCATGCGGATCTTTCCCGAAGGGAAGTTCGTCTTCCTCTGGCGCAACCCGCTCAGCGTGATCGCCTCGATGATCGAGACCTGGGGGCCGTGGCGCCCGACCTTCATGACCGCGGACCTCTTCGTCGGCCTGCCGCGCCTGCTCGCCGCCCACGAGGCCCACCGCTCGCGCTCGCACTCGATCCGCTTCGAGGACGCGGCCTCAGGCGACCGCGAGACCTGGGCGGCGCTGATGCGCTACCTGGAGATCGAGTTCGACGAGGCCGCCCTCACCAGCTTCGCCGAGGTCGAGGTCGAGGGGCGGATGGGGGACCCGACCGGGCGCCGCGCCTACCGGTCGCTCAGCTCCGACCCGCAGGAAAAGTGGCGGGGGACGCTCGCCAACCCGGTGCGGCGCGAGTGGTGCCGCCGCTATCTGCGATTTCTCGGCGAGCACCGCCTGACCGCGATGGGCTATGACCTCGACCAGCTGACCGCGGAGCTGAACGCCCTGCCGAGCAGCCGCGAAGGACTGGCGACCGACCTCTGGCAGGCGGCCAGAGGGGTCGCCCAGGAGCCGGTGCGCGTCCGCACCCGCAACCGCCGTCTCGGCATGCCGAACGTGATCCGCACCCTGTTGAGCGTCTGAGGCCAGGCGTCAAGGTCGCCGGCCGACCTGCCGACCTAGAGGCGAGATGTCGCCCGCACGCCTCTCGGCCTTCGCTCTCCCCCGGCCTTTGATCGCCGTGCTGGCGGTCCTGGCAGCCGCCGGCCCGGGGGCCGCGTCGGCCTCCGCCGCCGAAGCCCCGTTTCGCTTCTTCGCACCCGGCAGCCCCTGGAATTTGCAGCTGCCGAAGACCGCGCCGCTCGACGCTGCCTCCGCCGAACTCGTCGGCGCGCTCTCACGCGAAGTCAAGCGCGAGCTGGAAACCGACCAGGGCCCATCGATCAGCACAACCTCGAGCAGCGTGCCGATCTACACCGTGCCGGCCAACCAGCCGACGGTGCCGGTGCAGGTTCTCAGCCCGTACACGGTGCCGGCGCTGAGCGCCGCCTGGAGCGCGGTGCCGTTGCCGGCGAACGCCCAACCCGCCCAAGGCAAGGACCATCACCTCGTCGTCTGGCAGCCCAGCACCGATCACCTCTGGGAGTTCTGGCACCTCGTCAACGGTGCCGCTGGCTGGCAGGCCGGCTGGGGCGGCGCGATGCAAAGCGCCTCGTCCAATTTCGGCGTGTACGGGTCGGCTGCCTGGCCGGGAGCGAACGGATCCTGGGGCGGCTCGGCCTCCTCGCTCTCGATCGCGGGCGGCCTGATCACGCTCGAAGACCTGCGCAAGAGGGAAATCAACCACGCCCTCGCGCTCGGCCTGCCGCAGGTGCGAGCCGGCGAGTACGCGGCCCCGGCCGAACGCACGGACGGCGACTCCGCCAGCCCGACGGCGCTGCCCGAGGGGGCGCACCTGCGGCTGGACCCCAACCTCGAACTCTGGCGGCTGCACCTGCCGCCGCTGACCCTGACGCTCGCCCGCGCCGCCAAGCGCTACGGGATCTTCGTCCGCGACATAGCCGGGAACGTCACCTTCTACGCGCAGGACCCGGTGACGACCGGGGGCAACCCCTACGCCGGCCCGACCGGCTTCTTCGAAGGCACCTACCCGGCGCGGCTGCTCTCCGCCTTCCCCTGGACGCATCTGCAGCTGCTGCAGATGCAGCTGACCAACAGGGGGTAAGGGACCGCCGCAATCGCGGCGCAAGTTTGGGCCGACATATTCCGTTCACGGCGGCGAAATACGACAGGAAGGCAGCCCAACACCCCATGAGCGATGAAGACCGCTGAGCCCCCGGCGATCACGCCGCCGCCCCCGAACGACTCGCCGCCGCTCGTCCGCGGCGTCTTCGACCCGCCGGAAGGCCTTGCCTTCGGCGCGATCAGGCGCCGCAAGAAGCTGATCGCGATCTTCGCCCTCCTCGGCCTGCTCGCCGGCGCCGTCCTGGGCCTCGTCCGCCCGGCCACCTACGAAGCCGCCGCGACGCTTCAAGTCGGCCAGGTGAACCCGAACTCGCCCGGATTCGCCAGCTACACGCAGTCGTCGAGCTCGCTGGCCACCGCCTTCAGCCGCGCGATCGCCGCCGCTCCGGTCCTGGCGACGGTCGAACAGAGGCTGCACCTTGCGAAGAACCGCGCGAGCAAGCGTCTCTCGTCCGAGCCGATCCCGCTCAGCCCCGCCTTTCGGGTATTGGCGACCGGACCCTCCGCCGCCAAGGCGATGCGGCTGGCGAACGTCGCCGCCGGCGGCGTGATCGCCTACGAGAACAAGAGCAACAGCGCCAATCCAGAGGCCGCCTCGCTGCTCGCCGCCTACCGCCGCGCCTCGCTCGCGCTGAACGAAGCCTCGGCCGACGTCGCCAGCTCCGGCGGCGGCTCGCAGGCGAAGGCCGAGCAGAGCGCCGCCAAGATCAGGCTGAAGGCGATCGCCGCCGCCTACGTGGCGACGGTCGGCAGCCAGCCGCCCCGGGAAGGCTTCATCTCGCTGCTGGCCGGGGCGACGAGCGCGAAGAGCGACCGCAATTCGAGGATCCAGCTCTACGGCTTCCTCGGCCTGCTGCTCGGACTGCTCGCCGGCTGCGGCGTCGCGGTCCTGCGCGGCAGGAAGCGGCATGACTCCCCGGGTGACCTGCCGCCGAGCGGATTGAGGCCGCGCCCCAACGCGGCGTGATGGAGACGCACGCGG
>Ga0207639_10001844_pt1 | contig 14267 bp, 15 predicted proteins | sample KBSCornC32_FD_184299 | JGI IMG/M metagenome (GOLD analysis project Ga0207639, IMG submission 184299) | Corn rhizosphere microbial communities from Kellogg Biological Station, Michigan, USA - KBS Corn C3-2 (SPAdes) (version 2) | ecosystem: Host-associated > Plants > Roots > Rhizosphere > Soil ...
CCTCTCTATAAATTTGCACGTGCGAGGAACCTTGTCCGTGCAAATTCAATTGCCTGACCTGTAGGGGCACTTTGTCAGGGGAGGTCGTTCGTGCGCTCGCGCGTCATTCATCTCATCAATCCCAAGACTGACTCTCTCACCACCCGGCCGCTTTATCTCAAGCGCGCTCTTTATTCGCCTCTTGCGGGCCTGTTGGCCGTCGCGGCGTGCGTTCCGCGCGACCGGTACGAGGTGGTGCTGACTGACGAGAATATCGAGTCGATCGATTTTGACCTGGAAGCGGATCTCATCGGCATTTCTGCGATGACGAGCTATGTCAACCGCGGCTACGAAATTGCCGATCATTTCCGCGCCAAGGGCATCCCGGTGGTGGGGCGTGCATCCGAGCTTCATGCCGCAGGAAGCGTTGAGCCACTGCGACGCCGTCGTCATTGGCGAAGTCGAGCTGGTGATCGATAGGCTGCTCGATGATCTCGAGCAGGGCGAGATGCGCGGGACATACAAGTCAGCCACGCTGCATCCGATGAAGGGTCTGTCGATGCCCCGCTACGACCTTCTGAAGAAGCACCGCTACGTCAACAAGACCTTTGTCCAGACGTCACGCGGCTGCCACCAGGGCTGCACGTTCTGTGCCGAGCCGCTGATGAACGGTCTGCGGTTCCGGTACCGGCCGGTCGACGAAGTCATTCATGAAATGGAGAACTGCGGCGCCCGCACCATCTCGATCAACGATGCCGACTTTTTCGGCACGCCGGAGCGTCCGAAGGAAGTCATGCGCGCACTCAAGGGCCGCAATATTCAGTGGCAGGCCGGCGTAACGTCAAAACTGGCGCAGGACGATCGCATGCTCGAGCTTGCAGCGGAGAGCGGCTGCACGCTGCTGAGCATCGGTTTTGAATCGATATCGCGCTCGACGCTCACCAGTGTGCACAAGCACGTCAATCGCCCCGAGACCTTCGCGGCGCTGGTCGAGAAAGTGCACTCCTACGGAATCATGGTGTTCGGGCTGTTCATGTACGGGTTCGATGGCGACGATCTTTCGGTGTTCGACGATACCGTCAAGTTCAACCGCGACGCCGACTACGACGCTTGCGCCTATTCGACCCTGACGCCTTATCCCGGCACGCTGACATGGTACGAGATGAAGAAGGCAAACCGTATCGTGTCCTTTGACTGGACGATGTACGACCAAGGACATGTGGTCTATCGGCCGGCGCAGATGTCGCCCGATGAGCTTCGCATTGGTGTCGAACGCGCATACGCGAACTTCTATTCGACCTCATCGATCGCCCAGAGATTTCCGCTGCGCGGCAAGCGGCATCGCGCCCAATGGGTGATCTACAATCTCTTCATGCGCAGGGGATCGGCGACGGAGCACATCGAATCAATCGCGGAACCCACCGCGGAGCCCGGTTTTGCTCCAATGCCGCCGATCCTGCCAGTCAAGCGCGAATGGCGGGCGGCGGTGCTCGAGGCCGCCGGAGGGCCAGGGCCGCACATGGCCTGACAGTGCCTGGGCGGCGCTAGTTGCCCTTGACGCCTGCTCCCTTGATGACGGTGTCCCACCGTTTCACCTCGGCAACGAGATGCGTTCTTAAGGCATCGGGCGTTGTGAGCGCTGCAGCAACGGGTTCGGTGCCGAGGTCCGCGAACCGTTCGATCACTTTCGAATCTTTGGTGGCGGTCTGCAGTGCGGCCACGAGCTTCTCTGAAACTTCCTTGGGTAAACCCTTGGGCGCCCACATGGCGTGCCACGCCGACACCTCGAAACCCGGAATCGCGCCGCTGTCGAGCGTGGGCAAGTCGGGAACCGATGAGACCTTGAACTTCGTCGTGACGGCGTAACCTTTGATCTTGCCTGCCTTGATCGGGTTGGTGGTGTTCGTCGTCTGGTCGCACATGAAGTCGAACTGACCGCCCATCAGGTCGTTCATGGCCGGACCTGTGCCGCGATAGGCCACGCCCGACAGCTGCACGCCAAGCTCCTTCATCAGCATCAGCATGCACAGGTGCGAGGCGGAGCCGACGCCGGCGTGGCCGTAAGTCGCCTTGGCTTTTTCAGCCCGTATCCAATCCAGAAGCTCCGTTAAGTTTTTGGCAGGAAGCGCTGTCTTGGACACCAATGTCATTGGCACATCGGTGATACGGCCGAGATGATCGAAGTCGTTCACGACATCGTACTTGAGGCCATCATAGAGCGCTGGCGCCGTCGCCTGCGCGATGTGCCAGACTGCAATGGTGTAGCCGTCGGGGGAGGCCTTGGCGACGCGCGCCATTGCGATCGTGCCACCTGCGCCCCCAACGTTCTCGACGATCACGGTCTGGCCGAGCGTCCGGCTCATCGATTCAGCAATGAGACGTGCAACTGTATCCGTGGGGCCCCCCGCTGCCGCCGGGACCACTAGCGTAATTGACCTCGCCGGAAACGTCGTTTGAGCTGATGCTGTCTCTGGTGCCCCCGCAACCGTGAGGGCGAGTGCGCCAAGCAAGATCGCGCGCGAAAACAAACTCATCGGTAGCTCCTTAAGTTGGTCGTGATGCGTCTTTTCAAATGTCCGCAGCCAAATCACCGAGCTTTACATTCCGTCGACTGTCTGCCGCGCTTAAGCGTGGTGCCCGTCTTTGTAATCCCGAGTGTAATGCCGCCTTTCGCGTAGCGTGATCCCGACATGGATATACGCTTTGGAAGCGTTATGGCTTTTCCATCGAGTTGCAGATGCGCGCGGCTGTCGCCTTCATAGAAAGCAGCAATAAATTCAGAGCCATCGCGACATCGATACGTGAAGAATGTTTGCGCGCCCGCGGGAAACTGGTCGGCTAAAATGCCAGCGGCGGCAAAAAAGGCTATGAGCATGTGCCGGTTCATTTGGTCAACTCGTACCGATTTCTCGCCCGTTGCGCCAGTGCAACCATATGACGCTTTGCAAAAGCATCTAAACTCATCTGCAATAGTGGAATGTGACCATGCCTCTCTACATCTGCACCGCCTGCGGCACGCAATACCCTGAAAGCGCGCAGCCGCCCGCCCAATGCCCGATCTGCGAGGAGGAACGGCAATATGTCCCACCGCGCGGCCAGACCTGGACGACGCTGCCCGCGCTTCAGCAGAGCCACATGAACGCGTTCCACGAATACGATACCGGCATCATCGGTATCGGCGCCGGTTTCGCCATCGGCCAACGCGCGATCCTCGTGCAAACGGAGGGGGGCAACATTCTCTGGGACTGCGTCGCGACGCTCGATCCCGCGACAGTGAGTCTCATCAAGGGCCTCGGGGGCCTGAAAGCGATCGCGATCTCGCATCCGCATTTCTACACAACGATGAATGAATGGGCGCAGGCATTCGGCTGCCCGATCCATCTCCATGCCGCCGACCAGGAATGGATCATGCGGAAGGGGCCGGCGATTAAGTTGTGGCAGGGCGATACGTTCAAGCTTTGGGATGGTGTCACTTTGGTCCGCTGCGGTGGGCACTTTCTGGGCGGCACAGTCGTTCACTGGGCGGGAGGAGCGGGCGGCCGCGGCGTCGTCTGTGCGGGAGATATTCTGACCATCGCTCAGGATCTGAAATGGTTTTCCTTCATGCGCAGCTATCCGAACTTTCTTCCGCTGTCGAAGCGTGAAGTCGAGCACATCGGCAAGGCCATGGCGCCGTTCAAGTTCGATATCGTCTACGGACACTATTTCGATCGCGTCATCGCAAAAGATGCAAAAGGTGTTCTGGAAAAATCGGTCGTGCGCTACGTTGCGGCGATTGAAGGTACGCGCGGTTATTGAAACAAAAACCAAACCGGCCGCGTGGCCGCCGGGTGGGAGTTCGGCGGATCCGCGCGGCCGGGTGAGTGCGCCTTCATGTTCGAGCAAGTTATCGCGGTAGGTCGCGAGATGCCCATGACGCGATCCTCGCGCCGCACGGATGAATCCTGACTTAATTTCGAACTCACAAATAATTCTAGTTCGGAACTTAGGCGCGATTCATGCCCCAGCCAGATACCGGAAGCGATCAACTTCTCGCGACCAACGTGGGCGTGGGCAATTCTGCGCCCGCGCACATCACGCGCAAATATTGCATCGAATTTTTCGCAAGACCAACCGGCGAAAATTCACGCGGCGATCACTCGCCTTCTTTGTCGCCTTTGCCGCCGAGCTGCTTGAGCTTGGCGAACACAGCGCTGACGTCCATCTCGCCCGACCTTTTATCCGTTTCCGCAGCCGCGGCCACTTCGGCTTCCTTGCGCGCCGTGGTTTCGGCAGCGGGCAGCAGCGTGGCGCCGGTGTCGACAGGCGCGGGCTTTTCCTTGTTGGCTCGCGACACTTCGAGATCGAGGTCGATCTGTGAAGCCAGACCGAGCGTCACGGGATCCATCGGCGCCAGATTGGCGGAATTCCAGTGGGTACGGTCGCGAATCGAGGCGATCGTCGACTTGGTCGTGCCGACGAGGCGCATGATGGCGCTGTCCTTGAGCTCTGGATGGTTGCGCACCAGCCACAGGATGGCATTCGGGCGGTCTTGGCGGCGCGAAACCGGGGTATAACGCGGGCCCTTCTTGCCCCGATCCGGCGGGGGAACCGCAACTTTCGGATCAGTCAGCTTGAGGCGAACTTCGGGATTTTTCTCGGCCTCGGCGATCTGGTCACGCGTCAATTGCCCGGTCAAAATTGGGTCCAGGCCCTTGATTCCCTGCGCCGCATCGCCGTCCGCGATGGCTTTTACCTCGAGCGGGTGCAGCTTGCAGAACTCGGCAATCTGGTCGAACGACAGCGCGGTGTTGTCCAGAAGCCAGACAGCAGTCGCCTTCGGCATCAAGGGTGCTGCGGTCGCCATGGCAAAATCTCCTCTACGCTTCGCCCGCCCCTCGGGCGAAGCACCAGATCATCGCTGATGATCGGAAAGTGGCCGGAATATAGGGGGAGAGGCCCCGTCATGCAACTGTTCCGCTTGACAGGGGAGGCCCAGGCACCCCATGTCGGGGGTTGAAATGCGCGCAGAAAATGCGCGATTTCGAGGAATTACATGTCAGAAAACCTGCCAAAACCTGCTCTGCAAGTCCTGCTCTGCTCACCGCGCGGATTCTGCGCCGGGGTTGTTCGCGCAATTGAATCGGTTGAACGGGCGCTCACGATCTATGGGGCGCCGGTCTATGTGCGGCACGAGATCGTGCACAACAAATACGTCGTCGACAGCCTGCGCAAGAAGGGCGCAATTTTTGTCGAGGAGCTAAGCGAGATTCCCGATGACAACGTACCGGTAATCTTCTCTGCGCACGGAGTGCCGCGCGCGGTTCCGGAAGAAGCCTCGCGGCGCAATCTGATCTCGCTCGACGCGACCTGTCCGCTCGTGACGAAGGTCCATCGCGAGGCGGAGATTCATTATCGGCGTGGCCGCGAAATTCTGCTGATCGGGCATGCCGGCCATCCGGAAGTCGTCGGCACCATGGGCCAGTTGCCGGACGGGAGCATCACGCTGGTGCAGACAACCGACGAGATCGACCGGTATACGCCGCGCGATGAGCGCAAGCTCGCTTATGTGACCCAGACCACGCTGTCGGTCGATGACACTGCCGAGATGGTCGATCACCTCAAGAAACGGTTTCCGAACATCGTCGGCCCGCACAAGGAAGACATCTGCTATGCGACCACCAATCGCCAGGACGCGGTCAAGCGCGTGGCGCCGGTCGTGGACGCTATGATCGTCGTGGGGGCGCCGAATTCGTCAAATTCGCAGCGGCTGAAGGAAGTGGCCGAGCGCTCGGGCTGCCCGCGCGCCGTTCTTGTGCAGCGGGCGGCCGATCTTAACTGGAGTTACTTCGACGGCGTCACCAAGATCGGCGTCACGGCGGGCGCGTCGGCGCCGGAAGTCCTGGTCGAGGAAATCCTCGGCGCGCTTTCGGAGCGTTTCGCGATTGAACTTGAGACCGTAACTGCGACCGAGGAGGGAGTGTTCTTTCCGCTGCCCCGCCCGCTGCGGGAGCACGAGCCGGCGGAGTAGCGCTTAAATGGCGGTCTACACCGACGTTACGGCGGAAGATCTCGGCCGCTTTCTCTCAGGCTATGACGTTGGCGAGCTGCTCGCCTACAAAGGCATTGCGGAGGGCGTCGAGAACTCAAACTTCCTGGTGCACACTGCTACCGGAAATTTCATTCTCACGCTGTATGAGAAGCGCGTTGCGGAAGGCGACTTGCCATTCTTTCTGGGCTTGATGGAGCACCTCGCCGCGCGCGGCATTACGTGCCCTCAACCGGTCAAAAACAAACAGGGTGGGATGCTCGGCAAGATCGCGGGGCGGCCGGCAGCGATCGTGACATTTCTCGACGGGCTATGGATCCGGCGGCCAAATCCCGGTCACTGCGCCGCGGTTGGCGAAGCGCTGGCGCAACTGCATATCGCGGGTGCGGACTTCAAGCTGAAGCGCGCAAATGCCTTGTCGATCGAGAGCTGGCGTCCTTTGTACGAGCACGCCAAGCCCCGGGGCGACAACGTACGCCCAGGTCTTTGCGCTGAAATCGCCAAGGAGCTCGACGCGCTGGAAAAAGCCTGGCCGCGCCAATTGCCGCAAGGCGTGATCCACGCCGATATGTTTCCCGACAACGTCTTCTTTCTTGGCGACAAATTGTCAGGCGTGATCGACTTCTATTTTGCCTGCACCGACACGCTCTTTTATGACGTTGCAGTCTGCCTCAACGCCTGGTGCTTCGAGGCTGATCATTCCTACAATGTGACGAAGGGACGTGCGTTGCTCAACGCGTACAACAAAGTGCGCGCGCTGTCCGCGGCCGAACGGAGCGCGCTGCCTGTTCTCGCGCGCGGCGCCGCCATGCGTTTTCTTCTCACGCGCCTGGTCGACTGGCTCGCCGTGCCCGATGGTGCGCTGGTGCGGCCGAAGGATCCGCTCGAATATTATCGCAAACTGCGCTTTCACCAGTCGGTGAAAAGCGTCGAGGAATACGGGCTCTGATGGCGGACGAGCGCGTGACCATTCACACGGATGGTGCCTGCTCGGGCAATCCGGGCCCGGGTGGCTGGGGCGCGATTCTAACGTTCGGCGATCAGAAAAAAGAGCTGATGGGCGGCGAACCACATACGACAAACAACCGCATGGAATTGATGGCGGCAATTTCTGCGCTGGAAGCGCTGAAGCGGCCATGCACGGTCGATCTTCATACCGACAGTGAATATCTCAAGAACGGAATTACGTCCTGGATTCATGGCTGGAAAAAGAACGGCTGGCGCACATCGGACAAGAAGCCGGTCAAGAACATCGACCTGTGGAAGCGGCTCGATGAGGCGCTCGGCCATCATAAGGTGCACTGGCACTGGGTCAAAGGCCATGCCGGTCATGCCATGAACGAGCGGGCCGATGAGCTTGCGCGCGAAGCCATTGTCGCGGCGCGCGCAGGTGCGATCGGCGCGATGAAGACAAAATAGTCCCAAAAATGAAATGGCCGGGAAAATTCCCGGCCATTTCGAAAATCGCGATGGATAAATTCTAAAGCTGGCCAAGCAAAGTTTGGCCGCCGGAGATCTCGCACTTGCCGGGCGCGTCTTCGATGTTAAGTTTTTTCACCACACCATCATCGACAAGCATTGAATAGCGCTTGGATCGGGTGCCGAGGCCGTTGCCCGATCCGTCAAAGGCCATATCGATCGCCTTGGCGAAGTCGCCGTTGCCGTCGGCGAGAAAATCGATCTTGCCTTCCGCACCCGTCGATTTCTTCCATGCTTCCATGACGAACACATCGTTCACGCCGGTCACCGCGATGGTGTGCACGCCTTTGGCCTTAATGGCAGCCGCGTTGTTAAGGAAGCTCGGGATGTGAAGATTGTTGCAGGTCGGGGTGAAGGCGCCGGGCACGGCAAACAGGGCGACCTTACGTCCTTTGAAAACTTCGTCCGTCGTTTTCCAGACCGGACCCTCGGTCGTCATGACGCGGAACTTCGTATCAGGCAATCGATCACCGACCTTGATAGGCATGGGTATCCTCTCGCGTTGCAAAAAATTTTGATTTCTTGTTGGGTAGTTACGCCCTTGCGGGCATTTAGTCGAGATGAGTCTTGACCTCGACCGCGCGGTCGCCGGTAACAACCGTAAAAATCAGGTCGGTTGGGCTCTTGGGATCGACGCCGGGCGGCAGACCGTCAAGCTCGAAGCTGAATTGCGCCCGGCCAGGCGGCGCCGTTTTTGCCGGCTTCGGGATGGGCAACGCCCATTGCGGGGTCGGGCCTTCGACAAACAGTTCAACGGGTTTTCCGGCCGGCGCGCCGAGGTCGACGGTCACCGTTGGTTTTGCTCCGTCGTTTGCTCGTTTTGCGGTGAGGCCCAATTGTCCAGCTGTAACGTGCTTTGGCACCCGCCCTTCGGCTGCCGTCAACGTCGGATCGTGCTTGCTATCGCCTGACTCGAGCACTAGTTCGGCGCGACCTTCCACGGGCACACAAAGTTTTTCGCAGACCGCGTAGTCGACCTTCACGCGGAGCCGGACCGGCTTCCCGGACTGTTGCGGTAAAACGACGACCGGAAATATGACCGTGTCCTTGTAACCAAGTGATTGACCGGTCTCGTCAGTGAATAGATGCGGTGCCGGATAGAATACGTCGGCCTTCTTGAGATTTTCAGAGCCCGAAAAATCGAAATGCGGGGGCACGCCGGAATCGCCTGGATAGCGCCAATAGGTCTTCCAACCCGGCCGCAATTTAACTTCGATTCCGGCACGCAGCACCGCGTCGTCGACTTTACTGCTGCCGGCAATCAGCCTGACGGCGGACCGCACGTCTTCGTTCCAGGGTGATTCGTCCGTCGCCCGCGCCGTAGTCCCGATCAGGACCGCAATCGCGCACGAAACCAATGCCGCGCCAAATGATCTGTGAATATTGGTCATCGCCTTTGGTCTAGTTGTTAACGGTATCCCGCGCCACTGAATTCATCGTGAGCACGCGTTGAACATGGTCTTGGCGGGGCGCTGCCACAATTGTCCCGTCGAATATGACGGTGAAGGACTGAACTTTCCGCCGCAAGCTTCGTTTGCAAAGGCGAGTCGTTCGGGTAACCTTTTGCCATGAAGATTTCACGCAAAACGACGCAGCAGAGCGCACCGCCGGGGCGAGGTTATCTCGACGGGCAAATGCTGATCGCAATGCCCGCCATGAGCGACGAGCGTTTTACGCGCGCGGTGATCTACGTCTGTGCGCATTCGACCGAAGGCGCAATGGGCATTATTGTCAATCAGCCGGCGCAGAATATCAAATTCCCCGACCTCCTCGTGCAGCTCGAGGTGATTCCCGCCGCCGAGCGTATCCAGCTTCCGAACCGCGCCGAAGACGTGAAAGTGCTCAAGGGCGGTCCTGTCGAAACCGGGCGTGGCTTCGTCTTGCATTCGGCGGATTTTTTTATCGAGAATTCGACACTGCCGATCGACGAGGGGATTTGTTTGACTGCTACGCTCGACATCCTCAAGGCGATTGCGCGCGGCAATGGTCCTGCCAGTGCGATCCTCGCGCTCGGCTATGCCGGTTGGGCTCCCGGACAGTTGGAGCAAGAGATCCAGCAGAACGGCTGGCTGCACTGCGCTGCGGACCCGGAGTTGATCTTCGGCCGGGACACCGACACAAAATATGAAAAGGCCTTACGCAAGATCGGCATCGATCTCGGGATGCTGTCGAGCGAGTCCGGCCACGCCTGAGTCTTATTCAGATGCAATCTTGAGGGCGCGCAAGCGGCTCGGCTTGTCGACGAGCAGATCGCGCGCGGCATCGGACGTCATCGGCTCGCCGAAGGCAAAGCCCTGCGCGTATTCGCAGCCAAGCTGGTAAAGCTCGACCGCGTCTGAATCGGTTTCAGCGCCTTCCGCGACCACTTCCATTCCGAGATCGTGTGCAAGCGCGATAATTGACCGCAGGATGACCGGTCGCGTGCCGCGTGCCGTCGTGCGCACGAACGACTGATCGATCTTGATCGTGTCGAATGGAAAGCGTTGCAGATACGCGAGCGAGGAATGCCCGGTGCCGAAGTCATCGAGCGACAACCCAGCGCCAAGTTCCTTGATCCTGGTCAGCATCTGCGCGGCATGTTCCGGGTTTTCCATGACCAGCGACTCGGTGATCTCGAGCTTCAGGGTCCCGCGCGCAATTGCCGTACGGCCCAGCACGCCGCGCAGATCCTGGATGAGATCGTGGCGCAGCAATTGCCGCGACGAGACATTCACGCTCGCGAAGACCGGCTCGCGCGCGCGGGTTGCCGCCTGCCATTGCGCGAGTTGTTTGGCGGTGTGGTCGAGGACGAAAAGGCCCAGGTCCACGATCAGCCCAATTTCCTCGGCGATCGATATGAATTCCTTTGGCGACAACCTGCCGAGCTTCGGGTGATCCCAGCGTGCCAGTGCTTCGAAGCCTGCGATGGCTCGATCCTCCAGCCGCACGATCGGCTGGTAGAGCACCTTGATCTCCTCGCGCTCGATAGCGCGGCGCAACTCGGACTCCATTGTCAGGCGGTCGGTCTTGCGCGAACGCATGGCCGGCTTGAAGATCTCGATGCGGTCGCCGCCAATACGCTTGGCGTAGTACATTGCCAGCTCGGCGTCCTTTAACACCTCATCTGTCCGGTGCGCCGCGTTTTCGGCGAGCGCCAATCCGATTGAAGCGGTGAGGAATATCTCTCGGTCATTGAATGCGATCGGCGCGCGCAAAGTACGGCGGATGGTCTCCGCGAACGCGACGATACGGGCGGGTTCCCGCTCCGACAGCACGATGAGGGCAAACTGGTCGCCTGATAACCGCGCCAGTGTGTCCTGCGGCTTGAGCAAACGGGACAGCCGACGGGCGATCGTGAGCAGAATGGAATCGCCCACAGCCATGCCTACCGAATCGTTGACCTGCTTGAAGCGATCGAGATCGATCACCACGATCGACGGACGGATCTGAGAATCCGCGCGCGCAAAGCCAAAGGCGGCCTCCATGCGGTCGAGGAACAGCTCGCGGTTGGGCAGGCCCGTGAGATTGTCGTGGACCGCATCGAACAGCAGCCGTTCTTCTGCATTCTTGAAATCGGTCACGTCGGTGAGCGTGCCGACCAGGCGCACGACCTCGCCATCGGAACCGACCACAGGTCGCGCCTTGAGCGTGAACCAGAGATAGTGGCCATCGGCCGTGCCCAGCCGAAAATCCTGGGTGAGACGGCCGCGCCGCTGCTCGACCATGCCGTCAAGCGAAGCGCGGAAGCGGTCGCGATCCAGGGGGTGGAGCACCTCGAGCCACGTTGCTGCGGGACCCTCCAGCGTGCCGCGTTTGAGGCCGAGCATGTGCTCGGTTTCCGGGCTCGTGAAGACCTTGTCGGCGGAGACGTCCCAATCCCAGATCAGGTCGCCGGCGCCGGTCAAAGCGAGCGCACGACGCTCCACGTCCGACACAATGCCGTGCGTGATTCCGCCGGCGAACGCATGCTGCATGACAGTGAAGCCGATCAGCATCACGATCAGCACCAGGCCGCCGAGCAGGGCCGGGCCAATGATGTCATTCGTGACCAGGCCAAGGATCGCCAGCGCCGCTGCCATGGCCCACACCACCAGCAGCAGCCAGGTCGGGATCAGCAGTACCGCGCGATCGAAACCATGCGTCGAGAGATAGATGACGAGGGCAAGCCCGAACACGGCGATGCCGAAAAGCGACATACGGGCGATCCCGGCAGCGACGGCCGGGTCAAAGACCGCAACCGCAATCAGCGCGGCAAGTGCGGCAAGCCATGCGATGGTGATGTGCGCGTAGCGTACGTGCCAGCGCGACAGATTGAGGTAGGCAAACAGAAACACAAGCAGAGTTGCCGACAGAATCGCTTCGCCGCAGGCGCGCCACACGCGTTCGGCGCCTGCCGACATATCGAAGACCTTGCCCCAGAAACCGAAATCGATGCCGATGTAGATCAGTACCGCCCAGCCAAGCGCTGCGGCGGCCGGAAACATGATCGAGCCCTTCACCACGAACAGGATCGTGAGGAACAAAGCCAACAGACCGGCGATGCCGATGACGATGCCGTAATAAAGGGTGAAGGAATTGACCTTGTCTTTATAAGCGTCGGGCTCCCACAGGTAGATCTGCGGCAGCTTGTCGGTGCGCAGTTCGGCGACGAGAGTGATCACGGTGCCCGGATCGAGCGTGATCCGGAAAACGTCGGCGGTCGTGCCTTCCTGGCGCACCGGTCGATCGCCGGTGGAAGGGGTGATCGCAACAATGCGCGACAGGCCGAGGTCCGGCCAGAAGATTCCGGAGCCGACCATCCGGTAGTGCGGCACGACGATCAGTCGGTCTATCTGCTCGTCGCTGTTGTTGGTGAGCGCAAGCACCGCCCAATTGTTGTTGCCTTCACGGGCGCGCACTTCGATGCGGCGAACGATTCCATCCGGACCAGGCGCGGTCGAGACCTGGATGCGGTCACCTTCAGTTTTTTGGACTTCGGTGGCGGCCGTCAGATCGATGGCGGCCGCATCGAGACGCACGTTGACCGCGTCCACCGCATGGGCGGCGGAAATTGCAAAGAGCGAAACAGCAAACGCTGTCGCCAGCGCTGTCAAGCAACGCGTCATGGCCGGGCCAAATCCCCCTTCCAAGGCTGCCTTTTTTGTTCCGCAGCCGCCGCCTCGCTCGCAGTGGAAATTCGCAAACGATCGCACCCTGTTAAAGCGTTTAAGGCCGACATTACGCCGATTTCGCGGCTTCTGAAAAAACGGACCTTTCGTCAAAGTGTTAGCACGATTTTGCCGATGTGTGCGCTGGTTTCCATAAGCGCATGGGCCGCAGGCGCGTCTTTCAAGGGGAAGGTCTTGTAGATAACCGGCTTGACCTTGCCTGCAACGATCAGCGGCAACACGTTTTCTTCCACGGCACGCGCAATCGCGGCCTTGTCGGGAATCGAACGTGCGCGCAGCGTCGAACCGGTGTGATGAAGCCGTTTGAGCATAATACGGCGGAAATCCACCGTCGCCTTTGGACTGCCCTGAAAAGCAATCTGCACGATGCGCCCTTCCACCGCCGCCGCTTCGTAATTGCGCGCGATGTAATCCCCTCCCACCATGTCCATTATAACCTCGGCGCCACTGTCGTTTGTCGCGGCTTTCGTGGCTGCAACGAAGTCTTCGGTCTTATAATTGACGGCGACATCGGCGCCGAGGTTGCGGCAGGCGTCGCATTTCTCAGGTGAACCCGCGGTGGTGATAACGCGAGCGCCGAATGCTTTCGCCAGCTGAATCGCCGTCGTGCCAATACCGGACGAGCCGCCGTGCACAAGGAAAGTCTCGCCGCTTTTCAGGCCACCGCGCTCAAATGCATTGTGCCAGACTGTGAAAAAGGTTTCCGGAATTGCGGCGGCCTCAACCATCGACAGGCCGGAGACCGGCAGCGCATGACTTTCGTGCGCAACACAATATTCGGCATATCCTCCACCTGAAACCAAGGCCATGATCCGGTCGCCGATTTTCCATCGCTTGACGCCGGAGCCCAGCGCAACGATTTCTCCCGCAATCTCGAGACCCGGAATATCAGGCGCGCCGGGCGGCGGCGGATAGGTTCCCATGCGTTGCATTACATCGGGGCGGTTCACTCCGGCGGCGGCAATCTTCACGAGGATTTCTCCCGTCCTGGGTTGCGGAACGGGCCGCGGCTCCGGCGCAAGCATGTCTGGGCCACCAGCGGCCTTGATGCCGATTGCAGTCATTTGGGATGGAATCGCAGCCATTGTTTCCTCGTTATCTACGTACCGGGATGACCTTGTTTAGGCGGAGCTCCGCAATGTGACAACCGCCGCAGTGGCGGCTAGATTTCTGCGGCAGGAGGTGCAGATGCCCGCGATCGACGATGACGATAAACCGAAGAAAAAAATCGCGCACGAGATCGGGCAGGATCTGACTCTGCTCTCGCTCGAAGAGCTTGCTGCGCGAGTGCAGCTCCTCCGTGACGAGATCCAACGTATCGAAGCCGACATGACGCAAAAGAACGCATCGCGCACTGCAGCCGATCAGTTTTTCAAGCGATGACGCCGGCCAAAGATACGGCGGTATTCCCATGCGGAAGCACTTAGATAATATTTCCGCATTGCGCTTATGTTCTTAAGTTGTCGTTAAGCTTTCTCGACCATTACTGGCATTGTCCATCTTCATATGGACATTGAGTGGCTCCTGTCCACTCTGTTTGACGCCTCCCTGTTATCACCTTGAGCCGCCGGCAACGGCGGCTCCTTTTTTGTCCCGATCTGGGTCAAAATGAAACGGCAGGGCGATGCTGCGGA
>Ga0207639_10001845_pt1 | contig 14263 bp, 17 predicted proteins | sample KBSCornC32_FD_184299 | JGI IMG/M metagenome (GOLD analysis project Ga0207639, IMG submission 184299) | Corn rhizosphere microbial communities from Kellogg Biological Station, Michigan, USA - KBS Corn C3-2 (SPAdes) (version 2) | ecosystem: Host-associated > Plants > Roots > Rhizosphere > Soil ...
CCCCACAGCGCCGCGAGCAGCAGGCCGACGCCGACGAGGGTGTAAAGGCGGCGCTGGCGCGACAGCCGCCGCCAGGCTTCGGTAACCTCGCGGGCAGTGTCGGAGGCGGTGGGTTCTACAGCCATGGTCATGTCGCCCGCCCCGCCGCCAAACCCCCGGCGTCATTCCCGCGAAGGCGGGAATCCAGTTTCGAACGAAACGCCATGTGCGAGGCCAAACTGGATTCCCGCCTTCGCGGGAATGACGTGGTGGTGGTGGGAAGGCGATGCATCGCGCTCATGCCGGAAAGTAGAAGGGCGGCACCATCGGCGCCGCCCTTCCAAAAACTCACTTGCCGATCGTGGCTTTGCGGACGTCGACGATGGCCTGGTAGAACTCGGGCTTCACCGGCACATAGCCCTTGAAGTCGCCACCTTCGATAGCCGACATGCACTTCATGTCGGTCGCCGCGATGTTGTTGTAGGAGGCAACGAGCTTCGTGCCAAAATCTTCGCCGAGCGCGGTGCGGTAGACGATCGGGCCGTTCGGGATCAGCGGCGAGCGCCAGACTTCGACAAGCTTCGACGGATCGACCGCGCCCTTGTCGACTTCCTTGCGGAAGGTGCCCGAGGTGAAGCCGTCCTTGAAGTCGCCGAGGCCCGAGCTGTCGTCGACGGCGACGTCCACCTTGCCGTCATAGGCGGCGAGGAGGTTGTTCTCGTGGCCGCCATTGAACTGCGTCTTGGCGAAGAACTTGTCGTTGTCGGTGCCGGTCGTCTTGGGGATCTGCGTCAGCGGGATCAGGTAGCCCGAGGTCGAATCCGGATCGGCGTAGCCGAGCACCTTGCCCTTGAAGTCGGTGATCTTGCTGAGGCCGAGCGACTTGAGCGCAAGGCCGATCGAGTAGTAGCCGGTCGAGCCGTCGGGCGACTGCGTGGTGAGGACCGGAACGACGGCCTTCGGGTCCTTGAGGTAGACGCCCGCATAGCCCGAGGCGCCGAGCTCGGCCACGTCGATCGTGCCGCCGAGGAGGCCCTGGATCACGCCGTCATAGTCGGCGGCCGGGAACAGCGACACCTTGTCGACGCCAAAATCCTTCTTGAGGTGGTCGGCGAGGCAGGCGTTGTTCTTGAGGCGGTCGGCTTCGTTCTCGCCGCCGAGCAGGCCGACGCGGATTTCCTTGATGTCGGCCGCATAGGCATTGGCGCCGAGCGCGAGCACCAGGGCAGCGCCGAGCAGGATGTTCTTGAACATGGTCGTCTCCGGTTGAGAGGTTGTCATGGACCGCTCCGCCAGGTCTTTGCGCCGGCAGAGTGAGCGGTGGGACGCGGGGGTAATCAGCTCGCCGCGAAGGCGTTCGCAGCGGGTGAAAGCTCGGCGGCGATGCGCCGGCCTGGGAGGCTCGTCGACGTGATGGCCTCGGAGAACGCTTCCTTGAGGCCATCGGCGCCGTAGATTTCGCGCGCCACGTCTTCGGTCAGCGCATGTGGCGCGCCGTCGAACACCACGCGGCCCGCCGCCATGCCGATGATGCGCTCGCAGTAGTTGCGGGCCGTGTCGAGGGTGTGGAGGTTGGTGATGACGGTGATGTTCTGCTGCTCGTTGATCGCCTTGAGCGAGTCCATCACGATCTGCGCGTTGCGCGGATCGAGCGAGGCGATGGGCTCGTCCGCGAGGATGATTTTTGGCGCCTGCATCATGGCGCGGGCGATGGCGACGCGCTGCTGCTGGCCGCCCGAAAGCGTGCCGGCGCGCTGCAGGGCTACGGGCGCGATGTCGAGCCGGTCGAGCGCGGCGATGGCGTCGCGGCGTTCGTCGTGGCTGAAGACGTTGAAGAGGCTCTTGAGCGTCGAGCGCGAGTTGAGCCGGCCGAGCAGCACGTTGGTCAGCACGTCGAGGCGCGGCACGAGGTTGAACTGCTGGAAGATCATCGCGCAATCGGCGCGCCACGCGCGGAGCGCCGCGCCCTTGAGCGCCGTCACATCGAGCTCGCCGTAAGCGATCGTGCCTTCGGTCGGATCGACCAGCCGGTTGATCATCCTGAGCAGCGTCGACTTGCCGGCGCCGGAGCGGCCGATGACACCCACCATCTGGCCGGCGGGGATGGAAAGCGAAACGCCGCTGACCGCCGCCTTGTCGCCGAAACGGCGCGTGACGTTGTGAAATTCCAGCATCGGCGGGCTCCGGTCGGCCTTAACTGGAAGGGGACCCTAGTGCCGCCGGTTAAAGCCGAAATGTCAGCCTGATGACGCTTCGGTGACGGTGGACATCGCCGTCATATGACGGTCCTTGCCCTCGTATTTATTGAGGAATTGCTCGGCGGTGAGTTTGCGGAAATCTTTGAGCGCGCCGTGAAGACTCTCGTGCGGCCAGTCCCACCACGCTAAATCCAGCAGCCGCTGCGCAATATCGTCGGGGAACCGCCGGCGTATGGTCTTAGCCGGCACGCCGACCGCAATGGCAAAATCCGGGACGTCCTTGGTGACCACGGCGCCCGATCCGACGATGGCGCCAGTGCCGACGGTGACGCCCGGCATGATGATCGCCCCATGGCCGATCCAGGTGTCGTGGCCGATCGTGATCGGCGTCGAGGCGCGCCAGTCGAAGAAGGCCTGGTCGTCCGGCTCGCCATCAAAATACCAGGACGAGCGGTACGAGAAGTGATGCAGCGAAGCGCGCTCCATCGGGTGCATCGAAGCATAGATGCGCACATGCGCAGCTATGTTCGAAAACTTGCCGATCGTCGCGTAGGCAATCTGCGTGTTCTCGACGCAATAGGAGTAGTCGCCCATCGTCGAGTGCGCGACGTGGCAGCCGGCGCCGACCTCAGTGTAGCGGCCGAGCGTCGAGTCGCTGACGTGCGCCGTCGGATGGATATAGGGCGCGTCCGAGAGGCGGGTCATGCGGCGATCCTTCCGGGCGCGAACAACGTCACGTCGACTATGCGGTCGGCGACTTCGGTGCGGACATCATCGTCGTGGAAGATGCCGAGTAGCGCCGTGCCCGCCGCCTTCTTTTCGGCGATCAGCGAGACGACGACGGCGCGGTTGGTGGCATCGAGCGAAGCCGTCGGCTCATCGAGCAGCAGTACCGGGTGATCCGTGATGAAACCGCGCGCGATGTTGACCCGCTGCTGCTCGCCACCCGAGAACGTCGCCGGCGGCAGCGACCAGAGCCGCTCCGGCAGGTTGAGCCGCGCCAGCAGCTCGCGCGCGCGGGCGGCGGCCGTGTCCCGGTCGACGCCACGGATCACCAGCGGCTCGGCGACCACATCGAGCGCCGCGACGCGCGGCACGGTGCGCAGGAACTGGCTGACATAGCCGATTGTGGTCTTGCGCATCGCAATGACAGTACGCGGATCGGCGGTAGCGAGATCGACGGTGGCGCCCTCGTGCTGCAGCAGGATCTCGCCCGCGTCGACCGCGTAGTTGCCATAGACCATTTTCAGCAGCGAGCTTTTGCCCGCGCCGGACGGGCCGCCGAGCACAACGCACTCGCCGGCGTGCACCTCGAAGCTCACACCTGAAACGACCGGCAGCACCACGCCATCGCGCAGGTGCATGGTGAAGGATTTTGCCACGCCGCGGACGATCAGGGGGGCGGTCATGACCCGGTCTCCCGGCTGGCATGCGTGGCCGACCCCCACCCCTGACCCCTCCCCGCAGGGGGGAGGGAGAGGCAGGACTCGCAATCGCGGAGAATGGTTGTGGGCGGGGTGGCGCCCCATCGTCTCCCTCCCCCTTGCGGGGAGGGGTCAGGGGTGGGGGAACGCCACGAACTCAGAGCGACGACATCCATCCTCACACCTGCAAAATCGAGCTGACGAGCAACTGCGTGTACGGCTCGCGCGGATCGTCGAGCACCCGGTCGGTCAACCCGTGCTCGATGACGCGCCCGTCCTTCATCACCATCATGCGGTGCGACAGCAGCCGCGCCACGGCGAGGTCGTGCGTCACGACGATGGCGGCGAGGCCGAGGTCGGTGACGAGGCCGCGCAGCAAATCGAGCAGCCGCGCCTGCACCGACACATCGAGCCCGCCCGTCGGCTCGTCCATGAAGACGAGGCGGGGGTGTGTCACGAGGTTGCGGGCGATCTGGAGGCGCTGCCGCATACCGCCCGAAAAGGCGCGCGGCTGGTCGTCGATGCGGTCCTCCGCGATCTCGACGCGGCCAAGCCATTCGATGGCGGTCGAGCGGATGCGGCCATAGTGCCGGTCGCCCGTCGCCATCATGCGCTCACCCACATTGGCGCCCGCGGAGACCGTCATGCGCAGGCCGTCGGCAGGGTTCTGGTGCACGAAACCCCAGTCGGTGCGCATCAGGAAGCGCCGCTCGGCCTCGCTGAGCTCGAAGAGGTTGCGCATCTCGCCGTCGCGCATGCGGTAGCGCGCCTCGCCGGCCGAGGCCTCGAGGCGGGTCGAGACGCAGTTGAGCAGCGTCGTCTTGCCGGAACCGGACTCGCCGACCACCGCCAGCACCTCGCCGGGCCAGAGATCGAAAGTCACATCTTCGCAACCAACCCGGGGGCCAAAGAATTTAGTGAGGTTGCTTACTTGCAGCAGCGGCTCGTCGGTCATTCCGCGGCCTCCAGGGGATGACCGGCGAGCTTGCCGCGATGTCCGTGCGCGCGGCGGTTCTCGCAAAAATCCGTATCCGAGCAGACATACATGTGCCCGCCATGGTCATCGAGGATGACCTCGTCGAGATAAACCCCCTCGGCGCCGCAGAGCGCGCACGGCTCGGTGAATCTGTTGACCTCGAACGGATGGTCCTCAAAATCGAGGCTGACGACGTCGGTATAGGGCGGCACCGCATAGATGCGCTTTTCGCGGCCCGCGCCGAAAAGCTGCAGCGCCTCCGACTGGTGCATCTTCGGATTGTCGAATTTCGGCGTCGGCGAGGGGTCCATCACATATCGGCCCTCGACCTTCACCGGATAGGCGTAGGTCGTCGCGATGCGGCCGTGCCGCGCGATATCCTCGTAGAGCTTTACATGCATGAGCCCGTACTCCTCGAGCGCGTGCATCTTGCGCGTTTCCGTCTCGCGCGGCTCGAGGAAGCGCAGCGGCTCGGGAATCGGCACCTGGTAGACCAGCACCTGCCCCGCCGTGAGCTTTTCCTCGGGGATGCGATGGCGCGTCTGGATGATCGTCGCCTCGGCCGTGTGCGTCGTCGTCGCGACATTCGCCACCTTGGCGAAGAAGGCGCGGATCGATACGGCGTTGGTAGTGTCGTCGGCCCCCTGGTCGATGACCTTGAGACGATCGTCCGGCCCGATGATCGAGGCCGTCACCTGCACGCCACCCGTGCCCCAGCCACAGGGCATCGGCATCTCGCGGCTGGCGAACGGCACCTGGTACCCCGGAATGGCGATCGCCTTGAGGATCGCCCGCCGGATCATCCGCTTGGTCTGCTCGTCGAGATAGGCGAAGTTGTAATGCGCGGTCATGGTGGTCACCGGACGCCCCCAAAAATGCCTGTCATTCCCGCGAAGGCGGGAATCCAGTTTCTCCCCACGCGTTGTGCCGGTCCCAGCTGGCTCCCCGCCTTCGCGGGGATGACGCCGGGGATGGAGTCAGGAACGGTAGGGTCAATCGGGGTCATTCCGCCGCCTCCGCCCGGCCCTCAGTGTAACGGGCGAGCCGTTGTTCGAGCGTGCCGGTGTGGAGCTCGAACATGTGGTTGTCGTCGTCATAGAAATAGATCGAGCGACCTTCGCCCTCGACGCGCGGCCGCGGTGGCCGCATCTCGAGGCCGAGCGCACTAATGCGGGCGGCGCAGGCCTCGAAATCGTCATCGGCGATCTTGAAGGCGACGTGATTGTAGCTGCGGCTCGGCAGAGGTTCGCCCTGCATCACCGCGACCCAGACGCCGCCGACATCGAAGAACTTTTCGGGCGTCAGCGAAAATGTCTCAGCACCGCTGGCATAGATTTCGCGCGCGCCGAGCACCTCCGTGAGGATAGTGGTCATCCGCTCGAGGTCGCGGACGATGAAGGTGATGTGCGAGAGGCCTTCGATCATTCCGCCGCCTCCGTGACGGGGGCGTCCCCCTCCCCATCCCGGAGGGTGTCCGACGCGGCGCGACGATCGCCAACCGGCACCTCCCCCCTTGCGGGGGAGGATGGGTGGGGGGTGGCCGCGGACTCATCGCCCTCCGCCTGCCGCGCCTCGTATTCGGCGCGCATCCGCCGGACCATGCCGAGCTCGGCCTGGAAGTCGACGTAGTGCGGCAGCTTGAGGTGCTCGACGAAGCCGGTCGACTGCACGTTGTCGAGGTGCGAGATGACGAACTCCTCGTCCTGCGCGATGCCGGTCTGGTCTTCGCCGAACTCGCGGGCCCGCAGCGCCCGGTCGCAGAGCGCCATCGCCATCGCCTTGCGCTCGACCTGCCCGAAGGCGAGCCCATAGCCGCGCGTGAACTGCGGCGGCGCTTTCGACGAGCCCTTGAACTGGTTGACCATCTGGCACTCGGTGACGCGGATGCGCCCGAGTTTTACGGGAAAGCCAAGCTCCGGGATGTCGAGCTCGACCTCGACCTCCCCGATCCGGATTTCGCCGACGAACGGATGCGAGCGCGCATAGCCGCGCTGCGTCGAATAGGCGAGGCCAAGCAGAAACCCTTCGTCGCCGCGCGCCAGCGCCTGGAGGCGGAGGTCGCGATCGAGCGGAAATTCGAGCGGCGAACGCGTGAGGTCGCCGACCTCGTCCTTGTCCAATGCGCCGTCCGGCTCGATCAGGCCCTCACCGGCGAGCAAGTCGGTGACACGCGGCGCCTGCGCCGGATCGGCGTCGCGTCGCTCCCCTTCGGCAACATCGCGACCTTCCGCGAGCGTCGGATCGAGCAGGCGATGCGTGTAGTCGAAGGTTGGGCCGAGGAGTTGGCCGCCCGGCAAATCCTTGAACGTTGCCGAGATGCGCCGCTCGATCAGCATCTTGCCGGTGTCGACGGGCGTCGAATAGCCGAAGCGCGGCAGCGTCGTGCGGTAAGCGCGGACGAGAAAAATCGCCTCGATCAGGTCGCCGCGCGACTGCACGATGGCGAGCGCCGCGAGCTCGCGGTCGTAGAGCGACCCCTCGCCCATGCAGCGATCGACCGCGAGACCAAGCTGCTCGATGATCTGGTCGAGCCTGAGCGCCGGCACCTGGCGGTCACCGGCGGTCGGCCAGCAGCTTGTGCGCGTTGGCGATGGCGGCCTCGCCGCCTTTGACGGCAACGTACATCTCAGCCCTCCCCGATCCGCGTGCTGCGCGGCAAACCCGCGACCCGCCCGTTGGCGACGAAAATGACGTCGACCCCGCGCGGAAATTTTGCGCGGTTGTCGGCCCACTGCGCCATAAAGTCTGGCGGCAGTGGCGAGGGCGCAAACGACGCGGTGTCCTTGATGCCCGGCCCGCGCAGGGTCAGCCGCACGCCGGCATCGAGGGTCGCAACGCCGAGGATCAGTGTCGTCGACCGGTCCGGATATTCGTCAGTGCCCATCGCGAACTCGGCGAGCGGCGGCACTGCAGCCGCATCGGCCACCAGAGCCAACATCGCTTCGGCCGGCGCAGCGACAATCGGCGCGCCGGTGTGGAAGCGCAGCCAATCGGCAACCGACGGCGACGCACGCAGCGTCGCATCGAGCCACAGCGGCGAGTCGTGATCGCAGAGCGTCAGCGCCACGGCCGCCAGCTCCGGCGTCAGCGGTGAGGGCGGCACAGCGATCGCCCCGAGCGGCCGGATGGTGCCGGGGTTGGCGAGCGCATCCATCACGGCGCGAAACACGCGCTGGCCATCGAGCACGAGATCGGCAAAGCCGCCTTCGATCGCGGAAGCTTCGGCCATCAGTCGTCCCCCCGCACCATGGTGAAGAAGTTGACGCGCGTCGCCGCCGTTTCCTCGCGCCGCTGCGTGTCGGCGGCGTCGGCGGTTTCGCGTAGGGCCGCAAGCAACGCTTCGACCGCCGGCCGATGCGCGTCCCGCTGCCAGAGCGCATCGAGCGCCGCCGCGATCCTGGCCTTCTCGCCATCGCGGCCGAGCGCGTAGGAGTGACCAACCTCACCTGTCGCAAGCTTGACGGTAGCGCGCGTCACGGTGGCCTCGCCGAGATTGAACGGTGCGCCACCACCACCGGCCCTTCCGCGCACCATGACGAGCCCCGTCTCGGGTCCGCGGACAAGATGGAAATCGGGCTTGTCGCCGAGCGCGTCCCAGGCGGCGGCGAGGGCCGCGCCGCTGGCATGCGACAGCACCGCCATCATGGCCTGTCGGGCATTCCCGGCGAATACCCATTGGCGGAGCGATTTGGCGTCAACCGGCTGACCGTGCGCCGCGCCCTGGCGGTGCTGGCCGACGAGGGCGTGGTGCGGGCCGAGCATGGCCGCGGCACCTTCGTCAACGACGCCCGGCGGCTGAGCTACCCGATCGGCCGACGCACGCGATTCTCCACCAACCTCGCCGGACAAGCGCAGTCGCGGAGCGGCCGGCTCCTGTCGTGGCAGATCGAGCGGGCGACCGCGCGCATCGCCCGGGCCCTGGCGCTGAAACCCGGTGCCCGCGTGATCCGGCTCGAAACACTGGCGTCAGCCGATGGGCGGCCGCTGGCGCGCGGCACCGGCTGGTTCCCGGAAGCGCCGTTCCGCGGCATTGCCGAAATCTATGCGGAGACCGGCTCGATCACCACGGCGCTTCGCCATTTCGCCATCGAGGACTACGAACGGCAGTCGACCCGCATCTCGGCCCGCCACGCCACCACCGAGGAGACCCAGGCGCTGCAACTGGCGCCCGGGTCGGTCGTTCTCGTGGCCGATGCCGTGGATGTCGACGTCGCCGGCACGCCCATCCACGCCATGCTGACGCGGTTCCCCGCCGATCGGCTGGAACTCGTGGTCTGAGCCGCCGGCGTTCGCCGGTCAGCCGAGGATGGCGTCGAGCAGCCGCTGCTCGTAGCGGCCGGCTTCCGCCGAGGCGCGGCCGCGCGGCCGCTCGAGCTCGATCGGCAGGTCGAGGACGATGCGCCCGGCATCGAGCACCACCACGCGATCGGCAAGCGCCACCGCCTCGGCCACGTCGTGCGTCACGAACACGGCCGTAAACCCCTGCTCGCGCCAGATGCGCTCGACCAGCGCCTGCATGGTGATGCGGGTCAGTGCGTCGAGCGCCCCGAGGGGCTCGTCGAGCGCCAGGAAATCCGGACGGCTCACCAGTGCCCGCGCCAGCGCCACGCGCTGCCGCTGGCCGCCCGAGAGCCGCGCCGGCCATTGGTCGGCCTTGTCGGCAAGCTGCACCGCCTCGAGCGCCCCCTCGGCAGCCGCCCGGGCGCGCCGCCCTTCCCCAAGGCCCACCGCGACGTTGTCGACGACCTTCGCCCAGGGGAGCAGGCGCGGTTCCTGGAAGACGATCCGCTTGTTGGGCTGCACCGGTCCGCCACCCGCATCGGCGAAACGAATCTCCCCCGCGTCCGGCTGGTCGAGTCCCGCGAGGAGGCGAAGCAGTGTGCTCTTGCCGCAACCGCTCTTGCCGACGATGGCGACGAACTCGCCCGGCGCGATGTCGAGGTCGATGCCGCGCAGCACGCGGGTGGGGCCAAAGCTCTTTTCGAGGCCGTGGAGGTGGAGGGCGACGCCGCCGGCGTGGCCCAGACCTTGTGCGGCATCCTTGAGTGTGTCGATCGCGGCACCCGACGAAAACGTTCCGGCGCGCGGCGCATCATTGGCAAGCGGCATGGCTCACTCCTTCCCGGCACGCTGGTAGGCGGGGTGCCACTGGAGCGTGGCGCGCTCGAGCAGCCGGGCGATGACGTCGGCGAGCTTGCCGAGCAGCGCGTAGATGACGAGCGCCAGCACCACGACGTCCGTCTGCATGAACTCGCGGGCGTTGTTGGCCATCTGTCCGATACCGGTCGACGCGGCCATCGTCTCGGCGACGATCAGCGTCAGCCACATGATGCCGAGCGCGAAGCGGAGGCCGACGAAGATCGAGGGCAGCGCTCCCGGAAAGATCACCCGGCGAAACAGCGTCCAGCGGTTCATGCCGTAGATGCGGCCCATCTCGATGAGCTGCGGATCGACCGTGCGCACCCCATGCAGGGTGTTGAGATAGATCGGGAAGAATACCCCGAACGCGGTGAGGAAGAGTTTTGCCGGCTCGCCGATGCCGAACCAGAGGATGACCAGCGGAATCAGCGCCAGGTGCGGCACCGTCCGCACCATCTGCAGCGTCGTGTCCGTGAGCCCGTAGGAGATTTTGGAGAGCCCGTTGATGAGGCCGAGGGCAAAGCCGATGCTGCCGCCGACGATGAGCCCCGAGACCGCTCGGATGGTGCTGGCTTCCACATCGGCGGCGAGCTCGCCGGAAACCGTGCGGTCCCAGAACGCGCGCACCACGTCGACTGGCGCCGGCATCAGCCGCGTGGCGATCAGCCCGAAGCTTGCCGCCGCTTGCCAGACAATCACCACCAGCACCGGCAGCAGATAGGGCAGCAGCGGCTGCAGGCGGTCCAGCCGGAACCTGGGCAGGACGCCGGTGGCGCGCCCGGCAAAGCGAGCGGCCGGATAGGCGATTTCACCAAAGCTCATCGTGCTCTCCTTTCGGGACGGGATGGCCGAGAGGCCACCGAGCGTGATTGTCCAGCTCGGCGCGCTCATGCGGCCGGCGCGGTCCACACCGCGTCCTTGATGCTGAGCTGCCGCGGAATGATCTTGAGCTTGAAGAATTCGTCGGCGAGGTTCTGCTGGTAGGCGAGCACCTCGGGCGTGATGGCGTGGATCAGGCCGAGGTCGGCGCCCTTGCGGGTCAGGACGACGCGCTCCACCGCCTCCGGCACGCCGGTCGCCGCAGCGATGCCCTTGATGGTTTCATCGAGGTGCGCCTGCGCCCAGGTGCCGACCTTGCCGAGCTCATCGAGCACGTCCTTGATCACCGCGGGGTTGGCCTTGGTGAAGGCACCGTTGGCGAGGTAGTAGCCCCACGAGTCGACGATCCCCTCGGTGGTCGTCAGCACCCGCGTCCCGGGATCCTGCTCGGCGATGGCGAAGTAAGGATCCCAGATCGCCCAGGCATCGATCTGGCCGGTGGCGAATGCCGGCGCCGCGTCCGACGGCGCGAGCTCGACCTGCGTGATGTCGTCGAGCGTCAAGCCGCCCTTCTCCAGCGCCTTGATGACAAAGTTGTGCGCCGAGGAGCCGCGCTTGAACGCGAGCTTCTTGCCCCTGAGGTCGGCGAGTGTATTGATCGGCCCGTCCTTGCGTACGAGGATCGCCGAGCCGGTGAGACTCCCTTCCTGCGCCGCCACATAGAGCAGGTCGCCGCCTGCCGCCCCGGCAAAGAGCGGCGGCACGTCGCCGGTCGAGCCGAAGTCGATGGCGTTGGCGCCGAGCGCTTCGAGGAGCGGCGGGCCGGAGGTGAATTCGCTCCAGCTCACGGCAATGCCGCGGCTCGCGAGGCGCTTTTCGATCGCCCCCTGCTGCTTGGCGAGCGACAGCACGCCGCCCTTCTGCCAGCCGATGCGGAAGGCCGTGGCGGCCCCATCGGCACGCACCGCGTTGGGCAGCGCCAAGGCCGCCGCCGCGCCGGCGAACAGCGGAAAGAGTTGTCTGCGGGTGAACATCGATATCTCCGAAGGGGAAAGGGGTCAGGCTGTGCGCGCCAGGGGCTCCGCCACGCGCGCCGATGCGAGGCGCCAGGACAGTTCGTCGGCGACGCGTTCGATGCGGGAGAGGAGGTTGGCGCTGCTCGGCCGATAGTCGGTGAAGTCGGGATCGGTGCCGTAGAGCCCGGTCGACAGGATGTCGGCCGAGAAGAAGGCAAAGAGCGGCCGCAAGCCGTGGTCGACGACGAGCGCATGGCGCTCGCTGCCGCCGGTGGCGCTGAGGACGATCGGCTTGTCCTTGAGCGCCTGCGGCTCGATCAGGTCGAAGAGGTGCTTGAAGAGGCCCGTATAGGTGCCCTTGTAGACCGGGGAGCCCACGACCAGCGCGTCGGCCTCGGTGATCTCCGCGATCAGCGCCCGAAGATCGTCCGGCGCCTGGCGGGGATCGAGGGTCGAACCCAGCGAAGGGTGGATTTCGTTGAGGTCGTAGATCGAAACCGCCGCCCCCGACCGCCTCGCGGTCGCCTCGGCGATCGCCTCGACGAGGCTGCGGGTACGGGACGGGCGGGACGCGCTGCCCGCAAAGCCGACGATACGCAAACCGGACATCAGGCGCTCCTCTGGGCCAGCGCCGCACGGGCGACGAAGCGGTTGGCCGGACGCTCGAGCCCGAGGTTTTCGCGCAGCGTCGTCCCCTCATAGGCGGTGCGGTAGAGGCCGCGCTGCTGGAGGATTGGCACCACCTGCTCGACGAAATCGGTAAGGCCGGTCGGCAGGATCGGCGGCATGATGTTGAAGCCGTCGGCCGCGCCCTGCGTGAACCATTCGGCGATGGCGTCGGCCACCTGCTCGGGCGTGCCCACCACCGTGCGATGGCCGCGGGCGGTCGCGAGCGAGAGATAGAGCTGGCGGAGGCTGAGACGGCCACGCGACTGGAGGTCCGACACCAGCTTCAGCCGGCTCTGGTTGAGCTCGGTGTGGGTCGGCAGTGGCGGCGCTTCGTCGTCGAGCGAATAGCCCGAGAGATCGACGCCCACGTAGTACTGCTTGAGGATGTTCCAGGCGACCGTCGGGTGGATCAGCGACTGGATGAACTCATAGTTCGCCTGCGCCTCGGCTTCCGTCCCGCCCAGAACCGGGAAGATGCCCGGCATGACGACGAGTTCGTCGGCGCGCCGCCCATATTTGCCGAGCCGGCCCTTGAGGTCGGTGTAAAACGCCTGCGCGTCGCCGAGCGTCTGATTGGCGGTGAAAATCGCCTCGGCCGTGCGGGCCGCGAGGTTGCGGCCGGGCTCGGATGCGCCTGCCTGCACCACGACCGGCCGGCCCTGCGGCGAGCGGGCGACATTGAGCGGCCCCGCGACGCTGAAGATTTTGCCCTTGTGGTCGACCCGGTGGACCTTGTCGGGATCGAGGAAGACGCCGCTCGCCTTGTCGCGGATCAGCGCATCGTCCTCATAGGAGTCCCAAAGGTCGAGCACGAGGTCGACGAACTCTTCGGCACGCTCGTAGCGGTTGTCGTGCGCTGGATGGCCCGGAATGGAAAAGTTCTTCGAGACGTCGGCGCCCGTCGTCACCACGTTCCAGGCGGCGCGGCCTTCGCTGATGTGGTCGAGCGACAGGAATTTGCGCGCCAGGAGGTAGGGGTCCTCGTAGGTGGTCGAGGCGGTCGCCACGAACCCCACATGCCTCGTCACCTGCGACAGCGCCGACCAGAGCGTCACCGGCTCGAAATGCGCCGAGTGGCTGAGGCGGCTGCGCGTGTCGGCATCCCGCTCGCCGTCCCAGCCGCCGGGGCTGTCGGCCACGAACACCAGGTCGAAGAGGCCGCGCTCGGCCGTTTCGGCAAGGCCGCGATAGTGCGCAATGCTGTGGCCCGCATCGGCGTCGGAATCGGGATGCCGCCAGGCTGCAATGTGGTGCCCGGTGGCCATGATGAAGGCGCCGAGGTGAAGCTGTCGCGTCTGCCGAGCCATTGAATTGCCTCCTGAACTGGTCGCGAGCGCTGTCCGGCTGGACAGCTGCAATCAGTATGCTTAGTCTATAATCTTAGTCGACTAATGGAATTGCGCGCCGGCCCCTTGTTCGGAGCTTCGCATTCCAAAATCCGCCCGATCCGGGCAACGGACCGCGCCACACGGTAGCCAGCGCGTCCGCCGCAAATCCGACCTGGCGCCGCGGACGGTAAGCAACGACGACATCGGCACGGAGCAGCGAACAATGCAGCAGCGCACTCTTGTCCACCAACTCGCTGGACTTTATATGCTTTTGCGGCGGCCACGGACGCGGGGCTCTCTTCGGCCGGCCCGCCGCCGTTTCCTCTTGCCGTTTCCCGACTCTCGCGATGCTGACCAACAAGGGCAAATACGGCCTCAAGGCCATGGTGCATCTGGCGGCGCTCCAGCCGGGCGAGCTGGCGCTGGTCAACGACATTGCGCTCGCCAACAACCTGCCCAAGAAATTCCTCGACGCGATCCTCGGCGAGCTGCGCAACGCCGGGCTCGTGGTGAGCCGCAAGGGCAAGGGCGGCGGCTATCGGCTGGCGCGGCCGCCCAAGGAGATCACCGTCGGCGCCATCGTGCGCGTGCTCGACGGCCCACTGGCGCCGATCCCCTGCGCCAGCCGCACGCGCTACCGGCCGTGCGAGGATTGCGACGTCGAGACCTGCCAGGTGCGCCACATGATGCTCGATGTCCGCGAGGCGATTGCCGC
>Ga0207639_10001847_pt1 | contig 14259 bp, 16 predicted proteins | sample KBSCornC32_FD_184299 | JGI IMG/M metagenome (GOLD analysis project Ga0207639, IMG submission 184299) | Corn rhizosphere microbial communities from Kellogg Biological Station, Michigan, USA - KBS Corn C3-2 (SPAdes) (version 2) | ecosystem: Host-associated > Plants > Roots > Rhizosphere > Soil ...
GAACGCAACTGCTTTAAGTTCAGTTGGCTGCCCCCCAGGGATTCGAACCCCGATATGCTGATCCAGAGTCAGCTGTCCTGCCGTTGAACGAGGGGGCAACAAGCGCGAGAAGGCCATCTTGCAGCCAGTCGGCCCAACGAAACAGGATGTTCCGCGAGAAGGCCAACTGTTTCCATGATACGGATAAAGAGTTTGTCCGGTCAAACTTGCGACCTTGACTCTCAAATAGAGCTGTCTTGGATCCGATCGACTCGTGCGGAATGAAGGAAGGCCCGCGAAGCTGCGGACCCGAAACGTGAAAGCTGGGCGTGAAAGCTCAACCTGAAAAACCTCTGCGTTCCCTTGTTCCGTGTCTTTCAAAACCGCGCCAGCATCTCCGCCGACTTCATCTTCCGCTCCAGATGCCTCTCCAGCGCCTGCAGCGCGAACCGCCGTAAATCCTGACCCCTCCGTCGCGGCCACGCCTCGCCCGCAAACGCTCCCACAGGCGAGCGCAGCATCTTCAACGCCAACTGCCACGAATCCGCCGACAACTCGCTCGCATTCCCCGGCCTGTGTACGCGGCAAAACAGTCCATCCGCATAGCTATTAAAGCTCGTCTCGCCGGCGACCAGCGCCTCTCCGCACGCAATGCAATGCGCCAGATCGGGCAGCAGCCCCAGCAGCCTTGTCATCCACAGTTCGAAATACGTCAGCGGCATCCATGGCCGCTCCACCGTTGTCTGCTCCAGCACAGAAGCGATCAGCCTGAACACCGTCTCCTGCGGATCGTGCTCCGGCAGCGCCTGCTCCAGCACCTCCGCATACAGGGTCAGCACCATCAGCCGCGTCGCATCAACTGCCATCGACAGCGGCGACCGCACAATCTCCAGTTGATCAAGCCTCACCAGTTCTTGCTTAGGCTTTTCAACGAACCACGCCCGAGCCAGAGTCATCGGCTCCAGCGCACCGCCAAACCGCTTGCGGCTCTTCAGCGCCGACTTCGCCACGCCCTTCATCTTTCCGTAGTCGCGCGTAAAGAAGCTCACCACCAGGTCAGCCTCATGCACCGGCCAGGTCCGCAACACCACGGCTTCCGAACTCAACACCGCCACAAACGCCCTCACCAACTTCTGAACGGAGAAAGTCTATTTCCAGTGGTAGTAAAAGTTTCCGCCCGACTCCCGATTGACTGTCTCCTGCGACTCAAATCCGATGTGGACTCCATTCCGTCCTTGGATTGGATAGTCGTACTTCTCCAACAAGCTTCGAAGCACCTGCATGAGGGCCGTATCCGCTTCCAACCGGCCTTTTTCAAGATCGGAATGGACGACGATCCAGTAGACCAGGTGCTTCGGATGAATATGGTTCGCACCATAGTGCGTAACCCAGAACTTCTCGTTAGTGTGCTTTGCCATCTCGTCGGAGATCGCCAGCTCTATAAGAGCCGTAACCTTCTCGATCGGCCTTTCCATTCGTTTTCTCCGACAACTTGCGTCTCCCATGCCCCCTGCGGTTGGGGACTTGGGATTGGAAACACTTGACTACCCGAGAGTGAGCCGATAGCCAGCAGCTATAAGCCGTCCTCCTAACGCAAAAACGCGCCCGCCGCAGCGGACGCGTTCTTCAACCTCGCTCCAGCAAACTACCGTCCAAAATGCTCCGCGTTCTTCTGCGTAAAGTGGGCCCACTTCTCCGGCACATCGTCCTGCGCAAAGATCGCCGAAACCGGGCACGCCGGAACGCATGCGCCGCAGTCAATGCACTCAACGGGATCGATGAACAGCTGATCGGCCGTCCCGTGATCGGCCTCGTCCTTCTTGGGGTGGATGCAATCGACTGGACACGCATCTACGCAGGCGGTGTCCTTCGTGCCGATACAAGGTTCTGCGATTACATAGGCCATTTCTGAATCTCTCCGAAGAGTTGAAGTCTCGAGGCTGATAGTAGCATACGGCCCTTACCACTGACCTCTACGCCGATCAGCCCGGTTTTGCCATGCGGGAACCTGGCCGGACCTGACCTGCCGGCTTTCCTATTCCCTGTTCCCGAGTCCCTGTTCCCTGCTTCTTCTCATCGCCGCAAACTCCTGCGGACTCGGCAACGCCGCCAGGTCCCTGCCCGCGAACAAGTCCTCGAAAATCCTGACCAGCTCGTCGTGAATCAGCCCGTTCGAAACCAGTGTCTCCTCGCTGTTCAGCCGGAACGTTCCGCCCGCGAAATTCGATACCCGCCCCCCGGCTTCTTCCACCAGCAGAATTCCTGCCGCCGTATCCCACGGGTTCAAATTGAATTCCCAGAACCCATCCAGCCTTCCTGCCGCTACATACGCCAGGTCCAGCGCCGCCGACCCCGCCCGCCTTACTCCGTGCGACCGCAGCGTAATCTCGTGATAGAAGTGGATGTTCGGATTCTGATGCCGCTTCCGGCTCGGAAACCCCGTCGCAACCAGCGCCTCGGCCAGCGTCGCATTCTTCGAAACCGCAATCGTCTTCCCGTTTACAGTCGCGCCCTTCCCGCGCTCGGCCAAAAACAGCTCATCCCGCATCGGGTCATAGATCACGGCGGCCACCAGCGTTCCATCTTCGTCCGCCTTCATGCCCGCTCTGCGCTGCTCCAGCCCCATCGACACGCAGAACTGCGGAAACCCATGCGCGAAATTTGTCGTCCCATCCAGCGGGTCCACATACCAGCGAAGCTCCCGGTCCAGCCCCTCGCGCGTGCCTTCCTCTCCATAGATCCCGTGGTCCGGAAACATCTCGCCCAGCCGTGTCTTGATCAGTTTCTCTACCGTCCGGTCCGCTACCGTCACCAGGTCCACATCGCCCTTGTACTCGGTCGCTACACCCTGGGCAAAGAACTCCCGCAGGCGAGCACCCGCCTCCCGCGCAATTTCCGCGGCTCCCGTCGTCCATGTCGCTGTCTGCTTGCTCCCGGCAGTTCCCTCTGTCACTCGCCAGCCTTTGCGCCGCCCGGGTTCTGCGCCCCATCCAGTCCATTGCGTGGCGCCCGCCGCTTCCCTGCCTCGGTGATCGTTTCGATCTGGTGTTTGTAGATAAACAGATTCGGTTTGCCTTCGCGCGTCAACCGCAGCATCCCGTCATCAAAATACTCAATCCAGCCGCGCACGGTCTCGCCGCCGCGCAACTTCACCATCACTGGAACCTGGCGTTCGCTCAATGAACGTAGATAGAGTGCCTCTTGGCCCGTTTCGCCGGGCGGAGGAGTCTTCGCGTGCCGGCGCGTAGGAATCGCAGGAGTCATAGTGCCATTTTAGATGCAGCAACGAATCCCCTCGTTCACCAATCTGTGAATTCGTCCCACCCGAAAGTCTCACGCTGCACACAACCGCTACCTCTCCAGCGTAAGCGCGTAGATCTCATCGGTTCCGGCATCACGCAGCATAATAGGATTGCCATCCGGATCAAACCCGAACCAACCCCAGAAGAATCCGGTGCTGCGTACTCCCTTCAGGTCCACTATCAGCTCTGGTCGTCCACCGCTAGGACGTATCCGGTAAAACGCAATACCTCCAACCGGGTCGCAACTCACAAAGTAGATCCAGCTTCCGTCACCAGACCATGTCGGCCAAGCCGTCGATCGATGCTGAAGAATGACCGTCCACTTGGACGATTGCAGATCGTAGATCTCAAGGCCGTCGTCCGCCTCAAATTGCCCGGGAAGCGTCAGGCACACGATATACCGCCCATCGGGCGACCACCGGGGAAACCGTGAGCGCTTGGGAGGGGCCGGCACGGATGTGATCTTGCCCGTGGCGAGATCCACGATCCGCACCTCGGTCTTCGGATCAACAGACCTGGTTTGCCAGTAGGTCCGCGAATGGAACGCCAGCCTGCTTCCGTCCGGAGACCACGTCGGGTCGAATTCGTCCTGCAAATCGTCCGGAAGAACCTTAACCGGCGTTCCTCCCTTCGACGAAACAAGGTAGATCGACGAGGTCTCTCCGCCACGACTTACCTCAAAATCGGAAAACACGATCTTACTGCCATCAGGAGAGATTTGAGGGTTGGCAAGGTAGAGGTGCGGGGCTTTGGCAACTCGCTGAGTGCCGCTCCCATCTCGATTTGTGCGCCAAAGGACACCCTCTGGAAACGAGCTGTATGCTATGAATTTTCCGTCTCTCGAGAAATCCAGCATCTCGGCAGGTTTCCCTCCGAGATAAGGCTCAATCTGTTTGCTTCGACGGTCATATCGAACGAGCTCTCCTCGAAATTCATAACTCTCGGCAAAGATCTTCCGGCCGTCTGTCGACGGAATTGGATTGGACCAGGTGGCCCGATTGGATGTCAGTTGCACGGGCATGCGAGGTGACCTCCGTAAAAACCGGCGGCGCTCATCGATCGCCCAGATCTGATTCGGTATCGGCGCAACCATCAGCCGCAGAGTCGATTCAGTGAGAAGAAAGATGAAGAAACCGCCGTCCGGGGTCCAGCGGCCGTTCCAGATGCTCACGTTTGGACGCCACTTTGGTAGGACTTCGTGCAGGTTCTCGCCCTTCGACGACATCTCCCAGATTCTCCAACTCCCCCTCAACTTGTCTTCACGATAGGAGAACCGGATTCTGCTGCCGTCTGGTGAGTAATCAAAGAGTCCTGCCTCGCCATTCAGTTTTCGCAGCAGGTGGGGCTCTCCGCCGTTCGAGGGAACGGTATAGATTCCACCCTCTGCGGTGGTGAAAATCACTTCCTCCCCATTCGGCGACCAGGAAGTTAACCGACCGGTACAGAATGCGCGCGCAAGGTATCGAATCGGGCCGCCCATGATCCCAGAAACCCAGAGTTCGCTCATGTTGTCTTTCGGGTCGTACTTGCCGCACACAAGCACACTGCTTCCGTCCGGCGAAACGGCGCCGAAACGCGTAAGATCCGGCACCAGGATTGACGTCGTCACGATGTCTCCGCCCGCGATCGGCACCTCTCCGAGAACAGGTGGGCTCCCTTCCAACCTGAGGAAGACCCTCGCCGGGTCCGCTCCAATCACCATCTTTCCAGGCCAGCGAACGTCGCTCGTGATGCGGACGATCTCGCTCACACGTACGGCCGGCAGAGGCTGGGAGGCGTGCCAGAGAAACGAACACGCCGAGACGAACACAACGCAGCACGATGCCAGCAGAATCCACAGTCGCCGCCGCGCCCGGATGGGATAAATCGGTGCCGCATCAAAATTCGGATTCCCCCGCCCTCTGCCCTCAAAAGGCTTCACACGCAGGACCTCCGGCGGCGCCGTCGAAACTGCCTCTACCAGAGGCGCAGAAGCGTGAGTTTCTTCATAGTTCTTCTCAACAGGTGCGACAAACCGGTATCCCAGCCTTGGCAGCGTCTCAATGTACTTCGACTCATCCGCTCGATCGCCCAGCGCATCTCGCAGCCGGGTTACAGCACTGTTCAGGCTGTGCTCAAAATCGACAAACGTGTGCTCCGGCCAAAGCTTCTGCCGCAGGTGCTCCCGGGTGACCAGTTCTCCCGGCCGCTCCAGCAACATCTCCAGCACATCAATCGGCTGTCCCTGAACTCGTAGCCGGATCCCGTTTCTGTACAGTTCCCGGGTGTGAGTGTCCAGTTCGAAAGCTTTGAAGCGAAGGCGATTCGCTCCGATCGCACTCTCCATGGCAAGAACCCTCCCGCGAGGGGAATGTCGGGCCCGATACAGCCATGATTGCGCCATCTGCGCGCTTGTGAATGCGCCAGAGTGTAGCACCACCTGCAGGTTCCCGCTGTGTCATCCGCTGTAACTTCAGCAAATCAATCGCATTGCGTAATGCTGTCGGTGTGATGTTCAAATCACCTCCGATGCATTGCAGCAGAGACCGAATCAGGGCAGAATGCCTCCGTGTTTTGGGCCCCCGGCCGAGCTTCTGGCCATCCGACGCAGCGAAACCGACGTATTGAGCAAATCATCTGTTTCGGCACTCCGGAAAACACACTCGATCAACCATGCGCATCCCGCAAAGGAAACGCTCCGGGTTTCTTTTGCTCTTCGCGAAAGGAGGGAATATGAGACCCAGAATCAATACCAGCAAAATCCGCAACGTCGTGATCGCCATACTGATGTTGGGATTCGCTCTTGTCGCATCCGCCAAGACCGGCTACTCCGAGCAGATCTCGATCAGCATGCACCAGGCTCGGCTTCATGCTACGCAGGCGGCAGCGGACCTCGCGCTGCTTCAGACCTACTCCAAAGCAGGCGTTCCCTGGCAGGTCCACTTCCACCGGCTTCAGCAGGTTCAGGATCACGTGAACGCCTTGGTCGCGGACTACAACCGCCTGGACGCCCTCCGTTACAAAGCCACACCTTCGCAGGTTGCCGCGCTCGATCGTATCCAACCGCTCTTGCAGGATCTCCAGAGCCAGGTCAAAGAGACTCTCCACTACCTCGTCTACAACTCCGCTGCGGTCAATATGCCGCCATCCACACAGAGAGTTCGCGCTGAGCACGCAAGTGTAACCCAGATCTTCGCAGCGCTCTGCAACTGCGCGAGAAACAACAACGTTCTTGTTGCATCTCTCAGGGATCGGTCTGCTGTTTCAGATTGCTCCGACCGGAGCTTTGTGACGATGCCTTAACCTGAAGCGCATCTTCCGCCATGCCGCCGAGACTCGGCGGCATGGCCCTTTTTCCTATATCGTGGACGGCCGCGAGCCGCTCAGGCGAGCAACGAAATCTCCACGTGCCCGTCACGATAGGTGTACTGGATTCCTTCGAGCCTCACGCGACGGCTCTCATGCAAAATTTCGTCGCCCGTGCGAGGAATCGGCGGGCATTCGTTCGCGGCGCCATGAAACAGCAGCACGTCTCCGCTCTGAACGTGCAGCACAAGACTGATGGTCATTTGTCATATCCTCGCCTGCGAAGGCTCCGCAATTCAACTGGGACTTCCCCTAGTCGCCCGCCCCATGCGGCAACGCAGAATTACCACGATGGAATGCAGCCCTGATCGAGTCGAGTTCCAAGCCGCTTGCTTTTGCCTCGACACGCGGCGCTTCGACCTCTTGCGGTCCCTTCAGCCGTTCAAGGAACATCCGCATCTCCTTCCTGCTCGCCCACGGCACTCGGAAAGGGTTATCGGAAACTGCAACGGATTCCTCTTCACTCAAAACCACGGAAAATGCCACACCATCCCCTGTCGTCCGAACAGCCGTGGCCTGTATCGTGAACCGGTCCTCGCGCTCGTCGGGCGCAACATTCGTCCGCTGCAGCGTAATCGGCATCTCCGTGCCCGGTTCCCACCGCTCCTCTGTTACCAGGGAGAAACCGGACAAGCTGATATCCCCAACCTCAAACGGCCTCGACCCGCGCACCGTCCCCAGGTATCCCACCAGCGGCGGTACTGGAACGCGTGGCTGCTTACGTTGATCCGGGAACATCTTCCGCAAAAGGCGCTTGAACAACGACTCGTTAACCCTGCCGTTGCTATCTTCAGCGATCCTTGTCGCCGCAACATCCCACGTCTGCTCTCTCTCGTTCATGGCCGATCTCCAACGCAACTGAGGATTCAATCCGTAAAAGCCTTAACTTCGTGCAGAGAGAAAATCACTCCACATCGGTTTCTTCGAACCGCGGTACAGGCTCCTTGAACTACCCGGATTCCTGCCCTATACAAAGACACTATTGCTTCCTCGATCACTCGTGAATCCTCCGAGGGTGGCAGCGCTGTGGCTAGTTCGATTCCCAACCCGGGTTACTTCCCTCCGGCCCCCTTGTTACGCACGTGCAAACCTCTGCAAAGAAAATGGGCCTGATGTAGATCAGGCCCAGTCGTCATGCGTGAATACTTCGAATTACCGAAGTGTCAGTTCGGCTTTGCCTCCGCGGATTTCTGTGCGGCTGCCTCCGCTGCCTTGTTCTCTGGCGCCGGAGCAGCAGCCTTTTGCCTGCGCTCCGCGGCCTTCTGCAGCTCTTCTTCCTTCTTCGTCTTTGCCTCCGCCGCCTCCGCGTCGGTCACATACCGGAACACCTGAAGCCTGCCCGGCTCCTGCTCCGTCGTAAACACCCGGTTGCGCTTGTCGATCGCCACACCCACCAGCGTCTTGAACTGCCCCGGCAATTCCCCGTGCCCGCTGCCCACAAACGTCAGCAACTGCCCTTCGCGATTGAAAACCTGCAGCCGGTCCTGTACCTGGTCCGCGACCCAGATGTGGCCGTCCGCATCCACCGCGATTCCTTTCGGGCGCGCGAAATATCCCGGCCCATCTCCGTTCTTCCCAAACTCGCTGATGAAATTGCCATCCGCATCGAAAATCTCAACACGGTTATTCATCGTGTCGGTGACGTACACATTGCCTTCGCCATCAACCGCCACTCCCTGAGGCGCGCCGAAATCTCCCGGCGTAGTCAGAAAATGATTCTTCCCGCCCGTCCCGATCCGCCTCAGCAGCTTCAGCGTGTCCGCGTCGTACACAATCACTTGGTCCTGCTGCGTATCCACCACGTACAGAAACCGGTTCGTCGTGTCGATCGCCAGCCCCACCGGATCTTCCAAACCCTCCGTGATCTGTCCCTCTACCTCATGCTTCGCATTGAAGATCAGCACCTTGTGCAGCTTCCCATCGGATACAAACAGCCGGTCGTCATCGTCAATCGCCACCCCGTTCACCCACCCAAAATGCGCCTCATACCCATTGCGGATCATCTGCACATCTTGCGTCTCCGTGTTCACAATGAACACTGCACCGACCCTCTGGTCAGCAACATAGGCCAGTCCCTTCGAATCGATTGCTATCCCATACGGCCCAATCATCTGGTACGGAAAATCCTTGGGGTTGAATTTCTCCTGCTCTGTCTGCCCACCCGCAAGCCGATCCATCCAGCTCGCCTTGGCCTTCTTCTTATCTGTTTGTGTGTAATCGATTTTCTGTCCGGCAAAATAGCTCACCCACTTCACGCGCGCCACATTCGGAGGACTCGGCCACACCAGCTTCGTCGGATCAAAACCGAACTTCCTCGGCCCTACCTCCGCAGCAGGAGCCTCCACCTTCTTCTTCTTTTTCTTGTCAGCACGCGCACCAGGGGTCACCAGCGCGCACGCCGCAACCAGAAACACCATCCCCAGCGCAACGCGTTTGCCAATCGATTTGTAGAGGAAGAAATACATTTTCAAATCTCCAACCTATTTCCCGGGCAGCACCGTGTCTTTCATATTCAGCCGGTTCTTGTGGCAGTTGTCGCAGAACGCCATGTTGTTTGTCTGGTCCTTCACCAGCAATCCCGCCTGGCTCGACGCGTGCGGCTGATGGCACGATAAACAGCTCAGCGGCGTCTTCAACTTCGTCTGGTCTGAAGGATCCATCACATCTGAAACCGGGTGATACTCCACCGGGTGCCCCAGTCCGAACCGCAGCGGCAGAATCGCAACCTTGTTCTTCTGGTAGTAGTCCTCGGGTAGACGAACCTTCCCGCTGAAAATCGTCAACACGTGATTCGCTTCATCCCGCTTCGCCTGTGAATCCGGTCCATGGCACTCCAGGCACAGAGCATTTCCCTTCGCACGCAGCAGGTGATCGTTCTCTCCTCCATGCGGCGTATGGCACGTCGAACATCCCTGCGCAAATGCCGGTTGATGGTGTGCGGGCTTCTTCCGCAGTTCATCGATGTCGCTATGGCATCCCAGGCAGATGCTCACCGAATCCGTCTTCGGCAATCCGGGCTGCTTGCTCGCGTGCGGATTGTGGCAGTCCGTGCAATCGCCCGCTGCTCCCGGATGCGGCACCTTTGCCGATTCAATCTCCTTACCCTTGTCCTCGTGGCAGGTCACGCACAGCAGCTTCACGTCCGTCTGCGTCAACACCACCTTCCCGTCCTTCGCAGGCTGATGGCATGTATCGCATCCATTGCCCTGGAACGGCGCATGCTGAAACTTAACCATCAGCTTCGGCTGGTCCGACTGGTGTGGATCATGGCACTGCAAACAGTTCGCAGTCCCAAACGGCTGGTTGTTGTGCTTCTTCTGGAGCTCTGCATCCTTCACGTCGTGACAGTCCACGCACAGCGCCGGAGCAGCCTTCGTCAAGTGGAAGCGGTTCTCCACTGTCGGCTCCGCTCCCGTCTTGTGAGTTGTGTGGCACGTATCGCAACCCGCATCCAGCGCCGCGTGACGGCTCCCCTTCTCCGCCACGTGCATTCCCGTCTGGTGGCAATTCAGACAGAGGTTCTCCTTGGCATCGCCCGACGCAGCCTTCACCAGCTGATTCTTGTTCTCGCTCCCGTGCGCGTCATGACACGTCATGCAATCCCGCACCGCCGGAGGATGTACCACGCCCTTGATGTTCTTTGCCGTCTTGTCTTCGTGGCACGAGAGACACAGCGCCGACGTCGTCGCTGTCGTCAGCTTCACCCGCGTCACTTCTTTGCTCACCCGCACCTCGTGGCAGGTCAGGCATCCTCCCTGCATGGCCGAGTGCTCAAACTTGTGCTTCGTCTTGTCTTCATGGCACTCCAGACACTTCTTCGCGTCCACATTCTTATCCAGCGGCACCGGATGCACAGCTGCACGAGCGCATGTCCCGGACAGAAGAATCAGAAGCGCGAATATCCCGGCATAGATCGCCGCATCACCGAGCAGGTGCCATGGCCGCGTGCGAAGAGGAAGCAATTTCATACGAACTCTAGATAACTCTCTTGCAAACATCTCGCCGTTTCCGGGAGTTGTGTCGCGATCCCACCACTGCTTCTAATCCGACTCGAATGTGGGGTTTTCGCAACTCGATTAGATATCCGTAATTGCCACCCATCCGTGATTTGGATCACATCATGGGCCTTCTCCCGCATCTCGCCCGCCAAAAGCCCCATCTCGCCCGATCCGCTCTCCAACGGCTGTCTGATTGCGCGAAATCTCTGATCACGTGCGCGATTTTCCCCAGAAGCCGCTTCCCAAAACCGCATAACTCCTTTCGTCCTGCCCGTCATTCCTCCAACCGCCTCTGGAAAACCACGTGCTTATCTCTGTCTGGGATCGGCTGCTCGGGCCCATTAAAGGGATTTCCAGATGCACAACGTACGCGTCAACTGGCAGATCAAGGCAATCCTGCCCGTTGTCCTGGTTCTCATTGCCGGGCTGCTCCTCTTCACCATCGCAACGCTCACCTTGCGCGATCCCGATCGCGACGCCCTCCTCCTCCTTGCCGGAGCAGGATCCGTCACTGTCTGCGGAGTCACCATCGCCGTCCTGGCCTATCTCGTCCAGCGCCCCATGGTCGAGCTCCAGGAGAAGATGGCGCTCGTCAGCCGCGGAAACCTCGACACCACCGTCTCCTTCTGCCTCAGCAACGACGAAATCGGAGACCTGGGCCGCAACTTCAATCAGATGGTGCAGCAATTAAAAGAAAGCCGTTTGGAGATAGAAACCATGCATCGCACTCAGATGTCGCGCGCAGAGCACCTGGCCACACTCGGCGAACTCGCGACCGGTCTGGCCCACGAGATCCGCAACCCCCTCGCCGGAATCGCCGGCGTCGTCGACATCATCGGTCGCGATCTCCCCGCCACCAGCCCAGCCCGCGCTATGGTCAAAGACGTGCGCCTCGAGATCGATCAGATCAATCGCATCCTCACCGACCTCCTCCAGACGGCCCGTCCTCATCCTCCCCGCATGATGAAGAGCAACCTCAACACCACCGTCGAACACGCAGTCATGCTCGCCCGCCAGCAGGTCCTCTCCAAACCCATACGCATCGAGGTCGTGACCGCGCCCGATCTCCTCGATGTCGAGCACGACAGCGACCAGATCCACCAAGTCCTTCTCAATCTCCTGCTGAACGCCGTTCAATCGATTGAGGGAAGCGGATCCGTAACCGTCCGCGTCAGCTCACAAGACGACCGCGCCATCATCTCCATCACCGACACTGGCCGCGGCATGTCTCCACAGCAGATCACCCAGATCTTTCGCCCCTTTTACACCACCAAACCCACCGGCACCGGACTTGGCCTCTCGCTCGTCAGCCGCATCATCGACGAACACGATGGTCAGATCAAAGTCAGCAGCGAACCCAGCAAGGGCAGCACCTTCGAAGTCCAGCTCCCCTTCACCCAAACCCCCGAGTCCGCTCAGGTCGCCTGACTCACGATTGTGCGGGTGCTTACCTGTCCTTCGGAACTCATTGGGTCCGTTAACTAATTGCCCCAGATTTCGCCGCCCTCCCAGTTGCAAGGTGGCGCAATTTGTCCGGGTTGCGCACGATGTACAGCGCTCGAACAAGGCCGTCCTCAATCTCAAAGGCGGACGTCTGCACCGGTCCCTCCGGCGCATCCACCACCACGCCAGGCAGACCATTGATCATCGCAAAGCGCATCGTAAAATCATCCCGCCACCATGCTCCTGGACGCTTGCGGGTAACCTCCACCAGGAACTGAGCGACGCGATCTGCACCCTCAACGGGCTTCAATGCCGAGCGAACCTTTCCGCCTCCATCAGTGATGACGCGCGCGTCGCTCGCGAGGAGTTGCATGAGCGCATGGAGATCTCCTGAGCCTGTTGCCTTTGTGAAAGCCGACAACAGCTCCGCATGCTTAGGAGCGATTCCCTCCGCAGAGGCCGGCCGGGCTGCAATGCCAAGTGGGCGCACCGCGCCTATATTTGTGCGGGCCCGAGAGGCAAGTTTCCGGCACGCCTCCTCGTTCCTCTCCAGCGCCGTAGCCACTTCGGCAAACGAGAAGTCAAAAACGTCATGCAACAAAAAGGCTGCTCGTTCCAGCGGCGACAACTGGTCCAGCGTCAGCAGCAATGCGTATGAGAGATCCCCAGCCAGTTCCGTTTGACGATCAGGCGCCAGTGTTGCCGTTTCGAAGATCGGTTCGGGAAGCCACGATCCAACGTATTCCTCGCGCCGGGCGCGTGCCGAAGTCAGCATGTCGAGACAAATCCGCGTCGTCGTGGTCATAAGAAATGCCCTGGGTTCTGACACCCTGTCGCGATCGGCCGAGTGCCAGCGCAAGTAAGCTTCTTGAACTGCATCCTCGGCGTCCGCCATCGAGCCAAGCATGCGGTATGCAAGCCCAAGCAGGCGCCTCCGGTAGGGCTCGAAGCTGTCAGATGGATTCGACTTCTCGCTCATTTACCTCACATCGCTTGTTCCGACTGTAAAACCCTGCGGCGGCTGCGGAACAGGTTCAGCCCGCCCATGGCCATGCCGATCAAGCCAAGGACAAACGCAGCCGCTCCTCCCACCACCCCATTGCCGCTGCCCGGTCCGCCAGTCGCGACCGCGAGATTTAGACCACCGTTGATCACTGCAAGAACCCCGGTCACGAGGGCCACGATTGCGCCTTTCCGCCCACGATTTCCAATCCGACGAGCCCCGCGCACCAGCGACATCGATCCTGCGATGACTCCTGCCAGGCCGAGTGCAATCGCCACTGAGGCCCACACACGCCGCGGAGTTAACCCCTGAACTGTGGTGGCCGCGGAAGTTGAAAGGTGCGCGGCCACTAATACAGCATGCACAAACGCCACGAACAGAGCCGCTGCAACCAGACCCCCAAAAATCATAATCAAGGCCCGTCTCATAGCTTCTTCCTCCTCTAGCTTCAAAGGCGGGACGGCATAGAACGCCAAAGTGTGACATTTCGCCAAACAATCTCCGAATGATCGGGCCCGGATCTCAGTCCTTGATGAGTCATTCCACAACCGGCTCGCGTGCCGCAGGTTCCTCCGTTTTTTGATAGAGAACAATCCTAATGCTGTTCCTTCCATTTAGTGCTTGCCATTCTCTCGCGCCCAAGTCGATCATTTTCTTGCTTCCTCGAACATCTCATCTGAGCGATTGTGGAGGCTGGGACACTGCGGAGCAAGTAACGTATGTGGAACTTCTTTCTGCACATCTTCTCAACGGATTTCATGCCTCACGGTTTCTGTTACCGCTGGGCGCCAGAGGTGCTTTGGCTGAACGCCGTTTCTGACGTGATAATCACTCTCTCCTACTACATGATTCCCCTCGCCCTCGCAACATTCGTGAAGAAGCGCCCTGACGTTCCGTTCCACTGGATGTTCGTCATGTTCGGAGTCTTCATCTTCGGTTGTGGCACGACGCATCTGTTGGAGGTCTGGACCATCTGGCACCCCGCCTACCGGTTCGCAGGCATTGTCAAAGCCATCACAGCCGTGGCTTCGGCAGTGACCGCAGTACTGTTTCTCAAACTAATCCCCCAGGCCATGGCGATCCCCAGCCCGGCGCAGTTGCGCATGGCCAATGCAAAGCTCGCGGACGAAGTTCAAGCGCGGCAGCGGCTCGAGCGGGCAATGCTCGATGTAAGTGCACGGGAACAGCG
>Ga0207639_10001848_pt1 | contig 14257 bp, 13 predicted proteins | sample KBSCornC32_FD_184299 | JGI IMG/M metagenome (GOLD analysis project Ga0207639, IMG submission 184299) | Corn rhizosphere microbial communities from Kellogg Biological Station, Michigan, USA - KBS Corn C3-2 (SPAdes) (version 2) | ecosystem: Host-associated > Plants > Roots > Rhizosphere > Soil ...
ATTCTCGATCACACGCTTGCAGATACTCGGCACCGGATAGGTCATGTCCTGGTCCTCGCCATAGCCCGAGAACGGGCGAAAGACGATGGACTTTAGTCCGTGTTTCTCCCATGCGAGCCGACCAAGATACTCGAGCGTCAACTTTGACCAGCCATAGGACATGTCGGGCACGCCGATCTCATCGACGAAAGTGATCATGTCCTCGGTCAGTAAGGTGTAGCCTTCGACTCGCTGATACTTGACCGGGTATGCCGCACTCGAGCTGAAGCAAACTGATTTCTTCGGCCTCGTCCTAGCCGCCCATTGCCAGTAAGCCGCGTCGATCGAAAGGTCGTCTGCAACAGCCAGCGGGTTCTCCTCGATCATCAGCCTGCCGCCGACGATCGCTGCCAGATGAAAGCAATAGTCAAAGTCATCGTCACCTAGACGCTTGAAATAGTGACGGCAATCTTCCTGGTAAAAATGAAAGGTCGCGAAATCGGTTGGATCGGTCCCAAACCACTCCGCACCGGGAGCGACGGCTCCGCTCATCGGCACGAGACTGTCCACGCAATGAACTTCATCGCCGAGGTCGAGGAGCCGTTTAACGAGCCTCCGACCGACAAATCCGGCACCGCCAGTGACAAGAACTTTCCTCATCCGACCATTCCTACTATGATTATCCCTAAAATCGCGGCCACGAGCTCCGCCAGACCAAGCTTTGCACGGTACCACAACTATCGAAAGCCCTAAAACTGCGAACCGATGCGCCGACGCCGGACCAGCAGCGTGGCAGGGTATCCGAAAGATCGCTGTCGTCGCTGCCGTTCGCAACCGCCGCGAGATAACTCTGCAGTGCCTGCGAAGCCTTGATCGGATAGATAAGACCGGCCTCGATATCGAACGGATCATTGTCGACGACGGCTCCACGGACGGCACGGCCGATGCGGTTCACAACACATTTCCGGATGTTCAGATCATTGGCGGCTCGGGCGATCTTTGGTGCTCGGGTGCGGTGAATCTCGGCATTGAGCATGCGCTCGAAACCAACGTGGACTATATTCTCGTGATCAATGACGACACTGTTTTCGACAGCAGCTTTTTGCAGCGAATGGTCGCAACCGCCGAAGCAAATCCGCGAAGTGTCGTCGGCGGACTTCTCCTGCTCTGGGACCAGCCGCATCGCGTCTTTCAGATCGCGCCTCGTTGGGACACGCTGCACGGCGGCTGGCGGCATCTGTTTGATCAGACGGTCTGCACCGTGCCGAGTGAGCCGTTCGATGTCGAGACGATCGTTGGCAACTGCACGTTATTTCCGGCGGCCGTATTTCGCGAAGCCGGGCTCTTTGCGACGAGGTGGCTGCCGCACTTTGGCGACGCGGAGTTCACGCCCCGGCTTCGCAAACGTGGCTGGCGGCTGCTCATTGAGCCACACGCGAGGGTGTTTAATCAGCCTAACGAGGTGCCGCCCAAATTGTCTCAAATGAGTATTCCCGAGCTGTACGATGTCGTCTGGAAAAAGCACAACCACCCGCACAATCTGCGAAACCGGTTCATGATGTACTGGCTCGGAGCACCGACGAAGCTGCACGGACTCGCGGGATTTGTCGTCTACTTGTTGCGGCTCGGCCTTCAGGGAGTTGGCGTCAAGTTTCGACCGCGCCGGGAGCGGGCTCTTCGCGAGGAGTACCGATAATTGGACAAGCCTGAGCGGAGGATCAAGTTCGTCTGGAACTATCTCGACTGGGGCGGTGCAAACGTCTACCTGCTCGCAATCATGAAGGAAGGGCGTGGGCAATGGGACATGGAGGTACTCCTGCCGGTCGGCTCATCGCAAGACATTCTCGACATGATCACGGCGGTCGGCATCCCATATCGGCTGATCGACGCCACCCTCGACAAAGCTCCGGCCCCGACGCTCGCGAGAAAGCTGCAGCGTCAATGCCGCCGCATCCGCGCCGAGATCGTCACGTATCGCGAGCTAACGAATGACGGTCTAAAGGACCTGATAATTCATTGCGAGCTGGCGCCGTGGCAATCGTGGATATTCTATTGGCAGCTTTGTCGCCGTGGCGCGAAAGTTTTTGTCACTATGCACAATGCCTTGCCTGATCAGCCGCGATGGAGAGAGTTTATCTGGCGCACTCGGCTGCGATTTTTGTCGAGGACGCACGGCTTTTACATTTTCCCGTCGAATCAGCACGCCAAGAACAGCCTTCGCGGCTGGGTTGACGGAGCATTTTGGCGGAAAATGCCGGTGACGTACACATGCGTAAATCCCGATGAGATCAGGACTGCGACGGCAGCGCCATTTGATCGCAACGCGGTGCGACGACGATTTGGAATACCCGAGGATGCTTTTGTCGTCCTGACTCTCGGACAGTTCATCGACCGCAAGGGACGCTGGACGCTGCTTGAGGCGGCGAAGAAAGTAATCGTAAACAACGAGCAGATCTTTTTCGTCTGGGTGATGCCGGAGCTGCCGAATGAGATCGAAAACCTGAGAGTCGAGAGCTACGCTCTTGGCGATCATTTCCGCCTGATCAGATCGCGTGATCTTGGCGATGCACGCATCGATGTCCTGCGGTTTTACCGAATTGCGGACGCCTTCGCACTCCCGAGTTTTGTCGAGGGGCTGCCGATCGCGCTGCTCGAGGCGATGGCGATGGGTCTGCCTGTTGTGTCGACGAATGTCTACGGCATTCCCGAGGCTGTTGAAGATGGTAAGACAGGGCTTTTGATCAAGGCCGGCGATGCCGACGCCCTTGCCACAAAGATCCTCGAGCTATTTAACGACAACGCCCTCCGCAAGAGTCTCGGTCACGCCGCGAGTCAACTTGTCCTGCACAAATTTGACGAGCGAGTCGCCGCACGCACTGCATTGGAGCATTATCAGATGGCCCTCAATGACTGAAGTCGGGACGATAATCAAACGCGCGACACTCGCTCGTAATGGCGTTTACGGCCTGCTGTCGTGGCTGTTGCCCGCGGTGCCGTCGCTGATCGTGACACCTGTCGTTCTCCATCGGCTCGGCAATGAAAGATATGGTCTCTACGCCGCCATTCTCGGGATCACGAGTTATTTTTTCACGCTTGGGATCGGCCGCATCGCCGCAAAGTACGTCGCTGAATATTGCGGCTCAGGCGACGACGCGCGTGCCTCCGAGTCGCTGTCTGCGGCGCTCATCGTCACGATCGTCGCGAGTGTCATCGCCGTCGCAATTCTCATCGCGGCCACGCCATATCTCGTCGAGAATGTGCTTCTGATCGACCCGGTCTTTCAGCAGACGGCGATCGAGGGCGTCTGGATCGCCGGTGTCCTGATCCTCTTTACCGCGGTCGCGCAGGTCTGGCAGTCGGCGCTGCAGGGACTGCATCGGTTTGATGTTTTCCTTTGGCTGTCGAATGCGATGAGCTTCTTGCTCAGCGCCGGTTTGCTGATCGTTGTAGTTGCCGGCGGCGATGTTTTAAGTCTGCTCGCGTGGGCGGCGTCCAATGCGTTGCTCACGCTCATTGTCTCAGTCGCCGCCGTGAAATGGGTCTGGCCGACGGTGCGTGTGACGCTGCGGATTGCGAGATTCGACTGGCGAGCGGTCACTGTTTACGCGATGAGCGTGATGGGGTATCAGTTCTTCGGGGTCGTCGTCCTGCTATTCGAACGCGGCTGGATCATCCGCGAATTCGGCATGGCGAATGTCGCTTATTACCTGATCCCGCTCAATCTCTCGCTGCTGCTGCTCGGCTTTAGCGGCAGCGCGTTATCGGCGTTATTTCCGGCGCTCAATGCGCGGTTGGGCGACAAGACGGTGATCGCCGATCTCTATCGCCGCGCTTCAAAATGCGTCGTGATCTTCGCTACTCTCGCGATCGTAGGAGCGATCGCGTCGGGGAGAATGTTTCTCCGCCTGTGGCTCGGCGAGGACTTTGCGGACGTGTCGTGGCTGCTGCTCGTTGTCGACACGATCACTTTTTCGGTCGTGTCGTTGTCGCTGATCTGGTGGCAGATGGCCGAGGCGTATCGACACGCGCCCGTTACTGCCTATACTAATCTCGCGATGATGCTGATCACCATTCCTTTGATGGTCCTACTTGGGCGAACCGCCGGTTTGAATGGCGTTGCGTTTGGCAGACTGCTCGGACTCGTGCCGTACATCGCTCTCTGGGTGTATGTCGAGCGCCGATTTGCCGGCGGTTTTTTGTGGTCATTCTGGTTGAACCTTGTCGCAAAGCTTGTCGTCCCTGCCGCGCTCTCGTACCTGGTGCTCTGGGGCTCTCTCGAACTTCTCGGAATGAGCTGGTTGAGCTGGGTGTGCGGCGTTGTAATTGGATCACTCGTTTATTTTGCAGCGTTACTCATTATAGGTGCCTTTGACCCGACAGAGATCGCGATATTCAAGGGGCTTTTATTCAGGAAACCCGGTGATGCGAGACTTTGACAGCGTACAGCGCGTCGATTTGATCAAGCAGATGTGCGCGGGGCGACGCGTGCTGCATCTTGGCTGTACGAACTACCCGTACACTGACGACGCGATCGCCGCCAACATGTTGTTGCACTTTGATCTCGAGAAGGTCGCGTCAGAGATCTGGGGCATCGACGCCGATCGCGAGGGAATCGACATTCTCGAGAGCCGTGGCTCAAAGAATATTGTTCTAGGCGATCTCGAGTATCTCGAGGATTGTCCGCTCAACGACACCTTTGACATCCTTGTCGCCGGCGAAGTCATCGAGCATCTCAACAATCCCGGTCTATTCCTCAACGGCATCAAGCGGTTCATGAATGACGACTCAGAGCTCATCCTGACGACGGTGAACGCATATTGCGCGATGCGTTTCTTTTACTATGGTGCCCGCGGCCGCCGGGGCAAGGCCGAGCCCGTACACCCGGATCACGTCGCCTACTATTCGTACTCGACGCTAAAACTCCTCGCCGAGCGCCATGGTTTTGAGGTGACGCGATTCTATTTCTACAACCTCGGCACCGAACATCGACGCTTCGTCCGCTGGTTCAACAGGATCGTCAACGACATCTGCATCCGCCTCGCCCCCCAATGGTCCGACGGCCTCATCGCCATCTGCCGTCTAAAGCCAAGCTCGCCTACGGTTTAGAGGATTGCCGCCGCGACACGGTAAAATGTCACGGCACATTTGATGGGGACTGTTGTATTTACAAACGGCTGCTTTGATGTGATCCATCCGGGGCATGTGGACCTGCTGACAAAGGCGCGGGGGCTTGGGGACAGGCTTGTTGTCGGGATCAACAGCGACCGGTCGGTCCGCGCGATCAAGGGTCCGGGACGGCCGCTGCAGGATGAGGATTCTCGAAAGGCGGTGCTGATGGGTCTCAAACCCGTTGACGACGTCGTGATCTTTGACGAGCCGACGCCGGAGCGGATCATTCGCGAGGTGCGACCGGACGTGCTTGTGAAGGGCGGCGACTGGAAGCCTGGCGAGATCATCGGTGCGGACTTTGTCGAGAGCTATGGCGGCAAGGTCGTTTCGATACCGCTGACGCCCGGATTCTCGACATCCGACATTGCGAACAAGATGAACGCAGCACCGGCACCGACGAGCACTGAGAATTCGGATACGATCACCGGGGCAATCGCGGAGCATATCGAGACCGTCGAGTCGTTACGCGAGCAGTGCTCGGAGCAAATCGCACAGAGTGCTTCGCTGCTGTCGGAGACGTTCGCAGCGGGAAAAAAGGTCCTGATCTGCGGCAACGGCGGGAGCGCGGCGGATGCACAGCACATTGCCGCGGAGTTCGTGGGGCGATACGAGAACGAACGCGTCGCCCTTCCGGCTATAGCTTTGACGACTGATACCTCGGCGCTGACGGCGCTCGCGAATGATTATGATTTCGAACGGATATTTGCACGCCAGGTCGAGGCCCTCGCGTCACCCGGCGACTGCCTCATCGCGATCAGCACCAGCGGGAATTCGCCTAACGTCATCGCAGCCGTAATGAAGGCGCGCGAAAAAGGCTGCAAGGTCATCGGCATGACCGGCTCGGCCGGAAAAAAGCTCGCAGGCCTCTGTGACCTCTGCCTGATGGTCCCGTCCGCACGCACGGCACGCGTACAGGAGGCACACATAACCGTCGCTCACATCTGGTGCCAGATGATCGAGGATTCGATCACGGATAAATGAATTATTTGCCCATCGACAAACTGCGAAGCGCCAAGATCCTCGTGATCGGCGACGTGATGCTCGACCGCTACTGGTGGGGCAGCGTGGAGCGGATCTCGCCCGAGGCACCGGTGCCGATCGTCGCGCTGGAGAACGTCACGCACGTCGCCGGCGGTGCCGCAAATGTCGCGGCGAATATTAAAGGTCTCGGTTGTGATCCGCTTTTGATGGGCATCTCGGGCAATGACGCCGAGGCGGAGCTGTTGATGGGATCGTTCGCGGATGCAGGGATCGTGAGATCACGGCTGTTCAAGGTTGATGGCCGCAAAACCACCGTCAAGAACCGCGTCGTCGCACACAACCAGCACATGCTGCGATTCGATCAGGAGACGACGGCTCCACTCACGCATGGCGAGCAGCTCGACCAGATCTCGATGGAGCTTGTGAGTTCGATCGCTGATTCGGACCTCGTCATTCTGTCAGACTATGGAAAAGGTTTCCTCACCGAGACTCTCGTCACGCGTCTCATTGCCACAGCGCTCGATAACAATAAACCGATAGTCGTCGATCCAAAAGGCCGTGATTACACCAAGTACCGCGGCGCGACCGTCATCACTCCAAATCAAAAAGAGGCGGAGGAAGCCTGCGGTCTGCCGCTGTGCGACGAGACCGTTGACAGCGCCGGTGAGAAGCTCCTTCAGGATCTCGATCTGAAGGGCGTGGTCATTACGCGCGGCGAGAAGGGAATGCGTGTTTATGAGCGCGAGCATTCGCCTATGGATCTCTCCGCCACCGCCCGCATGGTCTACAACGTCACGGGTGCGGGCGATACGGTCATCGCCGCACTCTCGATTGGCCTCGCGAGCGGACTGTCGCTTATCGACGCCGCCGGGATCGCGAATTTCGCCGCCGGGATAGTGGTCGAGGATGTCGGAACGACCGCCATCACGTTGTCGATGCTCCGCGACGGTCATGCGAGACACACTGCCGCCTGAACATGTCCCGGCAAGCAAAGGTCGTTATATTCCTTCTCGGTTCTCTTGGCGATTCCATCGTAGCTATCCCCGCCCTGCGAGTCGTGCGCCGCAACTTTCCCGACGCAGAGCTTGTCGTCCTGCATGAATCCGGGCTGGGTCTTGTCGAACCGCCGGACGTGCTTCCGAATGATCTCGTCGACCGTTACATCAGCTACAAGCGCCGTTTATTTTCTCTTACGGCTCTGCTTCTGCGATTGAGACGCGAGAGATTTGACGCCGCGGTTTATCTAGTCTTTAGCGATCGTCCCGCGGCGTCTGTGAAACGCGATCGGATATTTTTTCGCTCGGCCGGTATTCGGCGGTTGATAGGGTTTGCTCCGTTCTCGCCCAAAGATCTATATCCGCTTGATGCGAGCGGCCGAGCAGCCGCAGTTGCTTCCGAGGCAGAGCGTAAAGTAGCGAGACTCGAGGCTGACGGATTGCTAGTTGACAAGGACGCCATGCGGTTACCGTGGCTTCGTCCGACTATATCTGAGATCGACACGGCCACCGCCTGGCTCCGGGAGCACATCAATATCCGCACCGTTCTGGCGTTGGCTCCCGGATGCAAGACCAAGGCGAATCAGTGGCCGGTCGACGATTTCATCCGTCTCATCAAGCAGGTCCATGAGCGACTGAATTGTGGTGTGATCATAGTAGGTGGACCTGATGAAGCCGCGCTTGGAGATATGATCGGCCGCGAGGTGGACACGTGCGTAAACGCGGCAGGGAAGTTGAACGTGAGGGAAAACGCGGCTCTGCTTACCCAGTGCGACGGCTATGTTGGTCTCGATACTGGCACTACGCATCTTGCCGCGGCTGTCGGCATTTCGGTCGTAGCGATCTACGGCCAGAGGAATAACCCCGGCCAGTGGTTCCCTCACGCGGCGAGTTTAGAGATCCTCCAGAACGACGTTCCATGTGCCGGCTGTCGTGGTCAGACGTGCTCGGTCAATGGACATCCTTGCATGACCGGAATACAGATAGACGATGTAGCCGTGGCGGTGGTGCGAATGCTCCAGTCGTCCGCGGCGAGTAAGACTCGACGTGCGGCTGAGACAGCATAAGGATCCTACTCCTCGGAGCCAACGGGATGCTCGGCCACAAGCTCCATCAGGTGCTGGACCGCACGTTTGACAGTTGTGACGCGGCTGATCGCAGGGATTTTGCGCGTTTCAAACCGCCGTTGATGAGTGCTATCATTAACTGATTCAACCATTTGCGGCCGCGGGTTGCGGTGAACCTTAATGAGAGAACTTGAAGGTAAACGTGTACTTGTAACCGGCGGTACCGGTTCGCTCGGCCAGACTTTGGTCAAGCGGATAATGACCGGTCAACTCGGAAAACCCGCTTCAGTTACCGTTTTCTCCCGTGATGAATCCAAGCAGCACTACATGCGGCTGCACTTTCTGCAAAAGGACAATTCGCCCGCGCTCGACGGAGCGTTTCTAAATTCGCGCGAGCTGCTCAATTTCCGCATCGGCGATGTGCGCGACTATCCCGCCGTCGTCGCCGCAATGCGTGACGCCGATATTGTTTTTAATGCGGCGGCGCTAAAACACGTTTCGTCCTGCGAATACTTTCCAATGGAGGCCGTGATGACCAATGTCCACGGCGCGGCGAATATCGTGCGAGCGGTCCGCGAGAACAATCTTCCCATTAAAAAAGTGATCGGCATCTCAACCGACAAAGCTTGCAAGCCGATCAACGTTTTGGGCATGACAAAGGCTTTGCAGGAACGCGTCCTAATCGAGGCTAATCGCGATTGTCCTGACGTTCAATTTAGCTGCGTGCGCTATGGCAATGTCATCGCATCGCGCGGGTCGATCATTCCGCTGTTTGTCGATCTGATCAAAAACGACAAGGCTGTGACCATCACGCTGCCGGAGATGACGCGCTTTCTGCTGAGTCTCGATAAGGCGGTCGATACTGTGATCGAGGCCGTACGATCGAATGGACGCGGCGAGACTTGGGTTCCGATGGCCGCGTCGGCAAAGATCGTTGACGTTGCCGCCGCTCTTATGGGCGATAAAAAGCTGCCGGTGATCTTCACCGGAATTCGCCCCGGCGAAAAGATCCACGAGATCATGGTGTCCGAGGAGGAATGCTTCCGCACGATCGGACGTGGTGACTACTTTGTGATCCTGCCGGTGCTGCCTGAGCTTCGAGCCGGGAACGATCCGCAGCCGGTACTCGCTGGCGAGTATTCCTCGCGTGATGGCAATCTGACCGGCAAGGCGCTCCTCGACCTGCTGACAGGCGCGACCAGCGAGATCGAGCAGTTCCGCATGGCGGCATAGCCCTTATTACTCCCAGAGAATTCGTATGCGAGTGATGACCATCCTTGGCACCCGGCCCGAGATCATCAGGCTGAGCCTTGTGATGAAGGTACTCGACCAGCACTCCGAACACACCATCGTCCACACGGGGCAGAATTTTGACGAGTCGCTCAGCGATATTTTCTTTCGTGAGCTGGACGTGCGGGCACCGGATATCCATCTCGGCATCCGCTCCACCAATTTTGCCGATCAGGCTGCGGAGATCATTCAAAAGGCCGATGCCGCGATAGCTGAAAAAAGCCCGGACCGTATACTCATTCTCGGTGACACAAACAGCGGCCTGGCTGCGATCCCGGCGGCGCGGAGACGCGTTCCGATCTTTCACATGGAGGCTGGAAACCGCTGTTACGACGATCGCGTACCGGAAGAGGTGAATCGCCGCATCATCGATCACTCAAGCACCGTTCTTATGCCCTACACCGAGAGGTCGCGACAAAACCTGCTCCGCGAAGGCATCGAGAGTGATCGAATTTACGTCACCGGAAACCCTATCAAGGAGGTCATTGATAGTGTCGCCGACAGCACGGACGCAAGCACCGTGCTCGACGATCAGCAGCTTAAACCATTCGAGTATTTCCTCGTAACGCTGCACCGAGCAGAGAACGTAGATCAACCTGAACGGCTCAAGAGTATCTTTGACGGCCTCGACATGGTCGCCGAAACTTTTTCAAGACCCGTGCTCGTCGCCGTTCATCCAAGGACCGCCGACAGGCTTGCGCAGCACGGTTTGACGCCGGATCCCGACCGCATTCACCTTATCAATGCGCTCGGCTTCATCGATTTTGTAAAGCTCGAGAAAAACGCGCTCGCGGTACTCACCGACAGCGGCACCGTGCAGGAGGAATGTGCAATATTCGGCGTCCCAAATGTCACGCTGAGGGACGTTACCGAGCGTCCTGAGACGATCGAGTGCGGCAGCAACATACTCGCGGGAGCCGACCCTAATGCGATCGTTCGTGCGGTCGAGCTTGCGATCTCGCAGCCGGCCGGTTGGCAGGCACCGCAGGAATATCTGACGCCGAACGTCTCGCAGACAGTCAGCAAGATCGTGCTTGGCCATCTTTCTCTGCGTCAACATTGCTCCTGATGCGTCCGCGGATACTTATCTTCTGCGATTTTTATTTGCCGGGTTTTAGAAGCGGCGGCGGCATGTGGATGATCGCGAACCTCGTGGAGCGGTTCGCTGACCTCTATGAATTCTTTATCGTCGCCCGCAATTACGACAGCAAAGCCGATAGACGACCGTACGGGACAGTCGTCACAAATGACTGGAACACTGTCGGGCCCGCGCAAGTGTTTTACTTTGGCAAAGGATCTCTGACGGTCGCGAAGGCGGCCGACCTCGTCGCTGCCGTTCGCCCCAACGCCGTCTATCTTAATAGTGCATTTAGCCTGCCGGTGCGGCAATTCCTCCGTGCCCGCCGCCGAGACCTCAAGCAAAATGTACCGGTCATACTCGCACCATGCGGAGAGATGTCGGACGGTGCGTTATCGATAAAGCCGTTGAAGAAAAAGATCTTCCTCACCGTAGCGCTCGCATCGGACTTATACCGTGACGTGATCTGGAAAGCATCGTTCGATCCCGAGGCCGAGGAGATCCGCCGCGTTATCGGATCGGCCGCCGAGGTGCTCGTCGCACCCGACCTCGCGCCCAAAACCATCCTCCCGGATTTTAACGAAAGTTGGAAACCCGAGAAGAAGTCTGGCCATGCGCGATTCGCTTTTTTTTCGCGCGTGGTACCAAAGAAAAACCTCACGTACCTACTCGAGTGCCTGCAAGAGATCCATGAAGGACAGATCGACCTCGACATCATTGGCCCACACGAGGATCAACAGTATTGGTCAAAGTGCCGGTCGCTGATCGCTCGCCTTCCAAAAAACATTTCGGTAACCATCGCCGGCTCATTCCCGAATCAACAGGATGCATTACGCCGTTTGGCCGAGAGCCACTTTTTTGCGATGCCGACGCTGAATGAGAATTTCGGCTATGTTTTTGTCGAGGCATTGGCCGCAGGTTGTCCTCTGCTGATCAGCGACCGCACCGTGTGGAACGATATTGAAGAGAAGGGCGTCGGCTGGAGAGTGCCGCTCAATGAGAGAGATCGATATATCGCCCGCATCAGCCAATGTGTAGCTATGGATGACGACGAGTATCAGCAAATGTCTCGAGGCGCGCGACAGTATGCACTCGATTGGCTTTCTCGTGACGAAACCGAGGAGGCGAACGAGCACGTTCTCCAGTACGCTCTCTCGTTATCCCATCGAGAAGCTGTTTCAGTGTAAGGATGTCGTCTTCGCCGCCGCAAAAGCGCCTCTGGATCATCTCCGAGCTCTACTATCCGGAGATCACGTCGACCGGTTTTTACATCACCGGCGTCGCCGATTTCCTTGCTGGTGACGTGGACGCCCGCGTGATCTGTGGACAGCCGAATTACGCCTCGCGCGGCAAACCGGCTGGTCGCCTTGATACTCGCAACAACGTCCACATCACACGCGTGCGAGGTCTGCGCCTCGACAAGAACATTCTCGTTTTTCGGCTGCTCAACATGTTGAGCCTCTCGCTTTCGGTATTTCTAAAACAATTGAGCAGCTTTAGGACAGGAGATTCGATACTCGTGGTCACCACGCCTCCGCTGCTCCCGTTTGTGACCGCCGTTGCCTCACTCATCAGAGGCGCTGGCTACACGCTCCTGGTGCATGACGTTTATCCAGAGCAGTTGATCGCAACCGGCATTCTCAAGAAAAGCTCGCCGATTGTGAGCCTGATCGATCTGATGAACCGCTGGGTCTACAAGCATGCCCGGACGATCATCGCCGTCGGACGGGACATGAAGGAGCTTCTCGAGAAAAAGACTGCCGACCTCGAAATCCCTGTCGTGTTTATTCCAAACTGGGCCGAGATCGGACAGATCGCACCGGCACCACGCGAGCAGAACAAACTGCGACAACAGCTCGGACTTCAGGATAAGTTTGTCGTCCTTTCCGCCGGCAACTTTGGCCGGCCAAATGATCTTGAGACGATCCTCGCCGCGGCGGAGCTTCTCTCATCGGACCGAGATGTGCAGTTTCTCTTTATCGGCGGCGGAGCTAAGGAGCAATGGCTAAAAACCCGGTCGTCCAAGCTGTCTAACGTGACAGTCCTCGACGCGATGCCGCGAGATGAGCAGAACGTTTTCCTCAACGCTTGCGACGTGACTCTCGCTTCATTCGTCCGAGGCATGTGGGGCGCGGCGGTGCCGAGCCGTGTTTACAACTACATGGCCGCGGCCAAACCGGTTATTGCAATATGCGATCCAGCGTCCGAGCTGGCGAATATCGTCAGAGACGACCACGTCGGTGTCCGGGTTGACGCTGGTGACGCACAGGCGCTAGCACGCGCGATCATCGAGCTAAAGGACTCACCCGACCTCCGCTCAGAAATGGCTGAAAACGCCCGCGAAGCCGCAGTAGGGAAATACTCACCCGAATGGATCCTGCCGCAATTCCGAGATCTGCTGATCCGGTAAAGATAGGTCAACTTCGCATCGCTGTGCGATAATCCTCCACTTGACCAAAGGTGTAACGACCGTCGTCAATTAACTGCTTGTATTTCCTCATCGGTCCAGTCGTATTTTTGATCATTCTGTGCCTCTCATATGTCGGTGTGGCGTTCGTTCGACGCCAAGGCATTCGGCAGAATCGCGTCGCCATGCCCAACGAGCGCAGCCTGCACAGCGAGCCGGTCCCGTACGGCGGCGGCCTCGTGATCGCGATCGTCTGCATTCTCGCCTACCTGCCGATCTCGTACTTTGCACTCAACACTTTCTCCTGGGGATATTTTGCAGGGGCTGTCTTGGTAACGCTCATTAGTTATATCGACGATGTCCATCGATTAGGCACTCCGATCCGTTTTACGGCACACAGCATCGCCGCGATCCTCGTGATCGTAGATCTCGATACCTGGCACGGCATCACCATGCTTGGCGGACTCCAATTGGGGAACTGGGCCTATGTGCTGACATTCATCTGGATCGTTTGGATGGTGAATGCGTACAATTTCATGGATGGCATCGATGGGCTTGCGGGGCTGCAGAGCGTCATCGCCGGTGCGGGCTGGCTCGCGTTGGGATTCGTGCTGGATATGCCGGCTCTCTACTTGCTAGGAGGTGTTATCGCCGCGTCGAGCCTCGGTTTCCTGATACAAAATTGGCCGCCGGCGCATATTTTCATGGGCGATGTCGGAAGCGCATTCCTCGGTTACACGTTTGCCGTACTCCCGCTGCTCGCGAGACACATGGCGACGCATGCATGGGACCTTCTGCCGATCGCCGCGGTCCTTTTCGTCTGGTTCTTCCTCTTTGATTCGGCGTTCACACGACTTCGCCGTCTGCTCCGCGGCGCGAATATCGTTGCCGCGCATCGCGAACATCTATTCCAAAGACTTGTAGCCTCCGGTCTGACCCATCGACGAGTGACGACCCTTTATGGCACTCTTGCAGGCGCGTTGAGCCTCTCAGTTATCATCTCGGTAGCATTTCGATCCGAGATCGGTCTGGCAATGTTCCCGGTCGTTATTTTTCTGACGATCGTGCTCCTGTCGATCTGCGCGCGGCGCGGTGCTCTCCTTGGAAGGATTCATTGAATATGGATCTCGCGTTTTCAGCCGGATTTGAGTCCTACGGCACAAAGCTCCTGCTCAGGTCGAATGACAAAGACGTCCTGGAGAGCGTCGTCAAGATCGCCCGCTCCGCGCTTCTCGGCAATATCAAATCCATTCATCGTGGACCGTATCCGTTAACATTCGATCTTGTCGGT
>Ga0207639_10001849_pt1 | contig 14251 bp, 15 predicted proteins | sample KBSCornC32_FD_184299 | JGI IMG/M metagenome (GOLD analysis project Ga0207639, IMG submission 184299) | Corn rhizosphere microbial communities from Kellogg Biological Station, Michigan, USA - KBS Corn C3-2 (SPAdes) (version 2) | ecosystem: Host-associated > Plants > Roots > Rhizosphere > Soil ...
GCGCAAGCTGGCGATCGCCGTCCTGCTCGGCTTCGGGATCGTCCTGATGATCCCGCCGCTGGCCGCTCGGCTGGAGGCCTGGACGAGTCAATTCGCGAGCCGGGCGGGCGTCGCAAAAGGCAGGGGCGACGGTTTTTGGTCGGGGACCGCTGTTGGCGTCAGCCTCGGTCTCGTCTACGCACCCTGCGCCGGTCCGATCCTGGCCGGCGTCATCACCGTCTCCGCCTCGCAGTCCTTCAGCACCGGGCGGCTGGCGGTGGCGCTCAGCTACGGGATCGGCTCCGCCGTCGTCCTCTACTTCCTCATGCTTGGCGGACGCAAGGTGGTGCGGCCGCTGGCCCGGCGCGGCGCCGGCCTGCAGATAGCGATGGGCGCGGTGATGGTGGTCGTCGCCCTGGCGATGCTGGGCAACTACGACATCCGCTTCCAGAACCAGATCGCCAGCAGCCTGCCGAGCTTCCTCGTCAACCCGACCAAGGACCTAGAGGACACCGCCTCGGCCAAGACCGCCCTCGCCGAAATCCGCGGCGACGGCGGCCACGGAGTCGGCAGCGAAGCCAGTGGCGCGGCGCCGGAAACCGATGCCGAAGGCAAGCTGAAGAAGCTGCCGGTGCTCGGCCCCGCACCGGAATTCGTCGGCACTCAGCGCTGGTTCAACACCCCCGGCGGCAAACCGCTCACGCTCACGGGGCTGCGGGGCCGGGTCGTCCTCGTCGACTTCTGGACCTACAGCTGCATCAACTGCATCCGCACCCTGCCCTATCTCAAGGCCTGGGACGCGAAGTACCGCAAGGACGGCCTGACGATCGTGGGCGTCCACACTCCCGAGTTCCCGTTCGAGCGCGAAGCGAGCAACGTGGAGGCGGCGATCGAGGAAAACGCGATCCGCTACCCGGTCGTCCAGGACAACGAACAGGCGACCTGGAACGCCTACGGCAACCAGTACTGGCCCGCCGAGTACTTCATCGACGCCCGGGGCCGCGTCCGCTACGTGCACTTCGGCGAGGGCGAATACGGCGAGAAAGAGAAGGTGATTCGTGAGCTCCTGGCCGAAGCGGGCAAGCCCATCAAAGGCACGGACGTGCGGGTCCACGCCGTCGCGCCATCGGCGACCGTGGCCACTCCGGAGACCTACCTCGGGGCCGCCCGCGCCGAACGCTTCACCAACGCGATGCTCTCGCCGGGCTCGCACGACTTCACCGCCCCGCGCGCCCTGCCGCCGAACGAATTCGCCTACCACGGCAAGTGGCGCATCAGCCTCGAGTCGGCGACCGCCGAAGCCGGGGCGTCGCTCGACCTCAACTTCGGCGCCCGCCGCGTCTACCTCGTGCTCGGCTCGCCCGGCCGCGACCGCAGGGTCCGGGTGCTGCTCGACGGGCGGCCGATCTCCAGCGCCGAGGGGGGCACCGACGTCCACCGCGGCGCCGTGACCGTGAGCGGCCAGCGCCTCTACAACCTCGTCGACCTGCCCCGGGTCGGCCACCACGTTCTCACCCTGGAGCCGGAAGCGGGGGTGATGGGCTATGCCTTCACCTTCGGCTAGCCGCGAGGCCGCCCGGCCAGGCGCGACAATCGCGCTGATGGCCGACTCCGCCAAGGGCACCGTGCTGGTCGTCGACGACGAGCCGACGATCCTCGACATCGTTGGCCGCTACATGGAGCGGGCCGGCTATGAGACTCATCGCGCTGCCGACGGGCCCGAGGCGCTGCGCCTCGCCGCCCAGCACCGTCCCGACCTGGTCGTGCTCGACCTGATGCTGCCGGGGATCGACGGGATCGAGGTAATGCGACAGCTGCACGAGGAGCCGGGGCCGCGGATCGCGGTGATCATGCTGACCGCCCGCGGCGAGGAGTCCGACCGCCTCGTCGGCCTGCGCCAGGGCGCCGACGACTACGTCGTCAAGCCCTTCTCGCCGGCCGAGCTGGTCGCCCGCGTCGATGCGGTGCTGCGCCGGGTCTCGCCCCCCGACGAGGAGGCGCCGCCGATCGAGCACGGGCCACTGCGGATCGAGCCCGCCACCCGCAGCGCCTTCCTCGACGGCGAGGAGCTCTCGCTGACGATGCGCGAGTTCGACCTGCTCGCCCACCTGGCCGCGCACCCCGGCCGCGTCTACTCGCGCGACCAGCTGATGGAAGCGGTCTGGGGCGAGTCCTTCTTCGAGGACACCAGCACCGTCACCGTCCACGTCCGCCGCCTCCGCGCCAAGCTCGGCGACGACCCCGCCGAGCCGCGATTCATCGAGACGGTCTGGGGAATCGGCTACCGGTTGCGACCGTGAAGCGCGCCGTCGTCATCGCCGTCGCCGCCTTCCTCGCCGGCGCTGCCGCGGTCGCGGTTCCCGGCCACATGGGGGCCGACCAGATCCTCCTAGTCCTCCTGGCTGCCGCCGGCGCGGCGCTGGCGGCGGCGCTCGCGGTGCGCCTGGCGATGGAGGAGCGCTCCCGGCGGGAGATCGAGGAGGCGCGCCGCCAGCTGGTCGCCGCCGCCTCGCACGACCTCCGTACGCCGCTGGCATCGTTGCGGTTGCTGGTCGAGTCGATCGACGACGGTGTCGCCACGGGCGAGACCCGTGATCGCTACCTGAAGGAGATCCGCACCCACGTCGGCGTCCTCAGCGACCTGATCGACGACCTCTTCGAGCTCTCCCGGATCGAGGCCGGCGACATCTCCTGGACGATGCGCCAGGTCAAAGTGCGAGAGCTGATCGGCGACACCGTGGCGGCGATGCGCGCCCCGGCCGCCGAGCGCGGCGTCAGCCTCGCGGCCGAGCTTCCAGCCGCTGAGCTCATCGCCAGCGCCAACGCCGAGAAGGTCCAGCGCGTCCTCTTCAACCTGATCCAGAATGCGATCCGACACACCCCAGCCGATGGCAGCGTCACGGTGCGGGCGCGCCCGGCCGCCGGCGGGGTCGAGGTCGAGGTCGCAGACGACGGCGAGGGGATCTCTGCCGGTGACGGCGAGCGGGTCTTCGAGGCCTTCTACCGGGGCGACGCCGCCCGCCGCGAGGAGGGCGCCGGCCTCGGCCTGGCGATCTCGCGGGCGATCGTCGAGGCCCACGGCGGCAGGATCTGGTTCGAGGACGGCGCGCCGGGAACGAGGGTCCACTTCACGTTGCGGTCCGCGTAGCGACCGATGCACCAAGCGCCTCACCAATCGAGCAGCAACCGATGCACGTAGCGTCCAATCAACCGAGCGAGGAGAAGAAGTGACCAAGCTGACCGACAAGCAGGCAGAGCTGTGCGAGAACAGCGAGACCGACTACTCGGACCTGAAGGCGTTCTTCGTCAACTGCACGCTGAAGCGCAGCCCAGAGGTCTCCAACACGCAGGGGTTGATGGACGTCTCGATGGAGATCATGCGTCGCAACGGGGTCGAGGTCGATTGCATTCGCGCCGTCGACCACGAGATCGCCACTGGGGTCTGGCCGGACATGACCGAGCACGGCTGGGAGCGCGACGAGTGGCCCGAGATCTTCGAGCGGGTGATGGCAGCCGACATCCTCGTGCTGGGCATGTCGATCTGGCTGGGGGAGAAGTCCTCGGTCGCGACCCAGGTCGTCGAGCGGCTCTACGGCAACTCCCACCTGCTCAACGACGCCGGCCAGTACGCCTATTACGGCCGCGTCGGCGGTTGCCTGGTGACCGGCAACGAGGACGGGGTCAAGCACTGCGCGATGAACGTTCTCTACTCGCTGCAGCACCTCGGCTACACGATCCCGCCGCAGGCCGACTCTGGCTGGATCGGCGAGGCGGGGCCCGGCCCGTCCTACCTCGACGAGGGCTCGGGCGGTCCCGAGAACGACTTCACCAACCGCAACACCACCTTCGCCGCCTGGAACATGCTGCACCTGGCGCGAATGCTGAAAGACGCCGGCGGCATCCCCGCCCACGGCAACCAGCGCCCCGGCTGGGACGCCGGCTGCCGCTACGACTTCCCCAACCCCGAGCACCGCTGAGCCATCGGTTCCCGAGTCGCCAGTTCTCGACCGGTGCGGGAGGGTTAGGCCGCGACCGGCAGGCGCTCCTTCTCGCTGCCGTGCTCGGGGACGGGCGCCTGGTCGCCGGCCCGGCTCTTCCGGTCGGGAAGCGCGAGGCGGCAGATCTTCTTGACCACGCTGCCGAACTGCTTGCCCAGCGGGCCGACGTTGTAGGGGATCTCGTAGCGCTCGCAGATCTCGCGCACATCGGTCGAGATTTCGGCGTAGCGATTGGCGGGCAGGTCCGGGAAGAGGTGGTGCTCGATCTGGAAGCTCAGGTTGCCCGAGAGGATGTGGAAGAGCCGGCCGCCGCTGAGATTGGCAGAGCCGAGCAGCTGGCGGTAGTACCACTCGCCGCGGCTCTCGTTCTCGGTCTCCTCCTCGGTGAACTCGTGGGTGCCTTCCGGGAAGTGCCCGCAGAAGATGATCGTGAACGACCAGAGGTTGCGGACCAGGTTCGCCGTCGCATTGCCGGCCAGCGGGAAGAGGAAGAACGGCCCCGACAGCGCCGGGAAGATCACGTAGTCCTTGAGAGTCTGGCGGCGGACCTTCTTCCAGATCCCGGCGAGCAGCTTGCGCTTGTCGGCGAGCTTCACCTCACCGCTCGCCAGGCGCTCGGCTTCGAGGTCGTGCAGGGCCACGCCGTACTGGAAGAGCAGCGCCAGCAGGGCCGCGTAGACGGGGTTGCCCAGGTAGTAGGGCTTCCATTTCTGGTCCTCCGACATGCGCAGCACGCCGTAGCCAATGTCGCGGTCCTTGCCGACGATGTTGGTGTGGGTGTGGTGCATGTAGTTGTGCGAGTGGCGCCACTGGTCGGCCGGGCAGGCGTTGTCCCACTCGAACTGCTTGCCTGAGAGTGCCGGGTCGTTCATCCAGTCGTACTGGCCGTGCATCACGTTGTGGCCGATCTCCATGTTGTCGAGGATCTTGGAGAGCGAGAGCGCGGCGGTGCCGGCGACCCAGGCCGGCGGGAAGACGCCGGCCCAGAGCAGGCCGCGGCCAGCCACCTCGAGCCCCCGCTGGGCGCGGATCACCTTGCGGATGTAGTTGGCGTCGCGCGCGCCGCGGTCGGCGAGCACCCGCTGGCGGATCGCGTCGAGCTCCTTGCCGAAGCTCTCGATCTGCTCCGGGGTGAGGGGGATTTGGCTTTCAATCGTGGTGCTCATCTTGGTTGCCTTTCGTGGAAGCTGGTTCAAAGGTCGATTACGAGATCGCTGAGCGGAGTTGAGACGCAGAGCTGGATCTCCTCGTCGGGCGTGGCGGAGACCTCTCCGGTGAGCAGGTTCTTGACGCTGCCGCTCAGCTTGCGGCAGGTGCAGGTGTGGCAGATGCCCATGCGGCAGCCCGACTCCGCGGGGACGCCTGCCTGCTCGGCCTGCTCCAGGATCGAGGCGCCGCTGTTCTCGATCTCGACGTTCGTGCCGGCGAAGCGGATCGAGCCCGTCCCGGGCTCGCCGTCTGAAAGCAGGGTGGGGGGGACGAAGCTCTCGACGTGCAGCCGCTGCTCGAGGCCGTTGGCCCAGGTGCCGCGCACCGCGTCGAGCAGGGCGGGCGGGCCACATGCGAAGGTCTCGGCGGCGGTGAAGTCGGGGTCCGCCTGGGGAAGGTGGGCCGGGCTGAAATGCCCGTCGAGATCTCCCGCGCCTGGCGCGCGCGTGTAGGAGCGGGTCAGGGTGAAGTTGGGGTTCTCGGCCGCCAGGCGGTCGAGCTCCTCGCGGTAGATCGTGCGCTCAGGGTCGGGGGCGTACTGGATCAGCGCGATCGGTCCGGCGTGCTTCTCCGCGCAGAGGGTGCGGAGGATCGCCATCAGCGGCGTGATGCCGCTGCCGCCGCCGATCAGCAGGATCGAGCCAGGGCGCGCCTCGGGAAGGTGGAAATCGCCGTCGGCTTGCGAGAGGCCGAGCACCATGCCGCGCCGGGCGTGGTCGACGAGGAAGTTGGAGACGAGACCATCGGGATGGCGCTTGACCGTGATCTCCAGCTCGCGGCTGACCCCCTCCGGGGAGGCTGGTGAATAGCAGCGGGTGTGACGGACGCCGTCGATCTCGACCGCGACCTGTACGAACTGACCGGCGCGGAGGCCCTTCCAAGCGCGGTTGGCGCGCAGGCTCAGGGTGACGCTGTCCTCGCTGCCATGCTCGACCCCGACGACCTCGGCCCTGCACTCGCCGATCACGAGGGTGGGGCTGATCTGCTCGAGGTAGCGATCGAGCCCGTGCGGCCCGGCGATCGCGTCGAGCAGGCGTTGGGGGCGAATCCCCGGAAGGCGAGATGGTGCGGTGGCTGTGGCGGTGGGGCTCATTCTCCTCCTCTGTCGCTGTGCTCTGACAGCAATACCCGTGACGGGAGACAACGTAACACCAATTGCCGTCACGTCAAATAGAGGCCCGTCTTTCAGTGATAGGTTTCACACAGATGGCGGACGCCGAGCCGGAGAACAACCTGACGATCGAAGAGCTCGCCGCGGAGACCGGAATGACCGTCCGCAACATCCGCTCGCACCGGGCGCGGGGGTTGCTGCCGGCACCCGAGGTACGCGACCGCGTCGGCTACTATGGCCCCGTCCACCTCGACCGGCTGCGAATGATCCAGGAGCTGCAGACCGACGGCTTCAACCTCAAGGGCATCGAGCGGCTGCTGAGCCAGAACCTTGGGCCGGCCGAGCAGTTCCTCTCCTTCAAGCGGGCGCTGGACGACTTCGACGGCGAGGAGCCGGAGACGTTTACCCGCAAAGACCTGGCCGATCGCTTCGGCACCGAAATCGACGATGCGCTGAAGCGGGCGATCGATGCCGGCGCCCTGGTCCCGATCGACGATGACCGCTTCGAGGCGCCGTTCCCCTCACTGCTGGACGCGGCCGAGGGCGTCGTCGCGACGGGCGTGCCGCTCGATCACGCCCTCGTCGTGATCGCCAAGGTGCAGAGCCGTTGCAAGTCCGTCTCGCACGAGTTCGTCAAGCTCTTCCTGCAGGACATCTGGAGGCCCTTCGAAGAAGAGGGCTACCCGGAGGAGCGCTGGCCGGAGGTCCGGGCCGCGCTGGATCAGCTGCGCCCACTCTCGATGCAGGCGCTGGTCGCCGTGTACCGAATGACGATGTCCGACGAAGTCGAGAGGGCCTTCGGCAAGCAGCTGGAGCGAATGGCGAAACGCAAGGGCTGAGCGGGGGGGGTCATCCCCTTGCAGGCGCGCATGTTTCGATCTGGTCCGATCTGGGCAAGCTTTCCTCAAGAGTCTTCGAGGAAGAGGAGAACGAAGGTGCCCAGTCGCCCAGCCCACATCCGCCGTCTGCTGCTCTCTGCCATAGGCGCGTTCCTACTGGCGCTGGCCGCGCCGGTCGCCCAGGCTGCCAGCTCACCCCTCAGCTACGTCGCGCTCGGGGACTCCTACAGCGCTGCCTCCGGGGTGCTGCCACTCGACCTCTTCGCGCCGCCCGAGTGCCTGCGCTCGGTCCGCAACTATCCCCACGTGATTGCCGCCGACACTGGGGCGCAGCTGAAGGACGTCACCTGCGGGGCGGCGGAAACGAACGACTTCTTCGAATCGCAGTACCCCGGGATGGCACCGCAGCTGGACGCGCTGAGTGCAGACACGCAGCTGGTCACGATGACGATCGGCGGCAACGACAGCGGCGTCTTCATCGACACGATCGTCGCCTGCGGCAGCGCCGGTCTCTCGACCCTGGGCCAAGGCAGCCCCTGCAAGGATCGCTACGGCTCCTCCTTCGAAGACACGATCAACACCGTGACCTATCCCTCGCTGGTAAACGCCCTAAACGCGGTGCGGGCCGAGGCGCCGGCGGCGCAGGTGGCGATCCTCGGCTACCCGTGGATCATGCCGGCGAGCGGCGGCTGCTTCGACAAGATGCCGGTCGCCGAAGGCGACGTTCCCTACGTACGGGGCATCCAGGCGACGCTGAACGACGCCGTCCGCCGTGCCGCTGCGGCGACCGGCTCGACCTACGTCGACTTCAGCGCGGTCTCCGACGGCCACGATGCCTGCAAGCCCCTGGGCGTCCGCTGGATCGAGCCGGTCCTGCAGGGGACCAACCCGGTGATCGTGCATCCCAACGCGCTCGGCGAGTCGGAGATGGCGGCGCAGACGATGGCGGTGCTCGGCCTCGGCTGAGCGCGGCTGCGCCGGTTCAGCGCAGCTCGTCGAGCGAGCTGACCTCGAGGTCGAAGGCTTCGTCGGCGGAGCGCCGGCGCCGGTAGGGCGAGACGATCACTCGGTGGGTCTCACCACAGGGGCAGGGGACCTCGATCGGACTGGTGTCGCTGGCGGGGTCAGTGTCGACCTTGAGCCGCATCAGCTTACCGGCGGTTTTGCAGCCGAAGGAGATCACCCAGCCGTGGTCTTCGGGTTCGCGGCGTTTTCTGCCGCTGTGTGGATTGGGCATCCGCCCATCCTTCCTGTTTGGGAGCCGGGCTGTCGTGGCGACGTAGGTCGGGCTTCGGGTTGGTCTAGCTTTCCAGGCGATGGGGAGCCGCGAGAGGCCAGCTCGGGCGAATGCGGAGTCGGTGGAAGCTGTCGATGCCACCCGGCGCACGCTGCTCGCCAGCGAACGCACCGAGCTCGCTTGGTGGCGGACCGGACTGACTGGCTTGGCGGTGGCGCTGGCGGTCGGACGGATCGTCCCCGGCCTCGACGAAAGCTCCCAACGCTGGCCGTACGTGATCGCAGGGGTCGGCTTCGCGTTGTACGGCATCGCGGTGATCGCCTACGGCAGCGCTCGTCGCCGCAGCGTGGAGACGGCTCTCGCCCAAGGCCACTTTCCCTCCTCGCCGCGTCTCGCTCACACGGCTCTGGCGGTGGGAGGCGTGCTGCTCGGCCTCTTCACCGTGGTGCTGATCTTGCTCGACTAGCCCAGTCTGGTTCGTGAACCTGGAGAGGGGAGGGTCCGTATCTCCGGGTTCACGCGGCCCCGGGGCGCAAGCCACGACCGAAAACTCGTCCTCGAGGAGGCAGCGATGCTGAAACGAATCTCCGCGGCACTGGCGATCGCAGGCGTGATGGCGATCGGTGGCAGCGGCGTTGCGATTGCCAGTCACGGCGCCGATGACCCGGCCGGCCACGAGCAGCACCATCACCACAAGGGCAGGCACCATCACCACCACAAAGGCCAACACCACCGCCACCACAACGGCGACGGGCTGAATCACCAATAACGGGCACGGCTTAGGCTTGGGGCGTGGCGCACAGCGGCGACTCGCCCCAGGTTCTGAGCAAGAAGCAGTACGAGAAGGAGCTGGCTCGCCTGCAGGAGGAGCTGGTGCGGCTGCAGGAGTGGATCGTCCATGCCGGGCTGCGGGTCGCGGTCCTCTTCGAGGGTCGCGATACCGCCGGCAAGGGCGGGGTGATCAAGCGGATCACCGAGCGGACCAGCTCGCGCGTGGTGCGGACCGTCGCTCTCGGCGTGCCGACCGAGCGGGAGAGAACGCAGTGGTACTTCCAGCGCTACGTCGTCCACCTGCCTGCCGCCGGTGAGATGGTCCTCTTCGATCGCAGCTGGTACAACCGCGCCGGCGTTGAGCGGGTGATGGGCTTCTGCAGCGAGGACGAGTACCGGGAGTTCATGCGCTCGACCCCGAGCTTCGAGCGGATCCTGATGCGCTCGGGCCTGATCCTGATCAAGTACTGGCTCTCGGTCTCCGACGAGGAGCAGGAGCGGCGCTTCAAGGCCCGCATCGAGGATCCCACCAAGCAGTGGAAGCTGAGCCCGATGGATCTCGAGGCGCGGGCGCGTTGGGTCGACTACGCCGAGGCCAAGGACGAGATGTTCGCCTACACCGACACCAAGGACTCGCCCTGGTTCGTGGTCGAGGCCGACGACAAGCGAACCGCCCGGCTCAACCTGATCAGCCACCTGCTCGAACGGATTCCCTACGAGCCGGTGCCGGCGGAGAAGCTCGAGCTTCCGCCTCGCCAGGAGCGCGCCTACGTGCGACCGCCGGTCGAGACGCAGACCTTCGTGCCGACCCGTTACCTGGTCGAGTAGTCCCTCAGTTCCGCTCTGCTTTGCCGCGGCGTCAGGCGTTACAGACCGGCCGGGTGCCGGGCGGCAAAGCCCGACGGCTCCACCTCGGCCCGATGCCAACGTGGTCCGTTGACGCCGGGCGGGTCTTCGCGGGTGTCGAAGCGCAGCCCGGCGATGACCATGAAGACGTGCTCGCTGTTGGCGTAGACGGTGATCCAGCGGCCGAGGCCGCCATCGCCCCAGTAGGCGAGCTGCCCGGAGACCATCGTCTGGTCGAGCAGACCGGCAGCGTGCAGCACGTAGCTGACCGCGCCGGAGCAGTCGTACCCGCGGGAGAGGAAGCTGACGTGGCCACCGCCCCAGACGTAGGGCCTGCCGTCGATTCGGTTGGCCGCCGCGATCGCTCGCTTGATCGCCTCCGGAGCCCCCGCTGGAGCGACGGCGCGGCCGTTGGAGAGTTCCCCGCCGCAGTTTGCGCTGGTGCGAACCGAGCCTTCGGGAGTGGGCATGCAGCCGGCGCCCCAAGGGGCGGGTTCGGCGGCTGCCAGCGGCGCGGCCGACGCGCAGGCGCCGAGTGTTGCGAGACAGGTAAGGGCCAGCAAGAATCGCCGGGCGAGCATTGCGCGAGGGTACAGTTCCGAGCAATGGGCGGGTTGCAAACCGGGACTGCGCGGAGATTGCTGATTGCGACGGTGCTGGCCGTCGCTCTGTTGGGCCCGGCGACGGCGGGCGAGGCCGCGACCGCCGGGAATGACGGGGGAGATGAAGGCCCCCTCGGGCAGACCCTGATGACGGCGGCCAAGGCGAGCGGCGTCATCGACGCGATCGAAGGCAGCCTCGTCTACCTGAGCGCCAAGTACGAAGGCTCGTCCACCGCCAAGAAGGTGGCCGCGGAGTCCCGCGCCCCAGGATCGGTGTACACCGGGGAAGGAAGCACCTACAAGCCAGGCGATCCGCTCCCACCGGCATCTGCCGGGACCAACGGCACGCCGATCCCGCCGCCCCCGGGCAGCGGCGGCGAACCGTTCGTCGCCCGCATCCCGGCGACGCCAAATAAATACGGCGACCCGACCGCGACCTACGTCAGCGGCATCGCCCTCGCGCCGGCCGGCGCGCCCGAACGCGTCGCTGGCGTGATCAACGCCGCCAACACCATTGTCGGTCAGCCTTACGTCTGGGGCGGCGGGCACGGCTCCTGGTATTCCCGCGGCTATGACTGCTCCGGTGCCGTCAGCTTCGCCCTCGCTGGCGGTGGCTTCATCCCCGAACCCCTCACCTCAGGTGCGCTCGAGGGCTGGGGCGCGCCCGGTCCCGGCCGCTGGATCACGGTCTACGCCAGTGCCACGCACGCCTACGCGGTGATCGCCGGCCTGCGCTGGGACACGGTCGGCGACGCGCGCGGCAGCGGCCCCCGCTGGCATGTCGCCGGCACGCCCCCCGCCGGCTTCGTCGCCCGCCACCCGCCCGGCTTCTGAGTCCCGAATTAGCGCCGTGTCGGCCGCAAGCCGATCAGCTCGTAGTAGCCGATCAGGTAGAGGCGGCGGCCATCGGAGACCATCGGCGTGTATCCGGCCTGCTTCATCTGGAAGGTCTTGCGATGGGTGCGAGCATCGATGCCGATCGACTCGCGGGTCTTGAAGCTGGAGGTGTAGACGGTGTGGCCGATCACGGTCGCCGTGCCGGGCACGGGTCCGCCGACGTCATAGCGCCAGCGCTGCTTGCCGCTGCGCGCGTCGAGGGCGTAGAGGTGCTCGTCGTAGGAGCCGATGTAGACGCTCGGCGGCGTGCCGGGGACCCGGGCGACTGCGGGGGAGCCGTAGACGAAGTTGTCGGTCGGGAAGGACCAGTCGACCTTGCCGCTCCTCTCGTCAAAGGCGAAGACGGTGCCGTCGTCGCGAGCGGCATAGACGCGGCCGAAGGCGAGCGCGGGGGAGGAGTAAAAGCCGCCCTTGCCGAACGGCGCCTGCTTCGAGGTGTTGGTGCGCCAGATCAGCCTGCCGTCCTTGGCGTCGAGGCAGAAGACGCCGCTCTCGTAATCGGCGAGGTAGAGGCGACCGTCGTGGAAGCTGGGGCTGGCTTTGATCGCCGCCGGCGAGTTGAACTGCCAGAGCACCTTGCCGTCTGAAGCCCGTACGGCTACGACGTTGGTCTCGTCGGTGCCGAGGTAGAGCGTGCCGCCGACGGCCATCGGCGAGGATTCGAGGTGGCCGACGAGCTTGCGCTTCCAGACTTCCCTGCCGCTCTTGGCGTCGACCGCGACCAGATCGCCATCGACGTCAGCGAAAAAGACCTTGCCATCGTGGTAGACGGGCCCGGTCACGTCGGTCGGTTTGCCGGCGTCCTTCGGATCCGCATTTTGTTCCCAGAGAATCTTGCGATCCCGCAGCCGCACCGCCTTGGCGTTGCCGTACTTGTTGACTACGAAGGCGACCCCATCCGCGATCGCCGGCGGGAACTCGATCAGCGCGTGCGTGTTGATCGACCACGCTTCCGTGAGCGGCGGATCGAGGGAGCGCTGGCGGGCGGGCAGGTAGTGCGTGCGCTCCGCCACGCGGCCGAAGAGCGGCCAGGAGACGAGGGCAGCTCGCGTGGAGGAGGACGACGAGGCGCGCTCCTCGCTCGAGCCGGCGCAACCGCTGAGCACGGCAAGCACCGCCGCGACAGCGAGCAGCACCCCCAGAGCTCTCCCCGATCGACCGGCCATGACGCCTCTTGCATCGACCGCGCCAGGCGAGCCTTGAACTCTGGGGCAGGAGGACGAAAGCGGCGGACGAGAATCGAACTCGCGTCATCAGCTTGGAAGGCTGAGGCTCTACCGTTGAGCTACCGCCGCGCCAGAAGGGAGCCTAGCCGCAAGTTCGCGGATTCGTCAGAATGCAAGTCCCACGGGGAGTGGCGCAGTCTGGTAGCGCACTCGGCTGGGGGCCGAGCGGTCGCAGGTTCAAATCCTGTCTCCCCGATTCTTCAGAGCCCGCCTGGGAGCGCGGGTCGATGGGGAAACGCTCTCTGCGACTGGAGAGGTCGCAGTGGTACCGCGCTTGGTACCGCTAGAGCTTCGAGACGAGGTCGCCCATGGCCTCGACGCACTGAACGCGGCGATCGAAGCGGCGCTCATTCGCAGACAAAAGCATCCGACCTGTTTGGGATGCTGGCTGGATGGCTCACGCGACAGAGGAAACCGCTTCGCTGGAGTCGGTAGAGACTCCGGCGATCGAGAAGCGAATCTTCGTCGTTCGCGGGCGCCAAGTCATGCTGGATGAAGACCTGGCGGACCTCTACGGCGTAGAGACAAAACGCCTGATCCAGCAGGTCAAACGCAACTCGAAGCGGTTCCCGCCGGACTTCATGTTTCAGCTCGACAAAGCTGAGGCTGGGGCTTTGAGGTCACAAATTGCAACCTCAAACAATCGCCGGGGTGGGCGCCGCTATGCCCCGTATGTCTTCACCGAGCAGGGCGTCGCCATGCTCTCAGGCGTCCTCCGAAGTGACCGGGCCATCGCGGTGAACATTGCGATCATGCGGACGTTCGTCGAGTTGCGGCGCGTCGCTAGCTCCTACACGGCGCTGCAAGAACGGTTGGAGGAGCTCGAGCGCGAGACGGCGGCGAAATTCGGGAAGCACGACTACCAGCTGAATCAGCTCTTCGAGACGCTGCGGCAGCTCATCAGTCCCCCAGCTCGACCGAAGCGCCCAGTCGGGTTCCGGGCGCCGGATGACGACTAGCGGTCTCCTCGCGTCCGCATAGGTATGGCCTTGCCCTCGCGATACGGTGCCGAAGCCTGCAAATCGCATCACTTGGAGGACGCCGATGTCGGACACCACCTGCCACATGTCGATCTCGCTCGACGGCTTCGTCGCCGGGCCGGACCAGGGCCGGGAGAATCCGCTGGGGAAGCGCGGTAGGGAGGTCCATGGCTGGCACCTCGGCGACGAGCGCGCGAACGACGCCGACGCGACGGCCGAGGGCTGGCTGATGCGACCGCGCGGGGCCTACGTCATGGGCCGCAACATGTTCGGGCCGATCCGCGGCGAGTGGGATGAGGACTGGGATGGATGGTGGGGCTCCGAGCCGCCGTACCACGCGCCGGTCTTCGTGCTCACCCACCACGCCCGCGAGCCGATCGAGATGGAGGGCGGCACGAGCTTCCACTTCGTCACCCAGGGCTTCGAGGCCGCATACGCGCAGGCGCGTGAGACGGCCGGCGAGGATGGCATCGACATCGCGGGCGGCGCCTCGACCGTCCGTCAGGCGCTCGCCGCCGGAGTGATCGACGAGCTCACGCTCGACGTGGCCCCCGTC
>Ga0207639_10001850_pt1 | contig 14229 bp, 13 predicted proteins | sample KBSCornC32_FD_184299 | JGI IMG/M metagenome (GOLD analysis project Ga0207639, IMG submission 184299) | Corn rhizosphere microbial communities from Kellogg Biological Station, Michigan, USA - KBS Corn C3-2 (SPAdes) (version 2) | ecosystem: Host-associated > Plants > Roots > Rhizosphere > Soil ...
GCCAGCTGTCCCCCGGCTCAACGCTGCACAAAGCATTCACGAAGATCGTCTTCTTGCCGTTGACCGCAACCGCGAGATACTGCCGGAAATATTGACTGGGATCATCGATGTGCCGGTTGGCGTCCGGTTCCTTGTTGCTGAGAGCCGTGATCTGTGAGAGGTTTGCCTCCAGATCGTTGATATCGCCCAACGTCGGTTCCCAATTCTCCACATGCGCCCTTGCACCACCGGACACACCGGCGTAGTTGGCAATCTCGGTTGCAGGCAGCAAAACGAATCTCGGTCCGTGTTTCGGAACTGCCTGCGGGCTTTGCGGCTGACCTGAATGGCTTGTTTGTAGATGCCAAACCTCAAATGCCAGTGCGACACAGCACAGAGCCACAAGAACAAGCTTCAATCTCCCAATCCACATGCATCCTGTCCTCTAAGGTCTGACGAATGCATTATCGCCTGCCGGGCGCCATGATTTGAGATATCTACGCAGCGTCAACGGATCGTTCCCGTTACAATCTAAAGAACATGATCCGATTCTCAACTGCGGGCGAGTCACACGGGGAGGCGCTGATTGCGCTGATCTCTGGCCTGCCTGCCGGCCTGCCGGTCGACCTTGAATTTATCAACCGCGAGCTTTGGCGGCGTCAGCAGGGTTACGGCCGCGGCGGTCGCATGAAGATCGAGACGGACAAGGCGCATATCCTTTCCGGTGTGCGCCACGGAAAGACCATTGGTTCGCCCGTCGCCATTGAAATCGTGAACCGCGACTGGAAGAACTGGGAAGAGAAGTTGCCGGTGGAAGCGGGCGATCCGGCGAAGCATCAGGCCGTTGCATCCCCCAGACCTGGCCATGCCGACCTCGCCGGTGCATTGAAGTACGACTTTCCCGATGCGCGCTATGTACTGGAGCGGGCTTCAGCGCGCGAGTCCACAGCCCGTGTGGCCGGTGGCGCCTTCGCCAAGCTGCTGCTGCGCTACCTGGGCATCGAAGTCAGCAGCCACGTGATTCGCGTAGGCCGTATTGAATTGCAGCGTATTGCGACGTGGGATGAGATTGCCGCCGTGGCCGAGCGTCCGGAGATCGTGCTTAGCTGCGTGGATGCCGATACGGAAGCAAAGATGAAAGAAGAGGTCGAGCACGCCTCTCGAACAGGCGATACCGTAGGTGGCGTTTTTGAAGTCGTGGTGCATGGCGCGCCGGCTGGGTTAGGCACATACGCGAACTGGGACGAGCGCCTCGACGGACTGCTGGCATGGTCCGTGATGAGTCTGCAGGCGGTGAAGGCGGTGGAGATCGGGCGGGGAGTAACTGCGGCTGAATCCTTTGGCTCGACGGTTCACGACGCCATCCACTACGCGAAGGAAGATACCGGCAAGCCAACGCGTTTTACCCGCGAGCGGAACAATGCAGGCGGGGTGGAGGGCGGTGTTTCGAACGGCGAGGACATCGTGGTGCGCGGATATCTGAAGCCGATTTCGACACTGCGGCGTCCCCTTGAATCGGTCCGCTTTGACACGCGTGAGGCTACCAGCGCAAGTTATGAGCGCAGCGACATTTGCGTGGTGCCCGCGGCGGGCGTGGCAGCGGAGGCCATGGTCGCCATTACCGTGGCCGGGCTCGCGCAGCAGAAGTTTGGCGGCGACTCGGCTGCCGAGATGAAACGAAATTTTCTGGGATACATCGAACAGATACGCAGCTATTAAGAACGGACCAGATCGGGAGTTGTTAGAAGACGGAAATGATTTTAAAGATTGTGAAATATCCAGAGCCAGTGCTCTCTCAGCCCGGCGAACCGGTGACAGAATTTGATGGCGAGTTGAAAAAGCTGGCCGACGACATGTTCGAGACCATGTATGCCTCGCAGGGCATTGGCCTGGCCGCGCCGCAGGTGTCCGTGGCAAAGCGCGTGACGGTGATCGATCTCAGCCAGGGGAAGGATCCGACACAGAAGCTGGTGCTGGTTAATCCCGAAGTCATCTTTCGCGAAGGGAAGCAATACGAAGAAGAAGGGTGCCTCAGTTTTCCTGAGATTCGCGAAAAAGTTCAGCGCGCTAACAAAGTCCGCATTCGTGCTCAGGATCTGCAAGGCAAGTGGTTTGAGATGGACGGAGAAGAATTGCTGTCGCGGGCGTTCCAGCACGAGATAGATCATCTCGACGGCATGCTGTTCATTTTTAGAATGAGCTCGCTAAAGCGCGACCTGGTGCTGCGCAAGATCCGCAAGATGCAACGCGAAGGCACCTGGTAATACTGTGAAACTTGTTTTCTGCGGCACACCGCGCTTCGCCGTTCCAACCCTGGAAGCGTTGATCGCCGCTGGTCATCAGATCGCGTTAGTCGTTTCTCAGCCGGATCGTCCTGTGGGCCGCGCGCAGTTGATGACTGCCCCGCCGGTGAAAGAAACAGCGCTGGCTGCAGGCCTCGACGTTACGCAACCCGAAAAGATCAAGAACAACGCAGAATTTCGCACCCGGTTAGAAAATATCGTGCCAGACGCGATTGTTGTGGTCGCGTACGGACGCATCGTTCCTCCCTGGATGCTGGCTCTGCCGAGATTCGGCTGCATCAATTTGCATGCGTCGCTGCTGCCAAAATATCGCGGCGCCGCACCGATCCAGTGGGCCGTGGCAATGGGCGAGACTGTTACCGGCAACACCACCATGCTGCTCGAAGAGGGGTTGGACACCGGACCGATTCTTCTGCAGCGCGAAATCGCAATCGCCCCAAACCAGACAGCGGCAGACCTGTTTGAGGTGCTCGCAAAGGAGGGCTCTCCGCTTGTTGTCGAGACGCTGTCCGGCTTGCAGGATAGGACGATCAAGCCAACACCGCAGGATCACTCCCGCGCAACATTGGCTCCGATTCTTGACCGCGAAGATGGCCGCATGGATTTTTCTGCCCGGACCGCGACAGAACTTTGGAATCGCTGGCGAGGCTTTCAGCCCTGGCCCGGAGCCTATACCAGCCTTGACGGCAAAAAGCTGATCGCGCATCGAATGCAGGTTGCTGGAAAGACATCACCGGGCGAGCCCGGCACAGTTGAACTGCCTGACCACCGCTTGCTGGTCGCGTGTGCGCAGAACTCGTGGATTGAGATCACCGAACTGCAGATGGAAGGCAAGAAGCGCATGGCCGCCTCCGAATTCCTGCGTGGAGCGGGACTGCATTCCGGGATTCGACTTGGTTAATGCCATGAGTCAGGTCTCACCAGCCCGTCGTATTGCGTACGGCATTCTGAAAGCTATCGAGAACGGCAAAGGCCATTCCGACGATCTGCTGCGCGGCAAGAACATCACTGCACTTTCCGAGTCCGACCGGCATCTGACTACGGCGCTCGTGCTTGGAGTTCTGCGCTGGCAGATTGATCTCGATCATCGCATCCGGCCGCTGCTCAAACATCCCAATGCCAAGGTAGACGTCGAAGTACTGATCGCGCTGCGTCTCGGCGCATTTCAGCTGCTGCATATGGATCGCATTCCAACGCATGCAGCGATTGACGAGAGTGTCCAACTCACAAAGCAAGCGGGCCACAAGTTCGCGTCCGGCATGGTGAACGCGGTGCTACGCAAACTGGCAGCTTTCAGGGCGGCACTTGGCGTCGAGTCGACCGAAATTGATTGTTGCCGGCAAGGATTTCCGGTCTGGATGATCGAGCGGTGGCAATCTCACTACGGAGTTGAGACAAGCCGCGAAATATGTCGTCACGGGCAAAGCCAGCCAGGCGTAACCGTGCGACTCATTGCAGACGATGCTGAGGCCGAACTGATCGCTCATGGGATACATCTTTCTCCAGGCCAGCTTTTGACGGCCGCGCGAGACGTGATCTCCGGCGACGTGATGGTAACGGCCGCATTCCGCGAGGGTCGTGTTCGGCTGCAGGATGAAGGATCGCAATTAGTGGCGGAGCTGGCACCACGCGGTTCGACGATTCTCGATTGCTGTGCCGCTCCCGGCGGCAAGACCCTGATTCTTGCGGAAAGAAATCCTGATGCCAAAATCGTAGCGTGTGAATCAAGCCCGCAGCGGATGGCGCAATTACGTGAACGGCTCGCAGAGTTGGGCGATCGCGTTCAGTGCCGGCTAGCTGACGCCTCCACTCTTGAGGACATATCGGTATACGACGTGGTCCTGGTCGATGTGCCTTGCAGTGGTACCGGAACACTGGGACGCAATCCCGAGATTCGTCACCGGCTGCAGCCGGCGGATTTGCCGCGGCAGGCAGAACGCCAGCGAAACATTCTGCGGGCAGCGATCCGTTCCGTTCGAAAGGGTGGACACGTACTTTACTCAACCTGCTCCCTCGAGCTCGAAGAAAATGAAGAAGTAGTTGATGCGGCGCTGGCTGAGACACACGACGCGCGCGTTATCTCCCTCGAAATGCGAATTGAAGAATTACGCGAGCAGGGCGTGATCGCCGCTTCCGGTGCAAGCAGATTGCTTCAATGCATCTTGCCTCACGGCGCCCTTCGTCTTTTGCCGGGTATCCTTCATACCGATGGATTCTTCGTAACGCTGATCGAAAAGATCGCCTGACGCGTGGAGATGCCACGGCCTGGACCTTCTTTCATAAGAAGCTATTCGGGCGAGAGCTTGAGGTCAGCATAGTCGCGCCCAAGCACTGTGCATAACGCCTCAATCACCAGCTCGTGATCGCTGCGCATCGGCAAGCCAGAGACCGTTACAGAACCTACAACACCGGCTCCGGCCACGTTGAGAGGAAACGATCCTCCGTGGGTTGCGTAGTCAGAGAGCGGCAGACCCTGGCTCTCGCAGATTGTCTGCCCCTTTTCCTTTTCGCGCAGACCCACTGCGTATGAACTGCGATAAAACCTTGCCACCACGTTGCTTTTGCGCCGTACCCACTCGGCATTATCGGGATTCGTTTCGTCCATGGCTGTGTAGAAGAGCGGCTGCCCGAATCGCCGCACGTCAATCACGACGGGGAGGCCGCGATCGGCAGCCATCGTACGCAGCTTTGAGCCCAGTTCCCACGCCATCGCGGCGTCGAGTCGTGGCAGCACCAGTTCCTTTTCCTGCAGTGCGATCCTTTCCAGATCTTCGCTTAACCCCATCGGCATGTCCTCATCGTTGCCATCATAAAGCTCGTGTATCTTCGACCGATCTATTTTGCCGCAGTGAGTTTGATCAAAGTGTTCAAATCAACGCGCGCGCCCGCCATAGGCTGCTGAGCGATGATCGATCCGGGAGCAATCAAGGATTTCGGCTGCTCCGCTCCAGCGCTGACCGCAGGTACAAAAACGTCGGCGTAGGCGGGAGTGTCCACCTTCAGCCCTATTTTGTTCAGCATCTCCTGCGCGGTGATGATCGGAATCCCCGTCAGGTCGGGCATTACATAACCATCTGGCGGCGCATTGTCGGGCGCGGCAACAAGGATGTTTACGCTTGGCTGTGCCAGCCCATGGGAATGCGGCGGAGGATCCTGTGCAAGGACCGTGCCGTCTTCGGCGCCTGTGTAAGGCAGCTTCGCGGTAACGCCAACTTCCAGTCCGGCCCGGCGCAGTCGCAATGCGGCGACCCGTCCCTGGGTCCCCACCGTATCGGGCACGTCAACTTTCTGCGGGCCGAGGCTCTCTGCCACGCGCAAGTGCCATTCGCGGCGCACAACCGTTCCCGGTGCAGGGGATTGCGACAAGATATGACCGGCGGCAACATCCGCTGAATAATAACGATTATCGACATCAAGGTTGAGTCCCATGCCTGCCGCCTGGCTGCGCGCTTCGGCCACCGTCATTCCCTTTAGCGCAGGTATCTTTACCTCGGCGCCGTGGATAGCGAAATGCATTGTGGTGATGGCGGAGAGCAATGCGGCAGCAATCAGAAGCATGACTACGGACGCCATGCGAAAGAAGCGAATGAGAAAGCCTCTATTCATGGCTCCGGTTCTCCGTCAGGGTAGACGATCTCGTAGTCGATGGTTGCGGCTTTCTCCAGCATTTTAGAAACGGAGCAGTATTTGTTTTTGGAGAGTGAAACGGCATCCTCCACGGCCTTGCGGCTCAGCTTTCCGTGCACTGCATAGGTAAGCTTGATGTGAGTAAAGACGCGGGGCGGAGCAGGAGCTTGCGTGGCTTCTGCCGAAACGCGAAGGCCGGTGATAGTCTGTCGTTTTTTCTGCAGGATGCTGACGACATCAACCGAAGTGCAACTGCAGAGCGCCATCAGCACAGCTTCCATCGGGCTGGGGCCATGCTTATGCTCCGAGTCCGCGTCGAAGGTGATCGAGTTTCCATTCTGCGCGACACCCTGAAATATTTCGCCTTCTTTCCAATCACTGTGCGCGATCAATGTTCTGCGCCTCCTTCGACCCCGATATGGCCCTGGATATATTATCCCGCATCGACGCAGTCGGAATCAGGCAAGCTGGTTGGTGAAGGAAGTTGGCTGAAACATTGGTTAGCGCGTGTTATCCGTGACCGGCTCGGGATGGATCGTGACGCGGTAGACCTCGGGACATTCCAGTTTGAAACTGTCCTCGAGGGCTGTAATGATTTCGTGCACGCGATGCATCGACAGATCGTCAGGAAGTGTGCAGTGGCAGGAGAGCGTGATGTGTTCCGCCGTACGCCCTACCATGATCTGGTGCACGTCACTAATCTCTTCGAAGCGTGCGGCAGTTGCGCGCAAAGCCTTCTCAATCCTCCGGTCATCTTCGACGATTTCTTCGGGCTGCTCGATGGTCGCAGGCTCACTTTCGATGTGGGTCAGAACGGAATCAATCTCCGGAGCTTCGCGCAGGATCTCAGCTTCAAGACCGCTCACAAAGCCGTGCGCCTCCAGCAGTCGCATGGTCTCGTCGAGTTCCACATGCAGCTCAACATGCAGCTTGCCATGGTGCGACTGCACGCTGAGGTCGTGCACCGCTACATTGTTTCTGGCTGCCACTGCGCGAATGCGATCGAAGATACTTTCTGCCCTGCCCTGGCGCGGAACGGTGTGGATTACAACATCGGCCTGAGGCAATTCGCGATGCACGGCTTCTGTCGCAGCGCGTACCAGTTCACCGGTATGCTCGAACGTAAAGCTGCGCGGCAATGCCAGCGTCAGATCGGCAAAGTAATTAGGCCCGGAACGCCGAACCCGTGCTTGTTCAACTGCAAGTACACCGGGTACACCTTCAGCCTCGCGGATGACCCTCATCCGGGTTTCCGCCGGAATCTGATCCATCAGCACACCTACAGCTTCACGCGTAAGCTGCGTGGTGATGCGAAGGATCATTACCGACACGAAGATGGCGGCAACCGGATCGGCGTAGCGTAGCCAGTCGATATGGAACAGGACCCCCGCCCACGTCGCCAGCAAGCCACAAAGCACCGCCAGAGATGCCCAGATGTCCGAAGCAAAGTGAAATGCGTCGGTGGCCAGCGCCGGGGAACCAGTGAGCTCGGCCACGCGGCGCAACTCCCGCGATCGCCAGAAGTCAACAGCAATTGAAGTCAGCAACACCAGCACTGGCCAAATGGAGTAGCGAAGTTCGAAGGTGTTGCTTCTGATTCTTTGAATCGCCTCCCAGATAATCCACGCACAGGAGATGGCCATCAGACCGGCTTCGAAGAAGGCAGAGAGATTCTCAACTTTACCGTGGCCGTAGGAATGATCTTCGTCTGCCGGCTTGTCAGAGACGCGCACCGAGAAGAACGTGATGCCGGAGCCAGCCAGGTCCAGTCCGGAGTGGGCTGCGTCCGATAAGACACCCAAGGAACCGGAGATCAACCCCGCTGCCAGCTTTAGAGCAGTCATGCAACTGGCCGCGAGCATTGACTGCAGCGCGACACGACGCTTCATGGCCGAGTTCAGAGCATGGTCAGAGAGTGCCGGCTTAGGGGCTGCAAGAGTCATTGCGATTCCTAGACTACAGGCGCGCGTGTGGCCGTGTACAACCCGGCAATTCCGAAGGTGTAAGGTTCCCAGTTACAACTGGAGTATCCCGCCTGCTGCATCATGGCGAGCATTTCCGGCGGTGATGGGAACGCACCCACCGATGCGGGAAGATAGCTGTAAGGGCCGTCCGTGCCGCAGATCAGCCGCCCAATTGCGGGCAATACGCGGCGAAAGTAGAGCGCATAAAACCTGCCGATCACCCCGCCAGGCTCGCTGAACTCGAGGATGCCAAGTTGCCGACCGGGCTTGAGTACGCGATGAAATTCGCGCAGCCCGGCTTCATAATTGGCCAGATTGCGAAAGCCAAACGCCGTGACAATCAGGTCAAGCGATCCCGAACGCAGTGGCAGGTGCAGAGCATCCGCTTCAAGAGCAATGGCAATAGAGCGGTTCGGTTTCGTTGCACCAAATTTCTGAGCACCCCGCTGCAGCATGCCATGCGAAAAATCGGCACCGAGGATAGGGCGTGCATTCTGCGGACGATGTTTCAGCAGAGCCATCGTCAAGTCACCGGTGCCACAGCATATGTCCAGGATCGCGGAATCCCGATCGGCCAGCACGGGTCGAAACCGCGAGGCGGTCTTACTCCACCACAGCCGATCAATATTGGCGGAGAGCACGTGGTTGAGCAAATCGTAACGTGGAGCGATGGCGTCAAACATCTGCTGCACTGCTTCCGCAGCGTGCGATTCGTCCTGAACCCCCATCGGCTTTGCGCCAGTCGTCGGCATTACGTGCGGGTTTCCTTCGCCTGCGAAAGCATGTAGCCGATTGCCGCATCGAGCTCTGCGGCGGTCAGGTCCTCAATTACACCGGCATCGCCCACGCCGATCGGAAGAACGAAGCGCCGAACTCCGCCCACGTTCTTTTTGTCGCTGCCCGTGGCTGCGGCAAGCTTGCGCGCGCTCAGCTTGAGCGCCGGCAATGGGCCGTAGAGGTGAATCAGATTTTCGAGTCGCGCTGCTTGTGCCCCCGTAATACTTCTGCGACGGTGTGCAACGAAGAGCGCAGCAATCATCCCCCATCCCACCGCTTCACCATGCAGCAACACCTTGTAGCGCGTCACTTGCTCGATGGCGTGGCCTACCGTGTGGCCAAGATTCAGAATCATGCGCAAGCCGTTTTCGCGCTCGTCGCGGTTCACAACACCCGCCTTCATGCGGATCGAAGCAGCAATCACTTTTTCCAAAGCTTTCGCTTCACGGCCTAGAACTTCATTGACGTTCTCTTCCATGAAACGCACCAGCGAACGATCGCGGATGATGCCCGCTTTGATGCTTTCCATTAAACCAGCGCGGAGTTCGCGATCGGAAAGCGTACCTAGTACGTCGATGTCCGCAAACACTGCAACGGGATGATGAAAGCTGCCGACTAGGTTCTTGCCTTCGCGCAGATTCACTCCGGTCTTTCCGCCGACTGACGAATCCACCTGCGCAAGAAACGTTGTAGGAACCTGAACATAACGGATACCGCGCATAAAAATTGCAGCAAGGAACCCGCCAACGTCTCCAACGATTCCTCCGCCGAACGCGATCAGCAGCGAACCGCGATCTCCGCCAGCCGCAATCATCTGGCGCAGCAACTTCTCTACGCTTTGCATGGTTTTGTGCTTTTCTCCGGGAGGAAGAAAAAGCGTGATGGGTGGCTCGGAAAACGATTTAAGAAATTCATCGCCCCACAGCGACCAGATCTCCGGCGACGTCAGCACAAAAATACGCCGCGGCAATTTTCCTGCCGCGCGTTGAATGCGTGGTGCCAGCGAACTGATCAATCCGCCGCCCGTCACCACGTCGTATTTTGCTGAGGGTGTATCGACTCGAATGGTTTGCACGTTGCTTCCATCCTAACGGAATCACGCGCATCAAGCTTGCCCCTACAAGTCCAGAATGCCTGTTGGTAAACTAGTAAATATGCGTATCGGTGTTGATTTTGGAACGACCCGCGTTGTAGTAGCGGCTGTGGATCGAGGCAATTTTCCCCTGGTTTATTTCGAGTCTCCCGATGGACAAATGCGGGACTGGTTTCCTCCGGTTGTGGCGGTGAAAGGTGACCAGCGTCTTTACGGCTGGGAAGCGATGAGCAAGCAGGACGACAAAGAGTGGGCGCTGTTGCGCTCTCCCAAGCGCTCGCTGCGCACTGCTGGACCCAAAGCGAAAATACAAATCGCCGATCAAACCATCTCCATTCAAAAGCTCATGGCGGAGATGATGGGGGCGCTCAAGACTCAGTTGCTTGAACATTCAAATCTTGGCGCCGAGCCCGATGAAGCCCTTGAGGTGATGCTGGGCGTTCCCGCCAACGCCAACAGCAATCAACGCTTTCTCACTGAAGAAGCGGCCAGCGCGGGCGGTTTCGTAGTGCTTGGGCTCATGAATGAGCCATCGGCGGCTGCCATTGAATACGCCTATCGCAACAGCGCTGAACGGAAGCATCGCGCCGGCGGATGCCTGCTGGTTTACGATCTCGGCGGTGGCACGTTTGATGTTTCGCTGTTGACCCTTGGCGCAACAGAACACACGGTCGAGGCCTCTGACGGTCTTCCGCACGTCGGGGGCGAGGACTTCGATGAGATCCTGGCGGATCTCGCCCAGGAAATCGCAAAGCTCCCGTTGCCGCTTACGTCACTGGAACGGCGTGTGCTGCTAGAGGAATGCCGCGAAAAGAAAGAGTCCCTCAGTCCCAACACGCGAAAGATTACGATCGATCTCGAGCGCGTGCGACCGGAATGGGAGCAGGTGACATTTTCCGCCGATCTCTACTATGAACGCTGCCGCCCCTTGATTGAATCGACCCGCGAGGTGGTTGAAAGACTGCTTGCGAGTCATCCTGATGTACAACTCGATACGCTGTACGTAACAGGAGGCGGCTCTGAACTCCCTCCCGTCGCCAGGGTTCTAAAGGAAATGTTTGGCCGCAAGGTGCGCCGTTCGGCTTACATGCGATCCGCGTCTGCTGTGGGCCTTGCCATTCGTGCGGCGTCAGCTGCAGAGCCGCTGCGCGATCGCTTCAATCAGAACTTCGGCATATGGCGTGAAGCGGAATCGGGCGGCGCCATTGTCTTCGACCTCATCTTTCCGCGCGGCATGCAGTTGCCTCAACCCGGTCAGTCTGCGCTGCGGATGGAACGCACGTATCGCCCCGCACACAACATCGGACACTTCCGCTACCTGGAGTGTTCGCGGCTCGATGACCGCGGCCAGCCCATCGGCGAGATCACGAATTGGGATCAGATTCAGTTTCCGTTCGATCCGCATCTCGCCGCATCTGACGATCTGTCCTCAGTCTCGGTTGAGCTAATGAGCCAGAATGGAGGCATGCTTGCCCGCGAAGAATATACCTGCGACGCCGGCGGGAACTTGCGTGTAAAAATTTCCGCACTTCCAGCCGGCAACCAACGCGAATATTTGATCAGTCAGTTTGCCTCGAACTGACAACCACGCGCATTTACATCCGCCGCGCGCATCCGAACAATCCCGGAGGCGATTTCTTCCATCCAAGCGAAATGTGCTCGACGCGCGATGTCGCGCCTTATGTTACATATCGGACATTTGAACGCGAGAACAAAGTTGGAAATGAGTAGACGTTTATGAATTCTCAAGCGCGTGTGCTGGTTGTTAGTCGGGACGAAATGCTGCTGAGAACGAGAAAGATGATTTTGGGGGCATTCTTCGTTGTAGAGGGTGCGGGACGATTGCCTGAGGCGGTCACCGCGATGAAACGCAGTAGATTCGATCTGATTGTCTTATGTAGTTCGCTCACCGCCGACGAATGCGAGGCTCTTGCCTTTCTGTCTCAGCAACACACCCCGCGTCCATTGATCCTCGCCATGAATCCAACTTCGCGCACAAGTGAAAAAACATGGGCCGATGCTCAACTCGGCGTGGATGCCGGGCCTTACGCCCAATTGAAAAAATGTGCAGAGATGCTCGGTTATGTGCTCAAAAGCAAAGCCCGGGCGGCTCACGTGTAACGGGGCGACATGTCCTTGTCGTTGGGAACTGGATGATAGCCTCGAAGTGAATGGTACTGACATCTTCAGTGGATTTTCTGGTGATGGGTGCAGGTGTGGCCGGGCTGCGTGCCGCCATCGAACTTGCCGAGCATGGTGAAGTCCTGGTCATCACCAAGGAATCATTAGGCGAGTCGAACACGCATTACGCGCAGGGCGGAATCGCCGTAGCCGACGCAGACGACGCGAAAGACATCTCACTTCACTTCGAAGACACAATTGCAGCCGGCGACGGGCTCGTGTATCAGCCTGCCGCGCAAGTGCTCGTGGCGGAGGGACCTCTGCGGGTTGCCGAGTTGATTGAATGGGGAACTCGCTTTGATGCAGAGTCTGGCCGACTGCTGCGGACTCGCGAAGGAGCGCATTCACGCCCGCGCATCCTTCATGCAAACGGCGACGCTACCGGCGCTGAAATCAGTCGATCTCTGGTCGAATATGCCCATGCGCACCCTCGCATCAAGTTTGCTGAGTGGACGATGGTTACAAAGCTGCTGGTGGCAGACGGCCGCGTGATCGGGGCCGAACTCGCCCCCGCCAATCCCGATGAAAACGCGAGCGAACAGCGCAAATGGATAAGTGCTCGCGGAGTTCTCGTCGCATCCGGCGGCGCAGGCCAGGTGTACAGCGACACTACGAACCCCGAGGTTGCCACCGGCGACGGTCTCGCGCTCGCCCTTGAAGCCGGCGCTGATCTGGCGGACATGGAGTTTTACCAATTCCATCCGACCGCGTTTTCCCTCGCCGGTGCTCCGCGTTTTCTCATCTCTGAAGCACTGCGCGGAGAAGGCGCTTATCTCCGCAATGATCGTGGAGAGCGCTTCATGGATCGCTACCACCCTCTCCTTGAATTAGCTCCGCGCGACGTGGTTGCGCGCGCCATTACTCGCGAAGGTCTGGGAGAAGACGGACAGGCGCGGACCGTGTACCTGGACATGCGCCATGTGAAGGGCATCGATCTTTATCAGAGATTTCCCGGCATCAGCAGATTCCTCGCAGGATATTCGCTGTACCTGGCTCAGGATCTGATTCCCGTGCGTCCCGCCGCGCATTACCTCATGGGTGGCATTCGCACTGACCTTCAGGGACGCACGTCTGTGAACGGTCTTTACGCTGCTGGCGAAGTGGCCTGCACCGGCGTACATGGCGCCAATCGACTTGCTTCAAATTCCTTGCTTGAAGGTCTGGTCTTCGGTGCACGCGCGGCAAAGGCAATGATTGAAGATCAGTTGCCCCTCACGCCGGTTGAGTCCCATCTGCCTGAAGGCTTGCCGTTGGCAGGCGACGATGCCGCAGTGGTTGCGGATCATGTACGTGATTTGCGTCAGGCCATGTGGGCCGACGGCGGCCTTCTGCGTTCTGCCAGCACCCTTGAGGTCGGATTGCAAGCTCAAGCCCAATGCGAAGCGAGTCTCGCGAACTTAGTCCAGCGCAGGAGAATGGGTCGCAGCCTGTTCGAAGCACGCTGTATGGCTGGCGTAGCCCGGGCGATCCTTTGCTCCGCTCTTGCCCGCGCAGAGAGCCGCGGCGCTCATTTTCGCAGCGACTTCCCGCGTCGCGACGACCAGAACTTTCAAAAGCATTCTGTCTTCGGAAAAGACGGAGACATCAGGTTTGAAACCTGGTAAGAGCAATCAGGCTTCTATGTCGGAGTAACCGCATTGATTTTCCTGGTTATCATGCAAAGCGTTGCCGGGCGTACGGCGAATTGCAGGAATCGTCGCGAACTGCGGCAAAACTTGAGGTGCGCTATAATCGCCGGTTCATTCATCTAGTGGGAGATGCCATTCCGTCCCGGGTTTTCTGATGAGATGGATATGTTCGCGCCTTCGCCCCAGGGACGACTGCAGATGACATCGCAGGATCCAGGCACAAAACCTGCATGGCTGTTGCGATGTCTTGATTTATAGAGCGAAGGCTGACCCGGAAAGATACGGCGATGCAATGGGCCTCATCAATTGCGAAGCATTACGTTGTTATCCTGATGCTGACTTTCGCCCCCTTCCCGGCGTCAGCCTATGAGCCAGCCACGATCGCGCAATTGGAACAGGTGCTTGCAGCTGCGCACGGGAAGCCAGACAAGGCCCTCGCAAAACAACTGGGCGACTTAGAGCTGACAGAGCGGCTGAGCACCCTGCGTCTGCAGAAGCTTCAAGGCAGCGTGCCAGGTGAAAAGTCGCGGCAGGCGCTGCTCGTTCTCTCCGACCTCTCCGCGTTTCGCGATCTTCCCGCTGACGAGATTCCGCAACTTGCTGTTCCAGACAGCGAAGCCCAGGGCAGGATCCTGAACAAGGTCACGGATTACATTCGTCAGGCACTACCGAGGCAG